>Ga0210059_1008857_pt1 | contig 15792 bp, 10 predicted proteins | sample Ectturendosymbi2_FD_188042 | JGI IMG/M metagenome (GOLD analysis project Ga0210059, IMG submission 188042) | Ecteinascidia turbinata endosymbiont from Florida, USA - Sample 2 (SPAdes) (version 2) | ecosystem: Host-associated > Tunicates > Ascidians > Unclassified | place: Key West, Florida... | reverse complement strand
CTGATCGATTCCTTGCTTACACCCATCGTGGAAAGTACATACTTGAATAGAGATATGTGCAAGTTTGAATCATCGAAAAAAGACGAAAGCAGATGGCAGTCGACTGATTCCTCGAAAGCATACAGAAGCACTAGTGCTTTTAACTGTCTAGACCAGTGCCATTTTAGATTACTTACCAGCCCAGAAATGTGTTGAGACGACAGTTGCAAAAAAGGTCTACTCCAAAAGAAAACAACAGTCTCCCAATAAAATGACTCACAGATCATTGATAAGTCAAACAGTAAAGTGAAAGCAGTGCTGTTTTGAAGTGAGTTGAAATTAACTCGTAAGAGGTCATTGGCATCAAAGCAGTTAATCCCTCAATGTGACTCAATGGCGCAATGAAACTTAATGAGTGTAAGTAGTCTGCATGTTCATATCTCATTTCTTTTCCTTCATCTTCATACCTTCTTTTCCTCACAGGTGGGTCGCAGGGATAGCAGCCCCAGGAAGTCTCAAAATATCTCACAATTTTCAGCAATCTCTGATAGTTCTGGTGGCTCCACATCAAGACGGGACCAAGCAAGGTCAGAGATGTAGTGACGCCATCTGGAACCCTGGACCTTGGTCGACCTCTGGGTCACTTTCCCTTGTGTGCAGCCAGCAGGACTTGCCTCGCCAATATTTCCTGGGACATTCTGATCACATGGCGGAACCAACGCAGCTGGGATCTGTCTACTCGAACTGGATCGACATTAAGGACTTTACTAATTTCACAGCTGCGCGATTTGTCGGGAAGCGTAACACCGTGAACTCTTAGCAAAAACCCCACATCTTCCTGTTGTACTTGAGATAGCACTCTTTCAGTCATTACACAAGAATCATGACCATACGTGAGGATTGAAACAAAGACCGATTTATAAACTAAAGGTTTTGCAGTGTTTGATATCTCTCATTTTTGCCTACAGAGCGATAAAGCTCACACAGAACTGCGTTTGCTTTACCAATCCGAGTGCAAACCTCCTTGTTCCGTCTTCCGTCACTCGTGAATACCACACCAACATACTGGAAATACACGACCTGCTGCAGAATATTGCCGCTCGCTTGCAGCATACACTGCTTTGTTTTTCTGGAGAGACATAACACCTCGGTCTTCTTAGTGCTGATTTTCATTCTGGGTCGGTCGCACGCAGCAGAAAACCGATCGAGTGCATGTTGAAGGCCCTCTTGAGAAGATGCTAGCAACACAAAATCGTCCGCAAAAAGTAAACGGTTGACCCTGCAGCTCCCAGCAGTGTCACCCACGTCGATTCGGCTGTACTGTTGTAGCGGCTCATTATGAGAGAAGTGCACACGCAACGGAAAGAACGCCAAGTCCACGAGTGCCGCTGGCACGCAACAATAGAGATTCCCCGCTTGACCAGGTTCACTTTATTGTTGCTTGTGCGTAGCTGCAATTTTGAAGCAATTCCTGACTGCGCGTTCTAGGCATGTTGCGCAATGCGCCGTCACACTTTCCATCCAATTCATATACACTATGACTGGATGGGCAAAATTATGTGGCCATCAACGCCGTACTCCCGCAAAACTCTCAAAAACGTTTCTCGAGGAACACGTCCCGGTCGTATGGATCTCGGAGGTCGACAAAACAAGTGCAGGCATCTTGTCTCTGTCTCTGTTCAAAAAATGTCGTTTCTAAACTTTATCAAAACATTAGCACAGGACATACTTACCGGATGTAGGGAACTGAGTATGTTACGTGGAATTTGGAACCCGCATCAAAATCTTTTTCAGTTCTTGGTGTGGGTGGGATGATCCCCTGGTACTTCAACCTATTCGGGTAAAAATGATTAAATTTTTGTGAAATGCGTTATCAAATCAAGTAAAATAATTTTGACATAACTGGATAGCTGTAAATACTAAATACAAATCGTTTTAAGGTCAGCAACTATGCGAACTGAAAATTTTGTCTACAAACAAACATTGTTGCTCTGAAATTAAATCATTGTACCAGGAAATGTCATTGATCGGCAGTTTTTTGGCATTTTCAGACAAATGGATTGCGCTTTCAGTTAAAAGTCATCGCATGCAAAAATTTTAGAATTGTTTTTTATTTTTTAGTTATTGTTCAACGTCGTCAAGCATTGCTTTAGAATCTTTTCTTCAAGTACCCACAAATGGGAGAGACAACTGCTTTGATTTTACATGTAGTCGCAAACGTTTGAAACTAAGTAAATTTTCTCTGCATACGCGCACGTTATTCACCGTGCGTACAAGTCTTAGATTCATTTTACTGCGGTGACGTCATCGCAGTTTTACAACAGGCATTGAGTCTATTGGGTCACGTGACTAATACCACTTCAACTCTCTTCACAGCTACCGAAACCAGTTTGATGGTTTATTACAGTGTTATTCGCCTGTTTGCAAGACGTGAGGCGGGTTGGCTGCCTCTCACGTCTCACCTCGTTGATGGATTATAATAACAGTTGATATTGTTATTGATTTTTTATCATAAGGTATTTTATTGATGACGTTATAATACGAAAAAATTATTGAAGGCTGTGAAGCAAGTTGGATAAACAAACACACTTTTGCCAACCAACAAACTTTAAAGACGTGTCATAATCACACATTGCAACACGATGTCTTCTTCGGTCAGTCTAACATTCTTGATAAATACCAACTACAAAGTGCCAATGCATTGCAATAATGTATATTGGGAAATGCTCTAGAAAATTTTCAATAACAGCAATATATGAAAAAATAATAACGTTTCAAAAAATAGCGACTAATGTTAATAACCAGTGTTGGGCAGGAACGTGAACTATATCACTTCGTGGAAGATAACACGACAATAGAAACCAGTTTGTGAGACAGTGACGTATGGTTCAACGATAAAGAAGCATTCTATAGTAATATTGGTATACGTCAATCTTTTTCTGTTGGGATAACCTTTAATATTTTATTTCACATGTGTTGATGGCCCGACTTACTGATAACTTCAACCAAACACTGAAGAACATGAAGCTTATAAAATGATTCTTGCAAATAGTTTTGTCAAACAATGGTTTCCTTTTAAGAGTTATTTCGACGTTTTTTGTACTGTATGTTTAACCTTTTGTGAAATTGTTCTGCCTTCGGGAGAAAAATATGTATCTACTTTCTCTGATTCTGCAGCAGCAGCAGCGCGCATCGAACATCTGTTGGGATTTGGTGAATTGGAACCGCAGCTATCAGCTGAGACAACGTAGTGACCAAAACAAAAGAGTTGTGATTTATTTTGCAGAATTCTATTCATTTCCTCACATGCTTTCAACAAAATACATCTACCTGAAGTTAGCTTAGGCCACTTCTTTTAAGTAATTAAGGATGTCAAATGAATGCAAAGTACATAGTTGAAGCGAACGTATATGGTTTGAACACAAGGTACTTGCTTTGATTTCCACCAAGCTGAGTTCAAATTTTCTTCTGCTACCTCGTTTCGGAATACAGACCAGCGCCATTCCTCCAACGACAAAGCGAATGGATAAAATGCTATTTTCTGGAGAGCTTTCTTCATCAAAAAGTTTATGTTTCTTTCTGCTCAGCAACATGAAATAGAAAAAAAATTATGTTGTTTCAGTATTTTTTCGGATAGGTGGCACTCTTCGCATGCGGTCGAAGTTTTGCGCAGTCGTAAACATGAAATGCTCGTTAATTAGTATTTAGGTAAACACTGCATCACTCACAGGTTCAGTTCAGATATATGTTGCTGAAAAAGAGAGTTTTAACAAATGAAAACGAAGAAGGCTAAGCAACATTTAGTTTCGGATCTAGTGTAGTTTAAACGCATCTCAATACTTTTTGTGCCAAAAACCAATGAGGGGCACATAACAGTTTCAAGTGTTGAGTAGATACGGTTCTTCAACTTCCGAATTGGCATCGAAATCTTACTGCAAAAGCGATGATAGTTTTACGGGATGCTGTGATACTTTTCAAATTTTTCTCCCCTAAGATATGTTTACACCCTGTCGTGAGCTTCTTAATTTTTACAAATCAAATCCACTTAAAATAGGACATCGAGTTGCAACCTCTACTGTTTGATTTGCTTCATCTTTCTTTGTTAAGAAGCATAGCAGAAACAAAAGGTACACCTGATCAAAAAGCACTTCATGAAATTAAATATTTTCGTAGATTCACGTTTTGCTGTAAATCCATGAGAAATGGTATTGTCTTATTATGTTAAGAATGCAAGTTGAAATACATAGGCTATGTTAAAATAACCATTCAGAAATTTTATTTTTATTTGGCGAAAGAAATCATTTCAAACGGCGTTTATCTAATCGATGAAAACATATAGGCCTACTTTGATGGCAAAATCATTTGAGGGCAGAACCGTAGCCACGGGGTTTAATTCGGGAAAATGCTCCCCAAAATCTTTGTGCCCCCAAAATTTTGTGCCCAGAAAATTATTTATTATAATATATAAATATAAAATATATAATAGAAACAAAACCTTTCCCTCCTAAAAGTGTATTTTCCCCCAATCCTTAAAACCTGGCTACAGGCCTGTTTGAGGGATATTGTCATATTTACCTTCGAGGCTACCAGACCAAACAAATCTCGCGTACCAGAACAGAGCAGTAGAAGGTAAGCTTTTGTTGGCGCCAAAGCAGCAGAAATTATCTGTTTGTCTTCTGAATTATTCAGTTGACGCTGTTTATCAACAGAAAGGGAGCTAAACCTCTTCAAAAGGTTGTCAATTCCTTAGTTTTCTCAATAAAATAAACCTCGCCTAGTAAAAGTTCCAGCCCTGACTTTTACATAACTGAGCGAAACAACTGAACACGTTACATCTGAAAGGTGAACCAGTTTGGTCGGCAGTGTGTTCAGCAAATCTGTTTGCGAGCAACTGGTAACCGCTGTAGCCCAACTTTTGACTTGAAGGACTTGAACCGCAACTAAATGACAACCGCTGTGTCAAAAGCAAAATAGTTGTCGTTATGAAGGCTTGTTCAAGACCAGTCATCATTGTGCGTTAGAAAATTATTAGGTCAGTTGAGGAAATGCATGATTTAGTGCATAGTTCACCGTAAAAAATGATTATTTTCTGCTTTGGTTTTGCCTGATGGGCATGGAAAAAATCAAAAAACATTTAAAAAGTACGTTACAAGCACATTGAAGTCTTTTTGCGGTTAGTTCTTTCATTTTCCGATCCTTTGCCCACCCAGTGAAACAGACTTCCTCAGAGAGACGTATTGAAACGCACTGCATGCAATTTACTAATAACAAAAAACAATGGGCAGAGTGACCTACAACGAAAGGAACCCAGAAAGACAACTTACAAAGAAAATGTAGAGATGTTTAACTATAAACGCAACGGTGAAGCCACATAAAAAAGTTGATAGAGAGTGAACAACTAAACAAATGTAAAAAAGCGTAAAACGCAAGAAGAATGCACAGTATTTAGGAAATCACCAAAAAATGAAGCACAAACAAACTAAAAGAAATACTTCAACTGGTTCAAATTAAACCTAGTGGTAGCTGCTGCCAATCAACATGAGTAACAGAAAGAACAGCACGTTTTTGGAAAAACGTTAACGTTTCAACAAGTTATTCCAGTTTTCCAACTTGATTTACCGCTCAAGTTTACTTGATCTTCCGATCGGATCACTATGTTCAGTAAACATTTTGATCATTGTTGTCACCGCCACTGTGAATAACATGTAGCTTCGTGATACAAGACCTACTTACCATAGCTTGAAGATTGGGCTTCGTTTCGTGGAATTATTCCGAGCTTTTTCAGATGCTTGGGCGATATCACCGCCAGGGCAGCTGTATCTCCAATAGCTTCGTGGAAGCCGTGATTTGCTCCACCCTGCAACGCGTTGAGATACATGAGAGAACTACAAGCTCAACTTGTGGCAGAATTAGGTTCCAGCTACACCAGAGCAGCAAAAGCTTGTGCGGCGCGATCAATTACGACATAAATGAAGTTTTCCCCTTAAATTAACATTTTTCAGAGGTAATAGGTAGTTTTACTGATTTTTTTTACATTTCCTTATTTTTTCTAATTTTTGGAGTTACGGAGTTAATGGTCATAACACTAAGTTTGTTCGCGCATAGACTGGATTCTGTAAATAATTTAACTTTATTGCTTGATAGATTTAGTAAATGCTGTGAAACTACGTCCACTAATGACGTGCTAACTGATCTCATCTCATACGTTCATCACAACGAAGAGAAAAATTTATGCTTCATTACTTCTACAAATTTACGTTCGACATGGTTCCTTCTCCCGTTACCGCCACCGTTACAGGATTATTCAAAAAAGTCTCTCCTAAAGTCTCGAGTTGCGGAACTTCTTTTCCGCTTAAACTGAAACCACGAGCTAGCCTCTCCATTTTCAGGAATCACTTAAATTCTTATTCTTTACTTGGCAAAAAACAATACCTATCATCTGCTCAGGTTCGACCTACCACTGATGTACCACTGATGTCTACCGTTGCATCCTGCGTTTTGCTCACAATCCGCTGAATTTTACAAAAAAGCATCATATGGTCTTTGTACACGTGGCGGCGTAGAAACTGAACTACACCTATTCTTTCACTGCAGCGTTAAGAGTAGTCGAGCTCGTTCAGCACTTCTTCATAGTGTTCGTAATGTCACCCACCAGCTACTTTTTCTGAACATACTTCGGTTACAAAAAAACTATTCACAATGGCGCGTGGATGGCATGGGGGGCATATGACCCTTTTGTGTTCCTTAATTTATTTTCTCTGTATTTTGGCGCCCTCTTTTCGTCCTCCACAAACAGCAGGTCTAGAACCGACGCTGTTGAAAGGAACGAATTTTCAGCTGACACAGTCTGCTTTTCCAGTAGGCTACACGCGTCGCTACGACAGCGCCAATATAGCAATGATTGTGGTGCTTATAAACTATGCCATCGCATCCGTCGACCAACAGGTCAAATCGGCCTCCACTGCGAACAAGTCAACGTCATTTTTGCGACACCTTTGAAGCCTGTTTTTTATCTCCCGACAGTGACTATAATCTTGCCAACATACAGTAAATAGCATTCACAAAAAATGTCTTTTGCGAAAAGATTTGGACAACAACGACCGTGGCCTTTTGCCTAAGAGTAGTTATAAAACTATCACCCATTGGTAAACCTCACAGACTGGTTTATACAGCAAAGCGTATTTCCCAGTAGTACAAACGAGATTTACTTCGTTACTTTGTCTTTCATCACGCTACCAGTAGCAAGCTCTTGTATTTGCAGAGCTATTTATGCGAATTTTAGCCGAGCTGCCCACACTGTAAGAAACGCGGAGATGACCACTCGCGACACTGGGAAGTACAAAGCGCGTATAATTAGACCTTTTCTTTCAGCTGTTTTCTTGGACTCTGCCCAAGCCATACCGCTTTCGATACCAACTTGTAACAAATCTAATAATTGACACAAACAGTTTTCAATAAAATCCAATCAACTTTTCCCCCCACTGTTCACGTTTCGCTTCATTTTGTTGTCTGAATAGTTATTTCCTCAAATGAAAAAAATAAAGTAACTTTCACGGAAGACACTTGTGCTGCAAACGTTTTCAGAGAGACAGTAAAGACGGCTTTCATCATTTTGTAAGATTCAGATTACTATATCAAACGGATAGTACGACCCACGTTAATGCGAATGTTTTTAATGTTGAGAGCTGAAAGCACACAAGCCATGAGAATATATTGTTGCTTGTTTCCCAAAGTCTTTGTTACGCGTAAAAATTTCATAAGAAGCAATCCCAATGTTTGCTTTCAAAAACTCTAGTGCTCCATTCACACTTGCGCTGCTTTCTAGCAGTAACAGAACAAGTAATTGTATACGTTTTGTTACAACATCCAACGAGTGGTTTCGTTACCTGGAACAGCTCCGGCTGGTGGGTGTTGTAGGCCAAGTAATACTGGCAGTGGCCCATCTCATGATGGACCACATATAAATAGTTCTCATTCACTTCGGCGCACATCTTGATCCTGCAATCAACATTGCTAATTGCTTAAGAGCAGAAAATTTGCTAAACAAAACTGTTGTTTCACGGTAAAATCAAGAGAAAAATTGATTTCTTCACTTACCACTTTTTCAGAAAGTCAAAATTTTTCCTAACAGTGGTAACGTTCGATGAGGACCAATAGCCCCGATTAACGTCATCCAAAAATAGCTTCATGAAAACATTTCACAAATTTTTAAAAGAACGCTATTTCTGCGTGTCTAATTTCTCATAATTGTTTTAATTATATTAATTACATTCTGTTTGCAAATAAATCAGGAATTAAACAACGCAATATTTTTGATGGCAACTTGATCAAACTCCAATTTATGTAAGTTTTCACGTTAGTCATTTTTCGAGGATAGCATGAACTCACCTTACATCTGTTCCTTCCAAATTATGGGCTGAAGCGTAACATACGACAGAACGATTTGCAGGTCGCGTGAACATTGAAAATTTCCAGAAAGATTTCGGCATCGGTGGAAGTCCTGAGATAGTCAGAAAAGCTGGGTTTTTAAACATTTGTCACACGCTATTGACAAAGTAATCGAAAGATTCCCATAGCCTAGGCTACATCGACTCTAACGCTTCTTATCTATGGATTTGTTCGCAATTGTCAAATGAACAATGATCAGAGACTCACCCATCGACCTGTAGAATTCATCGGCTAAATGAAACATTTTGTTAACTGTAAAGTTCTTTGTTTTCATTCCTTCAGTGACGTCAAAAGCCGTAATATTTTTGTACGGCTTGCACATATCAAATATATTGGACCAGTCCATTGCCCACATGTTTCCTTTAAAGAAAAATTAAAGCTACAGTACAAAGCAATATGCAGCAGAGTCAATATTAGCGTAAAAGTACCATCCACTTTTCGCAAGGTTTTCACTTGAAACGACTAACACCATCTACAGGGTGTCAATAAAGGCTGGGTACATGGTGAAAAACACATAAAGTCTTGGTTCATGGTAAAAAGGACATACTTTTTAAAACAAAATTTTTTATTCAATTCTAATGTTGATAAATAATTCAATGTATAATTGGATGCGCTTTCCAAAATGTAGGTGAACTCGATGGAATTGGTCTGCATTGCCGTTGATTTCAGCACGCTGACTGGTAATGCGTTCTCTCATGTTGTTTGGATCTGTCATCTTCATCGGGTACGCTTTCTCTTTCAACACACCCCAGAAAAAGAAGTCAAAGGGAGAAAGGTCTGATGAACGAGGGGATCACTCCACATGACCTTTTCTCCAATCTAGTGAGGAAAAGTGTCATTCAGCCAATCTCTAACAGCTGTAGCAAAATGGGCTGGGTCTCATCCTATGTACCCAGACTTTCTGGACACCTTGTGTAAACATGCAGTTCTACTGCATAAAATAAGTTCGAAACGTTAGTTTTCGCTTTTTTGCAAACTTGTTGATGAAAAGCTGGATATGCTGAAAAAAATGTTAAAAAGTGTAAGGTTCCTCATGATAGGGGTCTTTAAATGACTCTTTCCATTCCAGTTTATATTGCATTGTTAACTTACATCAGGTTCTTACCTAATACGTGCGCTGGAATTGCTCCTGTTTTATTTATCTTGTCTCCATAGAATTCCCGCAACCTATATCGCACGTACGCATGTAGATGCAAATAAACCGGACGAATTTCCTCCCAAAGTGTTTTCACTCGCGCTTGAAGGTCAGACACGTCATAATCTGAACGCCAGTATTCCCCTGCGTCGCTGTAACCTGCAGGAATCAAAATAGGTTTGAAAAAAAGCGGGACCCACCAGAGAAAACTCTATGCCACATACAATAATAACCAGGGCCTTTGACAGGAAAAAATGTGCTGATGCAAGACCTGTTTTGGGCTCTTTGATGAATTATAAATCGTAACTGATTAAGAGCTTCATCAGCTTTTCAATACTATGGCTAGAAAATAATATGCTTTATTCATTACTTTACCTTATAACCATTTACCAATGTTATTTGTTAATTTCAAAATGTCTCAGGCTGATCTCAAAGAATGCACATAACACAGTTGCTTTGCGAATTTCAGAACTATACATCAAATTTAACATTAATAGCAGGCTATAGTAATTCTCACTAGCAAAGCAAATTTAATCATTCCAAAACGCTAATATAATAATAGGACAAGAATGTATGAAAACTTCGTGTATTATACTTCTTAATTTACATGTGCAAGTATTTCACACATGACAATGGAAGAAAATTAAATCTAATTTGCCATTTGGAATTTTTTGTAAGCCTAGGCGTACTAATATATGATAGCAGCCATCCAGTAACATAAATGTACATCATGATCTCAATTCACACTAAATGCATGTCCAACCGGGGAGTTAAGAGTTTTTCTTACCAACTCAACGCCGTATATGATAGTATTCGCTTTACCACAGAGTTGTAAGTAGGGCCAGGCGTTTCGGGCCGGGTTCGGGCTTGAGTTTGTTAAAAAGTTTCGGGCCGATTTCGGGCCTGCATGGATACTTTGTCGCCAGTTTGCAGTTGAAGCAATCGAGTTGATTAAATCTTCAATGAAAAATGATTAATTGCGAATTATTTAGTCATGTTTACTTTGCTACGCCGCCAATACCCTGCAGTTGCGCGTGTCTTAACTCACTCGGTAAATTTGGTTTTCGGGCCTAAATCGGGCTTCAAAAACAAATGTCAGCCTCGACCCGGTTTCGGGGTTGAAAATGAGCCCTGTGTAGAACTTTGCTTCACCATGGAATTCGAAACAAATGGCTGCATGTCCTTCCTTGATGTGTTTGTGGAACGTTGCGAATCTGGTTTTGTTATTGGAACATATCGAAAGTCCACGGGTACATTCAGTATAGCAACTGGTCCAGTTTCGGTCCGCGTCATTATATAAAAAATCTTGCAAATTCGTTTTTGAAACGAGTCTGTGCAATAGCCATCCTCTGGAATCCACGACATTTGACACGAGACGTTTCGTCACTCGTTTCTGTACGTTTAACAAACGTTCTGAATAAGTGAGTTATTGACGTCAGCCGAAACTGTGTACCAGAAAGCTTGGAAAGTTACTGGAATGCGCTGAACAAGAGCCTAGAGGTATCTTATTTTATGTTGAAGCGCGCTGCATTCCCATGAAAGAGTTGCGAGCTAGTTCCCTTCCCTGCCAGCTGAGCAATTTGTTGTAGCGTGGCCCACTGGCGCAAGCAAGCGGAGAAGGGCGCCGCTGACCACACGTGACACTCTGAAAGTATAACAAAAGCGAGTGCGACAAAACTGCACTGAGAGGATTTATGTGCTATTTCTTTGAAATGAACACTGACGGATGGGAACCTGTTTTGTAGCATTAGAGTGAAAATGAAACATTTGTGTTGTAAAATCAACGCTACAAGTAAAAATGATTGGTTTAGGCAAGTGCGGTTATTTTTACATATTTAGATAAAATAGTTGCGGTTTCTAAAAATTTCTCATCAGTCACCAAAGCCAAATGTTAGACAAAACTTGTATGCAGTGAACACATACAGTGAGTAACCATGATCATGTTCAGTTTTACGTTTTGCAGGTTAAACGCGTTTGCACGAAATTGTTTAACTGTATTATACAGCGTATGCTTTTGTGCTCCACCCCTGATAGACTTACCATTTACCCGCTTTTGCTACAAAACGAAACTTTCCTTTTCTGATTGTTTTGAACTTGTGTATCTAACAACAGACATCATTTTTTGGTGAGAGTTTTTAAACAGTATGATATTTGATCAACCCTTTAAGGACCGCAAAGCCACTATAGGCTATGACTTTACCTAGTCATAACTTGTCGACCGATAGAGTTAGAGAGCTCTTCAAACCCTCCAAAGAAGCAGGAAAGTCTCCTAGATTCGATTTTTAAAAATCCGGGAATTTTTGGTTTCAAACTTTTTTGGGTTCATGCCTGGTGGATGGGGGGGGTCAAGGGGTTTTTGGATGGCGTCATTGGAGCCTGAGAAAAAAGTTCAAGGAGTAATTTTTTGTTCATTCATTTAAATTAAACTTGGTGAAAATCCGCATATTTAGAGCCCTTGATTCATTAGGCATTAAAAGGGTTAATTAATTAATTATTGTTTTTTGGCCATAACTTGCCAAGCACAAACGAAGACCAATCAAAGGCTCTACAGATGCTGTAGGTTGGAAATATTTGCGATAGGTGGGAAATCAAAATAGAGATGGGAAATATTTCTCCATTGAGAAAGTCCTACAACTGAAATTGACCCAAACGTGCCATCCAAGCCTTTGTGGGCTTTGTTCGCATATTGATGAAATTCTATACTTATTCTAATAATTTACAAAGTTTTTAATTCATTTAGAATTCTTCCAACTCAGCCATAAAATATTCATTCTTGCTAAAACGAAGATTTTCTCAGTGTGAAATTTTCTTAGGGAGAACATTGCTTACAATTCCTTAGAAAAGTGGGAAGATATTCAAGAAAAGTTACAGCCAACATTTTTGTTGCTCTGAAGATGGCAGACAAATACTCTATTATAAATGTTTCTGTCAGCTACAATTGCACATAAAAAATACGTTCAAATTAAATGATTTCTAACCGTGTTCTCGGGCTCCAGTGTTCATGATCTGAATTATACGGTACCAATCTTTTCGAATTTTCGGTCCAATTGCATCCCTCCAACCTTTCCAAGCCCAAAGAAGAGTGCTGCGAAATTACACTGAAATTACTTCACACTGATTGTGGTTCTGAACCGCTGCCAGTTAGCAAGGTCTAAAACAGCTATGTCCAACAATCGGCCCAGTCCAAGGAATTGCGCGGCCCAGTTTTGGTGTTCGCTGTAGTGAAAATATCCTACACACTGACAACCTGTCCTTATTTTCATAATCTTCAATTTGAAATTTTAATGCAGGTGGTCCTGAGTGCCACTTTATCACGTCTGTTACCATTTTAAATAGGATTCGAACGCTTTCAGTACACTAGCTTAAGCTAAATTTAGTTTGCTAAGATCAAAGTAAGCCATTCAACGTGCGGCCCTCATTAACATACAGTATCATCCAATGTGCGGTCCTGGTCAAGACAGTGACATAATATTTGGCTCAGTAAGCCATTTGGGTAGGACATAGCTGGTCTAGAACCTTACTCAGCAGTTCAACCATTATCCCTTGTCAGTCACACTGGGGAGATACTTGCAGTTATGCCCTAAGTTTTCACGCAAGCTAGCGTGTTGCAAAGACTTAAAAAATCAACAGCATTTTTGAAAGAAAAAATGAAAATCACAACAGGAATAAATAACACTAAAAATACGTTTCAATGTGATAATTTTAAATTTCGCAGATGGAGTTGTAATCGAAAGTTACTACAAATGAGCTACAGCAAAGATTTTCCGTAGCTTGATAAACCTTTTTATTAAACGCAATATTCGAAGAACTTGGAAGGCTTTAGATACCAATCTACTCTATTACCTGAAATTTCGTGACTTTGCCATGATTTTTATCAAACCTGGTTCGAAACGGTAGCACTTTCCAGGCTGTGAAGGTTTGCACACAGATGCTTTGCTGTATATTGTTTCGATCTTGCTGGACAGCTTTACCTTTTCTCTGAGAAAGAATGAAGTGAAGAAAGTTAGAACCAAAATGACACACTACAGTAGAAATACCAGAATGAGGTTTTGAAGTACCAACACTGGAAGCAAAAAAGAACTGTCGCAGCGATTGCTCGTTGATGGACAATCTAGCAACAGAACTTCACTCGCTGAGTGGATCTTGAAACAGGCAATAGGTTCATATCTAGTCCCTCTAGTCGCAAATACTAAACCTGACAGGCAGTGCCGGATTAAGGTGGCGCGGGCCTGTAGCATGTTAACAGCGTGGGGCCATAAGTTAAAAATACACTTTAACAAGTCAACAACTGATAAATTCTGTGGGCATCCATATGAGTACTACTAGGCATACTGAGTTTCGTAAGTACGGAAAACCTGGTCCTAAATAGCAACTGGTGGACATTATGGGGTACATATCTTTATTACCAAAAACGTATATACGTATCTTTTACCAAGAAGGAATGCGTTACTGCACAGCTCACAAGTACAGTACAGAGGGAGTAATAATGCTTAGAATCATCAAGAAATTTGATCATTGCTCTTGAGCAGGATTTTTAAGGCGTTTTAGGGACACGATTCGGGTCCCTAAAATTGAATATCGGGTCCCTAGAATCAAAGAAAAACGGGTCCCTAGAATCAGATAAATCGGGTCCTTACAGGTCCATACCGGGTACCTAACACTTTCCTTAAAAAAACCTGCTCTAGAGCAGAGGTTCCTAACCTGGGGTAAATGTACCCCTGGGGTACATTTGCCTATCTGAAGGGGTACATTGAAGGTTAGCAAACATAAGGTAAATCTAATGTATATATTATTTATATCCAAATATTCATACATACACCAGTGAATATTATTTTAAAAAATCATTACATGCTTATTGTTAAATATATCTATAATTTTAGGGGTACGTGCTCATCTGTCTAAATTCTGAAGGGGTGCATGGTCAAAGAAAGGTTGGGAAACCCTGCTCTAGAGTCAGTGTAGTCTCAGTATAGATGTCGACGTCGATTGCCAAAAGCAGCAAACCCACCGCTTAAGATTTTATTTTCTGGATTTTGCCATTGCTAATATGCTTATGATATTTGTAGTGTCTACTTCAAATAGATGTTCATGCTCTATACTACTTAGAATCAGGCTGTTCAGTGTGTTTTGTCGGATGGTGCTCCTTTGTTCATTCTGCCATCTTAAGTTTAGAAAATCACCGTTCTCCACAGCAGCTGGTTACCATGAGAGATAAATATATGCGTAAATCATTTCCCAGATTTGTAAAAGAAGACTCCAAGTACACGACCCATAGGCCAGTAAATAGATGCCAAATCCAGGGCTGCCAATGAGAATTTTTAATTCTATATATATATATATTCAGGGGTGGATATTAGGGGAGACGAACGAGGCGGTCGCCTCGGGCCCCTTTGTTTCAGAGATGCCGTGAGGGCTCCCCTCTTGAGAGTTTCGCACTTTGTTTTTGCATTGTTTTGTCAAAAAGCTTATTAATCACTCTAGAGCAGTGGTTCTTAACCTGGGGTAAATTAACCCCTGGGGGTAAATTTCATCTTCCAAGGGGGTAAATTTACTGAAACATAAATTGCAGCCAATTTAAATTTTTATAAATCATTCTAAACTGTAAGAGTTTGTTAATTTCGCATTTTCAACAAATAGCACCATTGGGTGTATTGGGGGTAAATCTGTTAATCTTGTTTGATAAAAGGGTAAGATATGTAAAAAAGGTTAAGAACCATTGGTCTAGAGCCACATTAAATAAGTTTTGAGGCAAGTCATATGTTTGTCAAAATAATGCAAAATTTTGTGCAAATATGCCAAAGGGGCCCCTCAACAGCTTTAATGTGTAGACAAAGAACAATTTTAAATCAAATGACTAAATTACAATGTGAAATGTACCTTCAATCCCCAGACAAAGTGAAAACTTTAACTTGCTTTCAGCGAATAAAGTTTCTGTATAGCATGTGTAAAATATAGGGTCCCTTTTCTGAGAATTTGCCTCGGGCACCTAAATTCTAACATCCACCCTTGCATATAACAAAGAACACATTGCAAACAATGGACCGCGGGGCCCCCAAACGCGCGGGGCCCGTAGCAATTGCTGCATTTGCTACTATTGTTAATCTGGCACTGCTCACAGGCATTGGCTGATATAGCCGACGCGCTCTTGAGGCGGCTTGCTGGCTCCGACTGGGGTGCTGGAGCAACAACGTTGTGAACAGCCACCCTAGCCTTGGTGCATTCAACCGCAG
>Ga0210059_1008855_pt1 | contig 15794 bp, 13 predicted proteins | sample Ectturendosymbi2_FD_188042 | JGI IMG/M metagenome (GOLD analysis project Ga0210059, IMG submission 188042) | Ecteinascidia turbinata endosymbiont from Florida, USA - Sample 2 (SPAdes) (version 2) | ecosystem: Host-associated > Tunicates > Ascidians > Unclassified | place: Key West, Florida... | reverse complement strand
AGAATAGAACTAAACTGAAATAGTTTTGTATTTTTTTTAATTACACTTTTACATTTTGCGCAACACTTGAAAAAAATTGCAGTAAAAAGTTGCACGCAAAAATCGAAAATGTTGCAAAAAGTTGCAATATAACAACCCCGGAAACAACTCAAAACATTGAACTGCATGTATTTTGAGTATTTAGGAAGCTGTTGGAAGCTGTAAAAAAAAGTTGCAAAAGTTGCAAAAACTTGCCCTAGTTATCAGTTGAACAATTTCCATCTACTCAATATTTTGCCAGTCGACATTTGAAAAAACCCTTGCTTTAATGCCGTATTTATCGGGTTTCTTTACCATAAATGTAGTGAAAGGACAAAATCACTTTAGAGGCATCAACTGCTTGTCCAGTTACTGTCAACGAAAGATTTCACCTATGTTTTCACTCACTCATACATGGATGCTGATGTCTGGAAAACAACACGTATTGCTGCGAGTCGGTCTGGTCCTGGCCCAGTAAAGTCAATATTTCCGGATAGCAGTACATCTAACATGTGACATGTTTTCTGAAAATATTCGAATACCGTAAGTTTATTGTAAAGAAAATGAGTAGGCTAGGTGAGTCCTATGATATACTCGAGAGCAATAAACGACACTAGCTCCCACATGCTCAAGTCAAAGTCATTCTTTCCTTCTCTGTAAGCTTCTTCGTTGGTGCATTTGGAAGTTGAATGAAGAATTACTTCTGGCGTGAAGTGCTTCCATGCATTGTACTGGAGTCGGCTGCATACATTTTTAGAGATTCTTTTAGGAACAGCGGCGGTAGCAGTAAAACAGTTTTCTCCCGAAGTTCTTCCTACCAATAATGATTCTGTCATAAACAACAGAGCTTGCAGCCAAGAGACCAAGAGATATTCTTGTACATGCATCAACTTCTTCATTACTGATATCCTCTTCGTCTGAACTACTGCTCAGCTGGTGTCAAATGACCAATAGCAGGTACGACTACATCAACTGATTCATGTTTCTGTTCCTCTTCATATGATATGTCATCATCCGTACATCAGTCAAGGGCAAAATCAGCAATATCCTTCGCTATCATTTGAATGTGCGGCATGACGAAAAAGCAACCAAACTAGTTCAGCGATACTGTAAGGAATAACTTCATTAAATGGACTGTGACTACTACCTGCATCACTGTGCAAGGTTATCTCCAACATACGCAGAAACACCTGACAAACAACATTGAAGTCTAAACAAAACAGCGTTTTTGCCACCAGATTACAAACATCTCAGTCAGCACATGAAATAATCGATTTATTTAGGTGTTGAAAAGAGCACTACGAGAAACAAATAATTAGTTTTGGCTATCTCCAAGCACTGGGTGTCGAAAACGACTCCCTGGTAAACGGCGGGGTACAAAAATAAAAGTGATCAAATAACTGTCACAAAAATGAAACAGAATCGCACCAACCATAATTTTGAAAAGTAGTAGTTTTTTAGGGAAAGTCAATAAACCTCGAAATCACAGGATGTGCAGATTTGCAAAAATTTGATTTGAAAATCACTTGGTGTCGAAAACGACACCTTCGCAAATCTCGTTTAAAAGATACAAAGTGATGAAATGCGGCGACTGCTATTTCTATTGCAATAGTGTGAACCCCGCGTAAGACAGGAGAATTTAATACTGTATTTCTAAGGACACGACTGATGGCTATCGCTTAGCTTACACAGTTCGATGAGTTCGGCCAGACCGCGTGATTACGCAACGTTACGAACAATATTTAAAGGAGGTGCCTAATGTTAAACCGAATGATCCAGAGGGAGGCTTTGCCCTTGCGCATGGTCAAGTGCCGAACCCTACTGCAGAATTATAAACATGCGTCGAATCAAGGACCGAGTTTGCTAGAAAACTTTGGGGGGACAAACCTTTCTTGTTTGCGTTTCGATGACGTCACAATGTTCCTTCAACCGTAATACGACCTTTTTGTAAAATTTACAAAATGGGGCAACTTACATATACTTGGGGACCATGGCCAAACACACCAAAGTGACCGACTCATAATTACGATGGCTATTGTGACTTCTGCGTGTGTGTGGATAGGCCATGTGACGTAATAATAAACACTGATAAGGCCAAATATTTTGTACTGCAGCTGTGAATGAGAAAAGAAATTGATCGAGTTTTTAATACTGTTGTCGCTTTTCTCTGATGTGATGGCGGCGTAGCACTTGTGACCATTTTGTTACAATTTCATTGCACGAAGGTGCATTCTCGTTTCATCTTTAAAAATATCGTTGGACAAATCAGCATTTTTGGCAAAGCCGGAAATTAGATTAGAACTAAAATTAGAACATTGAAGCTTTCAGCGAATTAGATTAGAATTACCGGCATTTCACTCATTCATCGAATTAGCAAACTAGAATTATTTCGTTGTCTCAGAGGAGTGTCTCTCAATCAGGTATTGACGCATAGCCCTTATTTGAACAATCGCTTGGGCGGGGGTTTGCTCGGATTTCGAAAAGAATCTGTAGCGTTGGAGGCTGATGTGGAAGTAGCGCTTTATCAGGTTCGTGTTTGTTCGCGGGACCGGGACTTCCTACGCTTCTTTGTGTTCTTACGGAAGAAGATACCGAATAAGTGTCAATCTGTTTAGGGCAACTGTACCTTGTTTCAAATGAAACTAGAGTGGTATGATACGAAAAAGAATTTGTACGACAAATAATTTTGCTTTTCGTAAACAACAACGTCCCTAATGGCCTCTGGACAGGGTGAATGAGACCTTTCCGATGAACACAGCGCTGTTAGTTTGAGCGCTCATAGCTCCAAATTTTCGTCATTTGCACCGCTTCCCATACAAAATCAAATAGAATTGTGCAAAACGTTTGTCTAGGCGGGACACATTGTCAACATGTGTTGTGCATGCAAAACTAAATATCAAAGAAAAACAATAAGCTGACCTAAAAGTAAAATCTAGCGTGAAATTGGGGTGCTGCAATTCCGCAGTGCCTGCATACCAGCCACCACTGCCCAAATACGTTTCACCGTTCACACGTGTCAGTATACATGTAGGCCCAGAATATTTTGAATGACGATGTCGCGGCTAAAAGAAAAGTTATTTTTAATTTAATTTTATCACATATTTAAGGGCGACCGTACTTTGAGGGGTCTAGTTCAATTTTCAAATCAAACTTTTATTGTCAGTTTATGTCCCACGTCAAAATTTGATGAGGTTTGCAAGTCACATGGCCCTAAAGTATGATTTGTTTTGTACACTAAACTTTAAACAAAATTAAAACCTTTTCGCACTTGAATTATTTTTCAGCAGGCGTCTGCGTCTCGTCTTACCACCAATTGAATTTCTTTAAGATATAGCAGATTTGTGTTTTCCTCAAGATTAGGCATACCATATTTTTGTGACTGAAAACCGGGACGTTTCAGAACAACGAGCCTTATCAGATACATGTGATTCATATCTTACTTGAAGGATGCAGCTATTTTAAATTCCTATATTTAAGACCCCAACAAAAACTAAAATAATGCATTTCACTAAGAAACAAAACAATGTTCAAGCGTTTGTAAATTTACACATTCGCCCAATCATACTTTCCGTAGACAATACATTCTTCAAGAAGACTTTGCTCGATTTTATTTTCCCGTAAAAGTCACAGCAAAAACAGTCAGTATTAATTTTGCAGGTGATAATGGGCTTCACATTCTGCTTCTGTTGTCAGACCAGATGTTATGCATGATAGAAAAAATCTTTCACCGGTTACGGAAGTACCAGGTGTAGGACTATATGCTGGATGACTGAATGCCTAACAGGGACTTTTTGGTTGACTGACCGGGACGCCGGGACAAAGCCTTTAAACCGGGACTGTCCCAGCTAAAACGGGACGTATGGCACGCCTACTCATGATGGAAGTCTGAAAACAAATGTAGCAAAAATTTTCCTCTGCATAAATAAGATGTTAGATCAGTGTTTGTTGTAGAGCTCAAGTACCGAATAACTGAAAACTATAGATTAAATGTTTTCTGAAAACTAAACACAAACAAACAACTACATCTTACTCCTATATCTTTTTGTAGTCATAATATTGGTTCTCTATATCATAATTTGGGTGCTCAACTTGAGATTGTCAAACTTACCACAAAACCATTTCATAGCGAAATGAAATACTCCACTGTGATGTCGCAGTGCATTAAATCCCTGTCAAGTTAATAACAAATCTAGTTGCTTTATTTTTGTTTGCACAAAATTGATATTTCGATTTTTGCCGTCAACAATAACTGCTTATATGGGGTTGCTTTCCTCATACCCTTACCTAAATGTGTTACAACGAATTATTTAAAAGCATGCTTGTAGTCACATATAGAGGAAGCAGTCATTTTGAATGAAGCTAAAGATTGGGAAAACGCTGCGAAAATCTAATTATTACCAATAGATATTTTCGCGTTCAAGTTGCATTTATCAAAAGCAATGGATATTCAACTATATCACTCACAGACTTCAATAATGAATGAAATGTAGACTTTTATGTTTGTTTATTTAACAAAGTTTACTTATTGTCCATAGCCACGTACAAAGATTATAAATTTACACTAACAAAAGAATTAGTTTGTAAAAGCAACAGTAAAGAAAATAAGTTTTCATGGAATAAATAAGATATGTAGTAATTCATAAATTACAAAAAAACATTTTGAAAAATTGCAGCAAATATATGAAATTTTTCCATTGGTTTGTATTGAAACACACTGCTGATCAAAGCATTCAAAGCCCATCAATCTGTAGCTGACCTAACGGTTGCAAAAACGTACAAAAGTGTGCGACAACGCATGTTTACGTGTTGCACGAAACGCTAAAACCACTCAAACCTAAATTAATACGTGAAAACATGATGGTGAAGTGTGATTCCTGGCCTGTTCTGGCGTCCTTCGAACCCGTACAAGAAATAAAACATCAGTCCATCATCGTTACATTTGACACTGTTGGAAGAGTAGTATCACATAATGATGAAATCTGCTGAATGGACGGCTTCTTACTTGAGAAAGAAATATTTTTCTTGATTGTGTGGATTGTTGATATTTCACTTGTTTCGAAGAATCTTTGAATATTTGCCACCGATCTTCTGTGCGTGTCTGGTACAAAAATTCGTGTGTATATGATCTGAAAATCATAAAAAGGATTCGTTAGATGTTTGTTTAAATTTCATAACCACGAAAATTTTAAACAACACTCCCCCATATTACTGTTCTTTTTTGGAAATAGGTTGAACACTGAATGAAAGAAATTTAATAAGAAAAATGATAAGTTACGAGAACGGCAAACTGCTGTGCATAAGACTGATTAAATAAGAAGACATTGCCTCATAAATAAATACATTGCTGAGAGCTCAACCTAATCCATTGCTAATCCGTGTTTTCCCATGCTAAGCAACCAAAATGTAGTCAGCGTACATCTCTGTGACACATATTGGCGGTATATTACTGACTCAAAAAGTGAAAAACAACGACTGCATATCGAGTCCATTCCTCGTCCTTGATATGAGATTCAAAAAAAAGATGGAGTTTGGAATATCGGAAAAATCATGTTCTGAGGAATTGATAAGAAATGGCATGCCACACGTTTGCACAGCTGTCACAGGATTATGTTGTTCTTTAGGAACACAAGATTGCGTTCTATTTCTTTAGGAAAGGTCGGTTTTACTGTTGTTACTTAATGTACCAAAAGCGTCTAACAATGCACCAAAGCGTTTAAAAGGAATGGGTTCGCAAGTGTGCAAACATTTGTTCTGTTTCATATCTTGAATAATTTATATGAAACAAAACCTACATCAAAGTTAAAAGTGACTAATTACTGAAGAAGTCTTTGCTTTTGAACAGGCCCGTGACTAGGAGGGTGAAGGGGGGACGAAGCAGAACCGTCGCCAGAAAGTTTTCAACAGGGGGTATTTGCATTTCTGCGGGGGGGCTTTGGGTTTGTGCGGGGGGCTTGGCACTCAAAAAATTAACAAAAACTCAACTGATTTATAGTGTTTCATGTTTTAATTTGGGAAGGCTTGGAGCTTGGGGGGCTAAGCCCCCAAAAGCCCCCCGTGGCGACGGAACTGGGACGAAGCCTCCCTAGAAAAATTTCCGCACCCTGTAAAAAGTGTATTGGACATAGTTTAAAACTATTGGCAATAGTTTAAAAGACTTGGGCCCTTCTTAGAAAGCTCTTGGCCCCCCCTGGTGGCCCAGCTGGTGCATTGTTAGACGGTGTACGTTCGGACGATTTCAATGCGAAAATGGAACGACGAAATCCTAACAAAGAATGTGTAGAAACTTGCGAAGCTTTTTTTTGCAGCGCAGTAACCTTGAGCAGCCTATGAAATGTATTTTTCATGATGCAGAAAACACGTTTGCAAACACAGTATAACTTTTAGCTTGTTGCTAAAAACATACTTAGGAACTGAGATTGGTTTGAGGTAAACAATACTTCACACACAAAATGATGTTTACAAGTAAATGGTCGCTGCTTTGGGACTATTGCCTTTACGGCCTCGGCTTGTTCCTGAAAAAACAAAAATGTATAAAAGTCTTAGCGGTACCAGTACCTTGCGTTTATGCATCAACTGCGCCTAATCTTAAAGTACTTTTAGCATTGAATAAGTCAATCTTATCTTTCGTTCCACAAAAAAGGAATGTATTATGTATGATCGACTCCTAAAAACTATACTTCGTTCAGAGTAAATATATGAGATGTCGACGACGTTTTGAAAAAACAGTAAACACTTGTCTTCGCAGTTGAGGGAAGAAGTTTCACACAATGTGGCAGCAAGCTGCCAAAGAAATGACAGCAAAAAGACTTTTCGTTTGTTTGCAATAGCTGACGTAAAAGCGACTGGAAACTAATGATGTGACTACGCAATCAAACTGTCTATCTAGGAACACATCAGCGATTTGTTAACGTAGAGCTTACCCTTGTGATAGCGTGACTCGAGCCAATTACTCTACTGGAGTCACGATGAGAACGAATGGTGGCTCTGCTCACGTGTTTCACCGAAAGACTCGAATCACAATCAATAAGAATCGAATCATTTTTACAAAATCTCTAAACATCTGATTGACAAACTCGGTTCGTTTACACACAAAGAAATGAGATTTTTTGCTTCAGTGATGATCAATATTGCTGCAAATTTTCTGTTTTGGATATGTCTCCTAGTGGTGATATGCTGCATTTTAAATTTCAAGTGTTCCACCCAGTGGCGTAGCAAAAGTGTGGGCTGCCCGGGGCGGCCCTTGAGTTTGGCGCCCCGGCGGTCGTACTGCGAAACACCAAGTCATCTAAGTACCTCCTCGTGGTGTGACTGGAAGCAGTTCGGCTGACTAAACACCGAGGCGTCTGAAGAAAGGAACGGGCCAACCTACTTCAGTATTTCGGCCATGTTTACTGTGATGATGAAACAAAATCAAAGAAGGAATAACGGCGTAAATGAGTCTTTAGATTTTAATAATCAGAGCCTCACGCCCGGTAGTTGGAGTCTTCGATCACAGGGCTTCTGCGATCGTCATTCAGCAACTGTGGTTAATGCAAAAACCTTCACAAACAGAACACAAAGAATAGCCACATGGAACATTCGAAAAGTGTACCAACAAGGAAAGCTTGACAACGTCTGAATGGAGATGAACAGAATGAGAATCAATTGTCTGGGACTTTGCGAAGTGAGATGGACTGAAAATGATCAATTCCGGAAAAACGACAAAACAATAATATACTCTGGAGGACATGAACACCAACGTGGTGTTGCCTTAATTTTAGATAAAAGACTCTCAAAGTCTGTATTGGGATATTGGCCTAAATCTGATCGTTTGCTACTTGTAAAACTAAAAGCTAGCCCTTTCAATATAAACATGATTGTCGCATACGCACCAAAACAGATGCAGATGAGCAGACGATAGAAGAATTTTATGACTCATTGGATGAATTGTACAGCAACTGCAAATCACAGGAAATAGATATTTTAATGGGAGACTTCAATGCCAAAGTAGGTTGTGAGAAACATGGTAAAACTGTTACAGGCAAGTTTGCATGAAACAACTTATTTTTGTATAGAAAACAAACTGGCTGAAAGACCCTCAAACCGGAGGCCGATGCAAACAGTGATCATAATCCAGTAACTACAAATATCAAAATTTATTTAAGGGCTCTAAAGCACCCAAAACGAAAGCCAAGGTTCGTACTTGATACTCTCAAAAATCCTGACATCAGCGCTGACTTTTCTAAGGCTGTTTTTGAAAATCTTCCAAAAAATCAAATTCAAGAAAACTCCCAAATTCAATGGACAAATCTGAAAACGAGTATTATCACAGCTGCAAACAATGTTATACCAAAAAAATCGAAGATTAAACAACCACATTGGATAACTGATGAAATTAAAAGCCTTTTACCCAAGCGAAGACAGTTCAAATCAGACCAAGAAAAGTACAAAAAAATAGATAAGGAAATCCAAAAGCAATGTAAATGTGCTAAGTAGCAATGGTTGGAAGAAAAATGCCAGGAGATTGAAAGATTCAAAAACACCAACATTAAAGAAATGTTCAAGAAAATTCGCGAAATAGCCAGGAAAGGACCCCTACCAGTATCCAGAGGCATCCGATCATCAAGCGGCCGTATCTTGTGGGAACCTGAAGATATAGCAAAACCTTGGGAGGAATACATAGCTTCTTTATTCCACGACGACAGAGAAGATGATGTTTATAAGACAACCTCGTACGAATCTGGCCCTTCAATATTGAAAGAAGAAGTTCGATGGGCATTACAACACTGCAAACCCGGGAAAGCGGCAGGTCCGGATGAGGTGGTTGTTGAGATGCTAATTGTTTTACAAGAGGATGGTGTGGATGTGTTATGGAGCCTTTTCAAAAATGTGTATGAAACTGGTCAAATACCCACCGAAATGCTCAAATCTGTTTTCATTGCCGTTCCCAAAAAATCTAACACTCTGGATTGTGAAAACCATATAACCATCAGTTTGATGGCTCATACTCTAAAACTGTTTCTGAAAATCATACTTCGGCACATAAGAAGAAAAATTCTACCCCAAATCCCAACTTATCAATACGGTTTTATGCCTGACAGAGGAACAAGGAATGCTATTTTTGTGTTGCGCATGCTATGTGAAAGATCAATTGAACACCAAATGACACTGACACGAAGGGCTTGTGACTCTGACTCGAGAAAAATTACTCGGGCAGATCACTGGATTACCCGATATAAAAATGCAGCTATCTATATTGCATTTAACACCAGCACCACGTACATGTTGCCACGTTCATGATGAAAATCATCCATTTCTTGAAAAATATTTCTGTGATAAAATCGAAATGCGAGTTGACATTTGCACAAATTTCAGCATGTTGTAATCATGCAACCTAGCCCTTGGTCAGGCTTTGCATTATTTGTTTGGAAGTCGGGACAAAATATCCCTATCTTTCCAAACAAAATTTGGAGGTTCTAATCTCATAGCGAATTCAGAGCATGCATCAGCATGCTGCGGTTAACGACTGGTATTTCCACTTTGCTAAAGTGACTCGGACGTTTATCTTGAAAAGCGCAGTAGTAGTAAACACACTTACTTCGATCACGACCAGGATTACAAATGGAATGTAGGCATATCCACTGATTGCTCTCTGCGAGTAAGGGAAGACAAATGCAATGATGGTTGCTGTAATCCAGAAGATGGCAGTACCAAGCCACAGTGCGTTTGGTCTGGTTACTTGAGTTGTTACTTCTGACGGGTAGGCTGTTAACAATAACATGGGACCGACACCGATTCCAATGGTTGTTATCGTTAAACCAACCACACTGACGTATGCCATTTCCGAAATACTGTCACTCAAGACTGTTGACACTGTCAGAAGAATCAAACCGATCACTACAATGGAAAGTCCGCTGAGAAGCATAGCTCTTGATCCTATCTTTTGCCGACAACCCGAAGAAATCACACAAACAATCGCCATCCACATGAACAAACCTTGAAAAATATGAATGAGTGTGAGTAACGGTGAAGCTACGCTTTGATGTAGTTGCAAAAAGCGTTTGAAGCTACGAATGAAGAAATACGAGAATCTGCACTAGATCTCTGAAGGCTCTGCCACCAGGAGGAGCATTTGTCTAAGTGAGGTTCTGCGCTACGTTTGACAGCTCTGTTTACAGGCTACTCAAATGTCTAAGGATATGACATAAGTATTAATTTTTTAAAGTTTGTTATCTTATGCAGCAATACAAGGAAATAATTTGTCCTAATCTATTTGTGCTTGACGTTTTTCACCATAGAGCAGGGCTACTCAAATGGCGGACCGCGGTCCGAATCCGGACCTTTGGATGGCGACGGCCGGACCCCGTCAGCCTCTCAAAGGTGTATTCTATACCCACAAGTTTTTATACCAAAATTTTACGTTTTTGGCAATACTTCTAAAGCATTTACTCCTCGCCAACTGTGTGATTGTCGATCAAGCTGTTGTTCAGCTAAATTGCAGTGCGCGCCTGAGCTGGGCAAGCTGCGATTTTTTGGTTCACTGTTTCGTCATAATTGTTCAACAATAACTCGTCACTACAATGTCTATCCTGGTGAAAATAGTGGATTCAAGGCTAGAATATAGCAATGAAACCTTTTCTTTCCAAAAACAATACAGTTGTACAAATTTATTTGTGCACAGTTATGAAAGATGCTTGTGTAAGGGAAGAGTTTTGCAGAGATTTTGGTCCTTTATGAAATAATTTTTATTTTTTTGTGGGAAGTCAACAAGATGTGAAGAAAAGCTAAGGCATTTTCAGCTTTTTTAGGAAATAATAAAGAATGGGAAACTGTTGAATTTTTGGCTGACATAGTGTAACACCTCAACGACTTTAATGTAAAACTTCAAGGAGAAAAACATAGCCTACTACTCTTGATTTGATCACTACTACTTGCCCTTTCCAGAAAAAATTCATATTTTCAAACAAGTTATTCAAAACGAACTTAGTCGTTTTCCGAGGCATTTGAAGAAAGCGAAGGCAAGTAGATTCCAGATATATTCAATTTATTGAAAAGTTGATTACCAACACTGTCGAATAGTTTGGCGACTTTCTTTTCGGAAACAGTTGCTTCTCTTGCCTCAAAACCCTTTTTAGTGAGAGACATATTACCGAATTCTCAACTGAAGCAAAAAACACACGCACATGTGTGCACCGAAGATGTAGTGGAAATTTTATAGGTGCCGGATCTCTGCTGGGCATCTTCATTTACATTTGTAGGCAACGACCCATCATTCACTGCATTCACTGATGAAGGTGGTGGAGCGGAGCTACGGCAACTCGACACCACTGGTGTGGACGCAGCCAAATTTCAACTGGAATTAATTGAATTCCAATAGAATGTAGCAGTGAAGGAAATATTTTTTGATTGCACACCTGAAAACATCTTGTCAAAGGAAGGTATTTCCAAAAATCTTTTCCACTCCTCGCAAATAGTCAGTGGAAATTCTTAAGGTGTTTGGGTCTACCTGCTGCTGCTGGAGGGGCGAATTGTCCCCTCCTGCAAGCTACAGTAAATGTAAAACTTAGGCCCCCACCTGGCTTATACTTCAGTTTTAGTATTCTTTTGGTTTTCAGTAATTTTTTGCGCTTTTCGGAGTATTGGTAATTTAAGGTTTTAGTATAGCCATCCACGTCCGGATTCACCGTCATTTCTCAGGATTTTTCTGAGTGTTGCTAGCAACCCCCCTACAATGGGCAGTGGACCGTTTTCAGCTACGTTCTCCCTCCTGGCCTAAACATCTAGTTACGCCACTGACTGCTGACAGTCCGCACTGTCAAAAAAGAAGCTCATAAAGAACAAGTTTCGCATCTGTGTCACGAATAAAACCTTGACCATTACATTCTATACACTGTCACTACCTTGGAACAAAAATTTAGGTAACTGCCAAGAACAAAATGCCATTGCTCCCACCAGAAGAATAACAAATAACGCTGACAGAGTTTGTTAATATCTGTATCCATTTACTGGATTTTGCATATCTATATACAGTATAATCGTATTAAATTCTCATATTACGTTTTTTGTTAGAAAAATCCAAGATATGTCACATTTGCAAAATTTTATGGGAGCGACCAGACCTCGAAAAATTTTGACGTTTGCAACTGGAAGCTTTCCTAAAATGATTGAGTAGCCCTGCCATAGAGTATGCCATGGAATGTTTCCAAGTGTATAACCAGTCAACTGGAGATCAGCGATCAGCTGTATCGCTTCAGGGAGTTTATATGGGGAGGCTGACAGGTGCCTTCATGTGGCCCACCCTGTACGACATTGCTTGAAATGTCAACCAAGCCTATCACTACGGGAGCAACCACTGCTACCCCTGCTGGATATGTTCAGCTTGGGGTGGGTAGGGCAACGCCTGGCACAAGGCGCGGCAGCAGCACCGCTGCTGCCAAAGATGACCCACGACCCAGCCTACTCCAGCTGAACATGCAGGGGCTTGAGCAGATAGCCTATAAGAACAAGGCATTCATCATCGTCCTACAGGAGACGCACTGTACAACTACAGACAAGCTAGTGACCCCCCCCTTCTCACTAGCTGGGTCAGTCCTGAGCAGGAAGGACGACCTTGCCACGTTTGTCCACGAGCTGGTCGATCAGTCTCCAGAACAACCAGAGACTGAGTGGTTGTGCGTAGACGTCGCAGGATATATGATCATTTACGTCTACAAATTTCCACGTTAGCGACTCACACATACGACCATCCCGATGTTCCCACACACCAGTCTGTATGTTGGCGAATTCAACTGCCAACATGTCAACTGGGGTTTCAACAAAACACCCCTGACGGTGAGAGCCTGGACTCCTGCGCAACATTCAACAATCTTGGACTGCTGTACGACCCAAAGGAAACAGCCAGTTTTTTTCTCTCACCGATGGCACGTCGGCACCAACCTAGATCTGGCCTTCGCGAATTTCTGCGAGGACAGCCGACTGCCGAACAGACGTGTTCTAAAAAAGTTCCTGCGGCCACAACACCGGCACTCTTTCATAACGGCAGCGAGACTCAAGGTTCCTGTCCACAGGGATCCGGTGAAGCGTTGGAACTTCCGTGAGGGTGTTTGGAAGCGCTTTTGCCTTCTTGCAGGTGAATCCGTTGAGAGATTGCCACCTTCATATAAGACAAACATCGAGAGGGTATACCAAGGATTTTTCGAGAGCCTGTTATCTGCCGCTAAAAATTTATTTCGCGTGGCCGTCGTAAGAATTATGTGCCATGTTGGCACAAACAGTGCGAGGCCCTCTATCGCTCCTTTATCCGAGTTTCAGTGGGGACTGACTCTGGAATAGCCGTTTGTCCTTACTTTTTCGGCTAGAACAGAAGAAACAGGGGCGATGGGAGGAAACTATCAATTCCATCGACTTCTCGCACTCCAGCCGCAAGCAATGGAGCACCATCGACAAACTCACTGACAGGTCTGGACGCTCCTCTCGCCTGTGCCTCGTCTCGGAAAACTTCATCTCTTCGCAACTTGTGAAGAATGGGACAAACGTGACCGAGGCTGCGAGTCTGCCAGGCTTATCAACAAGGAGCTGTCCAACCTATGGAAGGTCCCAACACCAGAGGGTCACAATATCTCTAACCCCTTTGCAGGCCTGTGACTAGGGGGGCGCAGGAGGAGCAAAAACCCAATAATTTTTTTCGCTCCTCCTGGAAAAATGTGTTGGACGTAGTTTGATACTATTGAACATATTTTGAAAGCTTTGAGCCCCTCCCAGAAAACTCTTCACCCCCTCCGGTGTCCCAAGCTGGTTTCGGGCCTGTCTCTTTAGGCCAGCGTAGATTGCTGCCGCCCTCAGGCGCCTGAGGCCAGGAAAGTCTCCGGGTCTTGATTCCATCTTCCCGGAGTTATACTCCACGCCCGGCCGGTTCTCAAATCTAGGTTTTGCTATTTCTTCACTTCTTGCATGCGCCAACTCAAAATTCCAACGATCTGGAGAAGAGTAGGCCTACTAATAGTTGCGATCCCTCAGCCGGAAAAGCCACTGGAGGACCCAAAAAGCTACCGCCCCTATATCTCTGCTGTGTGCTCCGTTTAAAATCCTCGAGAAGCTCATCTACGGTCGTGTCGAACAAATCATCGACCCATTGCTCCCGCAGGAGCAGGCAGGGTTTCGACACGGGAGGTCGACCGTAGTCCAGATCACCCTACTGACACAGGAAATCGAGGATAGTGTTTGTCGCTTTCACAGCAGCCTACGACACTGTATGGTATCGCGACCTCGTCTGCAAGCTGCTGCAATTGCTATCTGATAGATCATGGTCCGCATGATCATGGAAATGGTTGGAAATCGAAGCTTCAACCTTACCACCGGAATTGGCAAACGGAGCCGGTTACGACGCCTTAAGAACGGCGTCACACAGGGATCTGTCCTGGCACCCCTTCTCTTCAAACTACATCTCTGACTTGCCAACCACCGTCTCCAGAAAATATGCATGTGCTGACGACCTAGCAATCATGCATGCTGATCGAGATTGGCAGGCGGTGGAAGGACCGCTGGGCAAGGTCAAGGACATTGCAGCCATAGGCGAATACCTCCGTGGATCCAGGGCACTAAAGCAAGCGGTTCTTTTTCGACTGAACGTCCTAGGAAAAGATGGCCTTTTTTGGTCATTCATAGTAAGAGATACCCCTCAAGCACTTTCTGCCACAACGCAGATGCGGAACAAATTTCAAAATCCAACCTGAACTGAAAACTTCAATGCCACTCTATACCAAACATTTACTGCTTAAAGGCTATCCATCTCCTTGAAGTTGCAAAAATTAGAGGAGACATTGCTCACCATTATCCCACATCTCAACATCTGCAATTAAAAACCATTGTCTGCAATGCACACTATAAAGTTGTTGCTCTAACTCTTCCCCTTCAAAAAATGAAAACGTGCTTAACAGTAAGCTTAAGCAATGTTACGAGCCAACTAAATTCTTAAACCGCTCACAAAAATCAACCCAACTTTCCCTCTGTGTCCTTTCTACCAGAAACATATTTTCAGAAATTTCGTCCAAGTCAAATATGTCTACTCGTCCTTTGTGAACATGTAAAATCACCAAATCGTTCAATCGTCTTTAAGTCATGGTTGTTAAGTACGCAGAGCTTCTGAGAGAAATTTTACCAAGGGTTAAGAAGACCGATACCGCCACCCCTATTGCTTCTGGTTCCCTTGTCAAAACTTGTGTAGCTTGTTAGTATAGAAATCATAGTATATAAGAAACAGCTCCAATGCTAAGATTTATAAATAGTTTCATTGTTATTCTGGCAACCGGCTTACACTAGTGGTTTAGGGCTTGATTACAGAAAAAATTAGAGTACGTATTTCCATCCTCCCGGGTCCAAGCAACTACAGGGCCCAGGTACGATGTACATCTTGTAATCCCTCTCGTAGGCCCTGGTTGTATGCAAATAAGTTTTTACACGCTTTAGCGCTGAAAACTACCTCTCTGGTGTGGCATTCGTATCAGGTAAAAGTAAAACCAATAGTAGAGCCAACATTTCCAGACACCGGAAAATGCAATACTTACTCTCAGAGATTGACAGTTGCGACTAAATTTTTATGGCATCGTCAGTAGAGAAATTAGTAGCCAACGCGCTGCAAACATCTACAGAAGGGCTTCAGAAGTGAGAGCTGTAGTCTACTTCGAGTTCAAGCTTTGAAGGCTCGTCTTTTTCCATCCCTGTTTCTAATTCAGCATTCCATGTCCATGTATGATCGATGGGTTTAAACTCAGTGCGCGGTGAATTGGTGGATTACAGCA
>Ga0210059_1008854_pt1 | contig 15794 bp, 11 predicted proteins | sample Ectturendosymbi2_FD_188042 | JGI IMG/M metagenome (GOLD analysis project Ga0210059, IMG submission 188042) | Ecteinascidia turbinata endosymbiont from Florida, USA - Sample 2 (SPAdes) (version 2) | ecosystem: Host-associated > Tunicates > Ascidians > Unclassified | place: Key West, Florida... | reverse complement strand
ACATATTTACGCTCATTGCGTTAAACTAGTGATTTTCGACCGGTGTTCGATGGAACACTAGTCAAACTTATCAAATTTCCTGCGGAACACCTGACGATCTTTCACGGAACACTAGTTTTCCGCGGAACACTGGTTGAAAATCACTGGTGCAGATGATTCACTGTGTTCTACTTCAGAGTTTTGAATCACGCACTCCTCAAAACTACAAATCAAACTACCCAGAACATAGATATTCACCCTAACTTTTTAATAATACTATTCTAAAAACACGACCTGCAAAACTAATGCTTCGTTTACTCGATCATAAATCTGTAACCTGCACTTCTGTCTGAGTCAAGATATCACATTAAGTTACAACAGCAAAAGTAACAAAGCGAAGAAATAGCTTACATGTTCCATGTGAAAACTGCCAGTTAAGAATCTTTTCGGCGATGGCAAAGAACTTTTCACAAAGGTTTAAAATTGGTCCGGTTTGTGACACATCTGACCAAGCTGCATCCACATGACGCAACACTTGCAAAACCAAACTGAAAATTTGCTCCAAATCATGTCCCTGAAACATAGGAACGAACTTTAAATGCAAGAAAATCATCACTAATGAAAAACCACTGCCGTGAAGTTATATACATGAAGGACCGAATGGCCTCCGCTAATATGCAGGACCTATTTCAAAAATAGAAAATAAGCTAGTAGCTGCTAACCAACAAAATGGCTGCCGAGTTATGAAGTACGGCATTTTAGATTTATTGTAAACAGTTTCAAAACACGCAAAAACATTGAGAGCCAACAAATGGCAAAGGGGTGAAAGGAAAAGAATCGTTGTGAAATACTTTTAATAACTGACAGCTTTTCCTGAGAATTCTATAAAGTGGATCCAGTGATGGTGTCAATTGTAATTAGTGGTTCAATACAATTTGGCAAAAGACTTGTTGGCAACGTATGTATTTATTAGACTTAGAATTTTTAATTGGGTAGAGTACGTAATGATTCATTTCACTTTGGTCAAGTACTTACAATTCAATTGTAACTGCCTTATGTGGAAGCTCACTTGAGTGCAGCTGAGGCTAACGGAATTAATTATTAAACAACCAATAAAATGCCCAATAAACCATCACGCACTTAAGCGGAACTTCCCTAACATTTTCCCAAATGTTGTATCTTACGTGATTCTGACATTTCTGCACAAATTTAAATATGTTACAGCACAACCAAAGGGGCAATTTACCACATCTGAAACGGTTTGAGACAATATGTTAGTTATTAAAACCAGGTCGGAGATGTTATAACATCACCTGGTCCTTGGTCGACCCCTGGGCTGCTTTCCCGTGGGTGTAGACCATGGGCCTTCAAACATTTCTGCCCGAGGGCCACACATATGTTACACAATATTAAGAGAGCCGAACATTAACTCTTGGTCCAAAATAAAACAATGTCAAAACATGAGTGTTGTTTAATAAAAAAGGTACGTTTATTAAAAATAACGGTGAAATAGCTTCTTTGATTTTAGCTATGTGCGAAAATCCCGCTTCAGATGGGATGTAACCAGGGTTGAGAAAAACCCAGGTTTTTTCAAAAAAAAGCAACCCACCTGTTTTTTGTTTTTTTTTGTGAAAAAAATTGTTTTTTTGTTTTTTCAAAAGAAACAAGATTTTGTTCTTTTTTTTAAAGAAAACAGCAAGACACCATTCTAAATTGTTTTTATTCCATCATGCAATATCACTATTTTCAGAATTACACAATAATAACTTGTTATACAGTTCATTCCTAAGTGGTAAGGCTTGGCAAGCATGCGCACAGCAATAAGAGAAAAACCACTCCCGCACAAACTCTGTAGTTTCATGTCAAGTTTATGTGAATGCCCTGCTAGTTCAGCGTCTGTAGAGTGTATTTTTGCAATATATGATTTGGTATGGTCCAAAATCAGAAAAAGTTCAGGTGCAGAGAAGGCAGAAAAATTGGTTAAAATATACCAATTGTGCAGAGCTGGAGAAGGTAACCATTAGAATTTACTCAAACTGTTCAATTCATTCTTCTCTTTTTTTCAAGTCCTTCGAATTTCGTTGTTGTTCGCTTTGTTTGATTTTTTTTAAAATTACAGTTAACTGAACAAGTGTCCTGCTTATTTTTTACTTCTTAGTAGATTTTTCAAAGGAAAAGTAAAGAGTGGGTTTTTGGTGGGTTTTATTGGGTTTTTTTAAGCGGGCTTTAAAAAAAAGGGTGGGTTTTTTGGGTCGTTTTTTTTGCAACAACCCTGGATGTAACTAATATTAACAAAGACCTCAGATTGTGACAACATATTAGCGAAAGTTAGATCAGCTTACAGCGCAGTAATACTTAGCCAACTGACACTCACGCAGCCGTCTTACGTAATGTCATTGTTTTGAGATATGTTACATTCCGAAAAATCAATATTTTCGTGTTTTTTTTCATTATTGATAGTGCTTTGCTGGCCGGATTTGGCACCATTCTATTTCAACCTTTCTTATTGTGATATATGAGTTGCATTTGCAGATAGGAAAACTTCTACTGTAACTGCATGAAGATAGATTGAACAAACATGTATGACAAAATTTGGCAACGCTTACAAAAACCATTGTTTTGAAATATTTTTAGTTGAAAGAAACAACTGAACAGATCATGATATACACCTTCAAAACAATAAAAAGGACTAAACTTGTAAATGAAACATGTTATACAAATCGACAAACAAACCTCAAATTCCTTTTTGCATTTAAGATGCTGCTCCCATGTTAAGCCAACATTACTTGATTTGTCAGATGCAGAATATTCTGTGCAGAGTGCAGATAGAACAGAACATGCACTTTTTTCCTGCACATAAAATAGTATAATAATAATCCATAAACCTTACCCAATTGTTCCTGAAAAAAGAATCAGCACTACAGCTGTCAATTCAATGGTGCTGCCCAGAGAACACTGATTTCAGAGTAAAAGTTCAGTAGGTTTTGAATTATGTATTAATAGAATTTGTTTCTCATTTATATAATTTAGAAATAATTGTTGTTTTTTTAACTTTGTTCTATACAAAAACATTGAGCAGTTCTTCTCATTTTCCATGCATATAAATGTTACTTTTGATCAGTACTGAACAATGGAGCCCATTAATCACACCACTAGCATTGCAAAATCCTTTTGAATGTCAAACATGCAATCATCAAGTAGCTTTTATCTCCAGAAGAAAAAAAATAAATCAAGGCATTTCTGTTTACAGATTCATCGCCAACAGCATTCAACTTTTGTTAAACTCTGTAACAGTTTGGTAGATTGCATTTTGCACCAATTGTTAGATTGTTGTTCAACTAACCACATGTACAACAACAGATCAAACTATGCTTTGGCAATAGCAATTGAACTTGAATGTGTAATGCCAATTTTGGTACCCACTTTAACTAACAATTTTTTGTGGGGCGCACTATGAGATATTATGGTAAAACAATGAACAAAAAAATTGAGATCTGTGAAAGAAACAATATTTAAAGCAGGTTTTTTAAAGGAAAATATTAGGTACCTGGCATGGACATGTAGGGACCTGATTTATTGGATTCTAGGGACCCGATTTTCTCTGATTCTAGGGACCCGATTTTCAATTCTAGTGACTCGAATCGGGTCCCTAAAACACCTTTAAAAAAACCCTGTTTAAAGAACACACACAATTTTCTGCTGTTAATGGGAAACTTAAGATTGCTTTTTAAATCTCATCCAGTAGTTCCCAACCTTTTTTCATCGCGTACCACTTGTATCTAGTACTGTCACCACGTACCACCTTGTTACAGGAAAACTCATTCAATCAAATATGATTCGACCAAAAGTTTATAAAACTGATTTGGCACAAAACGACATTTAAAAAATGGCATTGAGAAACATATTGGCCATTGTAGAAAACCAATACAAGAAGTAAATAGAAATGCAAGAATTTATAAACAGAACATGATGATTACAAGTAAAAACTGTGAATAAAGTTGTTTTGTGAATAAAAACAGATGGTAGGTTTTCTTGTGTACCATCTTGAAGGCCTTCATGTACTACTAGTGGTACGCATACCACAGTTGGGGAACTACTGATCTAATCAATAGAAAATCAACTAATTTTCAAGAAATGTTTTAGTCAAATACAAGAAAATTGTAACAATTTCCTTCCTGAAAGAACTCCACAGCCCACTGGTTGTGAAGTACTGGTTCAGATCATCTCCATATTTTTACATTTCCTGTAGTGTTAAAATTACAAACAACACAAATTGGATACCTATGCACAAAACTGACAATTCAGAATTAAGAGAGGATAGAATTTTCAATAAAGTGGGAACATGCATGGCACATAGAACATTTTTTCAATAGGACATGTGTCAAGTCAACAGTGAAAAAAATCCTGGAGATTTGAATAACTTTCACCTCTGCAACAAAGTACAAAATTAAGTAATCATGTTTGTCACACTAAGGTGCAAGCTTACCAATACAGGATTTCCGGATGAAATCATTGACGTTAAATGCTGGTACAATGGAACTCTGTCTCTGGCATTGTGCTCATTGACACCAGCACGTTTTATCATCACTGCCAACACATTTGAAAGAGACTCTCTGACAAATCCAATCAACCTTCATTTATATATAGTGTACTTGTTATAAAAAGAAGCAAAACTAACAATAGCAAGATTTAATCAAAACTTTCTGGCAAAAAGTTTGATAAGTTGATTCATGGACAATAAGGCATGAACAGTTGAACACCAATGACAGGGATTTAAACCATCAACTTGTTTGCAATCAAAACATACTACTTACTACCACAAACAAATTGAAAACTAGATCAAAATTTGGATACAAACAAAACAAAGCTCATACTAACTGAAGGTTGGAAAGGCTCACAAGTCTTCTACTTAAGATATTGCCAGTAGCATAAAGAAGAGGCAGCATAGCATAAAATGCAGGCAAAGGAAGTAAAATATTAGTACAAGTATTACCTCGGTTGTTTGGTTAGAAAATCCATGATGAACTGCTGTAAATTACCTCTTGTTTGTTTGTCAATAACATGCCATTCTCGAATCACAGCTTCCTTCAGAGTAGCAGCAGCTTGATATTGGACAGGTGCAACTGAGCTCATTTCTGTGTAATGTAGGGTTTTAACGAAAAAATCATTGTACAAGAAAAACACTACTGTAAACCAAAGGCACCAACAACACACCTACAGACAGATTTAATATAACAGGTCATGTACAAATAAGAATATTTGATGCAACAACGTAACACTTCCAGTGACTACATGGTGGTTCAAAATGATGTTTGTATTAGCACTATCATTTCGTATCAAATTTCTGTTTTTCAGGTAAATCATAGTTAGAGCTCCAAAGTTTAAGTTTCCCAGCTGCAATGGGTCAAGTAGCAAGATATTCCATGCACAAGATCAAGATTGTAGACGCTTATTTTGCAATGAAATCAGTTGTCGTAAGTCATAAAAATTTCAGAGGGACCTTCACGCAGAAACACTCCGACTAGACTCACAATAAAGAGTCTCCTGGGCAAATTCAGAGAGATGGGAAGTGTACAGGCTAGCATCAATGGTTATAGTGGCCAGCCATGATCAGTCAGGACGGAAAATCACATTGTGGTTATGAGACAATGTTTGGAGCTGTCTCCAAGGAAAACCACAAGACATTTGTCCCAGAAGACAGATCTTTCAAGGAGGTCAGTTATGCGCATAATGCACAAGGATCTTCACTTATTTCCATATAAGATAGAAATCTTACAACTTTAGACCAGGGGTTTCCAAACTATGTCCCGCAGGCCAGATTTGGCCCATGAAGCTATTTGATCCGGTTCGCGAAGACATTTTGTCCATAATGAAATTATTAATATATAATGTATTTAAGAAAAACTCATTGATTTGATAGATTGTAACATATCCCAAAACAATCACATTATGTAAGATGTCCAGCCCTCAGGCTGTTGCGCAATAGCTTATATGGTCCTTGGACAAAAAAGTTTGGAGACCCCTGCTTTAGACCAATGCAAATAAGGCTGAGAGACAAGCCGTTAGGCAAACCACCAGTCAGCAAATCAAAGACCATCCTGGTTCTTGGACTACATTTTTTTTCAGTGGAAATGCAACTTTCCGCCTTAGTGGTCACACGAACAAACACGAACATGGGCTTTTGGGTCAGCCTCATGAGCATCAGCATCACCCACTTAGTGCGGAGAAAGTGACCGTTTGGTGCGTGTTGGGTCGTGATGGCATTATTATTGACACCCAACAACAACAACACTGCATCCTCCATCACACGGACCACCCTTGGCCTGCTCATTCTCGAAAGACTTTTTGGATTATTTTCTGTGCAGATACCTAAAAGACAGGGTTTATGCTAAAAAATTTAAAAATCCCCAAACTGTTGATGAGCTGAAGAATAACATTCCAATGGAGATCAAAATCCTCTTGAGATTTTTGACAAGATCATTGCAAACTTCAATGTGTAAGTAACTACAGTGGTTCAATGCCAAGGAACTTGGATCAAGCACAGTGTTAACTATGAGCTATGCTAAAAAATGGTGGTGTACAGGAAAAAACTTATACCACACAAAACTGACCTGTCTGTAAGACATGCCTATGAGAAAAAATTGCTAAGTATTCCTTTCAAAACAAAATGCTACTTCATCAGCAATGGATACATCTTTTTGGACCACTCTGTACTTTCTAACATAATCTGACCAATCAGGTTGCACTGTTTTCAGTTTTCAATCAATTTCATTGTTTCAGGATTGCCCATAGACCAATTTTAAAAAGCGTGATTTTTGAAAACAGAAAAGTTCAATTTCACTTTAATGTGAAACTGACAGATAGGAAAATACTTCATTCAAATGTTTATTTATTTCAGAGTAACACTTGTTGAAAACAAGCAGCGTGTGAAATGTGGCAACTGGCAAGCAACATAGAATGTTAAAATTTGTCTAGGAAAATATGTCTTCTCATGCTCGTACTCATTTTCTTTAATGACGAAGTCAAATATCCAAAAGCACCAAACATACCGTATTATGTAATTTTGTCAAGTAGAATTTCTTCATGGCCTCAGAATAACAAATCAACACCAGGAAAACATTCTATCAATGCATTTGACATGGTAAACAGACACAGCTCATTGTACCAAAACTTCTTTATCTTACCAAGGATACTTTTGCAAGCATGGTATGGCATCTTTGATCTACGAAAGGTCAAGAGTACTTCCTCTGCTTCTTGACGAGCTTCAGGTGTAACTATATCAGGTGGTGCAAGAGAGGCATGTGTAGCTGCTTCAAGTTTCTGAACTAATTCCATGTAATTAAGCATGGTTGATTGTTGCTACAGGTAATTTAACAAATTAAACAACTTCTATATAAATTGTGACTATGAAAGAATAAGTTAAAAAGTAAAGTAATAGACAGATTGTTGCATTCAAAGACCATCAGCTGAAACCATTAGCTATAGTTTAGCATGATGTTTTACAGATAATTAAAATATATAGCATACTGCCAAAAGACCAGGAGGGTTAGAGGATGTGTTCATAAAAATCAAGAACCAAATTAATTGAATGAAAGAACATAAAAAACTGTTACACATCATTTTCAATTATTGTTGTTCTGCTGTATTGTGTACCAAATAGAATAATAAATCAATAGCATCACAAAATCCAAACCTACGAAAATACGCTGGCACTAGAAGAAACATAAATTTTGAAAAGTAGACACATTTTAAAACTTACAAAACTTAAAGGTAATGTTTATTTTTCCAACAGCGGCAAAAGCTCTGCTGGGAATATTTTGCCATTCCAACCCATGTGAACCTTATCCACTTTCGTCCAAATATAATGCTGAGTTCATCACAATAGCAGAATCGTGAACATGTGCCAACGGCTGTCGGTTTGGCTCTCACCATTGCTGCTTTCGCTTTGTTAGTAGAGGTTACACTTTTAATGAGACCGATTTTTATTTACTCTTTAAACACCTTCGGCACAGGTGTACAAAATATTCATACATTTTCCCACCACTCTGCAACTCCATGACTCACTAGGTGATTGGGCTGGAGAGCTGTTCAAACCCTCAAAGATGCAGCAAGTCTTCTAGATTGCATTGAAAGAAAAATTGTAAAGTTTTAATTTTGGGGTTTTTATGGGTGACGTCATAAGTGAGGTAGGTTTTAGGCTATTTTGGCTCATGTTTCCTAGCCATGGGCCGAACCATAGGTGCTGAATGCAGCCCCCGCACTTCCATAATGTGGGGCACTCCCACTAATTTTTCATTTTTTTAATTTTTTTATTGAGCAGTTCTTTGTTAACAAGTACTAAGACATTATATATTCTGAAATTTAATACAACTTTTTTGGATAAATATGGAATTGAAGATTTAAAAATGGCAGGATTTGACTTCATATTTTGTGATGTCATAGATTTCACACTCATGTAAAAACTTCTAATTTGGCGCCTATGGCAGGGCTTTGCAACCGATGTGCCACGAGATGATGCTTGGTGTGCCGCAAAATAACTTTTATCTGAAAATATAAGCATTATAGTTTGCTAGCTCAAACCTTTGCTAGACTTCTAATGAACATTGTTGTGTTTTTGTGATGTCATAATTGAAGTTTTCAAAACCAATAAATCATGAAGTGTATTTTTTACATAAGTGGTTGAGATGGACCATAAAATTTTTTAAAGTTGTTGCCGTGAGTGAAAAAAGATTGGCTTTCAAACATTTCTGGTTCAAAAGTTATAGTTTAAAAACAACACAAATTAATTAATACTTTGAGAGCCGGCCTACGATATATTCGTACTTCGATTTTGACCTAAAAAACAGCGGTTTTGGTTGCCTTACCAACGCCCTAGCTCCTCCACCGATTGCGCTAGAGAGCTGTTCAACGGCTCAAACAGATCGGCCAGTCTAGTAGATTGCACTCGAAAAAAATTTTTTTGGTTGGGGGGTGCAGATTTTTTGTGACTGATGTCATAAGTAAAGTAATTTTAAGGTCATTTTGGCTCGTGTTGCCTGGCCTAGGGCCCAACCGCTAGGCCAAAGTGTTTCGCTGAAGTTTTCATTGGAAACTAGGCTTGAGTACGAGTCTTTTGAGCCTTTAATCGACTTTCTAACGTTTCTGGTTCAATAGTTATGATCTAAAATAAACAAATTAATTAATTAATATCTAATAAGCTAATTATTCAAATATTTTTACTAACTTACATCATAACTTTTGAACCCAAAACCCCAGCAGGTCATCCAAAGTATCAAATGACTCGGATTGTAGCCTAGTTTCCAGTAAAAACTTCAGCGAAATACTACCACCTAACGGTTGGCGCCCAGGGCCAAGCAAATTGGGCCAAGGTGGCCAAAAAGTCCTCCACTTATGACGTCACTCACAAAAAACCCGCAACCCCCAAGCAAAAAATTTTTTTTCGAGTGCAGACTAGAAGACTTGCCGCGTCTTTTGAGACTTTTACCGGGTCTGTAGAGCATACCGGACAGGAGAAATTCCCGCGCAAAGCCACGTGTGTTTAGGCAGGTTTTTTTGCGAAAATCGCCGAAACCACCTGGGTGCCAAAGTGTTTAGGAGATTAATCAATTATTTTGTTTTCAGGCCATGACTTTTGAACCAGAAATGCTAGAAACTCAATCAAGGGCTTTAAAGACTCGGATTGTAGCATGGTTTCCAATCAAAACTTGAGTCAAAAAATTCTCTGGCAGTTGGCATCCAGGGCCAGGTAACTGAGCCAAAATGGCCTAAAACCTACCGCACTTGTGACGTCACACCCACAAAAAATCCAAAACTTTCCAATTTTTTCAATGCAATCTAGAAGACTTACCGCATCTTTTGAGTGTTTGAACAGCTCTCTGGCATAATCGGCAGGAGAGTTATGGTGTTGCAAAGTGATGGTAAAAAAGTGGCTAATGCGGGTCTTTACGACAAAAACAACCCGGAGCCAAAGGTGTTAAAAAGTTTCTACAAACTTTAGTGTTTACATTTTACGTCATTTGACAAGGATGATACACTAATCCAAACGAATATTTCTCCCCACACGCGATTAAAGTACTCTATTTTACAAAACATTCAGTTTCTCAACCATTGCCAATGGACAAATGCATAATTTCATATCAAATACATCATCATAACAAAACATAAAACAAAAGATGATAATACTTCATGCAGAAATTTTAACTGATTTAATTCCTGTCAGTTTAAATTTGTGATCTAACAGGGCTGCTTAGCAACACACAAAACCAACTTGAAAGCCAAAGCTCAAATACTACCTCATTTATTGCTCTAACATGACTTGATTCAATAACATTCTGCATTTGCAGTAATGAGAAAAGCATGATTGCCCATGGATTGTTCCTGAGAGCATTCAAAACACAGCAAGCACTCTTACCCAAAACAAAGCTTTTTTAACAATTAAGCCAAACATATTAGTTTGGCACACATGTTGATATAGGCACAAGAATGACCATAGTATAAAGAACCCATTTTTCTTGGAAATAAATTTGAGTTGTCTCCACTGAACAAGTAACGACGTAAAACTTCTCTGATGTGAGAAGGAGAAACAGCTGATTTTTTAATAATGCTAGATTGTTTATCAGTTTCAGCAAGTGATTCTTGAGAACTTGTCACAGAAATGTTTTGTTTATGAACTGAAAAAGCTTCAGTTGAAGATGCAGCTAACTGATGTGCTGGCCAGCAAGCAGTATCCTGCTGTTCCTTTTGAACAAGAAGAGCAACATCAACTATCTCAGCCACAGTTTCATAAGCTAAATAACTGATAACTTCCCAACCCATGTTACTTGGCTTAATATCAACATTTGGAAGGAACTGTTCAAACCATCTGCAGAACTTACTTAACTTTTTGGAAAAAGACATTGCTCGACAATTTGAAAAATACATATACTGCTCTGAATCCATATGTCTTGTTTGTTTTTCTGCACGTTCTTGACGTTTAAGTCGCACTTCATCTAAAGCACTATTTTTTAGAATTGCCAACAAATTCATTCCATTGCTGTCTAACGTTTTTAAAAATTCTTCATGTGTTTTTAAACGTTTATTTTGCTTTACGTTCAGGCTAGGAGCATCTTGATCACCTACATTTTCTGATGCTTCAGAATCTAATGATTTTGTGAGATGGTTTTTCATATCCTTAAACTGTAAGTGATACAGCATTCGTGCTAATTTTGCATCATTTCGTCTTAACAAATAAAGGAATTCCTCAACACCAACAGAGGAAGATCCTCTCAGAAGTGCAGTGTCTGATGCAATGACAAGCAATGAGCACATTTGAGAATAAACAATATTCTCGATAAGTTCAGCAGTTTCCTTTTGTGGTTCTTTCACATCCCCAAATGCATGTAGCATGCACATTATTTCAACTTGAAAGGATGGCAAACTTGATTGCTCTGTGCCATGTGACATCTTCACTATTACGCACTGCACTAGCACTAATCAACAACACATTACAAAAGGTAAACAGGTGATACCCTACTGTGGAAATAAAAGAGATTAGCACAACTACAATGAGCAAATTGTGGTCCACAAACAATTTCAGAAAACGTCCTGCCTCTGCTAAAAACAGCCTGTGGAATCAAAATCAAAGACCTTCTTAGACTGAAGGGCTAAAAAAAACATTTGCACAAGAAGCAAAATGGCCACTGAAGTGCCCACAGATAATTTATAAGCTTATCATATCAATCACTAGATTAGCACAACATTGACAAAAGCCTTAGCACAACATTGACAAAAGCGTTAGAAGAATTAACAACACGAATATTATACAAAAGAGCAACTACTTGAGATTGATTATTATAAATGGTCAACTTTTTATAATCAAACATTACATTCACATAATTCTGCCAGTCAACTGTCAACCACTAATTTAAACTTATCTAGTCTGAAGGAATTGAATTTTACACATGACGTTAACATTATGGTTACTGCATTGCTGAAATAAATTTTGCAATTGTTGCACACTGTGCACAATGCTTTTAACATCTCGTAGTTTACTCATTTACACATAAATCAATTAGGTGTGGGCAGGTTTTTTCATAATCATAGTAGGATCTTGACAGTGAAAATGGTTCTAAACTTGAAATGCCCATGCACTTTTAAAACAACGCACCAAGGAAGGCGTCACAATGCTCCTTACGGGCATCTCTGGTCCAAGTAATTTGGTTCAGAAAAGGGTTTATTGTGAACAAGTGCTGCAGTTGGGAATGTGTATTTGTGTTAACTCAGGTACAAAATGCATCATAATTGTGATATAGCACCGCAACTTTCTATGTTAAGTTTCTTTGATGGAGTGATATTGGCTACGATGATTTTCTCCAAGGTTTTCCTTAATTTTCCATATCTGATATGCTAAATTTAGCTGCAACAAGTTTCTTCGGCATCTTGCTTTCTTGTTCCTTGATTATATTATTTTATCACTAACAAACAAATCTTTTTGCTATACAAAGGTTTACTTGACATTTTGAACTGTACTAAATAGATTGGAAAATTTTTTGAGGCTTCAGCTATAATCAGAACCAACATGTGGCAGTGATTGTAAATCAAAAAATTGACTACCATAAACCAATTCATGAGAAGATTTATTGTTTTATCGGTCATCATACATATGTGACCATAAAACCTAGCGTGGTTGCCCTTGTGGGAAGTGACAATGTGATGAAAGGACGCAGTTATCAACAATGGCAAAATCTTAGCGTGAGAACGATGGTGGTTGTAATTAAGCCTAGGCTAGCAACAAATATTATTTTTACTACCGTTGTGGTGTCACTGCTCGCTTGTCTTGAAAATGTCGGTTTACGCGACTCTGGTTTATGTCGTTTTATATCTGCCAACAAGATCTGAAAACGTAAATTTTATATCAGTGGTTTTCAACCTTTTTCATGTAATGTCCCATTTTGCAACTCAATTTGACTTAATCACCCCTTCCAAAAATTCTAGTCAGGCATATGTAATGCAGTTGTGTTTGAACAGTAGAAAATGAACAATGGCTCAGGGTTGCAAGACATCATTAGTGTACAGGATCCAGATTTAGGAGTCCAATCCGGCCGGATATCCAAATTTTTAATATTGTTTCCCATTCAACCGGATAGACAACCAGATTATCCAAATGAAGTAAGTTGCGGCAATGGCAATGCAAAGAACACTTGGTGTATGGAACAATAGTTGTATCAAGAAAAATCACGATATTTCAAAATCGTATTAGCAAAAATCTTCTTTCTGGTTTCTCTCAGCAAAATAGAATGCTACCTGCCGCTTGGATCCTAACTTTCAGACTGAGGACATCTCAGTTCTCAAGCAACTTGTAGTTTGAAACTGCGTGAAGATTAGCATGATTCTATTGTTTTATTACAATGAAGCCCATTGTTTTTCAGACAAAATGTGGCTCATTTTGAAAAATTTTATTATTAGAAAGTAAAATGTCAGTGTTTATTAGCCTAAGTTATCACCAAAAAGTTTTTTTCAGCGTTGAACAAAGTACACCAGTGTATGTCTCAACAGAGTAGCTCACTTCTAACTTAAAGTGGCCTTACCCAAAAACTAAGTAGCCTAATTGTAATAAGCATGGCGAAAGCATCTTAACATCTTGACCATGTTGTAGGTTCAAGTAAACCTAAATTGATAATGGAAACTTGTGAAGGGTTAGATTTTAATTATGAGTGACAAGGTTGTTCATTCTAAACCTAGCAATGGAAAGTTCAGTGTGGAAAGAGTTTCAAAAGAAACAGGAATTTATGTGAACATGGTTTCATTGGACACAAAGTCATGGTGCTCGCTATGTCACTTTGTCACTGTTAAATTAGCGTAAATCAGCTGTTGTCATTGCATGGAATCCAGCAGGTATGGGATTTCCCATACCAAATAGAAAAATAATGGAAGTGACTACAGATACGGCTGTCCTGACGCAATTCAAATAAAACAGTCAGTGTGTCAAGCAAAAGGTATGCTGCTCATAGCATAATGGTTATGTGTTACAGCTGCTATGCCAATGGTTTGCGGTTCGACTCTCACCTTGCCAACTTCCGTTTTGTTTTTTTCTTTACTTATTTTCAGGTTTAGGTGACTACGTTTAGGGGTTAATGTTAGGTTAAGGCTACTGTTAGGTTTAGGGTTTATCTTTTACGTTTAGTTCCTTTCTACCAAGCCTACTGCACTCTCGTCGTGTGTTACTGTTATGTCACAGGAGGCGTATGAATAAATTTTCAAGATCCACAGGCGCATCCATAGCCACTGCTAAAAATAATTATGCATGTCTTGTCAAGATCGACCATAAGCTCATTGTGGTGAGCAGTTGTAGCCATGGTATTCATTGAATTCAACATTGGGAGTGTCTTCTTGCCTCATGAGGCAAAAGCATCGCTGGAGTTGTTTTGCTTTAGCCTAACACAATAGTGTTGGTTAAAATGGTTACATGACAAGTTCAGAACGTATGACCTGCTTAGTTGACCACGATATTTTGTAACGGCTTAAATCTAATGGATAAGTGTTGTCATGGTTTCAGTGCCAGCAAGCTGTCAGTGGCTTCTTGTCTGTGTCAACTGTTGGCTAAACCTAAGCTTTAATTCATAACTTTAATCCAACACTTTAACAGTTGTCCTTTTACATATCGTCCTTGTCACATGACCACTTCATCCAATTAAGTCTGACAAAAAGCAAAATAATCACAGCTTTTGCCTCCTGAGACAAAATACACACGACCAAATATGGAGGCTAATGTGCAATTGAGTGAGTGGTTTCGGATTTGGATTCGATATCGGAGTCCATAATTTTTAATTTTCAGATATGGATTGGATATGGAGTTCATGAAAAAGTTTCGGGTTGGACCAGGATTGCAAAATTTCCATAACCATATACGTACACCACAGACATCTCTTGAAAAAAGAGCCAAACTATGTCTAAAAAAAACAAATCGGGTAAAACAACGCCAAATCTACATATAGGCGTCAGAGGTTTCAAGCAATGTTGAACACGAAACCACGCTGTACTCTCATTATACGCCATGCGATTGACAAGATATTTAACCAATGCACAAGGCAACACTGCACAACTGAGGGAACAATAAATCTTACAGAAAGAACGAGGATTCGGAAGGCAATACCTACACATTGATACAGGGGCAAATGGTAGTCAGTGATGGTGGTCAGTACGTTGAAAGCAGCTAGAAAAAGAACAAGTAAAATTAGATCAAACTTGCACACAGGCCAATATGCTAGCAGCACTTCCCCTGGCCACAGCCAGGGACAGATGCTGGTGGAGCCACTGGCACTCCCTGGGGTCACCAGACACATCAACAAGTTTCTTCGAAAGACCACTCAAAAAAAGGGCAGTGGACTTGCCATACACACCAGTGGTCTCAATTGCCACTGGTTGAAAATGGCAATTGCTTTGGAAGTCATGATATTTTTGGCATTTTGCGACCTCAGCTTTTGTGGCCGCAAAACCAGCCTGTCTGGCAGAGTCTTTATAGTGGCCCCGAGCAAAAGTGTCCACAACTGTTGCGTCCCACACCATGGGCCCAAAGTCAGGCCATCCGGCCTCCTTCCATCGTTAGTCAGGCTGACAGGCTCCAAGGTAGAGGGTAGACCAATGCGGGTCAATGACCTCTTGAGGACGGAGTTGATGGCTGAATGCCTTGGGAAGCAGCCTGCATTTTTAGTACAGGAAAGGTCGTGGAGCCCCATGTCTGATTGGTAGGGATGCTTGTGACCAGTTTTCTTCTCCAAAAGACACATTGCATATTTTTTCCATGTTGGTTTTTATGGCTGTGTCAAACACCTCCAGTT
>Ga0210059_1008853_pt1 | contig 15796 bp, 6 predicted proteins | sample Ectturendosymbi2_FD_188042 | JGI IMG/M metagenome (GOLD analysis project Ga0210059, IMG submission 188042) | Ecteinascidia turbinata endosymbiont from Florida, USA - Sample 2 (SPAdes) (version 2) | ecosystem: Host-associated > Tunicates > Ascidians > Unclassified | place: Key West, Florida... | reverse complement strand
TCTCTGCTGTTACTTCAGCCTTTCAACTTTTCACCCGTAAGCTTTGCTTGCAATTTTCAGGACTGAGGATGCGTAATTTTACGTGAAATCGATTTCCTATTAAAAATTTGCTGATCGATTCCTTGCTTACAGCCATCGTGGAAAGTACATAGTTGAATGTTAACAATGGTATTAAAAGAAACAGACAAATTTTGTTAAAACTTTGTTCTGCAAAAATAATACGGTTATACTAATTTTGTTAAAGAACAGGGTAAACCTGATTAATGACTAGCTGTAAAGTGTTTCGTGCTTTCCGTTATAGTAACTGTAGCGAGTAATATCTTGTTTGCTATTGTTGAAACACGATAAACATTCAAAGAAGAACTCTACGCAAAAGAACTGATGAAGTTAGCAGGTCTTCAATGAGTTTTGCTTTGATACTAACTTCCACATGGTCATCCAATGAATTTCAAGTGAAGTGATCTTGGCTGGTTGCGTGAATATTTGCTTATCGGATTAAAACCTGGCATGCCCTGGCGCGCCTTGGCCTTCCAAAATCAGTGACAGGTTAGATCATGAAGTGGTCGGCTCAGACAAAACCTCAAAATAACAAGTTATTTTAAAATATGAAATTAATAATGAAAATGAAGATATTAATGTGAAAATATGAAAAAATATGACCATTACGCAAAAATGTGAAAATACTTAAAAAATATCGGAAACTGGGCAAAACATTGAAAAGCAAAAAAAATATCAAACAAATGAAAACTAATCAAAAATATGAAAATAACCATAAAACATCAAAAAACGAAGAAATATTGAAAAATACGAAAAATATCAAAATGATGAAAAAAAATAAAAAACAAAAAATATTGAAAATATGGGTCGAGGAAGGGAGGTTGAGGAAAACCCCCCGCATCACGAACCCGAACACAACCAAAACCCGTACAATGTTGACGCTGACCGACTTCTGTTACCTCTGGGCCTGCCCCCACTAACCCACCGCATGAGCACCTAACTGAATATCCTTTGTTTTTTTCGGCGTTCGTTGTCTTGAGGAGTAAATCTGCCGCAATGAACTCAATACTGCCAAATAAATACGCATCTATCCCCAAAACACGGCCTTCTCAAAGCGCACCTGGGCCAAATTAACTGCTCATCCCTGCAATAGGTAATTTTCATTAGAATAAACATAACATCTGTTATTAATAATGTACAATACGGTGTTAGAGACTCTAGAGAGCTTTTGAAAATTAGTCAGCAAAAGTTATATTTCCTGAACTGAAAGATTTTCCACTAAAAAATGCACTCAGTGTTTGCAAGCACATGTGTATTTTCTAGCAAGTCAAATCGAATGGCAGAAGAAACACTGCACGATAGTCTCCGACTTGCTGCCACTAACACTAGTATTGATAAAGGAACGATAGTGTCGGAAGCCTCGACCACAGTAATACCACGTATAATCAATTGCTATTTGCTAGTGTGTAATAATTTCAATGACGCACTTGCCTTTTATTTTTCAGTTTCAAATGTTGTATGTTGTTTTATACATAATCATATTGGAAGTTGCCCAAATTGCTACTTTTTTGTCAATGGCCCGCAGGTCAAAAGCACTTGGCCAACGCTGTTATAGAATATATTTTTGATTCATAATAAAAGATAGGTCTATATATATTTTATGCATGCAAATTTTACTTTTACAGAAGCTGAACTAGTGAAAGCTACGTTACAATAATTAAGTTTAGCAATAGACTTCACATCAAAAAGCTGCCATGCTTGCATTCATGTGACAAAACTTGTCAACAAGCCGTGACTGTCAATAAATTTGCTAAACCAATGGTTTCAGTATTGTCATTTCAATAAACATTTTGTTTTGCATACTAGTAATGGTGTTATAAACTGATTTGCATAAGGGATATTGCTGAAGAACAAACTGTTTCTAGTTGTTGTACTTGAAGTTAAAAAAGAACAAAAAAGTAATACAAAAATAAATTATTTAGAAAATAAAACTTACAAAGATTAGGTGGCCACCTCATACACATTCAGTCAAAACATCATTAAAATTAAAAATCTGATTGTTTTGACTTTTGAAAATTTTTTAATGTTAGCAACCCTGTTTCTCTACATGCTAGCATGCAGACTAGAAAAACAAAAAGCATTAGGATTGCTAAAATGTCAGATCTTGCAAAAGAAGAAAAAAGCTTATACTTTCTTTTTCTTTCTTCACAATTTCCCTTGGTCAAATTTCTTCTCCAAATCTAAAAAAACTCTCTTAGTGAGTAAAGTGCCTACTGGTGAAGATCCACAGCAATAGACTAAAATCTCCTTAATTTCAAGACACAGTTCACATCTTCATTTGCCCTCTTGCGCTTTGAAAATAGACTACTAACGGCTGTACTTATTATTTTCGTGCTATTTTCCAGATTAACACTAAAGGTTTCCTCTAGCTCTAACAACCATTCTTTTAAAACTTACTCATGTGCTCACTGCATCTCTTTGTGACTGTTCTCACAGTGAGGCCATAATAAATCTTTATTTTTGATCTGCAGTTTGCTACGGCTGTATAGAGTTTTTTAGATGTTTTTCTGATGCCAAAACACTGAGAAAGGTTTTAGCAATGTCATTGACAAAAGTGGAGATTTCCCACTTGGAAATAGCACTTTTTGGCTCAGTTAAGTTGTTGAGCTAGAATACTCTTAGTGCTTTTCAGAACAGTTACCATTCTGTCCATGCAACTGTAGCCAGGCGTTTTTATTAAACATTTTATGATATAAATTGTGATGAGGGAAGGGTTCCTCCAAAGGTTTTTAGAAATATCTTTTAAATACTGGTTTTTATGCTCTTGCAAAATAGAAGGAAAAAGCAAGCGAATTTTGACTGGCTAGGTTGCATCAAACACCCTATGCAAAAAAACTGGCATGGCAATATATCAGGAATGTTCTTCCTCTTGTAAAAACACTTTGTGCAAAATATTGTAAAATGTGGATAAACTTAACCAGGTTCACATCAGTCAAGAAAATCGTGACCCGAAACTTTATCGAACCAACATTTATCAAATCGAGTACCAACAGTGTGTCCAACCGACAGTTTACTGAACTGACGGTTTGTCGAACTGACAGTTTATCGAACTGGCAATTTATCAAACTGACCTTTTACCATATTAGCCAATTGCAATGTGTGCACGCTGTTAGAGAGTGGCAAGAAGTGGAAGAAGGAGTGCTAAAGCAAAGACATGGCAACCATAGGTGAACACTGCCAGAGCTGGAAAGTCTTCGCAAGTAAAACAAACGTTTCTACATTTTGACAAAGTCTTGTTGCTGACAGCTGGTCTTGTGAACACTAACCGAACGGCACTGGCATTGGCTGACACCGTTCGATACGTGGCTGTTTTACTTCCAGTCAGAACCCTTCAGGCGTGAGTGCTTTTCATTAGCTTCGCGTCGCGGAGTATAACAGCACATTTTGGGCCTATTGTCTAAGTGTTGTTTTTAGATACAGCATTATTTTTACAGGTGGGTTCACATCGTTGCCGTATCAAGGACAGCAATAACAAATCTCACTCGTTTGTTAAAACCGCCCTGCTTACTTCTGATACCTCCTAAAATATATGGCTAGCATTAAAACACAGTTATCCTTTTCTTGTTAGTTGGTTTATTTGAATTAACACGCAGATATGTTCAGAAAACAGATATTTACAAATAAAATAAATGACTTTACTGAAAACTCTCTCGAATTAAATTCACATGCATAAGGCAATTTCTAGGACATTCCTTTCAACCAGCAAGGTTCTATTAAGTTCTGAGGTATTTTCTGACTTTAGATTGCTTTAATTGCAACAACTCTTCACAAAAATGGTCCTACGCTCGCGTCACTCTGAAGATCCAACTAAACTGAAATGTGATTACCCAGCAGGTCAAAGAACATTTTTATTTCCCAGGACTTTCTACGATAATGGCTCGAACCTTTCACTGTTACGCTTCATTCACATTCAGACGTCTGCTACAGTACAACACCCACAGCCCCACTTTTGTCAATCACACACCGTGAATCAGTGAGTTGGAAAATTTGCAAGACTCCTTTGACAACCATTATTTTCTTCAGATCTTGCATGATTTCCTGAATAGAAAAATTTTGCTTTGCTTAGACCTAAACATGTTAAACCTTGGCATTAGGTCGACCGTGACTTGCTCAATGAAATAGAACGCAACTGCTTTGCTGAGAGAGTTAAAGCTTTTTCATTCCGCTTATTTCATTTCTTTTTCAGGAGGCTAAACGACATATGCCAAGGCCAAATCCTGTGTGGCAGGGTTAGCTACCACCGCGATTTCATTAATTTTGAAAAATAGGTGAAGTTTGAGAAAAACTTACCTTTTTCTGGTCACATGCAATGGTTTTGCGTAGCATTCGTAGCGCTGCCCTTCTGGAGCGATAGGTACAGGGATGGGTTAATCCAAGAAAATTTGCAATCCTCTCTTCATCCAACGCGAGATATGACCTCTACCGTGGTTTGCTCATGATAGTCAAGTCTTTAGTCTGTGGTTACTCAAACAAACGCATTATGTCAAAACTAGCTCAGATTCGTTGAGCGTCTCATTCACATTTTCGTATCAAACATGTTCAGAGCCTTCTGCAACTCAAATGTCATGCATTGTCAAAAAAATACTCGCAGTAAATCGACTCGACCTGATCTGGTTTTCAACACAACAAGTAATCTGGAGATTGAATTTTGTTCATAATTTTTTTCACTAAACGGATCACTTGCCCCTGAGTCATCGGCCTTCGCGACGAGAGACTTTTTTCACAATGGCCCTCATTTCAAGGTCCTCAATACTACATGTCATATAATTTCTAATTTGTTGGTTTAAAAATGTGAAACTTTCTTGCTGGTGATTCAAGCAGGCTGAATTGGTCTCAGGTATTATACCTCTTCAAACTTCAACATTTGCGCGACCACTTTATCTGAATGATTTCCGGTTTCACATTAAAACACACTTAAAAAAAACAATTTTCACGCAAGAACCACCGAATTATTACACAGATCCAGTCACAGGAACAATTTTAGGAAACAAACGGGGATCACTTATACCTTAAAGTAAAAGTAGGCCTAAACAGTAGTTTGATCAGGCTGTACTAGCGGTGAAACATATAATCAGTTCAAAAACTGGCCAACGTTTCAAATAATTGGTACAACTATCTTTGTCTGGGCGAACACGAAATGGTGAGAGCATTCGAACAGGGAGGTCATAAAATGTGACATGTATTTGTCTAATAGCGTCCAATTACCTGTGCACATTCATTGTTGACGTAGAACATTGCAACGATCTCCAGAAAAGAACTAATTCAAAAATATTTTCCGCATATCTCAAAATATCTAACCAATATTTCACACGCAAAGCATACATTAAAACTACCAACCCTACTTCTAGAAGCATATGTCGAAGTCAACCACTGAAAGTGTGCGCACGTACTGAAGTCTGGTTGAGTTGCAACTAATCTGAATTTACTGACAGAATTAGAAATTCGTCCACCTTGTCGTTTTTATATAATTGAAGTGTTTAGTAATTTTGACTTTTATAGTTGAGGTGCTTAAATGGGGGACTTAGCAGTCCGACGTTTATGACATCAGCCACGGCATTTGTAGATGTAACGTTCTCGCTTAACGTAGACCGTAATAGATTTGTTAAAAAGTAAAATTTAAAAGTTAAAGGCCAACTTAGTCAACGACCCTTGCCAAAATTACAATTATGAAACTTCGATTTGATCAGTGAATTTGAGCTTTCAAGCGCAGCAACAAGACTTTTTACCAACAAGAGATTAATTTTAAGACACGAAAAAAATCAAAACAAACAGTTTTATAAAAATCCTTAAGATTTGCAGACAAGTTCGGCAATTCACTTTGATATATCTTGAAACTTATTTCATATACCCGTGCTTTTGATATATACAATGGTATTTTTGTGTGTAAAGTAAACAACACGAAGCACAAGATTCGTTAAACAATGTTCAACACAGGGCTATCAGCGATAAACACAATTATCACTTCTTTCTAAGTTTGAGAGCACCAACTGCAAATGAGGAGACCTAACGCCATGTCCTTCCTTGGAAACGACCCTGTTGCGTTTGTTTACAACAACAACAACAACAGTTTAGTAAGCTGTCAGTTCAATTGCCCTCATTTGGTTGGGCAACAAATTGCTATCACATTGCATGTCGCCGTGAGCATTAACTGTTGTCGCTGCGACATCCTTCTGTGCTAGACCCGCCACATGCACGTGAAGTCTTGTATATTTGTGTGCATGATCCAAAGCATTTTTACATTGATTGCTTTACTTCGAAATCTTCCGAAATTTGTACTAATCGATTACGGTTATCTTGATGGTCTTTCATTTTATTTGCAAATTTCCTAATATTAAATCCTTTTTTCAAGATTTGTGAACATAGCGCAATGTGTGTTTCACAAACTCGAAAATTATGGGAAAGCACAAATTTTTGCCAACGCAACTTTTTGATCTAACAAACAACAAATCGTTCATTTTCGGAGAAATATTCCTAAGTTCATAAAGAAAAGTCATCAATATAAATTTATCAAGCTTTAAAACTTTTTTCAACTTGAAATCATTTTGTGTTAGTTTCCTCTCACTTTGAACCCTGGCAACACCATTTTCTTTTGAGATAAAGCTATACCATGATTTGACAAACGAAGTTAAAATTCATTCACATTTTTGATCTGGTGTAAATAGATTGCATCATGTGCTCAATGACGCTTTTACCTAACATATGCAAATTTGCCAAACACTACATGATTTTCAAACATTTTGGTATGGGAGCAGCCTGTCGATTATTACGGGTACGATCTGGAGTTTTGCTTTTGATTCTGCATCCTGCTCCTTACGGTAATTAGCGATTATGAGGTTTCAACGCAACATCAAAAGCAAGACAACAGTTGAGTTGATCATAAAAAAAATAGAGTGAAAATCAACAGGTGCTAAAATATATTTACGGAAACACCTGTGGATGCTTTTTGTTTCTTGACACAGTCTGTGTAGCGTGACGACTTTCAAGTTATGCCTCGTCTGCTTTAAAAGGTGTTCAGAAAGGGAGGAATTATTATTTTAAAATGCCAGCATTTCCGATGACGCTATATACACGCAAATTATTATGAAAGCGTTGCTTTGACGAGCACTTTAGGAAATATGGCACCTTCGTGATGACGTAAGGAACAGTGAAGCGTAACGTTGTTAAATAATAATGGATTCGGAAACATGAGGATTAGAATAGTTGAGTCTTTGCAATTTGGTGTTATGATGAGAAGGTATAGTCGTATGAAGGCTGCGGAATATTCATTATTGTTTAGCGGTGTGTTTCCGGCCCCTCGACAGAACCTACTGTAACCCGAAACATAAAAGCATTCGAAGAATCGTAGCTGAAGTGCATAAAGTCATCAATTTTTTCAGATAAATATATTCCTAATTGCAGTTAAGCAGGGATGTAGTGCTTAAAAACGAGGTGTGGCAACGGCGTTCCCACACCAAATAAAAAGGAAGAATGCACCAAACAGTTCTACTGCAAATAGAATATATAATGCACCAAATAGAATGAGCCAAATAATGCACCAAATAGAATAAAGTGAGCATTCGCCTAGAAGAATATCCAAACTGGATCTTCCTGTTTCACTGTAGACTTTTGACTATAACAATGCGAATCTACATGTCGCGTGTATATCTGTGAGATCGCAGCCATGTTTTAATGCTATCGTTTGGTTCCACATTTTCAAGTAACGTTACTAGTGCAAAAAGGTGTGGGAACGCGTTCCCACATCAAAAAAGGGTTTGGGAACGCCGTTCCCACGCGTTCCCACCCCACTACACCCCTGCAGAAACTTCTGTCTAAATACCAAACAATCAGTTAGAGTCTGTCAACTTCACAAAAGGATTACCAATTCAGTCAAATTCATCAACATTGATTGAGGGAAAATATTCTTCTACTCTCCTTTCTAAACACGTCAAATGCTCCACAATGATGGGAAACATCTCCTTTACGCAGGTTTTACGTACTAATGGAAACATGTCTAAAGTACCTGCTTTCACTCTGCTCTTCCATAAAGTAACTTTTTTCGTAAAAGCAACTAATTTATCCGTCGAAGTGAGAATATATTTCGTCTCTGCCTTGCATTCTGCTGTTCAGTCCCCTGAGCTGCCCAAATATCTCGGTTGAATATTCCAATCTAGACAACCACAAATCATTTTAAGCTAATTACAAAACCGCTCATGCCTTTCTGTCTCAAAAAAAGTGAGAACTTCGTTCTGTAGTTCATGAACACGAGATAGTACCTTCCCGTTTGACAGCCATCTTACTTCAGTGTGCAATAGCAAACGGACGTGTTGAGAACCCATATCCTTACATATCAACTCAAAGGTTCTAGACTTAACTGGACGAGTTTTATGAAATTCACTATTTCGATCACTTCACTCAACATTTCTTTTAGTTCATTTTGTGCTATCTTTGCAACGAACACTTCCCTGTGTAAAAAACAGTGAGTTCGCACAATAGTAGGATTGCGTTTTTCCACAAGAGATACAAAGCCTTTTATGGAACCTACCATGGAAGGTGCTCCATCTGTGCATGTTCCTACACAAGAATCCAAAGATAAGCCATGCTTTTTGAGGTAAGTTGTAAGAATGTCAAAGACATCTTGGTCTTTTGTAGTAGAGGGTAAGTTTTTGCAGCAAAGAAATTGGTTAATTATCACACCTTCATCGATGAAACGTACAAATGCAATTAATTGTGCATGGTTGCTGATGTCAGTAGATTCATCGATTTGTAGAGCGAACTGACAATTGTTAAGTTTGGCCAGTACGCTTTGCTCAATGTTGTCTGAAAAGTCAATAATTCTTCTCTGAATAATATTGTTCGAAAGAGGAATTTTGCTAATTTCTTGATCGGCTTTATCACCGAGCATAACTTTGACCATTTTTTGGCATGCTGAAAGGATCACTGATACCGCAAGGACATGAGACTTTGATTTAAGTGCAATAATTTCTGCCACCTCATATGAAGTTATTTGAGCTCTTTCTGACACAGTCATTGCTTTCTGAAATAGTTTACTTTGCCTTGAATTAGCTTGGAACAATCTTTGAAAATAAACGATCGTCTTAGTTTGGAGATTGGAATGATTGGTAATGAAGTGTCTTTTCAACTTACTTGGAACCATTGCTTCATTGGACAACTTCTGACCGCAAACAACACATAGCGGGCTAGGCATCTGTTCATCTCCAGTCCAGTGAAATCCAAATTTCAAATAATCATCACAGTACAACCAGCGAAATTTTGCTTTCTTTCCAGCTGAAGTCGATTCAGAACTTGATAGCTGTTTATTTTCCGAAGACTCACTTTTGTCACTATCAAGTTTGCTCTTGAGAAACTTATGAATGAACTCAGCGGCGTGCAAGCGTGGGTCCCCAAATAGTTGATCAGACTCGAGGCGACACTCGCGCTCAACTTACGTAAAAAAAACAGTCTTACCTAATGAGCTACCAGAATACAGTCAATAAGTAACGAAATTCACAGTCGAAAAAATAGAGGTCAGCAAGTACAAGCACCAAGTAGGCTAACAGTCGACTTACCCTTAGGTAACAAACCAAGGATAACAAGTCACTGGAATTCTAACTAGCTCACATTCTGCTAGACTAGAGCTAGCACAAAAACCAAAGTGATAAGCACGTGATTTGCACACCATGCAGTTGTAATCTGCGCTATTACGACATGCGTTGATCTACATTCGAGGCATAGTCGTCCGCAACACCAAGAATCAATCTTCGCTTTATATTTACCGCCGTGCAGCACTGTCGCTTCGCGGCGCGGTAGAGGAGTCCTCGCGGCACGGTACCGTGCCTCGGCACGGCGTTTGGGAATCACTGGCCTATAGGAACGATAGTGTCAGAGAAGCCTCAATCACAGGCATTGCATTGATTTGTAATAAATTTTTATTGCTATTTTGTAATCATTTCCATGACACACTGACTTCACTCACCTATTTTCCTTTTACTATTTTGTCAATCTGTTTTTATACACCATTTTATGAGAAGTGGCCCGCGAGTTGTCACGTTTCTCTAAAATGGCCCGTTGATCAAAAGTAGTTGACTACACTGCTCTACACAATAGCAGCGCGGCGGAAATAAGTGAGTAACAAAGTTCGTGTGACGAAAGGAGTTGGAATAGACTCGTAATTGCTTGACGAAACAGCGGTAGCCTAAACAACGAAAGAGTTGAGTTTGGAGTTGGTTGGTAGGCTCAAATGGTTGAGCGTTTTGTTACGGTGGTTACAGAATATTCAAATAACTTCACTTGAAAAGCCATTTGAGACGGTATCATCATGAATGCCTAGTGCGTTTTGCGACAGTGCCGCGTAGCTGATGTTTGGAGACCTCCGACAGGGAGAATGCACTTTTCCATTTTTCTTGTATTTGTATTTCATTGTTTACTGCAAAAACCGAGTGCGAAACAATAAAAACAAACGCTGTTTGTAAACACTTGAAAGCATTCCCAAGCTTGCAGTTGGGAGACCGAAAAAGCCCTTAGGTTATCTAGTCGATACTCCAAGAAGCTCACAAGATAACAAAAAACAGAGGAAACGCATAATAAAAGAAGACCAAAAAATAAGGACAAAAGTTCACCAATATTGATTTAATAGATGCTCCGATATACTGTAATACATAAAACAATATTCTGTTAAGTGTTCGCAATTTGACAGGCACTTTTCAAAATGAAACGAAGTATTTATTACTGCGATAGGCAATAATTGCACATAGTTTTTTTAAAGTGGTGAAAAGGTAAATTTTTGTATTCCGCATTGATTACTCTCTATATCACTACTCCTTTGTAAGATATTAGCTTTTTGCCAATATTACTATGGACACTAGGAATTAAATAATAGTTTTGACTGCTAGCACATCTTGCATTATAGTTATGTAAATCAGATGATCTCTCGAAAAGACTATCATGAATAGGCCTGCTGGGCAATAACCCGTTATGAAATTTGTGCATTAATTTGGCCAATTCCAGTTCATATCAGAGATGATCACTATCCGGTTTGCCGGTTGGATATCCGGCAGGATAGTGAGTTTGCAACCGGATACGAATATTCAAAACCTGCTTTCAAACGGGAACCGGATACGGATCCGGATATCCGAAACCCTTTTATCAATATTTCGAGGATTCAGACTTTTTGAAAAAGTTGCACATTGCACAATCATACATTTATTATCTTCAGAAACACCTTTTCATCCTCCTGTGACATGGCTCCGAGTCTGTCTACGGTCTAAGCTCTATACTGTAGTTTGATCCCATTCCCCCTGTTAATCTGCTGATTGGACACGCGAAGGTTGTCAGTATGAATCTGTTCCTGGTGTGGCAAGATAGGGCTCTTTGAGTAGCCTATACATTAAATTCTTGTAGCCTATACATTAAATTCTTGTAGGCGAATGCTCACTTTATTCGAGCCATGTGGTGCAGTCTTGTAATTTGGTGTGGGAACGGCGTTCCCATAGCCTAACCCTTATTTTAGCACTACATCCCTGGTTAAAATCTAAGCATTGTTACCAAAGAAACGGCTAATGAAAAGCTTGGTGTGGCAACAGAACTGTCACGAGAAAGTCTGTGGGGAGCTTTATATAGGGGGGATTTTCATTAGTGCAGTGGGGCTACACATTCTGAAATTTGTACAAACATCACTGTTTTATAGTGATCCATATTTCAAATTGGGGGTCTTGGAGCTTTGTTTCGGAGGGGCTAAACCCACCAAAGACCCCCCCGTAGTGACGGGACTGTGTGGCAAAACTTCAGCTTGCTTTTTAATGCAATTTACTCGGAAAAGTACGTAGGTTACGCGATATGTCAAGCTTGCAAGATATGTCAAACTTTCTGTATATAGGCATGGCAGAGGGCCCATAGTGGCACAACGCATTCAGGTAGTGCCTATTCTGCTTCATGAGGCAAAACCTGTGCTGGGACTATTTTGCCTTCATTTGAACACAATTGGTTGAAGTGGTCATGTAACAAGTACAATACGCAGAGACAATTGTCTGGGGTTTAAGAGTTTATGGTTAGGGTTTAAGATCAGGGCTTATGGTCAAGGTTTATGGTCACGTTTTGGGTTTGGTGGTTCAGTGTTTAGAATTATGGTTTAGCCTGCAGTTCACTTAATGCAAACAAGAAGCTGCTAACTACCTTCCAGCCCTGAAACCATGACAACCATCATCCTTGCATGGGACTGAGCTGTTACAGATGTCATGGCCAACTAAGCAGGATATGCGTTCCAAACTTCTCATGTGACTACTTCAACCAATCGCATTCAGCTAAAGGCAAAGTAACTTCAGCAGTAATTTTGCCTCACAAGGCAAAATAGCCTCAAGGCAAAATAGACACTGCACAAAACAGGTATGTTGTGCATCACAATACACTTTCAGATAGTTTTCAGATACAGTTAGTATGGTTTCAACCAAAACAGGATTCGGATCAGATACGGATATTATTTTTCAAAAACAGGATAGGATCGGATAGTAAAAATCCACTTGCTTCTTTAAGTTGTTGTCTCACACACACTCACTAATGCATACTGAAAGCCCTATCTTGCCACACCAGGAACAGATTCATGCTGACAAACTTGGCGAGTTGGCGTGTCCAATTAGCAGCAGAGAAGAGCGGAGTCGCATTTTTCAGACCCCGACTCCACTCCTGTTCTACACTCAGAGCTGGGCAGTAGCGAGCTACTAAAATAGCGAGCTACTGTAGCGAGCTAATTTTCCAGGAGCGACAGTGATAGCACCGCTATTTTTTGAACGAAATAACGCATGCAGTAGCGAGCTATCACCATTTTACCACTACCGCTATTCGCTACTTTGGGGTGAGTGGTGGCCAAAGGAAAAAGTTCGCAAGAGCTCTTCCGCCAGCACACGGTGATAGTAACTGCTCTTCTCACTGTTTTGCGCTGATTTTGGATGATTTGTTTGCGGTAAGATAACAGCATTAGGAAAGATTTAGCTCAGGTTGCTTTTGACCTGATCGATAGGTTCCACGTTAGTTCGGCAAAAACTCAGCATCAGCGATAAGCAGTTGGGGCTACGAAACAAAAGCATTGGCTACTGCTACCGGTAAACCTGCGTATGACTGAATTGAATGCTTGGAAAAATATGGCACAAGGTTCAACATTTCGCTGTATGTGAAACTACGGTTTTAGTTGTGAAGTATATGTCAGTATGATAGTTTTTGTAGCTTGCTTCGACTTCAGGATATTTGGCTGTATGCATAACTTGAAGCAAACTTATGATTCTTGTTTTAAAGAGAGTGTCGAAACCAAGGGGAAGTGGAGACATCTGCGCCGGGCGCAGCATTTTGGGGGGGTATTTTGAGGCTGGAATGTCACGTAAAAACTACGAAATGTCAAATGTCAGCTGATGCTACTAATTACGATTTTCAAAATGTCGAATGCAAGACGCTGATACCTATTAGCAAAATCTCATCAAGATCACCAAGGTTCGCAAAGGGAGCAATTGCGAACCTTAGTGATGTTTTAAGGCGTCGTTTGAGTCTTCAGCAACCAGCTCCCGCATGTGCTCTGACTCACGGTTGCGTCACAATGCTTTCAGGTAGCCAGGCTTGCGAAAATTCCCATTTCGATCTCATTCTATACTTGCGTCACAATCGACGGGAATCCAGCATTCACAGTGCATGCAACTGTGCATGCTTTTAGAGCAGTGATAAACCTTTATAGTATGTTTTTACGACAACATATCTCATGTTTAGGAAATCATTTGATCTTTGATGGTTTGACAAACTTCATGTTGAAATGGATTTAATATGATTCTGAAGGTAATTATGATAATTTTTATTTGTGAGATGTTTAAATAAATCCTGACTGCTTTTGCAAACTTCTAATTGCAAATGGGCGACAGCGTTGAGTATATTAGTTATAATTGTGTACTTTTCAGTTACTCTCAGGGACGCGAGGAGAGCGGGGGCATTGCTTCCCCTGTTCTTTCAAAAGGGAAGCAACGGAGGCTGAGCTAACTTTTCATCACAGTATCATATGGAATTTCATGGTTAACAAGATTTAGTTGAAACAAATTTGTTGCAGCTATTCACACACCCACAACATTCAGAATGGTTTTCTAAACTCTCTGTTATTATTTTTGAGGTCAACATTGTTGCTTAACAGAAACTAACATATTGGTGAAAAATTTTGTGTTTTTTGTAAATTTGCATTTCCCTCAGTGCCTTAACTAACCCCTGCCCTACCGCTGCATTGGCTACTACATGTGTTTTATCTCATTCCACCTATAAACTGACCCTCTCCACAGACATGATTATCGAAATTCAAATCTCAAAATTGCAAGCAAAATTTGTTACAGAGAGTCACTGGCGTTAGATATTTTTCAGGTTAAAACATGTGACACATTTAGATCTTATCAGCTGTTTGACAATATAATCGATAACTTTTCAGCAGAAAACGCAAGAAAACTTTGTCCTTGGAATTATATAATTGCAATAAAGCGTCAGATTGCAGTGTTTCTTTTATTTTATGCTGCCACGAACGGGCTGGGAGAGCTTAACCCTTTCACGACCACCAGAGCCACTATAGTGGCCCAAAGTTTTTCTGCTATAACTCGCCAGCCGCTACAGCTAGATAGGTGTTCAAACCCTCTACGGACACGGAAAGTCTTCTTGGTTCTATTAAAAAAATATTTTTTGATTGGGGTGAGGGGTTCGCCTGGGATGGGCTCGCAAAGTTGGGGTGTTTTCCGTTTTTTGACCAACTTTGACGGGCCCTGGACGCCAATCCCATAAACTAAAATTTTTGCGCAAACTATTTTTGGAAACTACACGATCTCCCGCGTCGATAGAGCCCTTGCTTGACCTTCTAGCATGTCTGGAACCAAAGTTATGGCCCAAAAACCCCATTTTGCCCCAAAATCACAAAATTGCAGAAAATGCATGAGTCTCCCACTGGCGGCTACTGTAGCTCGTGATAACACTGCGCTAGAAGATGCTAACGAGCTATACGAGCCCTAAAAAGACTCATGAAGTCTTCTTGTTTGCACTGAAAAAAAAAACATTTTAGATTTGGGTTCGGGGTTTTCGGTGTGTGGGGTTTGAAAAAGGGTAGTTTAGACTTTTTTAAATTGTTTCTTTATGATGTCATTGCCTCCACAAAGGGCCAAAATTTTGGCTCAAAGTTTGGTTGGATTCTAGGCTGGAATATGAAGCTTTAGAGGCCTAGATCGAATTCCTAGCGTTTCTGGTGCCCAAGTAAGGGCCATAAGACCCCAAATCTTGTAAGGATTCCCTAGGGAATTAGTGGGGATTCCCCTAATTATTTTTTGTTTATTTTTCCACAACTTTTGAACCAGAAATGCTAGAAAGTCCATCAAAACCTCTAAAGACTCGTATTGAAGCCTAGAATCCAAAAAATACTTCGAGTCACAAAATCCGATGGATGGTTCGACCCCCAGGAAGTGACGTCATAATCCCAATGTAAACAATATATGCATAAACATCCTCTCATTGTGTACACATCAACAAAAAACCCGTGATCTCAAGCTGAAAATTTTTTTTCCAGTCTAAACTACTACTCTTTACGAATCTTTAGAGGGTTTGAACAACTCTCTAGCCTTTTCTAATGGCGAGTTATGGCCGTATCCAAAAGGGGTGTTATTTTGCCTTTTGTTAACTTTTTAGGGGTCGAAATTTTGAGCAGTTTTTGGTTTTTGTGGCATAAGTTTTGATCCAGATATGCTAGAAAGGCAATCGAGGACTCTAAAGA
>Ga0210059_1008852_pt1 | contig 15796 bp, 12 predicted proteins | sample Ectturendosymbi2_FD_188042 | JGI IMG/M metagenome (GOLD analysis project Ga0210059, IMG submission 188042) | Ecteinascidia turbinata endosymbiont from Florida, USA - Sample 2 (SPAdes) (version 2) | ecosystem: Host-associated > Tunicates > Ascidians > Unclassified | place: Key West, Florida... | reverse complement strand
CATTTCTGCAGTAACACATTGACAAGTCAATGCTTGTAGAAGTGTGAAAGAAGTAATTGCCGGACATCTTTTTTTTAAACGTGCGTTGGCGGTAGCTATTATCTCTTCAACAGCACTAACACAGGGACAGCCTCATCTCATTAAAAACTTGCTGAATTTTTTTTTTTTTTTGGTCCCACGCCGCTAAGATAGGTTTTGTAAACAAGCCTGATGATAGGATAATCCACTAAACAAGGCAATGTAAAAACAGCAGCTTTGCCTTTTTAATTTTTCAATCAGGTCGAGAAGTCGCGTTTTACGCAAAGTACACGATTAAAATAAACAATTTACGCGTCTGCGACGTTGCCCCACCACCAAGGCGCAAAACACGAACTTCGTGTTTTGCAGTACCACGTGTCAGCGATCGAAGCACCCGTCAACTCGACCCTTCATTGCCGCGATTCATCGCAGCGGCCTGAAACGGGAAGCCGCTGACATACGAAGATCCAACCTAGTCGACCGTTGACTGTGCACAACAAAACATTCCCGAGTTGCGCCGTGCTGCAGTGAATTGACCAACGAATGCTTAACACCAAGTCAGCGACGGATCAAGATGGGATGAATTCGCCGCAAGAGGACAAACGCTCTTCAGTGGTGACAAAACAAGCGAGCAAAGCCCTTACGGTGAACTTCCCGTATACCTACGATTGTACTGGCATGAGACAAGAGTCATTCCAGTGATCATCTTTTATAGCAATTTATTTTTGTGCTAATGGACTTTACACACAGTGACGAAAAACCGTGAGTATGTCTTTTCGACTGGTCGACAGTGTTCCCTCTAAGAAAATTATACACTGAGCAAAAGTATGTTCTGCTACGCAGGAAACGCATGCAACTGCGCAACCATGCAGACACATAAACCAGTGAACCGCTCCCAAAGTTGAAAGGGCTTTGCGATATATATAGATATACATACCGTATTAAATTTAGAAGGTTGCAAGTGCGCGAGAATGGGATAGCACTGCACAAATGGTCTGGTGGTACTGCGCAGTTGCGCAGCTTAGAGGGAACACTGCTGGTCGACTCTATCCCATCATGCGAGCTCAATGAACAGCCCACGTTGACTCGGCGACTAATCTAACTCTGTGTCAGGTTTGATTTTAAAACGTTTGAAGCTGGTCATTAGGGACAATGCCGGTAAGACAAGGCACGGATTCATTACAGCAATGACTCTTCGAACATCAACAGAGAGGTTGTAATATCATGCTACGCGAACGAGAGCTGACTTCGAACGTTCAAATTGCACCTTTCCACTGGTTCATTGACGTGATTTGGGGACTGGCTCGCGAAACCCATTCATATGGTGTATTCGTAGATGCGCAGAAGCGAAGATGCTCTTCAAACGCTACACTTGTTTTTGTTTCGCGATTATAGAGTTCTTGTTTAATAACAGCGAAAGCAGTACTTAATACTTAAAACCACAATATTCGCAAAACACTGTTCGACAACAATTTATTGCCAAATTGAAACACAAACCAAAAAATCACACGAGCATAGCAGTCAAATCTGCTCACAAAGCATTTTACTAGGAAATCGATTTCACTTCAATTAAGCATCTTCAGCCCCGTAAACTGCAAGCAAAAGTTTAGAGTTTACAAAAGTTTACATCAGGTTACAAGATGAAATACTAAAGCGAGACTTACAGGTGAAATGATAAAAATTAGTATTTCATTGTTTCACCTGTAAGCTTTTGCTTTCAATTTATAGGATTGAAGATGCGTAAATGACTCGAAATCGATTTCCTAGTGATATTCTCTGTGAGCAGATTTGGCTGTTTTTTCCTTGTGGTACTTTGTCACTTGAATGTTGGTACGTGCAGTCAAAATCTTCGCAGAGGTATTAAGCACGGCACGGTAGGCAGACACCTCGAAAACCCTGTTTCACTTGTCCAACAATCACATTCATGAACTGTGTAAAAAATGGATTCACAAACGAAATAGAAGGTTTTACCGATTTGGAATAGCAAATTCAAGCTTCTGAAAAGCGCATTTATTCAACCTATGATGTTTAATGCGTTTTGTGTGTCGGGCAAACTTCGTTTCATATTGACGAGCTGCTTACGGACCGAAAGAGAAGCAGATATCTGACACAAACTTGCACGTGTTGAGATTCTCGCATAAACACAAGTCAAGGAAAATCGCACATGATTCCTTTTCGGCATTTATTTTCTTTTGCCGTTCACTTTAGCGGTGCCCGCGCAATCGATCTGAATTCGACGTCAACCCACTGCAAAAAGCGAGCAGCATGAACGGTGTGTTGGCTCGCAACAACCATCACGGGTTTGACGAATTGTTTAAGAAAATAGGCTTGTTTTGCAGCCAAGCAGAACTAATAGTGTTGATCTAACCAAGCTTTCGACATGGCCATTTCCTTCGAAAATCAGACGCTTGAGAACTTTATAACTTTGAACGTAGATCAGCTCTTTTGTTGGACGCAAAGGTTCTGAGAATCACGGAGAGGCTTTGGCAATCATGAATCATGAAAGGCAATCATGAATCATGAAAGCACGCCACGTATGAGCAACTCGCAAATATCTCACATGATTTTTTGCCTGGAAATATGTCGCTTTTCTGGTGTTTGAAACTTACGGCCGCGCCTTCAAAACCAGGAGTAATAGAAAGAACGAGTGGTTTCGTCAATGCGACTGATTCTTCGGCACACTTTCAATACACTTATAGAAAGGGTTATGGTAACCCGGACGGAGTTTCATTTTCGCTGGGTTTACACTTTCTTCGTTCAGCTCAGTTACTTGCGGAACTGGTGCACCCTAACGAGAGAAGCCAGTTGCGACCCAGCACCCCCCGCGCAACTGTGTGGATCATCCTGCAAACATCCCCATTCCACTGCGTTGCTAGTTATCTTTTCGCATGGCCCTTTCATTAACTTAAATGTGTCTTTAATGTTAGCTTGTTTAGGGACGCCTGACTTGATAACCGTACCGTTTTTTCGGTGTCCTGGCAAACTTTTTACTATGAAAACAAAAATGCAATGTCTTCCTTATCGCCAATAAACTTACTACTACTACGCTTACGCTCATAATTAATCGGTGAAACGTCAACATCTCCGGCATCTGTTGGCTGTTTAACAGCTATCACTGCGAAGGCTAATCGCAAAACGTCATGTCAGAAGAAGCTAAGAAAAGTCTTTCGTAGAAAGACTGGCACAAAGTGACCGCGGCAGCGAAGACTACGAGCGTTTCATCTCTTTGCAGGAGTGCTACAGACAACTGCGCAGCGACACCTTGCGTTAGGAAAACTGTCTCATTCATTACAGCTGCAGCGTGGCATAAGGAAATAGCGCAGGGCGCGATGTACATTTCACACGACGGATGTCATTAACAGATTGGGTGAAAGACAATTTTGCCAGCATAGATTTCTGCATTCTTCAGCAGCATAAAAATGGGCGTCAACGCAATTATAACCACAAACAACAAAACCTTTGGCGTGCGAGCTATATTTCTTAATACCTTGTCGAAAGTTCATTCACATACTACAAAGGTCGTTAGGACACACGCAGCACTTTAAAAATGCACAGCTTTGTCAAGGGCCTCAGACTGCACGAAATTAAGCATAATCTGAACAAGCAAAAGCGACATCGTCGTTCAGTTAAATCAGCCTTACAAGATTGCACTGCATGAAAAGCATTTCTGTCGATTGTTTTATAGATGTAGTACAACTGAGACATTTAAAGCATTAAATTGTAAAGTATTCAATCGTGTTTACGTTTGGACACGTGTCACAGCGCTGCTGGCAGCACTACAGGAGGGTTATTCACTGATCAACGTGCCATCAGATCCCTTGTTTTCATTTTGTTTTTGTATTTTTAAATTATTTGTGATGAAGCATGCAAATGATTCGCGGTTACCCACTTCAGCTACGGACACCTCGGTAACTTATATAAATATATATTAAAAAAGCAGGTTTTTGACTTTTAACTACGACTAAAGAATTTAGAAAGTTGATTTAAAAAACAGAAAAAAGGTTGGAAACTTCAGACTCCAGTGGTTCCCAAACTTTTCTGGCCGCGGCCCACTTTGCAAGTCATCTTCACGCTGCACATCAAAGCGAATGACTGTAATGCAATTCATAGTGTTCACTGTTACGCAATCATCTTGCAGGAAGATTCCTAAGGGTTTTGTTGCACAAGAGACAGTTAAATGACGTGCTTCGCTGTAGCTGGAGTAGACCATGAACAGAGTTGCCGATCATATTTCAAAGAAACATTGCTAGCAGGACGCCACAGGCTCATCAAGTCGTTAGCAGCTTTGAAAATTCGCAGCACACCGGGGAATACATTGCAGTGCATCCGTTGGAAAGTACTGCTTTATAGCGACAGCTTTGGAATCTGAAACAACCACTGCAGCGCAGGTGTGAGATGGTTCGTTCCTTCACAGAGACCCATTTGTCCAAAGATATGGAATATAAGTCGTCCAAAGATATGAAGCATAAGACTCTTTTTTGTAGAGTGTTCTCCACACACGCTGAAAGCAGCCGGAACACTTGACCATTGGTGCTGTGCTAAGCCGTGTCGATTTTATAAATTCTGCACTTCGAGCGAAGCCACTTCACGAATATATTGCCGCACAAAGATTCACAAATTTGTTGGATTACCTCAAACAATTAAACTGATGTTTGAAGATAAAGAGACAGGGTAGAAAAGTCTGTGGATGCACCGGTAAGTAGAGGTGAACGGAGTTTTAATATTTTGCATTTAGTTTTAATATTTTGTATTTCAATATTTTGACTGACCCTGCATCATTTTCCCCGCGTGTTTCGAATAACTTCATAGTTTCCTATTGACAAATAAAATTTGAAGAATCCGTTCGTGAACTTCGAAGACGACTGACTGCAAAACGCATTCCGCCTGCGCGCAAAAAAAGCTTAGTTCTTATGACGCGACCCCCGCATAAACCTGCGGCACCGTTCCACTGACTCTGCGCCCCCCGCCTATTTGCCACCTCTGCCTGTAACCGATTGAAATATTTCACGGGTCACTAATTTTCCGTATACCAAACCCGGCAATAGAATAGTGGCAAGATCTTACAGTAAACGCATAATAAGTAAGTCCTTTTTCAAATCAAAAAACTACTAAGACGTTGGAGGAAACTGACGAGTTTTAAGGGTGTTGGTGTCCAAGCCAAATGTCGTCGGTCAGCACTCCCGGAATTTTGCCTTTCTAAAAGAGTTAACTACAGAGACAAAGAGCGTATTCCCGAATCTCGAGACAAGAGCGGAAACGATTGCAAGCGATAAGCAGGGTTAATTGCGATACAGACAGAAGCTCCTGCCCTTCTGTCGAGAAAAAGCTAACGCAGCGCTCGGGCTCGCCGATTCGCATAGCGATCGAGCTCGAGCTGAAAATAGCGCGTGGTTGATAACCGAGGCATTTTGACCCCAACAAGTTTACGTGACCGCTTTGAACACGCTCACTGTATGTAATGCGCTGGACCGTGACAACCCGTGTTTCGAGGTATGACGTGCGCTGGAGCGTAACTGAATCTCTTCATTCAACACAAAGAACTTGTTCGCCTCGAAAAGATTCTCGACGAAGACCTTTCGAGAAGCAAGTCAATAGCAACATAACAACAGCGCAAGACGTTCGTCCTTTCGCGGGTCCCTGGCACTTGTATATTGTTAGTAGATGCCACGACAGTCGTCGAGAGACTCCCTGGAGGTTTCCTCGCGGTGTCCGCGCACTATCGAGTTACGCGCTACGAGAGCGCGTTCATTCACACGCGCAGCTGCGGGCGACCGTATCGTGGTTAAAGGCCTCGGTAAATGGCAAGCCGCAGTCGCGCTGCAGCTTACATCGATGCGGCGGCAGTCACGGAAATGCGGGCAAGCACACGCAGGCAAATGTATGCGATGTAATCCTGTGAATTACCTGAACACGACCAGGCAAAGAAGCGCAAGGTCTTGATTAAGACCGCGCATATGCAAGCGATGGTACGAAGACACAAGAAACCATGCGTAGCGCCAAAAGGAATTGAATACAAGATTGTAACGCCCTGTTTTTTTCCAGTTGCAGATTACGAAAAAAAAACGTTTCGTGCGGTTCTCATATTCCGTCCTAGGCCGTAACGCCAATACGCACGAGCAACTATTCAGCTTCATAACTTTTGGAATGTTGTTGGCTAGTAACAAATTTCGCGCGTACAAAGGCAGTGTCAGCACAATTGAACAAACAAATGAACCGCACGAACTCCCACGATTTTCAATCTAGCACAAAAATTCGAGACTTAGCGTCTCATTAGCAAATACATCATTCGGTTTTAAGGTAGCACAGCGTAAGGGTTATATCGAAACGCAGGATAAAAAAGGTGATCCTGCGTTTTAAGCCACGGACACTTTTCAGAGACGATATCACAGAAACGCAAAGTTTGCGAACATTGAGTTCATTGCTCGAATGCCAACCTGGATTGAAGATGATGTAGCTTTGCTTGTGGTATGATCTTTTGCTATGTAGCTTTACTTGTGTTATGAACAACAGCTTTAACTGTCGAAACTTTAAGTGATGGCCCTCCGATGAAAAACATGAATTTGCTTTATTTAATGCATTCTATTTTTCACAGACAGTAAAATATTATCTGCGTGGACACAAACACCTCTGCAATGCATTACAACTAAAATCAATCAACAGACAATACCCGTCGAATTTAGATTGGAATTGTAGTGAAATAGTCGGCGTTCTGATCTGCTGTCCCAATGTGGATATGGAATATATCACCGGACCGAGATAACAAAAACAAGTTCGGGCTTGATTCGCGCTTTGGAGTTGATATAAATTCGACGGCGATATTGAAACGAATAAGCGTCATAGAGTATTCTGCTTGATTCCGTCCTAAATTTAATGCAAGGATTTAGATTATATTTCAAGATTGGGTATTTGCTGAATTTTACTTTGGCGCACGTTTAATTACCCCTTTTACAATTTTTAGCAGCCTGGCCAAATTCGGGCCTGCAATTAACCTGCCAGGCTTGTGCTGAACGTTTCCGACCCGATTCCAACTCTGGCAAAAAAGTGACAAAAAACTTGTCGAAGGTTAGATACAGCAAAGTCGAACCAACGTTTTTCGCGGACAAACAAGTCACCATTTACAAGAAGTATTGACCAAAGCTTTTGAACAGCACGTTTGCCTCACATTCTTTCTATGCAACTTCAACACTTACGAAAACGATGTTCAGCGTTTTGTCACCGTACTGGACCATGCTAGCTACCGTTGAGCGGGGGTTTCACGGTCTGGCTGAAAAATCACTTGTTTCCACGTCATGGTAACACGAGCCAACTACCGCAAGCCAAAAACAGAGAAGCAACAATTTCTGCTTTGGAAGATTAACATCCCTCGTGTCCTGCACCAAAAAATGTCCCAAGACTTTCTGCATCCCCGACAAAATTCCCAAGCGTTTCTGAATCCCCGAGCAACGAAACATGATCGGATGTTGCCAGATGGCGAACCTCAGAAAACCGTTCAGGCGCGACCTAAAACAATGCAAGTCGCGGAAATGAAAAAGGAACGCGCCACGCGTATCGCGAGCGGGCGCTGTTGAAAAGCACACAAGCGTCAATATTTGGCAAGACAGAACATGACACGGTAAAGCAACTTGGCAGCAGCTTCGAAAACCTTAGAAAACCCTAGCAGAGTGTACCTGGTTCGGTTTCGAAAGCAAACCAGGTGGCAGGCTCCGTGGACCTATCTAACATGAACTGAAGCTTGCGTATTCCACATTCACAAATGAGGTTTAGCCAATCACGGAACGCATGCATGTTTCCCTCCTGTAACTCATCATGAATCTACACTGAACAACAAGTAGTTAATATATTTGGCCGTCGCACCCATCCCGTCGTTTGGCTACGAATTCGAAACAAGGATAGAATGAATTGAACCCACAAGTATTCGGTAACTTCTGCGTCAAGAATAAACCGATCTTTCGAATGCAAGAAAAAAACGAAATTATCAAAAATGAAATACTGAAGAAAAAAGTAGAGATTTCGCTTTGAAAGAGCCAATAGAGAAAAGCGTAGGTGAGTATTTACTGGACATTTATCTATTAACGACAGTCTGGCATTTCTGCCGGTATTTCTTGGGAAAAACAGCGTAAATTCCACTGTTCCACTATGAAATTTGACATCACAAACCCAGACAAATCCACAAATCCAGCCTAGCCCGATCCTTATGACCGCCTTAGTTTTACCAAAAACTGCACAAAGCGTTGACACAACCACGGTTATCGAATGGATTTTTTTGACAACGCGCCAGGTACTTCACAGGAAGAGGAAGAAACTGGCAAATACCTGCGATGGAACAGTCTAAGAAAGCTACTACTGGTTCCTAGTATCTCAGCTACCTACACGAAATGTTGTCTACAAACACTGAATACAAGAGTTATAATAAAATAGGCTCGCTTTCAGCGTTTATTTCAAGCTGGCAACCCTAGTCACTGAACAACTTATTTTTGATAATTCATTCATTACTTTTTGTGTTGATAAATTTAAAAACTTTGTAAAAACTGCTGATCTTTAAACGGCGTTGTTCTGCATTCACCCAGCTAAACATAATCATAACAAATTTAACTACGCTCCGATACTGACCCTGGAGAAAATGTGCTTTTCAGAACGTCGCATAAAGATTTTCAAAATTTTCATCCAGTAGCTCACTGAATACGAGATCAAACGCTAAAAGCGTTAAAGTCGTGTTCATGCTACAGAGTTTCCGCTTCGTTGAAATTCAACAAAATACGGAAAAATGATCGAAAATGACAGAAAGCTCAAATTTTTACCGACATTCGTCGAACGACAGCACCATAAAACACCACATATTTCCCACTGTTCTTCTAAAGCATGCAGCTCAGTATCTATAAGCGCTAACCATGAACCATTCCAACGCTGTGCAAGAAACTGCTAAGATCTAGCAACAAGAAACACACAACTACGTCACTTGGCAACCCGACAATCGCACATTTGTTCGGCAATTGTCGTCACAGCTGATTCACTCCGTAACTCTGCGCACAAACAGTTCGTCGATGAAAAGGATTCGACGGAAGAAAAAGTCGACGCCCGCCTACGTCTTCGCTTATGCGCACACTGCTTTTAAAAGCGCGGCTTGTCGTTTCTCCTCGTTTTGGTTGACTGGAGCCCCTTATACACCACATGACCGCCCATGATCAACCCTGTGGCAGCGCAAGAACCTGTCAACTTAGAAATTCAGGCGTGGACGGCACTTTAGAAAAACGCCAACGTCTTGTCACTTCGATATCCGCAAAAATGCAGTAACTTCGTCAAAGCTTTGCATCAAGTGGCCCTTTTAGCAAGGAGCAATAAATCTGCCTGGTCAGTTATTCCGATCGGTTTCGTTGTGACTTGTTGATTTGCACTGTCAACGATAATAATACGCAAACAGCAGCGGGAGCGCGGCATCATCCACTTGTCCTACATCGGTGCATGATATTTATATCTGTGTGCATGCTTTCACATCAGCACACGGTTACAGTGTTTGAAGTGGCGTATTTAGAAAAAGGCACTCAACGCTAAGGAGTTTTCCCTCAACCACTGCGTACGCGAGGTTCCTTCAAGGGGGAGATAAGGAATCTACTCTAGAGCTTGACACTTACCTCGCACTCCAGCATCTTTTAAAGTCTGGGTGCAGAAGATCACCTCATAGATAAAATAAAACAATGTGGCAAAAATCAAGCAAGTTGAAAAGGAGAAGAGGCCCTAGTCATGACAGGGGCAATAAAAGTTCTGATAACAATGACTTGTATGTAGGAGGTTTCTATCTTTGCCCTTGACTTCTGTTTTTCTAACTACCATATGCTAGCTAAGAGCTATATGAACTTCTTAGTGGGTGCAATCTTTGTAGCAATAAAAACTTTTAATTCTAGTTTCTTGTAGGCATGGATTTTAAAAGTGCTCCAGTTCAGCAGTCAGTATTCTCACAACCGCTTTACACACACAATTCACACCGACTCTGATGCTGCACTCTCTTTTGCACAGGAAATATCCATAGAGTTAGCCATCAATGCCAGGTAGTTCCATTATTGTCTAAAAATTTTTGATCTCGAAACAGCTTTATGCAGGTAAAACAATGAATGAAAATAGAAACAATCAGCATGAATTTAAAACTACATCAAAAAATGCATAAGTCTCAGTAAAAATACGGATCATTTTATTGCAGCAGCCACATACCTAACTTTTTACCAGAATTAAAATTTTGGAAGAGATGTAAGCCTGTTACAGCTTTAAGCAATTATTAGGAATTTACTACTTAAATGTAGTTGTGTAGTTTATGTAGTTGTGTAGTTTACGTAGTTTTCCATACATAACTGCTTCAACCAATTATTTGAAACAGCATGTATCTTACATGGGTGGTAGACACAAGATATCAAAAGTCCACAACATTCTCAGATTCTGTTAGCAGAATGCAACTGGTGAACTAAGTTTCAAGGTAACATTGGTTTACTAGACTATTAGCCACACATTTCTAAGAACAGCAAATTTTGTTCCCAATGTTGCTGTTATCTGCTATACCCATCAGACACTTAGGATTAAAGGCATCGTAATTTTATTCTAATATATGCATTCTTTACCAATCAACTGCCTATGCTTAAAAAACTTATGTTGCCAAAGACAAACTTGCTTTTGGCAATGAACACAACAGAGTTGTAAATTTTTCATTTATCATTCACAATATTTCAATCCACTAAGGATTGCCATTCAAGCAAATACTTCACATATAGCTAAGCAGTGACTAATCCCAGCAAAAATCACAATACCAACTTCATTGTACACTATCCTAAATTAACAATCTATCAAAATATTTTGGTCAAATTCTGCACACCAAACTGATATAGCAAACAAAACAATGTGTCATCAAACACAGACAAAAAAATAACTCAATGTGCATATGATATAAACACATAATTATATAACTCATACACAGACCAACCAATGAATGAAAGGCCTTTGACATAGTGTCATATGCTATCCTTGTAACTCATAAAAGTTAAGCCTACTGGGTATGAAAGGGCAATTCTGGCACAATAGATCTGCCAGCAAGAGGTGACTCTGCAGACTTGAATCCATTAGAATGGCAATCTTTATTTTTTTAAATCTAAGTTATGGCAAGCTCTGACTTACAGAATTCATTTCAAAAAAATCTAGAAAGCCTACTTTAGGAAAGTTGGTTGTCTAAAAAATAATTGGTTATTGAACTAATGCTGCATTTTCATCTTGACTGCCTACTACCATGGCCCATCCCGCTGTTGATGAGCTTGGCATCAACAATGGGGGAACTGCTGTTCTTCAGCTGCCTTCCAATACTACAAATTTGTAAACCTGTTCATTAACAACACATAGAATAACCATATTAACAAACTTTAAATTATTACACACAACACATGAAAAATACCTATCACAACTTTTGGATATCATGAATCAATTCAACTAGAATTAAATTTTGCAAATAACGTCTGTTTGATTCATCAAGAAATCTAATCTGTGCTGCAACACATGCATAACTTGTCATATAGAAAATAGTACAGTCTGTAATAAACATACATATCTCTGTTTTAAAAAACAATAAGGTTTGGAAAACCTGTTTGTGACATCCATCACGTCTGTAGGTTAAGTTTATCCTAAAATCTGCTTGTGCTTTTGCAGACACTAATTGCTAGGAAAACATATCAAATATGGAGCACTAAACAACATCTTAACCTGCTTTCAATAAATATGCTGAATTTGTAACTTGATCTCAGTCATAAAAATTAAAGTTTCATCTGTTGCAACAAATGCTGCAAATTTTGAGCATTGGTGTTACCATCAAAATGGTTTTCTTGCCTACTGTTAAAAGAGCAAAATTGACATAGCTTTCATGGGGAAGGCCAATATATTTGTCACATGAATAAAACCTTGGGTTCAAAGCAGTTATCTCACAGTACTGTCTCACAGCTCACCAGTGCGCAGGAACTATCTCACAGTACACTGGCATGCGGTGGCAGGAAATACTGCTGCTAAAGCATTTCTTTGTGTTGCCAGTTTTCTTCATGCAAAGTGCAACTATATCATTTGAAATCTGGAATTTTATAATTTTTTTATAAAAAATATTGAAATTTAAAAAAGTCAACAAGCAACATCCGTTTTGGCATCACTTTTCAAGTGCCACTTTCAGTTGCACACTAAAATTTGCAGCTATGCATTGCACAGGATTTATTGCCTTCTTTCCATTTAAGCCTGGATGTATAGATCTAAATCTAATCACAACTTTTTACACATGATAAGAATGATTTACTCGAAAATATATATCTACTTCCTCTGGCAGCAAGGTTCAAAGTATTCCACCACCCTAGTGCAATGGTTTCAAGACCGCTGCTGCAATTCATGCAACACCACAGGTAAGGTTGAGAATGTCCAGCCCACTGCAGTCACTACAAATGATAAAAATATAATTAGAAGCCGTATGACTAGAACAACACTGCATTGAACATTTGTCAGATATTCAAAAATATAACACTGCATTAAGATCACTGGCAACCATTTTCTAAGAACTACATGTAACACTAAGGATTGCTTCATAAAAATACTTGCAATGAATTAATTTCTAAGCACTATGATAAATCAACATAACTGTTGTGAATTTTGTTCCACAAGTCACACAATTTATTATGATATTTAAATTTTCACTGAGTATTAATCTAGTTGTCCCTGATGCATATCAGAAATCACACGGTAAGCAAATATGCACAGCATTTTCTGAGTCATAAGCATAAGGTGAAACTGCATGTCACAAATAAGTGAAAGGTGAATAAATTGAGTGCAAAGTGCTTTGGTCAGCAAGCATGTTACCTGCACATAAAAGCAAATAAGAACTGTGTTGAACCATTTTTAAAATTTAGACTTAACGTCTGTACCAAGATGAAAATCAAAGTATTGTAAACTTCTAACCTAAATTTATAACTAAAATATACACAGCCAAAAAGTGAACCAGCAGGATTCACATATGAAACAGAAAATTTTCATGAAATGATAAAATAGTGTAAGCAAGCCCCCATCATAAACACATGTCATGATCAACAGCGAGTTTTTCTTCATGCACTTAAGTAATTCCCTTGCAGTTTTTACACAACTGCAAATTGTTTGTGGCATATTATTTGAAATTAATCAATCATGGCACAATACTTTAGCACAGGGATCAGCGACCTTTTTCGAGTTGGGGGCCAAAAACAAACTCTGAAAGATATGACAGGCCATACTAATTTTCAACCAAAAATTCCATTTCCTTTGCTGTTTATGTTGATAAAACTTGGGAATTCATGGAATTTTAATTAGATTAACTCCTGATTTCCACAGTTCATGACGAAAGCCCAAAATACAACATATAGTACATTTATAGCGCATTGTGGTTTTCCTCATATGTATGCAATACAAGAAGTTGCAAGGAGGGCAAGTTCATAAAATATGATACCACTAGGCAGGTCATACAGCCACTGTAATTTGTAAATGGTCTTCGGGCCAGATGATTTTGCTCAATGGGCTGGTTCAGGCTCACAGGCTGTAGTTTGCCGACCCCTGCTTTAGCATTTGCATGCCAGTCAAAACTATTTCACATCAACACTACATTGTAATATAACTTCACTTTTCACAAAACTGACAATGAAACTACAGGCAATTCTTTGAAAAACTTCCATGCTTGCTAAGAAGGAGCAATGATGAAAAACTGAACACAGATATGGTTGGTATGCATGTCACAACTGACAATCAGCAAAGGTTCAGCTCAGGGGCAAACTATGGCTTTTAACCCAGTGCTTTTCAACGTTTTTCGTTACATGGCCCAGATAACTGTTGATAAAAATTATGTGACCCACTATCTTGTTAGCATAGGTCATGCTTTTTTTTATACACATAAAAAATATACATTGTTATAACATGGCGATTTAATCCTATGTGGCCTATTCCAAACTACACTATGACCCATTGGTTGAGAAGGACTGCCTTAGATTAATGCATTGTATCACTTCTTTGTGGTCTGTGTTGCTAAATTGTTTTTTTGCCACTGTCATACTTATTGCTTACCCTACATAATGTCATGGTATGGTTGCTGCATGGCTTTCTCCTTTTTAACTTTTATTGGACCATTGTCACTCACTTTTATCTTATGTGCATGACTCACTTCTTTATCTATATATGTTTCTCAACTCCTCATATTGCTTACCCTTCATCATTTTTTATGTACATGACTGTTGCCTTTGTGATCTGATTTTTATTGGTTTCGCTATAGGCAGTGGCTGCAGGTCCACCTGTGGACCTACATATTTGAAACCTTATTCGTCCGCCACTTGCAATACGACAGTAACACATGACATGAGTGGAGTAGACTTGGTAGAAACATACTAAACCTAAACCCTAAATTCAAACCTTAAACATAAACCTTAAACCTGACCCCTAAACCTAAACTATAAACTTAAACCTAAAACCTAACCCTAAACCTAACCCTAAACCTAATCCCTAAACCTAATCCCTAAACCTAATCCCTAAACCTAATCCCTAAACCTAATCCCTAAACCTAATCCCTAAACCTAAACTTTTAAACCTTAAACCTATTACCTAACCCCTAAACCTAAACCCCAAACACAAACCCTAAACCTAAACTGTAAATCTGAAGAGAAAAGTTTAGAAACTTTTGAAAAAAGAAAATAAAACTAGTCTCATGAATTAAAACGTGCAACCACTACTACCAAAGCTAAAGTCGCCAAAGTAAGAGCCAAACTGAAAACCATTGGCAAAGCAGTCGCTTGAGTGACAAACACAGTATTTTATTCAAACCACATCATGCAAGACGGACCCATGGCAACTTCTTTTTCTATATTTTATGAGTTGTGCTTATTTCCATATTCTTTTTATTTTTTATTCTTTGGTCTGCTAAATAATGGTATCACATTTTGTCACACATATGCTAGGGGCCTATAGAACTATTTAACAAACTGTACATATTTGTGTTTGTTATTGTTTTTTAAAATATGCTAACATGGTCACATGGGCTTTTTACTATTCCATTGTGATTGCCTAGATTAGATATACCAACCTTAATCAATGAAGGTCTCAAAAGTTTCAGGCAAAGTGGAACATGTCAAAATGCAAAAACTTCATTGATCATAGGCTATGCCAGGGTTTCTCAAACAGGGCCCTTGATCCCCCTTGGGGGATACAAAACGGTTCACCAAGGGCCACGAGCAGAGGCCTTTACTAATAGCTCTGCCATGATATTGCAAAACCTTATTCATTGATGAGCATGGACCACAAGTGTTGACAGTCTTTGGAAGGGAGCCACAAACCACGAAAGTCTGAGAACCACTGGGCTATGCCTGTTAACAACTGAGCAAAATATCACTGCAAAAGGTGAAGGAGACAACAAAAGAACTCACAGAAATTAAAACAAGAACATTCCAAAAGCAATAGCTATGCACTGAAACAAAGGCAAGTGCAGTGGTGGGCAGTAGTACAACAGTAGTACTGGAATGAATGAAATCAGATCAAACTTTCACATAGGACAAAGCAGGCTATCGTATGTACGCACAGACATTCAAGCAGTAAGCACTGTAGGCTATACAACTACTATGAAAAATTATTTCATGAGTCAGTTTTTTTTGTTTTTTTTTGTCGCCACTAGTAGTATTCTTGACGTCAGTCAGTTTGTTAAGATGTTATGATTTATGAGCTTGTATTACAAAATTTTAATTGTAGTCTTGAGTTTGTTTTTTCTCTGCTG
>Ga0210059_1008851_pt1 | contig 15801 bp, 7 predicted proteins | sample Ectturendosymbi2_FD_188042 | JGI IMG/M metagenome (GOLD analysis project Ga0210059, IMG submission 188042) | Ecteinascidia turbinata endosymbiont from Florida, USA - Sample 2 (SPAdes) (version 2) | ecosystem: Host-associated > Tunicates > Ascidians > Unclassified | place: Key West, Florida... | reverse complement strand
ATTGTAGCCATTTGTAGCCCTGCACATTGTGTTGCAGTTCTGTCAAACGCAAAAATATTGAAAAAGAATCAAGTTCAAGACTAAGGGTGTTTTTATTGGTCTGGACTGTAATGGATGTGTGATCAAGCTAAAGACGCTAATAATTTAGGACGTTAGAAGTTTAAGGCATCCGCACTTTTTCATTCAATTTGTGCAACTTCTTCCCGGGATGTGTATGATATATGTCAGTCCAATATCTGTTTTTAATATTTTCGGATGTATGGGTAAAAGATAAATTTGCTGTACAACTGTAAGAATATGGGTCAGGGCTCTCACAAATGCAACTCCAAAAATCCTTAGAACAGTACCAATATGTGGTGGTGCAGCAGAAAATCGGAATGTCATGATAAATGTTAAAAACAGAACCAAATATGATTTGCAAAATAAACTAAAATAGTTCCCTTTACACATTTTCATACTTTTTCGAAAATCCCTAAATCCCAAAAAAGGGTCAAAATTTCCACTCTAGGGACAAAAATCCCTAAACGTGAGAGCACTGCTCTGGGCTTCTTGCCTGAACAGTCAAACGCCATTTTTGTTTTTCGTATTTTAGCAATTTTGATCTTTTGACAAGACAGCTATGAATATGTATCGCTAGTAGCTTTTTACTTTGTGAAAAATTGCCATTTCCGTAACAAACTTTTTTTTGTTTTAAACTTTTTCAAAGCTGTGATTTGTAACTAAAACACTAGTTTTCGTAATGCCGAAAGAAATATTTGATTAGAAATTTCAAATGCACTTAAGTATCAACAGATAAAATTCACTCAAAGTGTAATGGTCTGAACGTGGTGAGTAGTGCTAATATCTTTTTTTGGTCTTATCAATTTGGTTTTTTTTTAGCATGCCATTTTGTCGTAAGTAATGGCTTCATTTGTTAAGCTACAACAGTTTGATAAGAATATATTGCACTTAAAATATAGTTAAAATTCAAAATAGAGGTGGAGGCTGAAATTGTAAACACAGAACAGTAACTGCATTTATGCTTACCCCGAAAGAATCCTGTAGCTTTCCCATAGGATAGTGATGCTGTGAAATTTAAATTTTGCATTGACAATATTTCACTATCACATCCTTCCTTTAAACCATGCTGTATCATTATACCTAACTATGCGCCTAGTTACCATTAGGACGTTGTAACAGCGGAGTACATCGGCGCAACAACCATTTGAATTGAGTTGCATATTTATCATTTTTTTAAAAGAAACGGTCGCACTGCAAACTACTATGATAATTTTGACAAGTTGCTTGACCGAAGTTAAAAGATATTTTTAGCCATAGTATGCTAAGAACAAAAACCTCACAATATTTGATAGGACCTTTTCTATTTTTAAATCATCAAAACTATAAAGTTAGTGCTTACTGTTTCTTCTAAGAGATCTTGTGGATTAGCGGGACACCGAACCTCGGACAGGCTCACCGTATGTCTTCATAGCAGTGTTCTCGAGAAACGATGTTTATAGATCGTATGACCTTTTGACCTTTTTACGCATAAAGAAATCGGTCACGCATTTTTAGCCTCAATGTCAAAAGGACGGTCCATGCTGAAAAATTTTGATTTATCTTTAAGTATAAAAGTCTACCCGATGAGGTCAACCCTTTTTCATAAAAGGTAGTAGACGTTATTAAATGCTTGATGAAACGACTCAGAATGCTATCTATGTTTCTTCAAAGTTAGTGGTGGTGATATCGATTAATCCGGTTACAGCGTCACCTCTTCGTTACACTGCAACTTCCCCTAAGTTACTGCACACTTAGAATGACTCCCAAGGCTTGTAATTCCACTCAAAACGTCTATTAAAACTGCATAAATTAAATTAGCATGCCAATATTCGGTGCGTGAATCCATAACCTAAGATATTTCTAATTTTTTAGTGGTGTACTTGCTTCAACTACCGTTTTGAGCAATATTCGGGTAGGATCCAATATTACATTTCACTATAGTTTTCTGCTCATACTAAATTAACCGAAACAGGTGTTTTTATTCCTTTCGATGTGCTAACCATGTTCTTTTAGTTAAACGGCGAATGTTAAGGAAATTAGACACAGGTTGTACGTTGTAAAGGCTGTTCTAGCAAAACGATTCGTTGTCTGTTACTGTATTTATTACCCAAGAAGTAATATGCAATATCATACTATCAGTACTTGTTTCGCCTATTGTTGGAACACCGAAATTTGTTTACACAGTAGGTCAAAAAGTAGGGAGTTAGCTCTACAGCGGCATAAACACACCTGAAAGTTTCCCTCGTCAGTTACACTTGGTCAAAACTGTATGCTGAATGGCAGCAGTGAGTTTCTACGCTTCATATGATAACACCCGAAATTATATTTACACTACAATATCTATATGAACTACACAGGTATGTGATGTTATTTTCTTACTTGTTGCTTTTTAATTCCGTAATGAGCATGAAAAGTATAAACCAAAGCATTTATTTACAAATCTAGTGCTGCCTGTGGTATTGCGCTTACTTTTTCATGATCAAATTGTAAATAATCACGTCAATCACTAAATGTTTTAAAACTTGGAAATACCGTTGCATAAATTTGATGAGCTATTGTGTGGTCAATTTTTACATACATACTCTGCCTTAGTTACACTACTCCTGCTCTGGCTACTGCCCAAAGGTGCTAGTCAAGAATAGCCATAACTTAGTAATATTTAGAAAACATTTTCGCCCCTTAATTTGGTCAGGGACCCACAACACAAATCATACAAATCGTCATTTTACTCTGTGGTGCAAACTAACTAGTTTTCAGATTTAAATTTCCTGGCCTCCTTTTTCTGTAATCTTGACAAAAGTTCATAGCTGACATGGAAAACAACACCACATCCATTTGCATTTTTTTTAAATATCTTTTTATTGCGTACAGCTTCTTTCTCCAAACACTGTAGTATTAAACTAACCAAATAGGTCGAAGGTAAGCCTGGACCAGTTCGAATTGGGTTGAATCATCTTTTGTTTACTTCTTTGGAAAGTGGTTACTGATGTCGAAATTCGTATCTGTGATGTCGTAGTACCTAATTCACGCGTCCCTCTTGGCTGCATGCCCGTATAGCTGATCTAATAGAAGCATGTCTGATTGTTATTAGTTTATGCATAAAAGGGCAAGATATCTAGCAACAGTTTAACTTCTTATGTACTATGAGTAATTATGATGAGGTTGATACAAATTACTACATGCTAGAAAGGTGTCTTTCTAAACGGAATATCAGCATGCTTGCATAAAATGTTAATCAATACGATCATAAAACCAATTACCAAGTAAAATAAACAGATTTTTCACCACTCATTATCGACAGTAATTCTACCAAGAACTATTATGCTTCTGTTTTAATTAAAACAAACCAATATCTTTCCTGACTAAACAATGGGGTTTACCTTAATACTGGAGGACAGCGTTGCTGGAAATAAACACTGCTGTACTCCTATTCAACTTTTCACCTCTCGGTTATTTCCGCCACCACACTTGTCTACGCAGAAAACAAAAGGAGTTACTCTATGACAACAACCCAAGGCAAAAACTACTGGGGGTAATCTGGCAGTACCAATCGCTTAGACTTGAATATGTAAATGAATATTCTGAGCAGAAATTAATTCCAATACTTAATCTTTTTTACATGTTTTATGAAACAATATCAAGAGTAGGCAGAGAAAGAGTTTCTCACTTCCGTCCTGGCCTGCCCTTTTACTTAAAACATCTTCTTGGAAATTATTCGCCTTTCATGTTTCAATTTTATCAACGTTTGGGCCATGTCAGATGAGTCTGCAGCCATTGTGTGGGGCATTAAGGCCAAGTGAAATGTACAGATTTAATTACTTATAGTACACAGTCTACCTAGTCAGTTAGTAAAATATTATCTTCCGACTCAGTTACTATTACATTCAGTTCAGCCTCTGTAGCACCAAGGTCTTTTAATTAGTTCTCAAACAATTTTATCCAAAGTTGAACCAAGCAGGTCAACTTCCACAACTTGACAAGCACAATCTATTTTCTCACTTCGCAAATTATCAGAAATCAAGATCACAGGCGATGTCATTATTACAATGTTGGAGGCAAAAGTCCATTCTGAGAGGAACTTTTCTATACACGCTTTAATGGATTTTACTTAAAGATTTGATTTTTATCGAGTATATACTTATCTAAACAAAAAAAATGTTAAGTGTTTAACATATTCCATCCACCGGTTTCCCTACTACACTCTAATCCTTTCACTGTAGTACTATAATCATACTAATCGCTGGGATGTTAGTATTGCTTTGCCTATTTGTTTATCTGTTTACTCATGGGTTGGTCCACACTTTTGCCTGAGTAACATAGTATTCGTTTGCCACCTAAAGTGAGCAGATACAACAAGGTCTAACAGCTGGTGGTATTCTACTTCTAGACCTAGATATAACTTTCGGCAATAGCCTTCAAATAGTTCAGAGTCTGTCTTTAAATAATCAGTTTCCAAATTGATAGTTTTTAATCTTTCGCTCAGTACTACTTCTGCATCTTGAGTCCAATCAAAGCGCAAATCTCGTAAAACACGAGTGCATCTGTCATGAGCACTAGTCATTTTTATCTTTACTTTTATCGTTACACGTCCTTATCTTTTATCTGTAAAACAAAAAGTAACTTCAAAAACTTACCAATGGATTCCGTTGTTCATAAACCTTTCTTATTGAAGTCTGTTCTAGTGACTTTGTACTCCTTTTGCAATGCACGCCTACACTGTCTCTAATTTCAGCATACAAGACTCTGTGCTGACTAAATTTCTTAACTTCTGTACTAACTCACACCTTCCAGGGAATGGTAGGTTATTAGGTAAAGGCACGAAAAATGTTTGAGTGACTTCACTCTCTCCCCAATAGAAAGAAGGAAGCCGAACGATAGTGGCACCATTGTTACGTGGCAGTTCCTTTCTAAAGAAGAAGAACAGCACACGTTTAGAACAACTCCGCGAGAGCACTGGTGAATTTGGTCGGAGTGCCCAAGGCACGCCAAAGTTAACAAAACTTAGACTCACCCGTTTTCGTTCGACTTCACGCTCAGTTTTGTTATCAGACGAAAGTGTATTCACTCATGGTTTTATCAATACAACGTTAAGCACTGCGACCTTTATCTTTTAATACAAACAACAAAAGTTTACTATAGCATGGTGTATTGATATACACATAGAGATTTATTACAAGTAACAGGGGTTAGCGCAAGTTTTATATTTTCATGGAGGAGAGAGAAGCCCAAATTGTCAGCGGCATCATAGCCACTTAAACCGAAAATCTCTTTTGTATAAGGTAGTCCATTGGTATGCCCACTCGGACTAAGCCAGCTTGGTATGCCCACTGTTGGATGTTCTGCCTAAGCCAGTCTGGTATGCCCACTACTGGTTTAGGTGTTAAGCTTGGAAATCCCACTGCTCTACTGCCTTCCAGTCGCCGATTGTCCTGGTTTTGTTAACTCGTCGGGGATTTCCAGTCAATTGAAAATTCCGGTCTTCTCGACTTCTCATTGGTCAAAAATCGAACTTCGCGTGACGTGATACGAAGTTGCGTTTCGTCGGCGTCCGTAATAGTGACCTCGGTATTCGCGTCTAGCTGTTCGCCGGAATTCGAGGGCGTTTTTCAAGCGGCTAGTAATTACAGTGTTTTACCCGTGGGAATATTGTGTACTAGCTTTTATCCGTTCAAATCGAAAATGTTACTTATTGTTTTATGTCGGACGTTTGTGTCAGTGGTTTCTACACTATTTTGGCTTACCCTCTTCCTAGGTGTGACTTGCGATTACATATGGAGTGTAAATATACAATGGTTCAAATAAATGCACAATAAAACGTCCTTGTAAACCAAGTGTTTGCAAACCCAGTGCCCGTCTTCATTCTTCTTGGGTTTGGTTCATAACTTTAGACATTCTAATGTTTCTTCTTTGCCTTCACTATTTAATGAGGTTGTCGGTGAACTTCCAAGTTGTTTTCTGAACTTGCTTTTGAAGTCTTTCTTTGTTTGTATTTCAGTGTCACAAGACGTTTCATGTTGAGGATTCAACGCGAACTCAACAGTTGCCACTGCTAGGGGTTTTTCACTAGATCTGTTTTTTTTCTGTTTTATCTGGGGTTCTGGGCAGGATTGCCAATTTGGCTTTTTTTGAAGCCAGATTTGGAAATTCTAGTTTTTTTAACACCTTTGACTTTTTTTGAATGTCAAAAAAAGACAAAATCTGGCTTTTCTTCAGTCGGAAAAGCTTGGCTCTGGAAAAACATTGTCAGTGCTGCATGTTCATTACAAATATCTTCTGAAAAGATTATATAACCATGCAGAGTACGTAGAATATTGAAAAAATTTTACTTCTGCCCTAAAAATGATCAATGTTATAGGCAAGAAACGAACGTACGAAAATGTAATTACAGGGAAAGAAAATGCTTCTAAGGAGTGGAATTGTATTATATCGATGTTTCTGACGAGTTTTGATGTCTATTTTGTGTTTGGTTATGCATGTGTTATGTGTATACGCCGTAAAACTGCTATCTGGCTTTTCTGGCTTTTTTTGGAACACGGTCTGGCTTTTTGGTGAAAACAGGTTGGCAACCCTGGTTTTGGGTTTTTTATTGAAAATCTGGGTTTTTTTGACTCTGGTCAAATTTTTGTAAATGTATGTCGTATTACTGTATTTTCCATTCAAGAATACAGCAGTTTCATAGGCGTAATATGTGCAGAGTCATCAGTAGCCAGTGCAGATGTAAGTAGTAGGGCTAGGCTTAACCAAATTGTTTGAAATCTAATGTTTTACAGAAAGCACTAACTAGGCATAGGTCAGCACTTTAATCTATCGCTGATATGTCAAGGGCTGCTTGTGCATGAATTCGGAATGCTTTTTTGGTTTTGAAGATGCTGTGGTTAAGAATCTCTTCGTTGTTTTACGGGCGCACTGATTGTGATGTGAGTGTAAAATTTTGAATGTTAAATTAGTAGTCAAACATTGCAATCAATGCAATGGTTAGAGTGAAACGAAAACTGTAAGACCTTGAATGTATCATGTACTTGTTTCAATTTGTGCATTTTGACTAAATTAAAAGAAAACATTAAATGTTTTTTTAGAAAAGATCTAACTAGCTTTTTTTATGTTACTTCATACATTTGATTATCTGCTAGCTTACTTGTAAATTGTGATGTCAGTAGACTTGAGCTTGTTAAAAATATGATGCAAATAATGCATAATACCTTTTTGTCAGCAATTACCAGTTGCGTGCTTTTCAAGTTTGGCTTTAACTTTTTAAAAACATTTTGTATGTCTGTTTTTTTTTTCTCTTTTTTTTTCAAGGTAAATTTTGGGGTTTTTCTTCATAACAGAGTGTCAACACTGGGCTTAAGGTGTGCAAGGCATAAGAATCATAAGAAGGTTTAAAAGTCACGCTGTGAGTGAAATATGCACCGTTGTGTTTGTATGACACGCAGAATCTGTGCGACTGTACGCTGTTGGTGGCCTTGCAGTGTCTACGAAATCTGCAGCATAAAATGCATGCGATATGCATACTCTTTATAGGTGTGCTATAGGGCATATAAAATGTATGTTCCTATGTAAGTTATGCAAGTAAGTGTTGTTGGCGTATGTGTGAGGTAAGATGTACACATTGTTTTTACAAAGAGTAGGGAGAGAAAGCATATGCTTCACTAGTGCAATCGATAAGTTTGCACTAAGGGATACTTTTGCATGTCACAACAGTCCTTTGAAAACGAAAGTTTATTTGAACAGAAAAGTAGATGGTGGATGTACTCGACCAATGGTTTTCAACCTTTTTTATACCGCGACCCATTATAGTATAACAGCATGGTTCGGGCCAATTCCCAAAGTGCTGTTTTTAGATACAGCATTATTTTTACAGGTGGGTTCGCGTCAGTGCTGTATCAAGGACAGTAATAACAAATCTCACTCGTTTGTTAAAACCGCCCTGCTTACTTCTGATACTTCATTAAACTTGTCAACAACATAAAATGCAATCTGTATTTTTTAGTTAATCGTATTTTATTTGATACACAAATATAAGCAACAACGGGTATTCATCAATATAAAATATATGACCCATAAACGAATTCTCTCGAATTAAATTTACAGTCAAGAACATTTCATGCAACAACTTCTAAAATCAGCAAATCTGTCCTATGTTCTAAAAGTATCCTACATTTTACAACATAATTCAAAACATACTGCTTACTAATGCAGGTCATTAATGTTCAGGTCAGCTTTTTAAATACGTCTGATCGTGTAAAAGTCTTTCGACGAGAGCTTGATCATTAATCACAGAGTTAGCCAGTTTCCTATGTAAATGTCTCGTTTTTGAAACCGTTCGTTTGAGAACGCGTTTTAAGGTTTAATGTCAACAAAGTAAGTTTTCATGTTGAGTTGAGCTTTCTCGAAAACTGGAGGAAACAGTATTTTGGAGTTTCCAATTTTACGGGCCTGAGTGTCATAAATTCACCCGGACAAAGCCACTCGTGTTGACTGAAGCAATCCTGTCTAAAGGACTTACTTAGTCAAAAACTCTTGATTGTGGAGCTAGTGGCGAAAATAACCTTATCGCACTGCTAGGGTTCCACAACTTAACCAACCTAACTTCGGCCAGGCGGCAGAGTTGGTTTTACTTCCAAAGCAAAAACTTTAAGAGTTGTAATACTCCAGAAGGAGACTAGTACCGTCGGAAGGTCGTAAGTACCAATCTGAAATTTTATTGCCAAAATCGGCCTATTTATAGGGACTCTGTTTCCGGGGGTAATTCCCATTAGGTTCATAAAACCTCATTAATCTGAGTGGTATCTCTTGATAGGTTCTGCGTCATATTGCGTAGCAACGCCGCCATTGTTTCTCCAGCTTTTCGTCTGGTTGGGGCGTGGCTCTACGTCGTTTTGCGTAGCAACGCCGCCATTGTTTCTCCTGCTTTAAGCATCGCAGGGCGTGTGTGTGAATGTGTGATCAGAACATGCTTGAAGCATGCTTCCGATCATGGAAAGCTTATGTTTCATGCTTGACTTATTTTGATGTTAGTCAGCATTCATTTCAGCTTTTCGATGCTGATGTTGATTTTCGGTTTAGGGTTTTTGTCGTACAGTTTGTAGTTGTGGCAGGCAATGTGCCGACTACAATAGCAACTCGCTACAACCCAACGAACCGCATCTAAGACTCCAGTTGAAGCAAATGTAATGCAGCTGTGTACATAAAATATCTACTCGCAACCCCTCTTAAAAGTGGTTGACGACCATCAGAGGGCAACTCCAGGTTGAAAACCACTATTGGACGAAGTATTAATCCTCTGCATAAGTTCTATGCAGTGGAGTTCTCTTGTATTCATGGTGGAAGAAAGTACAAAGCAACTGGAAGGGTGAGAAAAACATCGTATGTACTTTTTCTAAGTGAGAAAAAAAGAAGTTCGTATGTCTTATTAGGGGAAAGTCGGCACTGTTGCAGTTGAATGCATCGCCAATTGCTTCGACGAAAAAACGTTCAATTGCACGGAATTGTTGAAATCCTACTTGGCTGGCCGGAACAGGATTATTAACTGTCACAGGCAAACCAACCGAAATCGCCACAATTGAAATATTTGACAAAACACATGGTCTACACTTTTTTATAAGAATCACATCTGTCTTTTCTTACCTGTGTTAAAAAAAACAAACACACTGCACGTATGTAGTATGTGTAGCGGCGTTCAAACTTTAAAGCACCACGTGAGGACCACGTTCCAACTCGCTTACCACGGCTGTAAAAATCTCACACACACGAGCAAAACACGTCACGTAAATCCAGGGGCGTAACGACGGGGGGTAAGGGGGACACAATTACCTGGGCGACAGATCATCATGGGAGGGCCGAATCACTGCAGGGGCGCCAAATGTCTGCTGGGGAAGCCGAAAAACCCAATTTCACAAATACTTTCTACAATACAGTAAATTTCCTTCCGGAAGACCTCAAGCAAGGGCGTCCGCAAGGGGGGGTTGGGGTCAACCCCCCCTTGAGCTTGATTTTTTACAAAACTTTATTACCTGCGCAATAGGGGGTTTAAATTTGCGCAAAGGGACTTGACATTCTGGAAAGTTGATGAAATCTTTAGTGATTTATAGTGTTTCATATTTAAATTTGGAAGGGCTGAGCTCACCAATGCCCACCGTGGCGACTGGACTGGTTTAAATTTCGCTTATGCTGTCATTATTGAAACACGTATAAAGAAATAAAAAGCTACAATCATCGAATCAAGTAAGGCTGAACATAACACAGTAAACAGTTGAAAAGTTTTTGTCCTGCCTTCTTCATAACAAAATTATCTAAGAATTCATTACAATTTGTTTGTCTAAGTTTGTCACTTTTGATGCATCGAATGCTTAGTGTGAACAACCTCTCCTGGAACATTGCGACACTTTAATTTATTTTTAATTCTATTGAATCTTGAAAAGGACCTTTCGCCTGAGCAGTTAGCGACCATCAAGCTAATAAATAATGCTTCACGTGGTTGCACAAACTAAGAACCACTAATCTAAGGAATCAGACCCAAACGCACTTTTGTCATTTTTTGCTGTTTCCCTGTCTCGTTGGGGAAGAGTTCTATGGTTGCCAGTTGGCAAAATGGCTTTTGCTTGATATTCAAGCTCATCAAGATCTTCTCTGATTTGCTTAGCATGTGCGCATATCTGTGTTGGAAGAAAGTGTTCGGAACACATTGCCATCCTTGCTGGTAAGTTTAAAACCTTTGCTGCCTTTGGAAGTTTTGCCTAAAAAAAAATTTCCTAATAAAAACGACTTTTAAAACCTTCTGTCGAGAAACGCATATTATCACGTTCGGAGCCAGTGTACCGTGTGCGATATACTCGTACTTTGAAATCGAACGTGAGCCACTTTTCTTGCGTCGCTTTGCACCACCATATCTAGCCGCAAGAACCAATTTTTGACTGAAGTTTCCACCAGAAATTTGTGTAAAAAATGGCTCTTGGCGTTGGCGCCCAGAGCCCGTTGACCTCGGCCATAATGAGTAAACCTACCCCATTATCACATCGCCAACAAAAAGTCTAAAACTTTCCAATTTTTAACGCTTCCTACATCCTAAGAGGGTTGGAACAGCTCTTTATCTCAATGGGTTAGCGAGTTATGGTGGTGCAAAGTAACGCAGGAATCTGCTGGCTCCGAAGGTTTTAATTGCATCGAAATAATTAGTTATTTAGGCGCGCCCCAGCTCTATGGCTACATATGGTTTCTATGATTTCAGAAAGTTTTGCCTGCGTTCGAGTAAACATTCATGTTTATATGAAAAACAAACTCGATTGTGTCATACAATTTCTTCGCATTACAAAAAAGAATCCTACATACGTACCTATAGGGGTTTGCTTCTTTGAAACCAACCGATTGTTAAGTTAAGCAAAATTCATTTCGGAGTGCTGGATGGAGTGCAGTACGGAACTTAAAAAAATACTTGTCGGATGGAAAATTGTACGTCAACTCGATGAAGTCCTCAGGACAATTGCAAACTCGTTGGCATCAGTGAACCGACAAAGATTTTTCAGATCAGTAAATAACTTTGCCAAAGATCCAAGTAACATAAGGAGGTATACTAGGGACATGTAATCTAAGATCCAAAGCTCTGTTGGAAAGATTCAAAACAGGCTTAATAAATAACTTAACTAGACCAAAAATCCCCAAAGCATGATGTGATTAAGAAGACAAACAGGGTCTTAAACATGTTACTGATTTTAGCAAACCAGAAAGTTTAGTTTCAGCTCGAATGTGAAACATTTTGTTACAGGAGTCAGTCCTCCAGTCCTACATATAAACATACATTTGATGTCAGTGCACCACTTATGTCCTGCAGTTAACATCTGAGTTTAAATCACCGGATTTTCAACGATTCGTTGCTATTCGCCAATTTTTGCCTGTTGCAACGGCGGTTAAAGAAAGTGGAGGTGTTGCCTGCACGTCAAGTTCGCCGCCAACGCGTTTTTAAACAAGAGCTTTGCGCTTCGCTCATTGATTAATGCCGCTAACGGTAAAAACATCTTTAATAACGTTCAGAATATAGCTTCATTCAAATCAGTGCCATCTGCGCTTTTGGTTATCATGCGAATTTCTAGTTCCAACAATTAGTTAATCATGGTAGGGAGGCTGGAGTCTACAGGATTTTTAAGCAGTTTCCCGAAGAGTGGTCTTTGAAATATACACCTTCTGAAACGCAAAATCACACTGCCCAACTTAAACATCACTTCGGAGTGGGATGATGAATTTGAAAACTAAGTCACTTTCACTTCCCTTTCTTCACTCGGGAGTATCGCGGGACAGCCGTCCTAGGAGGCCTCCAAATACCTCATGGTTTTCAGCTGGCTTCACACCGAGACGAGGCAAAGCAAGGTTGCAGATCTTCGATCAGCCTCTTGGGCGCTTTATCCGGTTTGTGGCCAAGAAGACTCGCCCAATCTTTCCTGGGGCACTCTGGCCACGTAGCTGAACTATCGTAGCTGGGATCTCTCTATTCGCAGAAATGGCTCGACATTCAGGACTTTACGAATTTCACAGGTGCGCACTTTGTCACGAAGTTTCACGCTGTAAGCTTTTCGCAAAAATCCCATATCATTAGCTTGTGATTAAGATAGCACTCTTTCTGTCACCACGCAAGATTCACGACCACAGGTAGGATCGACAAAATTTAAATTGAGCAAATTTCCTTAACTGTCTGATATGCGGTCTTCAATAACTGCAGTGAACCTCGATAAATGGAAATTGAAAGTAAACATAAATTTTCTTTTTTGTTTGCACAGACTTTTTTGGTAACCACTATCATTAGCGAATGTACTGGAACTGTATTAACTACCGCAAAGTTCACAAGGTAGCCATTCAAATAGCAGTGCTTTTTATTCTTTTTGTAATTTATTTCAAAAGTTATCACCTGAGAAGAAAATGACAAATTAATCTAATAATCCTGAAAATATTGGATGATACCTGAAACAATAAGAATTATGCTGATATATATTCTGTACTTGTTAAGACTAAAGACGCTAAACGCAATCTGGAGGTTGAGCAAGTTGGTGGTGGGCTAGAAGGTAAGGACGTCATTAGTTAGAAACTTTAACTGTACAATCGTTGTCTACACGGTTTCTCGATTTTTGTTTTGGTTAGTTGAAACGAAACTCTCTCTAAAATAATTTTATGCATTGTTTGCTCTATTGTTTTCATGAAACCAGAACAAATTAAAAGTCTTTTATGAATTGCTATGCTTTTCAGTGAAGTGCCTCTTGACTTCATTGATCAAAGACATTGACAATAGTATATAAAAATCATATCTTCTGCAAACTTGTTTTTCAGCCAAATGATTTCCTCTCTACCTGCATTGACAACCTTATAAGTTTTACAATTTATCAAATAAAATATTAGAATTCTGCTGAAGTTCATCTCATGGGTTTCTACTTTAACTAAAGATGTTGGGTAGAAACCAACAAGCATTGCTACTTGAATGTACCTTGATTTTTATAGCAGAAATTAAACTTATTAATTATAAAATTATTTATTCATATAGCTCCAAGTCATGCATGTTGCATGATTTTTTGAAGGTAACATAATTATCTCAAAATTAAGGTAATTTCAAAGTCTCGTTGGCACTTATTATATTCATCAACATCTTTTTCCACGGCTTAAGGAGGTTTATCTAGATTCTGAGTAATTGTTAAGTACTGACTTTTGTGTTAGTTTCTAATTAACAGGATAATTCTTAAAATATTTATATACATCCGTGAGAAATGTCGAAATGTACAAAAATTCTCATATTAATCCATATCACTGATGGTGTCGATACTTGTTTTTGATTGCGAAATTACCTTCCCGCAAAGGTTTTAATTATATTGTACTTATTTTGTGGAAAGATCAGCTAAATAAAACTTATAATCTTCCATTGCATTTCAGCTGTTGTACGACGTGGAATCAATCGCACATTCATATTCAGTTTGCAATAAATATTTTCGAACAACTTCTCATTACCCTTTATCAACACGAGAGAACATTCGGATCAGTGAGCAACTCTTTCTTAACATGTTTGAGAAATGTTTTATCTACTTTTTTGCACCACAGATTCAGCCTTTGCCTGAAAGGAGGCACACACTCAAAGCATAAACTGTGCACAAATTATGCCAATTCACCAAAGACCTATCACCCTCTCAGCTGCTAAAAATGCTTTAAAAAAGTAATGTTTAATCGGTTCTGCACTTCCTACTGTATTTGAAGAACCAAATGGTTTTGTTTTATAAACATGCTTCCTACGATATAGATGAACATTATCTGCATAACATAGAAACAAAGTTTTATCACGACAACGCCCACTTGCATCACGGCAAAGTCTACTTCCAACTTGCATCCTGATCGATCGTGCTGAAAGACGTTGATTATACCACGTCAGTGCAGTCCACGCCCTGAGATATTGTCCTGAGGAATATGGGTGGATATTGTTGTTTTGACGGTACGCTGTGAAATGCTGAAGAAGAAAAATAATTTGCCTGGATGTGAAAAGGCACTGAACGCACAGCTTGAATGAGTGTCTGCGAGGTCGGTCTGAATAAATTAGGTTTCATCTCAACACATGCTTTACTGTTTCAACAAACTAGACTTGTCTCTTTCACTAGAGTATGGGGTACATTACGCTGTCGTACAGAATGATAGAGTCGTGCATAACCGCAGGGTGGCGCAGCGGCTGGTGTTGGTCTCGCAGAGAAGTCTGTGAGAAAGAAGCACAAACACGGGAAAATTCATCAGCTGCAACAGTTTCACTGCCAAGTTTGTGGCGATTGTCATGTATCATTTGACTAAACACAAGTGTCCAGTGGTGATTTTCGTCATTCTTCAGTTTCATTGATTACTCTGGTCAAACACGAACGACACGGCCTCTTGGTGAGTGACCTAGATACAACCGTCTAGCCTGTGCCTCTATGGATCAACATTGGAACCTTTTTTCATTTTGGTTTAAAATAATGACCTGGCTTTGGCGAGTGAATTCAATGTTCCGATTTTTGCTAACGACACCAACTTAACCATTGTTTCTGACAATCATCTGTCCTTTACAAACGAAAGTAAATTGCGAATTCAAAAAATTGATAACTGGGTGAAGTTAAATAAATTTTGCTCACACAAGAAAGAAAAATGCAATTTCTATATAAAAATCGTTGGACATGAAATATCTCAAAAGGAGTGTGTCAGGTGCGTGTGTGTTGCTAGATGAATCCTTAACTTGGAAGCAGCATATTGTTCACGTTTCCCGTAAGATAGCCGATGGCTGTTGGGCACAGGCGTAGCCAAAGGGGCTCAGAGGGACATACCCCCATAAATTTTTGGATATCTAGGCATTTTGTGATTTGAGAGGCGGTATCCCTTACAAAATACTGTTGTTAGCCTAAAATAAAAATTTTTGGACCCCACAATTATTTTGTTCCCCAAAAATTTTGGGCTGGCTATTGGGCGTTGTCCCAGATCAGAAAATACGTGTACACGTGGTTGTTAGGTCTCTAATGAAACTTTACAATCCGCATGCTTTAGACTTAACTATTGCTAATGCATGGGTTCGATCTAGCAGTTAAGTCAAGGGAAATATTCGCAGGTCAATGCCTGTTTGATTCCCCTATTGCTTCTGACACCTCCCTACTCTAAGTTATAACCACTCAATACAAATAAAGGTTGTTCAAATGTGTTTTATTGTGTAATATATCATTGTCGCATTGTTAAATAAGAACACTTACCAATTTAGAATCTTTTACAGTTCACACAAGTTCTCTC
>Ga0210059_1008850_pt1 | contig 15801 bp, 5 predicted proteins | sample Ectturendosymbi2_FD_188042 | JGI IMG/M metagenome (GOLD analysis project Ga0210059, IMG submission 188042) | Ecteinascidia turbinata endosymbiont from Florida, USA - Sample 2 (SPAdes) (version 2) | ecosystem: Host-associated > Tunicates > Ascidians > Unclassified | place: Key West, Florida... | reverse complement strand
TCTGGCATAGGCTACCTTTCAGATATATTCAGCCACCTCAACGACTTAACACCTCCATCCAGGGAACGGCAATGAACATGATCAAAGCTAGGGAAAAGATCACTGCCTTCACTAATAAACTTTCAAGCTGTATTTGTCTCATGTGATCAGGCAACTATGCTAATTTTCTACAACTTAGTATCAATTACTATTTGATTTCAGACAAGGGATACGAGAAAATTTAACGAAAGCTCAGGGGGTACGTGTGGGTAGAAAGGTTAAGAACCACTGGCCTATAGCATAGAACAGGGGTGATAAACCCGTGGCTCGCGAGCTGCATGTGGCTCTTTGCCCGGTATCATGCGGCTCTTACGTAATTATCAGAAGTCCCACTAAATAACATGCATAACAATAAATGGCTTGTAAAATTCTGTCATGTTGGTATGTGATATTTACAATAAATGTAGCTGAGCACACGTACGTGTTTGAGTGAGGAAGAGATAGGGTGAAGTGGCGTACGCAGAAAATTTTCTTGGGGGGGGTTTCATTCAGTGGCATATGGTGGTCATTTCTATTTGATGTGCCTTGTGTTTGACGTCACAATTTGACGTCATATTCATGTTTACAAACCAACGTTTGAGCGAAGTTTGTTGACATAATATGCATATTCTTCTACACGCACTCTCCTTAATTTATGTGTCATTGCACTGAATGTAAACTATCAGCGCTCCAAGTTAGGATATCGGAGGAAAATAAACTCAACCCTACGACACAGCAGTTCATAACTGCAAAAATATCAGGCTGCGCATTGAAACAGCGGAGTAAAACACACTCTATCATTGCGCATTGCGTCAGAGCAATTTACAACTGCAAAATAAAGGCTGCGCTAACGTCTTGTCGAATACGAGCGGTTGAGCGTGAAAAGTGTGCGGCTGGACTGGCTGGCGCACACTCCGGTTTGAAAGATAGAATCTTACTAAATTACACAAGAACTGAGAATGCGCATAAAGTACGCAAGAAAACTTTCGATTTTTTGTTATGTATAGAAGTCTAGCAAACTCCTAGTTTTCCTTTTTTCCTGCTGAGACATTTAATTTAATTTATTTGTTTATGAGCAGACACGAAGTCCATTATCAAATGTCTGAATGCTTCTATGTTAACGGCTGTTTTTGAGCTCGTGCAACAATTCTATCACGCGACAGAAAATGGTAATGAAACCAATGCGGTCAACGCTTGCGCTGATCAGCCATAGCAGACAAAATAAAGACAATTGTTTTGGATAAAGTGAACTATCGCGAAAAGCAATCTTAAAAATCTCAAATCTTAAACATGCGTAGTAGACGAAAGGCCTGGATAAAGTGGTGAAATGGTTTCTGGATCCAGACGATATTCCAAATTCCCACCAAAACCTAATTTCAGTAGAATTTGCCTAATTCGTCACCTCAAGGGGATTAGAAAAAAGTGACCATTTAGGTGAAGTGACGAATTATGCAAGCAACCTAAAATGAACTGCAGAAAGCGCTACTCTCAATCGAAATTTTCATTGGGAAAACTTTTTATCGTTTAAACTCTTTAATTCCTCTACTGTATCGCGACCCCTCTATTAAATCTAAAACCTTTCAAATCTTTAATAAACTTTAAAGACTTTCCGCATTCTCTCAATGGGGAGCCGGGTCGCGCTTCGCACCTCGTGTATAAATTCGATAAACAAATAGTGAGGGTCAAAAATTCTCAGATAAAGATCCTTAATTTGTTTGAATTCTCACACGTGTTAAACTAGCTGCTTAAACATCAAAAGCGAAACTGCAAATGGTGTATTAGCCGAATAAAACGCTTCTCAGGGATAGAAAGAGGTGACGAATTGAGCAAATTGACGAATTAGACGAAACAGAAATGTACACAAAAGATAGGAATTCTGCCGGGACCGACGAAAAAGTAACGAATTGAGCGAACTGACGAATTAAACGATGACGATCTAGACAAATTCTACTGTATTACTTTTGGCCCATTGACAATGTTCCTTGAAATTTGCATGCAAATTCATTCTGTGGTATTTGCATTAAGTCGACAAATTAACAAGCAATAAGCATGCGAAAACAGTTTAACCCCTTTGCGCAAGTACTAAAGTTTTTTTAAAATATTAAGCTCAAGGGGGTTAACCCCAAAACCCCCCTTGCGTACGCCGTTGGATGTTCATGTGTGCCCAAGTGTATGATATGGCTCTTTGCGGTAACACAATACGAAATGTAGCTATTAGTTTCTGACTGGTTGGCCACCCCTGGCATAGAGGATTAAAACCCTATATTTTGTATTGCTTGGAAAATGACAACTTTAAAAACGGCATGAATAAACCCTGTGTCCACTGAAAGGATTGTACTTGTTTGGTCCGTAAATTATGTGCACTGGTTACTACAACAAAGGAGTTTACCTACAGCTAATCAGATCGACAACTAGACGATATTTTCGAGGGCGGCAATACGGTCCCGCATAAAAATGTATGTATCCGAAAAATAAACCTCCAAAAAACATAAGAATTCACGGAAATTTCACGAAGAGAACCTCTGGACTGCACGAAAACGCTATAAATTCCAAGAAAAGAACGCATTGTAATTTGTGTTTGAGAAGACGGTAGGAAAGTCTTTAATTTCTGTTGAAGATCTACGGCAATTGTAGAACCAAGTCGGAACCACAAAAATTTGTTTTTGAGAGGGCACTACCCATAAGAGGGGCATACTTTCACGCTTTTCAGACAAACGGCCAAATAGGTCACACCTGCGTGGGGCCCCAAAAACTAAGATGACCTAGGGCCCCGCGCTCCCTAAATCCGTCCCTGGTTACAGCACTGAATTATCGTTTTCAGCTTTTTTTCTCTTTAGCGCATCTATTTTTTAACATTGAAGCACTGAAGTTGTGAACGGAGCTTTGCTTTTCAAACCTTTTTATTTCTAAGAATTTTATAAAAGCAGTTTAACATAAAAGAAACGAAATTATAACTGTTGCGCTTGAAAAATGTTTTGCGGGTATTTTTATTATTTGTGTAAACGAGGTTATTTAATCTATAGCGAAGCACGCTGATTTTTGTTTAAAGGTTTAAGAAAACCCGGAACTTGCTCAGATAGGTCCGCTGTAGTCTAATTATATTGAGGGGAAGGGATACTGTAGGATAGAGTTATAATACAAACGCACTATATAATATTGTGAAAGTAGCCCCTAAATATTAGTTAAGCTCTGTGCTTGGGCACTGGTGGTTTAAAACTTTTGAAACGGGACGTCAGTAAATAAAAAAATTGCAATAAAATTTTATAATGACATTGTAATGAACTTGTTCAAAATGCATCTGCATATGTTCCTTGTGAAGCGCTTTGTTTGCACTTATGGTTGCCAGATCGCTTGAAATTTTTTCAAGGGCGTTTTTTTCAATGAGGTGCGGTCACGGTCAGTGGCGTGAAGCGGTCTGTGATGCCCGGGACGACTGCTTGATGTATGCCCCCCTAACAAATTCTAGTGCTGAGCGGCGGAGTGGCGTATGGTTGTCAATGTAACTGGATATACGCTGTTTGTAACGTCACAATATGACATCAATTCGACGTTTGCCGTTGGTTTAGCGAAGTTTGTTGACACAGCGTGCATATTATTCTACACGCACTCTCCTTACCCGTTATTGTAATGTGTTGGCCGGCCACAATCGAAAAAGCCACAATTCTTGCATGCCATGTGAAGAGGCTAAATGTGTCACTGTGATATACATAAATTAATCAGCGCTCCAAGTTAGGAGACCGGAGCAAAACACAGCACCCAACGCTATGACAGAACAGTTCATAACTGCAAAAATATCTGGCAACGCGTTAAAACAGAGGAGTAGAACCGAGATTTTTGGCTGGTCTCCTGCTTGGCCCCCGTGTTTTTTGTCTAATTTCGCGTTCAAGTTTATTTGATTGGCACATACAGCCGATAACTCTCAGCCAGCAAAATTTGAAACGATTTGAAAACTTTCTGACGACGGTTCTGACGATATTTACAAACATATGTTGGGTCTGATAGCTTTAATCACAGCAAATCAATCTTCACTACAACAGATAATCACCATGCTGGAGAGACATTTATGTTGCCCTCCCTACTTTTTTCCTTGGCCCCGCAGTTCCCCTCCCGTTTTTTCATTCTAGAATCGCCACTGAGTAGAACACGCTCACAGCAGTTCACAACTGCAAAAATATAAGACTGCGCATTAAAATTGCAGTAAAGCACTCTCAACGCTACAATGGGGCAGTTCACAAATTTAAAAAAATGGCGCGCGAATGTCTCGTCGAATAGCAGTCGAGCGTATAAGGTATGCGACTGGGATGGCGGACACCCAGGGTTGACAGTTTGAAAATTGCTGAACTAGCCTACATAAGAATATAAAATGCGCATGAAGTACGCAAGAATACTTTCGTCATTTTTTATGTGTCTGTTATATGTACAAATACTGGGGAAACAGAACAGTTACGCGTTTGTATGAGGCGTTGTGATCAATCCGCCTAGAACCGTCGCCAGAAAGTGTTCTCTAGGGGGCTTTACGTTTGTGCAGGGAGGCTTGATATTGAAGATTTGTTAGAATCTCCACTGATTTATAGTGTTTCATATTTTAATTTGGGGACCTTGGGGCTTGCTCTGGAGGGGCGGATCCCACCAAAGCACCCTCGTGGCGACGAGACTGAATCCTGAACTGCCAATTAGTGACGAAGCTGGAAATGATGCACATATTTCAAGCACATGGGTGAAGCTGCATTAGAGCACACCCAGGGTTGCCACATAAAAAAACGAAACGGGAAACCAATAATCCATCAAAAAGTCAGCTAAACCAAGCAAGTTGAAATAGGACAGTTTTGCAATTTGGCTCAGAAAATCAATTAAAAGGCCGTGATTTTTTTTCAATACTTTTTTGTGATTTCCCTCGATAGCTTGATCTGGGCAAAGTAATTATTAGTTTAAATTGGGCGTGCGCAGCACACCTAGAGTACAGATCCCTGTTTTTTTGAGGAATGTGAGAATTACTGGCGTTTGAGTACGTAAAAACTAGTGTTGACAGAACACAAGTTTCGAAAAATTGTACCCATGCAGCATATCATCATGCTACAGCATTTCAATTTTTGCAGTTTCACTCTTTAGATACCTACCTTGCTTTGGATGCCCGGGGCCATCGCCATGTTTACCCTCCCCCACTGCACACCACTGGGTACGGTGGACTACTTTCAGAAAGCTTGAATCACGTATGGGCAAGTCAGGCTATGTTAAACATGTACGAAACTGAAAAATGAACAAAACGTAGCCTATTATGACAACACAACCTTTCTGCAATAATTTACTTTTTACTACACAATTGTTTGTGATGGAACAAATCTATACATTGCTCTGTTCATTTACATTGTTTATTCTTGATTCTTGAATGTTCAGCGTAATCAATAGTTCTTAAATGAACAATTTTCAAAATATTCAAGACTTTTCAAGGAAGCCGCAAAATATTCAAGGACAACAAGATGTTTTTCAAAAATCAAGGACATAACGCGTTTTGACAGCAAATTCAAGGACAGTCCTTGGCGCTCAAGGACGTCTGGCAACCTTATTTTCACTCCCAAACTTGTATTAAAAGTCTGGTGTTTAAGCCTTTCGAATCCAGATGAACTCTTTGCACTGCAACTATGAACCTTCGGTATTCGACATTTTTGTTCTGCACATAGGTGACTCATAGACTCCCATTACTCGTGATACAGGTGCATAGATTTGATGTCAGAAAACATCTGATCTCTTCATTCTTTTAACTTGCGCACGTTCTTCACGATATTCTGTCATTATCATGGGCTTCATATGTAATGTATGTTGCAGTTGTCATATTTTTGCTGCAATTTATTCCTATAGTTACTTAATTGATTTGGTCACCTGGCAAATTTTCTCTAGTCATCTTTGTACTACTAGCTAAACGACTGCTACGGATGTTACTATATATTCCAGACAAGAATACTAGGCGTATTTGGATACCACAATGTTGTCAACAACTTCTCCTAGTTGGACTTATACCACAATCCTACATTTTGTAAGAAAGCGGAAAGACTTCGTATACAATGGAATCTTTGTAACGTTCACTGAAAATTCCGAAGATTTTTCTTTGCGTTTAGCAGCATCTACTGAACCAAATAATTGCATTGTTCTTTCATAAGGCGATATATATCTGTTAGCAATATCAGCTGATTTTTTTGCTTTTGTGTCCATTGCCCATGATCGCTTTAGGTTTATATGCTGCTATACTTTTTTAGCTACTCCAGCCCTTTCCGCCCTACAGTTTTCTTACCTTTAACTATTTTCCTCTTTTTAATTCTGCAGATATTTGACCTACGATGCACTTCTATACCGTTCACAAAACTTGTGCATAATTTTTCAACCTACCGTTGCCTCTGCACTAATTGGAATTTGTTTGGAATTTAATGAATTACTTGGATTTTAGTGCCAAATATCTCGTTAAATTACAAATTTTCCTGGCTAATTCATGCCGTTCATCTTGTTCTATTTCTGTTAACATTTATGCTCGTAAGTTAGACTTCTCTCATAATTCAGATTGATATTGTTGGAAATCAGCACAGACCAAGATTAAAATCTTCAAAGCAAGTTTCAAATATAGTGTTGACTTTTGATCAAGATTAATACCGGTGCTGTTGGGATTTTAAAGCCAGATTTTTAGCGAGTGATATTTGCTAGAAAGCCACCTACAGTGCGAAATGTATAAGGCAGAAGAGATTTACAGCATGCAAGTATAGCTTACTGTGTGTAGCAAAATTGTATTTGAACCTTGAAACTACCAAAGTATCAGATTTGGGTTGTTTTCATGTTTATTAGATCCTGACCAAACCGCGCTGAACAATGTTTGAGGAGAATTGGAAAGAAGGCAAAAGTAATTCAGGCTTTTCCATTTTCGTTTTTGTTGTCGTCGGTAAAATGTAATTTAAGGACAAGTTAAGGTTGCCAGACGTCCTTAAGCGCCAAGGACTTTCCTTGAATTTGCTATTAAAATTGGATATGTCCTTGATCCTTGAAAAACATTTTGTTGTCCTTGAGAATTTTCGGGAGTCCTTGTAAGTTTTTGAATAATTGTGAAATTGTTCACTATTGAAGTATTGATTACGCTGAACATTCAAGAATCAAGATTAAACAATGCAATTGAACAGAATAACGTGTACAATGTACGTGTAATATTTACTTTACGTCCTTAATAAATATGGTTGATTACCCATTGTTATTCAGCAAGGTTGTTTGAAAACATGTGGCACTCCACTATATCCAATAAATATTCAAAGTAGACATGAAGTACAATTTCAATAATCGCAAAACAACAAAATGTACTTGAAAAAATTTCAAGTGGCGTGGCAACCCTAGGACAAGTGCTCAAGCTAACTACATCCTTTCAGTAAACAATTCGAGGCATTAGCTATTTTACTTTAGGGAATTATGCTAACCAATATCTGCATTACCTTAAACAAAAAAAAATGCAGCAACTGCCTCAAGGCTGAATGCAATTCGAAACAAAGAGGAAAACATCTCGTAACATCCAATATTTACTTCTTTGGACCTACTCGTCAAATTGCATATATCTAGTAGGTTGTCTGGGATAAGAAAAGTATTCTGTTGTTATACAGAACTGTACCCCGAGGTGAAAAACGGACACAGCTTTTTGGAATGTATGAGGAAATGCTCCACACTACCTTGGAGTAACATATTTTCTGGATATTCTAGCTGCAGTACAAACATTTTCTCCGGGATGGACACTGTCAGTGACCGATGTGTTGTTTGTTCGTTAGCATGCAAAGCTGATTATGGTAAGATTCAACGATATAACCTTTTTTAAACTACCTTTAATCTGCTTTGATATTATCTGAAGGATGGCAGAGGTAACGTTTATAATAATTTAAGTTTACTTTCTGCGTACATATGCATTCATAAGTTTTGAGTTTGTTACTAACGTATCGTCGTGCTATTAATTAAAACGATCTGAATGAATCCCAACTAGTTGCTTCTGAAAATTTTGGTGATGTTTCTTTCGGTATTATCATTAAATTTTATTGGGGAGTTTAAACTTTTTTAATGAAAATTAAGTCATAACTTGGCAGCAACGCAAGCAAGTTATGCTGTGTATGGTTTGACGGCAACCTTTGAAACAACAGTCATGCAACGCGTCACCGTGTAATTGGAAGTTGTTTCATAACTTTTTGTGATTTGATTTCATAACTATTGTAACTATTTGATGAAAACTAGATTCACTTGGAAGCAAAATGAGATCATGACGTTGATTTGCCAGGTCTTTCTCTTTCTACCGCTGTGGGTCAGGTAGGGGCTATAGGCAGAGTCGTCACTAACGGCATACGGGGGCGCTGCCCACACCAAAACCCTACAGAACACTGCAGTTTACTCCCACCTATTTGAAAATCGCAGTTTTGCTGCAATAATGCTTGGCTGAAAGCATGTTTTACAACATTAGTATATTCTAAATTAGCTTTGCAGTTCGTTGATCCACATTTCAATGTACATTTTTGTATCATTGCCACAAGTGTAAACCAAACAGTACCTGATCTTCCTCCCTTCGCAACTCCTATACCAGCTATGTCCAACCCGCGGCCCAGTCGAAGGTTTCGTGCGGTCCAGTTCAGGTGTTCGCTGTAGTTAAAGTATCCTACATACTGACAACCTTTCCTTATTCTGATAATCTTGAATTTGACATTTTTGTTGCAGGTGATCCTCAGTGCCACTTCATCACGTCTGTTACCACTGCAGTTAGGATTCGAACGCTTTCAGTACATTAGCTTTAAGTTAGATATATTTTGCTAACATCAAAGTAAGCCATTCAATGTGCGGCCCTCATTAGTCATTAATATGTCATTCAATGTGCGGCACTGGTTAAGACAATGACAAACATGTTGGCTCAGTAAGCCATTTTGGTTGGACATAGCTGCCCCACACTAAACGATCAGTTGTCATCTCGCACCTTTCGTTGAGGTAGTCACTCTTATGATAAGTCGATTAACCAACGTAATGGTTGGCTTTATGGTGAAAACGCTGAGAATCACAAATTTGAGGTGAACCTCAGAAGTTTGATATCGGTCACAAAAGTGAATCTTACACAGACCGAAATTTAACCTCTCCACTGTCTGAAGCTGCTAATATCACTAATCTAAACACTCGTACTAACATTTCTAAAATTTGTAAATGGTCTTGTTCTGAAAGAGTTTGAAGAGATAATAGTGTGTACAAAATGAAACTTTCAAGTAGCCCTACTTGATTACACCTTTAACCCCTGTCAGCAAAGAGCACAACTACTGACAAGTTTATGGCAAGTTTAGTGCTTGTATAGTTTTGTGCTTTGCTATTGTTCAGGTCGAATATAAACACCTAATTTTCAGAAACGGTGCTGAAATGTCATCAAAAGCTTATGGGCGCGGTAAAGTAACTTTTAAAGTACTTTCCATGCACAATCTGTATCAAAACAATAAGTAAATCTTATTTAAAACTATCAAATTCTTACGTTTGAAAGGTTCCTAAGAACTTTTATGTACGTTCCAGCAAAACAACTTTAAGTAAATATTTTCTCTTAACTAAAAGCGTATTTTTAAAATGTTTACTGTTTGTCCAGAAACAGAATTAGGAACAAGACAGCGCACTCTTCAGAAACGGCTGCATTCCAAAGCTGGAAGAAGAGCTCAAGAAATTTCACCTGAAGTTAAGGATGGAAACATTTTGGAGGAAACCATGCATGCAGCAAAAGCAAAAGCCCCTCTGTTTTTGCCCAACATTTTGCGGACTAATGTTTTAGTTGAGCAGTCTGTGTTCGGTCAGGTAGAAGACAGAACACAAAAAGAAGAGGTGAAGTAAACAGGTCATAGCCAACAACAATCGATGCTAACCAGCACAACATCCAGAATTCTGCATTGCTGCGTGTACGGCTGAGGGATCAAGTTTTGGTCCAATTGGATATGCAATTCTTTTCCGAAACCTGCAGCAAAGACTTCCCCAGAGTGCACTCGAAAGCTTGCGCTAACAACAATTAGAAACCTGTTAAGCAGAGTATTTGACTTGCTTTTCACTTGCCGCTCGGATTGTAAGTTATTACCCAACCTTGCAACGATTTTTCCTGTCTCAAACATGTCTAGGAGGAGCTGACAATAATATTCTACAATGGTAGCGTACTACTCAGGGTCGCATTTCACTGATACGAGGCCCTAGGCTAATACACTTGTGATAATCCCTCTCCCATTGTTGCGAGGAAAAAATGGAAAGCGTTAATCAATTTGCGAAAATCCGAAAATGACGCTCTGAAAGTACGGTCAATAAAAAATTCTAAATCATTACTGGAGAGCCCGTGATCACTGCGTTTGTTGCTGCCTTCGACGCAAAAGCGTTCAATTGTACGGAATTGTTGAAATCCTACTTGGCTGACGGGAACAGGATTATTGAATGCCACAGGCAAACCAACCGAAATCGCCAGAATTGAAATATTCGACAAAACACATGGCCCAGTGGCGTTGGAGTACAATCTGCCGCCCCTGGCCCTAGCAGAAAATATCGCCCTCTGGTGCGGGTAGTGGTGTTATATTTATGACCTCATCGCGCTCAGTCAATCATGGTATGATCTTTTGTTTTTTGAAGACCTTTTTGCAAGAACTTTCGCCAAATTTAGTGTAGATTGTCGACTGCAAGGCAACAACAAATTAAGAAACATGAACGTAAAAAACAACGATTATGTAGCATTTACTCAACAATTAGTATTTTCCAACAAACACAAGGTTTGTAGTGGGTGGGAATTGGTATGACCGAAGTCACTATTACTCAACTCCCAAGACGATTAACAGCCAAACAAAAATTTCTAAATGAATGACAGGAAACCGAAACGCAAAAAAAGAAGAAATTAACGAAGGGGAAATGCAAATAGCAAGTGTGTCTAGGAAGAAAATCACCGACAATAATTAATCTATATTGAGGCAATTGACCGATATACTTGACCACAACAACTGTAGTCCTAACCGTTTTGCGAAAAAGAAATTCTTTTCGCGCTTTTGTCAATAGAAAAGTAGGCTACGCCAGCCCAAGCCAAACAAATTCAAAAACGTTATCGAAGTTTTTGCAACAAATAAGGAATGATCATTACCCATTCGAAACAACTTACAGCAAAAACAATACAGCCCACGCTCCAAATTTGAGTATAATAACCAAGATCTCAAAATTCTATCCCCATTCTTAAGTGTTTTGTTGAACCATTTCTTTAGAAAGGCGTCTTTGCAATTTCTTCGTGCTATCACCAACTGGTAGTGCTACATAAGGACCTTTGTTTTTATACTTCTCTGGCCCTGCTTTGACTAATTCAAATCTCAAGCTATGATCTATTACTCTATCGCATCAGGCCGAGAGATTTAGAGAATGACATTTTTTTGCTTTTGTGCCCCAATTGCCAGGTTGTGTCGTCTATTTGTTTTATTTCTGCTGTATAGCGAATCGCTTGATATGCTGTAGCCTGTGCGACATGAAAGAGGAGGCGGGGACATAGGTGAAACGCGAGAACAATTTACAAGGAGATAGAAGTTTTAACGATATGCAAATATGTTATTTCTTGTCTCTTGCCCAAGTTGCAAAAAAGCAAATGACGGTGCTCGGCCAGTTCGGCGTTCATATCTGTATACCGTAACTTTCTGGGTCGAGGTACATGTGAAGAAATTTACATGTCGCAAGCATCTTTTTTCGTGGCGGTTGCTGCATACATTCAATATTGTATTTAAAAAATGTGTCTCCCCTTGTGATTTTTGGCTCCCTGCTGCGAAATCCTGGCGACGGGCCTGACTGTAGTAAACGTTACTGCGATTAGATGGGTGAAATTTAGCTCATTTGGAAGACATTAGACTAAAAACAAATGGTACACAATGTTTTCCATTACTGGGTGCCCAGCGTTGCAACACAGCGCTCACATTTTCTCAGCAAAACCTGCGTATATTAACGCCCTAAGATAAACAGCCTTTTAGTCATCTATTAAAACATTCTCCACCGGATGAGCGAAAGCATTAATCTAGTAAATAACTTCCCTTTCCTATCAATAAGGCATAGAACTTTAGCTTAACTACTGTAGATCTTTCTAAATAACTGCGGCAACTAGTTTAAAAATGCCCAGCTGCAACTGTAGTGGCTGGACTAGGGTTTCTCAAACGGGGCTCTCGGCCTCTTTGGAGCCACAGAGCGGTTCTCTGGGGGCCATGAGCAGAGGCCTTCACTAGGTAGCTTTGCCGTGATATTGCATAACCCAAATGTCACGATATATTAAGTATTCGCCAGTTAAACTTAGAAGGGGGCAATGGCTCATAAAATTTGAGAACCACTGAGCTGGACGTTGACCAACGAACGATGCTGCAACTTGCTAGAGTAGGCGTGTTTCAAATAGATTCCTGAAATAGAGGCCATTGTTACGCAATAATATTGAGAGATTTGTAGCAACAAAGCGGTGGTGAACATAACATGGCTGCAACCATGGCGCAAATAATATCGGCTGTGTCGTCATGATTTGCCAAAGAAGATTCTCATGGGCCGTGGGACTTAGCTGATCAAATTAAGAAAGTTTAAATTTTAATCAGCCTGAATAATTTCCTTACCTCTTTTCAATTATCTCTCCTAACAATAAGCGACTAGATTTTGCCGCCCTCTGGAACGTACCGCCCCTGGCTACAGCCAGAGTAGCCAGTGGGTTGCTACGCCACTGACATGGCCTCCGTTTTTTATAAGAATCACATCTGTTTTTTCTTATCTGTGCTCAAAAAAAAAAGAAAGAAAACACACTGCACCTGTATAGTATGTGTGGCGGCATAAAGACTTCTAAGCACAACATGAGGACCAGAGGAGTACAGGAGCCGGAGTGTCGGAGTGGACTCCGGCCGGAGTCTTAATGAATTTCGAAAATAGGACTGGAGCTGGAGTTGATTTTTTAAGGAAAGGTCGGAGTCATTTTTTGAATATGAGGCTAGTTTGCTTATTACTGATTGTTACTATTGCAAGTTTTTTTTTTTAACAAAGCATGTTATATTGTGAACTTCAAATGTGGAAAACTATTTCACAGGAAGTCCAAAGATTTTAATACAACTTGAATGTAAATAAGATTAGGTTGGTGATTTCCATGTGTGTAAAGATTTCGACAATTCTTTTAATGGTGATACGTTGAACATCTATTGGCCAATAAAATTTAGCTCACATAAAAAGTTTAAGTAGTGTCTCAACAACCACATCCAGTTTTCCGTTTCGAAGGCAAAAAGAGCGTATCCCGCATCCAGTTTTCTGCCAGATATAAAACTGAGTTGGAGTTATCACTGCTGTCAATATGTTCGAGTGGGAAGTGACTAGACCAGCTATGTCCAACCCAAATGGCTTACTGAGCCAAAATCTATGTCACTATCTTAACCATGGCCGCACATTGAAGGGCATATTAATGAGGGTCGTACTTTGAATGGCTTACTTTGATCTTAAAAAACTAAATTTAACTTAACCTAATGTACTGAAAGCGTTCGAATCCTAACTGCAATAGTACCAGACGAGATAAAGCGGCATTGAGGACTACTCGCATCAAAAATGTCAAATTCAAGATTATCAAAATAAGGACTGGTTGTCAGTACTGCAGACTGCAGCTGAAACCTAAACTGGGCCGCACAAAACCTTCGACTGGGCCGCATGCGGCCCACGGGCCGTGGGTTGAACATAGCTGGACTAGACAATTGTCAGTTCGAGTCACTCCTTAGTTGTATTTGATTTTTCTTTTGATGTACTTACACAAGATTGTATGTCAAAATTTTTGGACTCCTTGTGATGTACATTTCGAAAAGCAGACAAGGGCTTACAATTAAGCTTTTGGACTAGGGTTAGGTTTAGCATTTAGGGTTAGGGTTTTGTGTTAGTATTTAAGGTTAAGGTTTATGGTTAGCGTTTAGGGTTAGGGTTCAGTGTTAGTGTCTAAGATTAGGGTTAGCGTTTAGTGTTGAGAGTTAGGGTTTACGGTTAACGATTAGGATTTAGGGTTAAGGTATAAGCGGTAGCTCCCAACCGGGGAGAAATTTCTGCCCAGGGAAGAATTTCATGAGTTCAGAGGAGGAATTTCTTCTGTTTAGTTAAGTTACTTATTCGTTATAAGTGTTGTACATGCTTTTTATGTTGACATTGGCTCATGCGATTATTTATATGGCTTTAAGTTATTTAGCGGACTATCAAACGTTTTTGTTAACAAACTTTAGTGCCATTTTTTGACAACACATAGTTTTTGTTCCACTTTAATTAATCAAGTTATGTCGACAATAAAGACAATTGTTCCAATTGTAGTTAATACTAGCCTACAAACCCGAACAGGGGAGGAATAAAAGTTCAGTAGGGGAGGAATGAAAACTTCCCAACTGAGTAACAGGAGGAATGCATCAAAAAAGGTTGGGAACCACTGAGGTATAGGGTCACAAAAAATTAATAGCCACCTGAATCCTTTAATATGAGAAGCAACTGACATGTAAAGAAGAGATCACATATTTTGCAGAGCTCAGCAATTTCATTTGATAGGGTTTTTTAGTCTTTTTAAAGAGAAAACCGGATACGGTCATGTAGACACTGCCAAAAGTTTATAGCATTCACTTTGGAGTTTAAGCGGGAGTCGGAGTCCAAGACTTAAAAATGTTTCGGAGTCGGAGTATATTCAGCCGAAGCAGGAGTAGAGTCGGAGTCAAAAATTTCAAACTCGGTACACCTCTGGTCAGGACCACGTTGCAAGTCGCTTACCACAGCTGTAAAAATCTCACGCATATACGAGCAAAACACGTCACGTGAAACGCACCCAAATGGTTGTAGCTGCTATGTTAACGATTCGCGTGTTTCTTACTTTTTCAGACTGGTAAGAATCGAACGCAACTAAACTGTCGCGTGAAAAGATGTGAGGTTGAAAAACCAGAACCGTCGCCAGAAAGTCTTGAATAGGTGATTTCAATTCGTGCAAGGGGACTTGACATTCTGAAAATTTGATAAAATCTTTACTGATTTATAGTGTTTCATATATAAATTTGGAAGGGCTGAGCTCACCAATGCCCAACGTGGCAACTGGATTGATTTAAACTCCGCTTACGCTGTCATTATTGAAATTCGTATAAAGAAATAAAAAGCTACAATCATCGAATCAAGTGAGGCTGAACATAACACAGTAAACAGTTAAAAAGGTTTTGTCCTGCCTTCTTCATAACAAAATTAAGCACAAAATTATCTAAGAATCCATTACAATTTGTTTGCCTAAGTTTGTTACTTTTAATGTAGGCCTGCCGAATGCTTAGTGTGGAAACCTCTCCTGGAACATTGCGTTCCTTTAATTCATTTTTAATTCTTTTGAATCTTGATAAGGATCTTTCGCCTGAGCAGTTAGTTACTACCAAGCTAAGAAATAAGGCTTCGCGTGGTTGGATGAACTAAGAACCACTAATCTAAGGCATCATGAAGAAGCGGATTGCCTGCGCACTTACGCACTAGGCTAAAGGAAGCTCCCTGTAGCTTTCGTGCTCCTAGGGATGTTATGCTTAGGGCGTCGCATGTAGCAGCCACCGCGCTGCTACATCACTCCCCCTTCTCTCTTTAAGCGGGAGCCGCGCTCCGAGTGGTCTCACAAGCGAAGCCTCGTACGAGGACCGTAAGCTTTTGCGCACGACGCAGTTACGAACTCCCTATCACGCCGTGCCCCGCATCTCCACCATTGAAGAAGCGGCTTGCCTGCGCACTTACGCACTAGGCTAAAGGAAGCTCCCTGTAGCTTTCGTG
>Ga0210059_1008848_pt1 | contig 15803 bp, 11 predicted proteins | sample Ectturendosymbi2_FD_188042 | JGI IMG/M metagenome (GOLD analysis project Ga0210059, IMG submission 188042) | Ecteinascidia turbinata endosymbiont from Florida, USA - Sample 2 (SPAdes) (version 2) | ecosystem: Host-associated > Tunicates > Ascidians > Unclassified | place: Key West, Florida... | reverse complement strand
GCAAAACAGAATTAGTAGCTGTGCCCCATGAAACAATGCAGTATTTTAGATGACAATGCACAAGACTAAAATATAACATTTTTAAAACATCCACCGATACCACATTTCGAATTTTATAAAATAAATCTGATGCCCTAACTATTTTTGATTTTATGTATATTATGAGAAGTTATGGTACTACACTAGTTCAGGTTTGCTGCAGTAGGGTTAATATTTTTCCTAGTAATTTCAATTTCACATATACTAGGCAAGCAATGCCGCAATTTGGTATAAATTTTATTCATGCAAGAAACTTTTCTAATGTTCCAAACGTCCTTCGTGTTTCCGTAATGTATGCAATGAGTAGAATAGAGATCTTCGTATAGGAGGGGTGGGCGGTGGAAAGGATCTTGCCTAGGGTGCTCACAGGTCTATCAATGGTCTCCTGTCAGGACCAGCAAAGAAGGCCTTCCAGGCCATAGTTTATCAACCTCACTGCGAACTTTTAAGGGAACAACCTTTGTTCTTTTCATTCCTTGATTCTTGATTTTTCCTGGATTCGCCGCTTTTACCCCTGTAGGTTTACGTCGAAGCCTTCATTAAATCATGTTTCAGTCATCAAGTGTAGTCAGATTAAGAAACGCTTGCCGAAACCTCAGCATTATTGGCGTTAGTGGCCTAGTTAACCAGTAAAATTTAGATTATGGAACGCAACACCTTAATTTATGCAATAAAGAGATTCCAGCGGGTACGCAATATAACCAACATTTTGGTGACCTTCGCGACTTTTTGGTGACCTTGTTGTGCATGCAGAACGTCGTTGATTGTTGCGACACCACACTGTAAAAACGATTTGACGCGCCTGTTACTTATGTAGATAATATTTTGATGAATTTGGTGTTCAACTAAACTCGGCATGCGTCGAATAAATTACTTTGATGTAAAAAAATCGTCCTTGAAAGGGTCTTTGGTGAAGGGTGGAATTGACCTTGCGTAGGACGCACCGGCGATTTAAGAAGTACAAAGAGCAAAGAAAATATATTTGCTTACGTTTAAACAGATTGTGACACGGTTGATTGAGAAGGATGACGCCATGAGCTACGAGTGGGCGCGGAAATGGATCTTGTCTAGGGCGCTAGAATGGTTTGCTCCGGCCCTGGATCTACGTGTTTTTGAAGCATGCGAATAAACCATAAAATTGCAGCAAAATCTCCAAATTACTAGTATTGATGAAAACCAATTTAAAGTTTGACCAAATGCGTGTGGGATACACAATAAGGCTGGAATTTCAGTAAAACAAAGCTTGAGCCACTTAAACTGTGACGTACCCTATGTTGTGTACGTAGTACTCTTCTGCCCACTAGCGGTAAGAACTAGTGATATCAAGCAGCTGACGTGGGTTCGAAATAAAAGATTGTTTTAAAATCACTGGTGTGTGCTGCAAGTCTGCAACTCTACTGTTCCCTCTGTCTCGATCACTGTGTGGGAACGAATAAACTAGTATTGCTTTAAGTGTTGAGCTGTTGGAAGTAGAACTGGAATTTGTAAAGCAACACTAATTTTCACAGGTACCCAGAATGTTTGTAAAAACACAAGAGTTTCTTAATCTTTTGAAGACATTAGGTTGAAAAATGATAACAATATTGCACTTCTCGGGTATACACTTTATCTTCAACGTTGTTCCATGCCATGCTGCCTCCAAGTCAGGTCCGCAATGCAATCTCTCTTCCTGTATCTTGTACTGTTGTCCATGTGTGCACCAACTTGTTGTTTTGCGTCTGATACCATGTCCTGGTCATGACACTTTTGTAAGAACAAATGTTACACTGTATTGCGCAACGGTTGCCACCATATGACCACAAATGTGTTGCACTGGAGGATCGCCCTAACTAGCAAATCATGTGGAAGCAACTGAGTGAGGAGATTTTCTCAAGAGATAGGCTCTCAAGGATGAATATCTTTTTGTTCGATTTATGATTCTCCCATCTATGTCGCTCCATTAGACGCTGCCTTTGTCCCTCTCCCGATTTATCATCGCATTACGTTGGTAATCCAGGAAATTACGTGTGAGCATAGGTGCAATTTTGTTATATAATGTGGGGGGACAGCTTGGTGTGAAACCAATATAGTCATCGGATCGATGCAGAAGTGACGTTTTACGTATGCAGATTCACAATCTTATTTCTAGAGGTGTTTTGAGAGCAACACTAATCATGTTTTGTCCTTGCAGATGATTTACATATTAAATATACTTATAATTGTTGCTGGACACGGTACTGTAGTTCAGCCCACTTCAATTAATATCGTATTTGGATACAAACAAGCACAAAAATATAGCAGAATACATCAATTAGATTTTATCAGAGCTGTCAGTTGGAGTGCACAAAATGCTGAATCGCATTGGTCGCACATACATATTCACTCTTAACGTAGAACACTTCAGTTTTTATGCATTTTATAAGTGTGGGTTACACTGCGATTTGAAGTCTTGTTGAAGTCGCTTGACGTTACAAAGATAAATATTTTTCTTGCACATTTCCGTTTTTTGAAAAAGCTACAAATCTTTTCAATGTTACTGGGTATCATGCATGCAGCCTCACTCCTACCACAATCTCCATTGATATCCTCTTACCAGCGGCAAAAACATTTGGCTTAAAATTAGCTAAGCCTACTTCAAGAAATGGTTTCAATCTATGTTTACTGTTGGTAGGTGGAGGATGTATCCTTTCAATCTTCCCTTGTTGCCCCGTGCATACATACACACACAGAGTTGTAAAAGGGCCTCATTTTGAAGCCTGAACCCAGCCCGAACCCGGCTGGAGCCCGAAATTTATTTCTGAATCCCGATTTAGGCCCGAAAGTCAAACTTTCCGAGGGAGTTTAAGATATGCGCAACTGCGGAGTAACAAACAACGTTGTGTGCAGGTGTAGTTGAAGGTACACGGACAAAATAGCAACCACCTGGACCAAAACATCGGCATAATGTGACACAAATGTAGCATGTTAGTCAACGATAATACTGCAGAATACAATGTTTCTTAAGAAAAAAAGAAACTATCACGAAACTATCTACAATGGCGCTATCGGCATAAAAGAAACTTTCTAGGATAGCGCTATAGACATGAAAGCCGACGTTTAGGCTTCTTAAAACAAGCCAAGAATCGCGTGAGTGATTGATCTTTTCGACGCAACGCCATCGCCTGGTAATTTCCTCACCGCTGTCGCCTCCTCAAAAAGAGTGTGAGACCAATCCCAGCAGAGAATAAAAGAACGCAGCTGTGTTTGCAAACAGAATTAACTGAAGAAAATCACAATGACTTCACTCACAGAATTTCTGCGGTAAGCACAACAAATCTACACAACGAAAGAAAAAATCGTTACTCATATTGTTACAAAAAAGTTCTGTGTGGAGGCCCGAAATATTTTGACAAACCTAAGCCGGGACCCGGCCCAACTCTGCACCATGTCAAAAGTTTCATTCTAAGAGTTCTACTTGGATAACGGCACAAAAATATATTTGAGATTAAATCAAAATGCACAACGGTGAATTGCCAAAAAAGTACCAAGTTTCATTTCAACACGAAAAGAATGTCCAAACAACCAAGTGTGATGCATCTGTAAAGCAAATGTTTCGCACTTGGGTGAAAACATTGCTGCATTGTGGGTTTGGTTAAACTGAAGTAAATCAGATGACTTACGAACCAATGCATTCAGTACAAGCACAAAGCGCAAGAGTCACTAAAAAAACATCTCTTGGATTTGTTGGTCACCATCGTCGCGCCATTACAATAAGTTAGGATAAACCTATATTTTATCCTTATTTCCGAAATCAAGTCCCTACGTTTTGAGCTATAGGTCAATATAGAGCTAGGTAAATACCGCAGGCTACTTCTCCAGTGTTTTCACTGAAATCCTGTTCACTAATGATTGAAAACAGTCTTTTGCGAAACTCCCCATCCCAAAACTAAGTCTTCACAATAATGCTGCTTTTTGCCTTCGGCAAAATCTTCGCAGTGATTTTCTCGAAAATCAAACCTTCTAACAATATATACACTAACATCTTTAAATTATACGCTGTCTGTTTCCGAATACGTAACAACCAACGTAATGCAAAGCCTGTTACATTTCCGCACGGAACAAATCACGGCTATACTGTGGCCTCTCACATGTGCAGCTGTAATACTCTCACTGTTACAAGAAAATCTCCTTTCTAGCAGTATACCACGCAGGATAAAATCTGGGACAGAAGCAGTTAAACATCTTTTCGCCGTCTCTAAAAACTTGAAAAATGCTAAAAATTATTTTATCGAAGTCAAAATTTATAAACTAACAGAATCAGTGATACCACACCAAACTCTGTTTCAACATCAACTTGGCTATGTGTGACCTACCATCTAACATGAAAAACTTTACACAAAACGTGACAAAAATCACTTTTATTTTTGAAACCTCTCCAAATACGAAACCTAAAGAGAAAAAAATGGGGGGACATGGCGTATTATGTCCCCCCCGTCTGAAAAAGGGGGGACACGTCCCCCGCATACCCCACCAAATTGCGCCCATGCGTGTGAGTGTAGATCATTGTTCATGTTACACAGGTGTGGACGAAGGAGACTGCGTCATGTAGGCCTAAATGATCCTTACTATGTGGAGCAGTTACTGGGTGAATGTTAGAACTGCCAAACAAATCAATGTGAAACTACTGGTGGTAACTTGCTTCGTTAGATTCATTTTTGCATTTCGTTTCATATCATTTTAACGACAGATTATCGTAAACTAAGCTTTTAGACATAGGTGGCGGAACCGGGGGGCCACATGGCCCTAGGCCCCCTCACTTTTAAATTTCGAATTTTGCCTAAATAAGTTTGAGAAGGATAACACGTTCAAAAATCGTTCAAATTTGATGAAACAAATTTTGCAGAATTTTGGCAGTATTTTGGCAATATTATTTGTCATACATTATTTGACATTTGGCAGTGAAACCGGCAGGATTTCGTAAATATTTGGCAGAATACACCGTACACCGTTGGCAGAATACATCGTGCTGTGGTGCCATTCCAGTGAAAATTCTTGTAATTTTTTGTAATTACAATCGTTTCAACACCACTCTAAATAGTAACATTTTGCTGAATCTTATACGCAAAATTAAATATTTGACAGATCAATTTTAATTATTTTTTTGTTTTTGCATTAGCAACACCAAATAGCTATATTTTATATTTGCACTGCAACACAATTGGCGTCTTTTACAGACACATTGCTGCATGGGATTGGGCCCGAGTCTTCGATTGCGATTTATATTAGACAAATCGAGTTTGCTTGTTTTGTATATCTGTGCCACCAACCACGGTCCCAATTCACTGAGTTGTTAACTCGAGATCTTTTCATTGTGCCTTATCACTGTTCATATATTTTCGTTCCATGTCAAGCCTTTCGTATTAATGTTGCGGGTGACCTGAATGAAAAAAATATCGTTCGTAGTAGATGTTCTCTCGACTTCGTTTGCTCGCGCTTTACTCGGGATCATCCGTTAAAGACCGAGCTGCCCTGTGTAGGCCTAATAAAGTATTTTCAAAAATATAATTCATATCAGACTAAATGTTTTTTGAAGCAATGGATTTGTATAGAACAATGGTGGGCAAACTGCGGCTTGTCGACATGTTTTGTGTGGCTCTTACAGCTGAATGGCAATGTCTCAAATTGATAGCGAGTTGCCGCTTAATATTTAAGGTTTGTGTCATTTATCAATGTGCGTACACGAATTCGTAAGGTTAGTTGCCAGGGAGGTTACGCGATTTGATGTGGTATTTTATGTACAACATTTTCTGTAAAACTTCCATTTTTTACCGAACTGTATTTGTATTGACGCTACAAACTGAATTTGCGACTCGCTGGTGTTTTATGTTTTATGCAAAAAAAACTCTTCTACTGAATAAGTTTACCCACCTCTGGTGTAGAGCATTGGATTTGAAATCCAATCCAATGGACAGCTCGCATTTCGAGAATGATTTCAAACGAACGAAATAGTGTCCAGTAACTCGGGTTAATATGGATGAGCCTTGTACGTAGAGGAATAACTGGTGCTATCACTGCTCTGTGATGTACATCACTCAACAGTGGAGAAGTTATCATGAGAACTTCTCATTTACTGTTACGTAACTAATATCACACAGCAAAGATAGTGCCAACCAGAACGAAAGCAAATGAAAATTTTAGTGACGTAACCCTCGAAAGGGTGCAATCAGCAGGCCCATCGCAAGGGTTTTGCAACAGGGGGGCCAAAATCACAACGAGGGTCCGCATTTTTTAAATATAATATTGAATGAATGCATCAACCGGGGCACCAAACACGAAAGGGGGTGCACGGAATTTAATTGGGGAACCGGACACCACTGGCCTCCCCGCTGGTGACGACCCTGGCAATCAGTCAGCATAAATCGCGTGATGAGCCCGAGTGACGCTGTTCACCTTGAGTCACCCCTGTAACAGCCTATTTGAATTTCAGGTGGTTTACCGATACGTATTCATAGTGGTGTACTTTTGTTTGAAATAGTGTAGTTTTGACCTTCATATTGTTTACAAGCTGAAGGTGAATCTGGCAACAAAGCCCCTCTCACTCCCAGGGATGTAATGCTAACAAAAAAGGTGTGGAAACGCATCTGAAAGCAGCCCTTTTAAAACAGCTTCAAAACCACTTTAAAGCAAACGTGAAAAAAGTATGGGAACGCCGTTCCTACACGTTCCTGCCCTGCTACATCCCTGCTCACCCCTATCTGATGATGTACTATGAAGACGCTCCCTTAACTTTGTGCATGTTGCATTTGTACTTCCTTGTGAATGAATTTTGTGTAAGATGAACAACTGGTTGCATTTATGTGCTCAAGTCAGTGTAGCGTAGATAATAGAGTGTACTGTAAGTAGAGGTCGTTGAGGGCTCATGAAACATTGCATAAAATTGCTTAAACATGCTGACAAAAGTTAATGACGTCATGTTCCAGTGCTTGTGACGTCACAATTGCCAATTCAAACCAGAAAGTTTTTCTACAGTTGTTTTACTTGTACCTGTGCCCCCAACTTTGAAAAAGGCTGCGCCACACATGCTTTTAGGCACTAGTCGTTTGTCATCCATCAATACACTGATAACTCTAGAAGATTGAGCACGCCTGAATAAACATTCTCTTTCCATTGTAAAACCTAAATAGTTTTACATTACCCTGTAAACTCGGGTTAACACTATGGGGTTTGAAAAACTTAATTTTTTGGACCATTCAGTTTTTTTCTGACCGATTAGTATTGAAGAAGTGCAGTCATAAAATATGTCAGTTACCCTGTAACACATAAACCTTATTGTTTGGCAGTGCATGAAAAGCTTGGATCTGCCACTACTTCAAAAGTAAAAAAAAAATTGTGTTTGGAAAAAGGAATAACTAAAAATTGGCTTCATTGCACGCTTCCAATGGACGTTGAAGGCTCGGCCTTTCTTGATTTTTCGTGAACTGTTACGCTCTGTTTTTAATCGCGTGGTTTCTCTCTGGCACTCGTCATCGCGCACGTGCGTTATCTCCAGACGAAATGTGTCTTTCTTAGACCGCTACCAAATGCAGATTTTCTTGGAAGTGACTGGTTTATGAAGCTTTGGGAAGGTCGGCCTACTAGCTTCGAAAAATTTTTAGTACTGTCGTTGTAACTAGCCACAGTTCGTGTGCTTTTTCTTTACTTGTTTTCAAGTGCCAACATTTCGCCTGTAAGATTTGTCTTACATTTACAGCACTGCTGATGCGTTGGAAAACGCGAAACAAGTTTCCCCGTCAATAAACTGTGACTGATTTACTTGCCGTCATCTTTGTGGTTTTCAACTGTGAAAAATATATACGCTTGCAAGTTTTAATCGTCGCAGAATAATGAAAGCAGAAAGCAGGCAGATTCCTCAGAAGCTTGCCCCAAGGCTAAAGTTTGTTTGTTGTACTTTAAAAGTGTCTCCTCAATCACAGTGAATGTAAAGAGAAAAACGTATTAGACTGAACTTCAGTTGAAGATTCTTGCTTAATGAAAACGAAGAAGTGTCTTACAGTTAAAGGCAAGAAGTGTCTTTGTTCATCCCCACTATCAAATGTAGGCCTGTTGCTCTACCAAAGAGCAGGACGAGGGCTCATGCAATAAGTCCTTACTCTTTAGTGGCCACAATCGTTTGAGCAACGAATAGCAGAACTGCGACTTAGACACAAGGGAATTCGCAACCTCGGTGGAATTCTACGCTCCTCATCCAAAGTGTGTAGCAACTGTGTAGAGCAGAAGTAGTCTGTAAGCGGGATGCCTGTAGGCCAAAGGGAATTGGAGAACCCGATGAACCAGAGGGATGACCTATCGCAAAATAACACATTGAAAAAGCTGCTCCAGAAAAGTTAAGGAAACTTGGCATGAGCTGGATCATTTAAAACCAACTGTCGTTTTCACGTGAAATTATTCGAACGCTCTTAATTTTTCGGCGGTTTCTTTGCTGGATTATGACCGCTGGGTGGCGCTAGTGTTTTTCCAACTAAAATTTTGCCATTAAAATTGTAGATTGATATCTGGACCACTTCTGGTTTGAATGTAGGAAAACAGCCTGACGTTAAACCATGAAGTTCTCCTTAAATGATAAAATTTTAAGCAGTCCTTTCAATTAATAATGTTACTGATTACGTTGCGCTCTTGTACAATGAACTTTTATTTGATTAATCATTTCAATTAGGTTTACGCTCTGTTATATTCTATCTGTTTTGGCTGCTTGATTTTAAATGAAAACCGCTAAAATTTGATTGACAGTACTGCTACAAATGTTGAACTCTTTGGTCTCGTCGCTGTTTTTCAAAAGCGCCTTTTTCATTTATGCATTGCTTTTGTTATTATTACTGTTTATCGCCAAGTCGTACTTGTTTTTGTTTTTCCTTTGAAAATGACCTGTCGTATGTAGGTCGAAACGGTAGGATGTATTCGTAATAAATTACCACTAGAAGAGCAAAAAATTTGATTGAAGAATTCCTGGTGGCTCACACGCAATATGCTCGTTAGATCTTCCGATTCATTACTTTAGATAATAGGCAGCCATTCTTATGTGAGGGGTGTGCATTGCAACTACAAACTTTATTCTCACACAGCCTGCCAAAACGCCGGTCTCAAAAGTGTTGACTTAGGTAGTTTTTACTTTTGCCCGCTTTTATCAATATTTGTTAAAATAAATCGACGTTCTTGTTCATAAAAATATTGTGTGTTAAATGCAATATATTGTATGTTGAGGGCCCCAAAGGTCAGCCTTGGCGGTTCAAACCACTTATCACCAGCAAACCTGCTGATAGCACTTAGCCAGGTTGGACTTCGGAGCGGGCATAAAGCAACCTGTTTTCACGATCGAAACCAGCCAGACCCTATGTCCAATACAGTAAGGAAGTTGGTGTTTCGGACGCTCTAGGACAAAAGGAACCGCATTTTGTTCTTGCGTTGCAGACCACTGATGGACCAATATTCCATGTGTACATGTTGAAGTCGCATCATAAGACCCCAGTACGAAGGCGGGGATAAATCTGACCCATTCCGGTTTTGGGAAGGACATTCCAACAGGGTTGGTGCTCACAACAGGTTTAAAATCACGACGTTTGGCGTTGCTTTTGCCCACTCCGTGATCCGAATTCGGTCAATCCGATACGCAGTGCCGTCGTCGGTGGAATCGATCAGTAGGCAAAAGTGGATGTCTCCATTGAAGATTAATTTGGCTCGGGGGCCACTTTGAGAAGGCCGTGCTTAGAGGAGGGCCATACCTTCTATTGTGGTGTCTCTCAACCTTTTTCGGTTCGTGACACCTTTTGTATTTTTACATATTTTGCGACCCCTTCCTACTCTTTTTTCAATAGCGGTACATATGACATTATAACCATTATGATTACAGCAAAATGCTGTTCTAGAAAAATGCAACAAACTACCACAACATTTTTTATCACAAAAATTGACCTATGGCCAACTTCGAAATGCGTGGATAAGTGCTTGACAGTGCTAATTTTTTATCATGCTCGACTGTACTTTGATTTCGTGCCTCCGTTTTGATGTGAGCTAGAACTGAGAAACCACTCTCGCAGAGATATACTGTGGCAACGAAAGCAATATTCGGAAAACCAGTTCAGACAGTTGCGGATATAATTCGCGCACAGCTCACTAGAACCGAGAAAATAGCATTTCATGAAAAATATCACGTGCTGATGAATTATTCCGAAGATCACAAAATTGGTCCTGTACTTCATCAAAATATTGGCTATAAACAGAAAGGTAGAGAACTGATTTCGTGAAAATGCATCTTCCTCCTTGCGCTCAGAGAAATATCATTGTTATTCTATTTCAAGAGATTGAAGGTGGTCTATTGTGGATGTCTTCAAATTCTAGCAAGTTCGTCAGTTTTTTCAACAACATTTGACGATTTCTCAAGCATAGCAACGTTCCTTGCATTACTTTACGAAGTCAGTTTTGCAACTTCGAATAAAATCTTGCAGACTCGTCGCAAAGCTGGGTGATGTTTGTAACCTTTCCTTTTAGCCTTAGACCTTTCAAAATTTTCAGCCCAATAAGCAAGACTTTTCAGCCAAATCTTGTCACTGTAAGACAACAACTCGTTTGCTTTCAGTTCTGAGAATAACTTTATTTCATCGTTCATCACAAAAACGCCGTTTAGAATGATTCCTTTCGATAGCCAGCGTACAGACTTGTGAAATAGAAAAACTCGTGTGTCGAAATCATGTCTTTGCAGAATTCTTTAAACAGGCAAGTGTTAAGGCTTCCAGATGTGATGTAATTGATAATTTTTATCGTGGATTCCAGCACATTTTACAGTGGAGTAACAATCATATTTCCATTACAACCCTGAAGAATCGAAAAATATTTTTACCTCTCCCGAACATCTGCGCTTGTAGTTTGCCGTTCCTCACAAAATAAGAGCTTCTCTTTAACGTCTCCTGAATGAATATATCTCACAAAACAAGAAACTGAGTACATGAAGTAAGATCTGTTGACTCATCCACGTGAAAAAACATTTGAGTTGGAGATGCTTTTATTTCATTTATCACCTGGTCTTTCACATCTTCCGGTATATCTGAAATGGGCCTCTGAACAGTATCGATGGAAGAGATATTCGTCTCATGCTTGCCTCACTACCTTCTCCAAGAGGTTGTTTTACTGTTTTCAACAAACAGAGTTTCACAAGCGTTTTTTCCACACATGTGAGTTTTTGTGCTTGGCAATTTCAAGTGCGACTTAATATGGTGCCTGTCTTATTGGGGAAACTTCCAGCAAGATAGTCTGACGTTTCAAACTCGCTTCATGGCGTCGGAAGAATTCTACAACATTTTGTGGCGTGGTTGCAATGCTTTGTCTCTAAATACCGTATAAATTTCGAAGGTTTCACAAACTTTTTAGCACTGAGAGCCTTTATATCACTGCAATACGCTTCTTCCGAACTGTTGACTGCAACTTCACAACAGTAAACTGTTGGCAGGCTATCTTAGTCAACAACTGGCTTAAAACTAGAGTAAATTTTTTGTGACATGTTGGAAGGATTTGGCTCTAAATGCTGTAAGAACTTCGAAGGTTTCACAAACCCAGCATCAGCACCGAGAACAACGTTGCACAAAACACAACATGGCTTCACTGTGTTTGTCCAACTATTGAGGTAAAATCAAATTTGAAATACCCTTCAAAATACTTGCGTTTCCTGTCCATAGCAACAATAGAAATGAAAGTATCATAATACCTTGAAGGTATGATATGTTTCTACCTGACTGCTGGTTGCAATTTCACAATAATAATAATAATTTGCTGGTATCAAAAACTACACCTGTTTCAAAACAAGATCGACCAAGTGCGTCAATTTACACAAACGATATACCGCTTGTGATTTACTTCACCTCGGATTTCGACAATAGACGTGCAAGATTGTGGATAATAAAACTAACAGGTTGGACTCTGCAACGGTGGTCTGACGATGGAAAGACGTATCTGCTGTTCACGTTGCGACTTCGGATGCATACATTGCCAATCATATTTTGCAACATATTGTGATATTTGAATTGGTAACTCCAATGCTATAAATTGCACAAGTAAATTACGGTATGCGCAACAAACAAGCTTCTCCGAGAAGCAAGTGCAATGCGATAACCAGATTTTGCAATTTCAAACTGAAGTGTTAACACAAACACAATTCAAACCTATCGTTACATGGAAATCTTTTCGCACCTTAGAAAAACTTCGCGACCTTAGTTTGAGAAATGCTGCTCTAGTAGAAATAGAAGCAAGTCTCGGTTCAAGTTAGTCTGAACACTAACATTTACTGTGAAAGTTCGAGGTAATTTCAGACTTGATGATTTTTCCTTATTGCTTCCGCGGGCCACTGAAAACGCCGTGGCGGGCCACATGTGGCCCGCGGGCCGCTAATTGCCCACCCCTGGCTTATACAGTAGTCTGCAGTGCGTAGGTAGGCTATAACTGTACTGAATACCAGCTGTCATGTTGGACATCTTGACTACAGGGGCCTGGACTTAGGCTGATACAGCAACTTAACGACAGTAAGAGTTGATGATAAACACATTCCAAGCCTGAACAACTTGCCTGACAAAACTACGCTGGTACGCTAAAGTATTCATATATCAAACTGACAGATTTTCACTTTCACAATCTGGTTCTCACAAAAAATCTAACAAAGCTTCACTTTCGCAGTCTGATTTTCACAAAATAATCTGACAGAGTTTCGTTCGGACAAGCCACTTTCTGTAATTTAACCTGTCAGGGATTAACCCGGACAAGGCCAAATTTTACAGTCTGGTCTGACAGAGATTAACTCGGACAAGCCAGTATCTCATGACCACTACTGGCGCTTAGGCTCCCGTAACAGCTAAACCGCAGCCACCTGACTGTCGGCGGAGTGAGTCTTGAAAAAGACTGACTTTTGGTCCAAATGTGGTTGTATTTATACTCGATGGTTGCCTCAGAGTTTGTCAACACCCCTTTATTTCAGGTGTTGTTAACGCCTCTGGTGATTGGTTGACCTCATAAACCTCTGATACCTCTAGGTACTTGTCGGTGCTCGGGTTTTCACCTTTTCGTCACCAGCTCGTGCTCGTCTCATGCGATTTATCGTTTCCGTGATCGTGCTTGCTCTTAGCTGATTTCAGCTAATATCTCGTGACTTTCGGTGACGTTTTTATCAGGGTAACTTGAGGTTAATGTTCTGGGCTAGTCGTTTTCAGTTAGGTCAGCTGACTTAATATTCAGTTTTGATTGGTTGAAATCAGTTAGCTTTGTTTTAACTGCCTCAAGCTTGCAGGCTTTGCGGCATGTTTTGCTTTATGTGCAAGATGAGTTGTTTCAGGCAAACCTGCCTGTAACAGTGGTAAGTGTCCGCCTCCCAACTGGAGGGTTGGGTGTTCGTTCCACAGCCGCTGAGTGTATTGCCGTAGCGCTCCTTGGGCAAGAGCGTTCACCTCAACCGCCCCGGCAACAAGCACAATTCAGGCTGAGGCCTGTCGCCAATTGCCGCCACCAGAATTAACAAACAAAAAAAACAACAATGTCACAAGTACTTCCTTCAATACAGTAAATTTGCTTCAGAAAGACCTCAGCTTCGACCATGCCAAACTTCCTTCTTGACCCGGGCGCCGTCTAACCTCGTAAAGCCCCTGCTCCTGCCGAACCAACAATCGACCGTTACTCCCGCAGCAGTGTTTCCAATTCGGGGCAAAATTTTAAAACCCAAATTTCGGGTAGCTGAGAAAAAAAACCCGGGAAAACCCGTTTTCTTTCGGGTTTTGAAATGAATGAGATTTTGAGCGATAAAAATTCAAAATTCAATATCATTGTGGAATTACTGCTGTTGGTCCCTGCGCAATTTATTAGCGAATTGTTAATTAAGTTACGCACAGTTTTTCAGTGATGTTTATAATACTGATGCATGACAATCCATTGCCATTTTTCATACTCTTGATTCCGTAGTTCAACTCTTCTTCTGACAAAGGTCTGACGAAGGTCGGGTCAGAGAGAGGCACACTACGATCTATCTTTGATTTAACTTTTACTCGATGTGTTGTCTTACCGTTTAATACAGTTGGTCTGCAACCTGACCACCAGTAACGTTTGTGTTTTGTTTGCTTGAAGTATGGTCATTACCGAGATTTCGGATGAGATTCCAAGCTTTACGACTGCTTTTTCCCATATCCAGATTCCCAACAAGATTGTGCCAGGATTGCTGGTTTTGGTGTGAAATAGCAGGTAGTAGAGAATCGCCAGCTTCAATTGTGCGTCCATCAAAGGGGTCTTTCTCGAAAAGCTGTTGGTACTCTTCACAAAGCCTGGCACTTTCGTTTGTTAAATTTGGGACGCAGTATGTTTTGCAACCTCGGGGGATGTTGTTTCTGGCAGCCTTGTGCACCAGTTCAGTGAACTTCTTGTAATTGATTGGGGAAGGTTCCAGGTCTTCAATAAGGTCTTCTAGTTCATCAAGGAAACCTTGCCAGTTTGCTTTGGCGAAGTTGAAACGTCGTTGGAATGGAACAGTCTTCGGGACAACTGCTGCATTAACGTTGATATCAACTGGGCGGTGTTGTGTTTTAGCGATTGGTTCGAGAAAGAGTTTATTGCAGAGTGTGGCAATGCTGAAGCTCACAAAGACTAAATCTGGGTCATAACCTTTTTCCTGCGTCCAGTATTGAATGACTTAGGGAGCTTGGCATCATGGATCAGATCCAGATTTTGAGCTTCGGCCCATTGTTCAAATGCTTCTCCATCACTATTGGTTTGATCGTAGCCTCATTTGGTACTGTGGCTATTGAAGTCTCCAATAAAAACTTCCTATTGCTGGTAGGTTCACGCTATGCAGACTGGTTCATTGGGCGGTTTGTAAATGGAAGTGATGAGTCCATTCAAAGTAGTGCATAGGATTGCGATGTTGTTAAAGCTAGAATTTAATGTTGTTTCTACAGTTGTACCGGCTTTGACGAATATAGCACTCCCATGTTTTTCATGGGGAGACTCAATTACCAGGGTCATTCCTTGGATACGCGGTCGGTTCTGGTTCCACTGATTTGGGCTTTATTGTAATCAAGGCATGGAACAGTTTTTTAAGGTTATTTGACCTCTTCTTTGTGGCCTCAAAAAGACTCATGTTCTTGTTCACAATGTATGATAGGATCTCTTCCTGTGCCGCAATAGTTGTGGTCTTCACTCTCATGGGTTACATGGATTCTGTGCTTTGATTTCTATTGGTTGAACTTTCAGTGCTTGAACCACTTATTTTTGTATAACGGAGCACAAATTGCACGTTGGTGTTGTTTGAACCTTGTTGTATAAGAAATGGACCTAAGCTTCTGTTTTTATTTGAATACTAACGTCTTCAAACTGAATGTAAGTCTTTCCTTAGTAACGGTCGATTGTTGGTTCGGCAGGAGCAGGGGCGTAACGAGGTTAGACGGTGCCCGAATTCTATTTGAATAAGAGCTAATGATGCCTACATCGTAGGCGAAATGTTTACTCTGTCAGATCTTAATGTGTCTGATTCTTTGCTGAGAAAGGATTTCTTTCCACAGACAGAATTCAAATATGTTTGCATTGAACAACACCGAAAATGTTTATATTCACTAGTGATTACTAAAACTAGCAGAAAGTCAAACTTGTAGAAAAATCATTTTAAATTAATTTAATTTATTTGTTTGTTAGCAGACACGAAGTCCATAGTATGAACACACACACTCTGCAGAACGCAGGTTGATAAAAACAGACAATACAGAACGTAGTACAAGACATTGAAGCCGGCGATA
>Ga0210059_1008847_pt1 | contig 15806 bp, 5 predicted proteins | sample Ectturendosymbi2_FD_188042 | JGI IMG/M metagenome (GOLD analysis project Ga0210059, IMG submission 188042) | Ecteinascidia turbinata endosymbiont from Florida, USA - Sample 2 (SPAdes) (version 2) | ecosystem: Host-associated > Tunicates > Ascidians > Unclassified | place: Key West, Florida... | reverse complement strand
TCTGGAGAAATCAAATAGGAATTACAGTGATGATAATGTGAACCTCACAAAGATCTGCCCATGTTTCGGTTTTGATAATGTAGCACAAAATGTTGATATACGAAGATCTAAATATTCGAGACTTCAGCAAACTACTGAGGCAGCTGTTCGCGAACCCACAGCCACTCCTCCGCGACCCACTTTGGGGTTGCGACCCACTTTGGGGTCGCGACCCACCGGTTGGGAACCACTGGCCTAGTGTTTAGTTTGCATTTCTTCAATCATATTCACAGGCTGGAGAAAGAGAGATGAATTTAGAAAATCTGGGCATAACTGCCACAACATCAAGTATGGTACCACAGGCCACAAACAGATTTTTCTCTTAAGGTTTCGAAGACGTTTAAAAGCAATAGGTTTGGGTGCATGAAGCAGGCAGACTTTACAGGTATGCTTTAAATAAAGTGAAAACTGTTCAGATTCAGTGCATTTTCGTCAAGACACTGTGTCCATCGGCGGATCCAACCAGTAAGGCTAGGGGGAGGCGATTTCAGTTATATACAGGTATTTGGTAATCAAGTCTCTAATGCTGTTTTCCGAATTGTAGAAAATCATGGTGAAAAAAGTTACTTTCGTAGGGTTTAAGGGGGGGGGGCAATCGACCCCCCCTGAATCTGCCCCTGACTGTGTCACAAAGACTTTCAAAATCAATTCGTTCTCCCGTGGCTCAAACTGCAAACAGCCACAGTAACATTTATCTCGCCCTCTAACATATGTGACAAAAACAAAACGCGGCCGTCATCTAGCGAAAGCAAAATGGGATATATGCCGGCCAGGGTGTTTTCAAGGTGCTTTAGGGACCCGATTCGGGTCCCTAGAATTGAAAATGGAGTCCCTAGAATCAGAGAAAATTATTACCCGAGTCCCTAGAATCAAAGAAAATCGGATCCCTAGAATCAGAGAAATCGGGTCCTTGCAGGCCCATACCGGGTACCTAATATTATCCTCAAAAAAAAACTGATACTGGCGAAGCTTAACGGATTGAAAAAGTGAAATAGTGCTAGAGAACGAAGTTGTACGAACTGGTAAACAAGTAATATAAGTTGTAGAATGAGTAAATGATCTTGTCAGAAACGGATTTTTAAAGCAAGTTGCTGTATCATTTCTAAGATTTTATGAAACTAGTTCCACAAGTCTGTAAAGTGAAAAAACAAAAGAAGTTATTGGAAAATGAGGGCAATAGATGAAGTAATGTGCTCCGAAAACCTCGTGTAACGCCACATAAAGGCAACTGTTCACTGAAGGGCGGGACGCACAGAATCGTTTGAGAGTAACCACCTGATTGAAAAAAGGCGGCGGGCTCTTAAATGACCAACTCTGCAAACAAAGTACAATACTTCAAAAATGCGATCAATCAGAAACGCCAGTGTTGGTTAGTTAGGTCGCAGTTCGAAGGATCATGAAAAGAACAGTAGTGACACTAATCCAGTAATAAATGAAAAGTTCTTCGTATGCAGAATCGCATTCGTTAAAATGCAAGCAATTTATTATCCGAGCTTATGCTTAGATTTTGGGATCTCAAGTCCAACATTTCCTCAATATAGGAATGAGATTATTTCTTCGACTGGTGACCTTACATCTTCTTGATAATATCTACATCTTACATGTCAATGTAGCGTCACTGCTACATTTACATGAAGGTCAATCGCGCCATAGCGAATGACGGCTCTTGCAAAGTTTTCTTACTGAAATTTTTGAAAGTGACCATTGGAAAATTGATTTGACTAAACTGAAATTTGATTTATCAAGGAAAGAATCTTCGTTAACTGTTTCCTATTAAAAAATTTTACTGATCGATTTCTTGCTTACCTCCCTTGTGGAGATTACTTGCTTGTCCTGTTTCGTAAGGAAATTATTAGAACAAGGTGAAAGTCTACGGGGATGCAGGCCAGTCGCTAACACTACGCTCTTTCCAAATCTGTTTCTGCTGTGTAAACGCGTGCGTAAAGGTGTTTTGGACAAACATATAGTGTTAACACCTCATCTAACGGATAAAAAACATTTTTGTGCAGCAAGCAGAAAACTACTTTATACCAGTTTGTTCTGGATGAAACAACAAAGATGTTAACTTCTTGGTTAAATTCTAAAGAGCTTAGATCTACATAGAAAGCGCTGCATCTGTTTATTTTCCGTAAATAGATGCAACTGTAATGAGTGAAGACAAACGGGAACGTTTGCTTTTTTGTTTTCTATCGAAAATTTATTATTCTTGTCCCGACGTCTTTTGGAATCAATTAAGTGATCGGTTCACCGGTAAATGGCTCTCTCGAGGCATACTGTTCACAACTGGCTTAGTGAACCTTTGACGGGCCCATCACTTGCCGAAGCCTTACTTGCACACGCCCTTTCATGAAACTTTGCTAAAAACAATGTAAGTGCTGAAGAAAATACCTCGAACACTTCCATTAAAAACTGTGTTTTTTTGTACTTTTCAGTATTTCCGTGGAATTAAAAACAATAGAACAAAAACCGCTGCAGCAAACACTGTATTGCGTGCAACTCTTATTCCAAAGATATTGCAACTTTTTAAAGAAAGTATATGATATCAGATGAAAGAAAAATTTTTCACACAGGAACATAAATCCAAAACGTTGAGACTAGAAGTTTGGTTGTGTTGCGAACGTTTATGTGGTAATCAATAAGCTTTACACTTATCTGGCACAACTGTGTTATTATTCTTTACTTGTAAACACCGATGAATTGATGAATTATATATATTTTTTTGCTAATTTTTAGAATTGAAGAAACTTTTCCTGACTTGGACAAGTTACCGTCTGTACTAATATGTATCTACTGGAAATACTTTACAATGAGCGAAATTCCTGCGTTAGTTTTGTTTTACAAGAGTAAAATGCAAAAGGTTTTGAGGTATAATTTGGAACTTTTTGTAAACGATCTATTTAAAACCTGGAAAGCCACAATCATTATTGAAATAAAGGCCCTTTCCAAATTTAAATGAAGAGTTGAGTCCTAAACATCGCTCAATGGCATCGCTTTTAATCTGCCATAATCGGTAAAACGAAAACTAAATTGCCAATGTGCGTGGTGCTTAGCTTCACAGCGTCTCTGGCGTTTAGTTATATTTGATTATATTTCCCCATATTGTCACTTCATAACATCAAAAGATCCGCAAATCAAAGCATGCCGCGGACTTTATCTCAAGGAAACTAGGTGCCAGCTCAAGCGCCTTTAGGTTAAAAGAAACCAGAGGAACTGCTGGCGTTTTGAACAACTGGCATGCCATCAAATGTTTGGAGGCAAAATTTACATATAGTTTGATGTGACGGAACACATCGACACGTTGCTATTTTTCAACAACAACAACTAATAACCTATTATATCATTTCTGCAAAACGTTTTCGACGTTGAATGCTGTCAACTGTTTCAGTTTTGCTATTAACTTTACGAAAGTATAACAGTTAGCAATCTAGTATTCATTATTACCAGTTGTGCGCGCTTCCCCACCAATAAGCTAAAAATGTCAAATAACAATGAACCAAAGCTGGTACATGAAATCTATTGGAAAGGATTGAAAAAACTGTGCAAGTCTATGAAAAGTAACAGTAAATAAGCAAAAAAACGAAGAGCCTTTGATACTCGTCGCAACCGAACTGTTAAATGAAGAGGAAAATGCTAAAAGCGAAACACGTACCAGGTACCACGTGCAAATATCGTTGAGTAGGACCATACTGGACAGAACTTATCCAAGGTTGAATGAGCGGAGACACGTAGAGCGCCATTCCTTGTTATTGCAAAGAGCTGGACGCCAAAGAGGATTAAGTAACGTCTCGACGGCATCGACTCCTACCTGTCGTTGTCGAACCAACCAACAGCCATGTGAAGTGGCACGTGACCACAAGATGACGCGCTAGCTGAGTTACGTAAGAAGACATTTTGTTATATAAGTGAGGAAACAGTAACGTCACAGGAAGCTTTTGGTCGAGTGGCTGTACTGTGGCTTTCCTCGTTGTGACGCAACAAGCAGAGTTTGTTAGTTTGCCCTATAGCACATATACGACTCGATAAAACAAACAAGTTACATTTGTGAATCACTGGAAACACGAATGGAAACTGGAGGACCGCTATCAATCTCTGAATGCCACGGACTGCCAAATCAAAACGAAAACTCGGCCACTTGCATATTATACCTTTTGCATGAGTCTGGGGCTTGAGCTCCTCTTCTGGTTTAATAAAATGGTATTCAGACCAAGTACAATGGTTTCAAGCACTGTACTTGTTGCAGTTGGGGACAGACTTATAAGGGCAGGATGCGGTGTTGTTTCAGCCAATTCAAGAAATCAGACAGGGAGAGAGAGAGACCAGCAGATTTCCACCCAGTTCAACTTAACTGTAACTTGTCTGGACTTTTATGCGTCATAACGTGAGATTGCTGAAACGTTCATTGGATACTAAAAGCACTGAATAGCGCCGGCAGATAAGCATTGATTAGCGCCATCCCTTCTCTCTAGTGAATGGCAATGAATAACCTTGCGAGCTTCTTCGCCTGGGCGGCGGTTTGTTGATCAGCCTGGACTTATGTTATCATCCCTGTTAGTTTGCCTTGGATCTGTTGTGCAGGCATTGTGCCTGAGAGAGACGAACAAACGTGTATTTTCAATCCTAGTCGTGGTGTGGCCAAATAACCAACCGGTCTATGCGGGTGAGCCAACATTTTCTGGCATAGCTGTGTGTTGAAGGACTTGATAAGGCAAAAAGTCTGCAATATTGTGACTCCGCCTCTGACTGTATTCAATTCGGTTTCTGTGCGACAGTTAGAAATTACAGACTAGCCTGTGTCTTCAGCAGTCGGAAGTAAGTTAATAAAAGTAAAACAATATGTGAATTACATAAAACATTTGTGGGTGTAGCTGTCGCCCTAAGGAAGCTACTGTAAGCTATGGATTCTCACCTAAAACCATGCTGGCTACACCCGATCTACACGAACCCGGGATTAATTTGAAGTGGAAAGATGGTGGCTTGGTTGGCACATAAATGGGCAGCAAAGTCAACTTCAAATTTGAAAAAAATCAGTCTTATTGCCCAAACCCGTCCCAAAAATCAACAGCAAATTTATAAAATTTTATTAGATTTATAACAGTTAATTAGCTTACATATTGTCATTTAAAAGGGGGAGTGAATTTTCCTTAGGGGTTAGCCCACAAACCCGTCAGCAAAAGGTCCGGTTTGGCCGCTTTTTGCAGAGTCGGTGTTGGAAGGATGTCTTTCTAGTCTTTTCGTAACTTTCCCAGCAGTTATCATCTATTGCGTAACAATTCATGGCATGGCAGAGACCAATGAATGTGTCTTGGCGCAGATGGGTTAGCTGCGAAAGAGATACGCAGCTCAAAGCGGAATGGAAAAGAAAACTGTAGAGTTGTACCGGTTGTTCATGTTTAGAAAGTTGAGAGGAGATAGATACGTGTGTATCAGATGTACAGGTTGTGTAATGTGATGTTTGCATTCATCGGTGATTTGTTTTGAGGTAAGTTTAGCTAACTGCTAGATGCAAGTTTTTTTTCGACATTGTATGACAACTATAAATCCTTTCAGCACGGGTCGTCAGCGAGGTTTCATCAGTTTGTCAATCAGTGATGAACGTAGATATCCTAGATATCCTTTCTGCAACTACCACAGAATAAGTGTGAAAGTCAAGATGGTGTTTCGGTAGGCTTAACATCAGCCAAGTAGGTTTAGTTGTTTATCCTCACGAGATAGCACACCACAGACCTCAATGCCAAACCATGTTTAGCTGTGTCATGCCTGGCTTTACTGGTATGGTTTGGCATGGCGTGGTAAATATTTTCCTTGTGATTTCTGTTTGAGCACCGTGACCGCAGGCATTTCGGTCAGAAAGTTTATCATATGCTGTCGTCTTTTGGACCTGAACTCATTGGTCGAGCTGAAAAGTTGCATGGTTATAAGCGCTACGAACACCCAAACTTGATTGGTTTGCAATAGTCCTGCCCGGAAGCAAAAAAATTTATTGTTTGTCTGTAGCAGAAAACTCAACTATTTAGGCTGTTTGCAAGCAACTTACACATTGTTCAACGAAGATTCTTGTCTGAAAAACTTTGTTATTATTAGTTTATTGACGATAAGGGCGAAAATATATTTGCATAATATTAACTTTTTTAGACCTAGAAACTGAAGATTTGCCCATCTTAGCAGATAAATTGCTGCTGAAAATGTCCATTCTGTTAACGAATTAAGTATACGAGTTTCCTTGCAGTAGCTTGCTTTCGAATTGACTTGCCTGTATAGCCGGGCTGAGTACGTTTGGCTCAAATGTTTTACAAGCATGCTCTGTAAACAGCGTGGCGTATTTACTAGTTTTTGTGTTGGTTTGGTTTTGAAAAAAACTCTGGAAAGGACATATTTTATCTCATCACCTTTGGAGACTAGCCCTTTGAAGCTTTGCCATTGTTAATTTTTTGCATGGTTGTACAATTGTGCAACTATTCGCGCCTATCAGTTTACTTTAAACAACGAAGCAACACGTTTGCCTGATACAGATGCTGTTGTAATGACCCCGAAGTACCTTTTCCCCATGAAACAAAGTGGCAAGATTGAGCTTTTTTGCATAGTTGCGGTAATTTTTAGGCCCTTAAGATTACTTTTTTCAATCTTTCAGATAACAGCTAAATTTTAATATTGATTAAACACAATATTGGTCGAGACCAACAAAATTGCGATTGCATTTGCGTATGAAGACATCTCTAAGTGGCTTGCAAATACACCAGCCGGCAAATTATGTGCATTGTGTGTAGTTGGCATTTGTTTAGTTGCCGCTGCATACAAACATATAGAAAGGCTTCACTGATTACAACTGCTGTTTAGTAAGATATGTTTGCAGAATTGAGTTAATCACATCAATTCCTCAGCACTGTGAGACTTAAAAAAAGCTTTCAGCAGCCCAGTGGCACATGCCGCGTGATTCCCTGCGACCAGCGAAAAACGAAATTTTATTTTAATTTAGTTTATTTGTTTATGGCCAGACACGAAGTCCATGGTATGAACACACACACTCTGCAGAACGCAGGTCGATAAAAACAGTCAAAACAGAACGTAGTACAAGGCATTAGAGCCGGCGGAATCACAGAATTACAGACACTTTTTGCAACGGCCTTGAAGATAGGACCATAGGGTTACAGACACATTGTTAATACTAATGTTAGCTAACACGTAACACTTGTTACAACACTATTGCGGAGGAGGCGCCAACTGTTTTCAAAACAGTTCTGTTTGAACGTGTTTAATGACGATACAGATCAACAGGGTTTTGAAACATATGTGTAGATTTAGCGCACGGAACAGCGCACAAATGTTAGACAACACATTCTCAAAAATGGTTACTGCCACTGAACTGACGTTCGCACGTGCCCTAACATAATGTCAAAAATGGAGAAGGGTCGGCTTACCTGCTGAACTGCTATTTGTATGTAGCACTGTACAGCTGTTAACGTTAGCTGGACGCAGGTGAGAGACAATGTAATCTTGGCACAATTAGCGAAATGTTGGAGGCTAGCTGTTAAACACAAGCAAATAGCAAGATGAAGCGATTCGACTTGTAAGCAGCTCCCGCCTAAGCCACTGCATTGCCGCGTCAAGGTGACCTTGCCGCTACGCGCTCTCGCTAATCGTGACGCGGCACATTTGCCGTGACGTCACGAGCACTCCTCGTGCTCGCATCGATGGTAGGGTGATGCAACTGTGATGTGAACGGTACCTCATGAGTGGGCTAACCTCGACAATTTGTGTTCTGCTTCCTTTGCCATCAAGATGCTAGTTTATCTTATTACACGCACGTCAAGGCACGTTATCGCCCATGACGTGCGCTACAACTTGATTTGTGCAGATAACTTTGTTTTTATTGAAACGGAAGGTAACGGTTCTGTATCTGCTCCAAGTCACTCTTGTTTTGTATGGGGGGAGGAAAGTGGTACACTTTCATGTCATTTTGTATGATCAAGGCAAACTTTGCAGCTGAAAATGGACAGCAGCAGCGTATTTCAATCAACAGCATTCTCAGAGGAAATAGTCAAGTTTAATCTCTTGGTTTTCGATTAATCGTTTCATCCGCTTTGCACAGCTTTTGCTAGAAGTAAACACACCATGGCATTGATTGGTAATTTTCGAAAATCTGCGCGTAATTTCGGTCAACCAAATTGCTCTCAAGCTTTGTTTCAATACAAGGCAACACAGTGTAGATATACATGCATTCTTCAAACGGCGGCCAAAGGAAACACATCAAAACAGCACGGCGTTTTTCCTTAAGAATAGCCACTGTCTTACTATCAAGTAAGCATTTTGCATCTTTCATTGCACCCATGAGAAGTTGCTTAAAACTCCTCAAGTTTAACCGTCACTTGGAGAAATCGCTAAATGGAAGATTTAGGAAGTTAGATTTGCCTTTTGTCGGTACAGTATGACCAATGCTATAAGTGTTTGCACTGAGCACAGTGGCCTCTTCAAACTAAACCACAAGCTAAAAACATTGCGAAGGCGTCATGGTTAGCGTCCCGTCAATTAGTTAACTTTCAGCATAGTACCGGCGTGCATGTAAATCATTAACAGTTTTTCGGTGAGCAAGTAACAGTGCGCTGAGTGCCCTTAAAGTCTCTTCATAAGCGAGCAATATCGACTATCAGTGACGTCAGCGTCATGCTCACCGCTGAAATCAGCGTGACGTCGCCTTAGCTTGGCAAGCGCAGCAACTTCGCGAAAAGTCCACGCCCCCTTTCCGGCTACACACCTCTTCTTTGCCGCGTGGCATGTGCGCGCGTACGGCTCGCGCCCGCCTGCGTGTGTGCCGTGCCGAGCACGTCAGCTGATCCACACGCTCTTTGCGTACCCACGTGCTTCCATTCTCAAGGTGACACCGGCGGTCGTTGTGTCGGGTGAAGTGCTATAGCTTGTGAGATAGGTGTTAGATCGATTTTTAGATGAATTTCTCGCTTGCAGAGTGATTGCAGTACAGCTTGGAAATTGTGATAAAATTTTGCAACTTGAACTGTTGCCCAGAGTTGAGAGTGTGCAGTGCACTAGTACTCTGCATGGAGGAGATAACTGCATTTATTTACGGTTGCTACTATAGTACTAGTAGTAGTAGTACTATAGTCTCCCTCTAAACACTGTGTAATAAGATAATGTGGTACTGCATAGGTTAGTGCAATGGTGAGTGAAACATGACATGCAAAAATAAGCGTTAGCCCTTAAAAGGTTTCCTGAAAATGACCCCTGTACACCAAAAATAAACTGGCAAGTCAAGCCTTTGAGTGCAAGTTTATTCATTTAAGTGGAGAGTTCAGCACGAAAACGTTTTTGTATTTGTTTTCAGTGGCTTGCCCAAAACAGGAGAAAAGGTTGAAACTGATATAGATGTGCAGTGCAAACAGGCTTAAGCCTATTTCTTGCTGTGTGATGGTGCTGGTAGGCCAAGGAAGCAGCTCACAAGTGCATTGATGTAGCACATTACTGAGTTAGTTCTACAGCACTTAGTCATTCAGAATTATCTTGTGGTTTGCTGGTGGTTATCAAATGAAAACAAATTCTCAGTTTTGCCTAAAAATTTGTGAAACAAATCATGACTCAAAAATGCAAGCTCCTATCTTAGATTTTGTAAAGGCAACAGTTCATTCAATCATCAAAGAAGTGAAAATGTCCACCAGAAAAAAACATCAAATGAGAGATACAGTACATCAAAAATGTGTATTGGATTTTTTCTTTTGTTGCAACCTTTCCAGTGGTATTGCGTTGGTTGTGTGATACACCACGAACGGGATGTATGTGAAGGAACAACACCATACATATAAGTGGCGCGAACAAGCAATAACAGAGTGATCATGGCAATGTGAACTCTATTGTTGCTTGCTGCCACAGTGCGAAGCTTTGCGCATATGCCGCTCGGGATGTCCGATCACAACGAAATGGTGCTGTGACCAGGATGTAAAGGTCGTGCCGAGTTCAGTCTACACACAAAGAACGTGCGATCGGTGCGGTTCGTTGTAAAAAGGAGGGAATGTTGTTGCAACCTCTCCAGTGGTGTTGCGTTGATTGTGTGAGTCACCACGAACAGGATGTGCATGAAGGAACAACACCATACATATAAGTGGCGCGAACAAGCAATAATAGAGTGATCATGGCAATGTGAACTCTATTGTTGCTTGCTGCCACAGTGCGAAGCTTTGCGCATATGCCGCTCGCGATTTCCGATCGCAACACTTTGGAATAGAACCACAAAATTAGTATCATGATGTAACCAACTCATTCTTGTTGCAAACATATCCATGGAAAAAATTTGGCTTTTCAAAAGCAGCGTGTTAATTTTAAATATATTCTGTGCTTTTCAAACTTTGATTAGTAAGCTTGATTAAAAAGTATTCACAGTAACAGACCAAAATGCACATTTTATGCATCACTCTGTTGGACCTTGACATCTCAGTTAAAAAATTTGCATCTTTAGTCAAATGTGGTGATTGCTATACATCATGCTCAACCAAGTGTGGGCTATTCTGAAAGGGTATCTTGTGTTCAAATCAAAATAGGTGTAACTAGGGGAATGGCATGCCTTTACTTGTTTTGAAGACAAAAATCAGACAACTATGAAAAGAATAAATATTATTAGTTTTCTACTGATCTACTATTTCATGACATAGCTTTTACACAGAAACCATACCGAGAGCCATCATGTAATAATAAATGTTTTTTAAACATTGACATGCTTGTTGTTTAGGCCTAATTGGAGTGCAAATCATGTTGTAGATTAAACAAAATCATAGGTCCCAAGTGTCATTGGTACATGCCCTTTTTCTATAATGTTGTGATTGCTGCATTGATCACCGCTTCATAACCTCTATATTGTTGTTTGCTTATCTCACCCATGTGCATACCTCACCTGCTCATCTGTACATACCTCAACTATTCACTCGTTGCTTGCCCATCATCATCTGTGTCATGTAAATGATTGTGATATATATGAGTTAACATTGCTGTTTTTGATATATGTTTTTTGTTGTGTATTATACTATTTGCTTTTTTCCCACATGACCGTATTTTGTGTTTTGATTATCATAGGTCCCAAGCTTCTTTAATGTTATTTTTCTTATTTGTGTGTTTTTCTAAGATGCAAGGTCCATTTTGTTTAGTTTGAAATTGAAAGAACACAAGGATACAGAAATGTTTATACACAGTGCTTTACAACAATCTTTTTCATACTGTGGACCAGTTTCAACCTAGCATTATGTTGCAGCTCAACCCTCAAAGAAATAATGAATGTTTGGCCCATGCAAATTTACTAACTCGTAAGTGATCATGGCACTAATTGAGTGAGAGATCTGAGCTTGCTTTGCTGCAATAAGATGCTCCAGTCTCTAGGGAATATGGTGGACAATGGCACCCACAGTTTGTTTCTTATGTAAGTCGTTCTAGTAATTTTTGGACTAATTTAGCTTTGGTTCTGCATGGCCAAGCAACAATTCTTCACATACCAAAGCCTGGTGTTTGCCGACCCCTGCTTTAGAAGGTATAAGTTAGTTGGTACATGCAATTGATGCAGGGTACATGGAATCAATACTGCAGAGGAATAAACAATTACCACTGAAACCACCAGTATCTACTGCTTCAGTCATTTTAGCCACCACCAATCAGATATTCTCGCTAGGCTACTATTTGTAATCTAACACTTTCGATCCTGGGTGATTTCCCTGCGGCAAAATCTAGGTTCCTGGGTAGTTTTGGCAGGTAATTCATATTCTGTCTGCTTCTGCAGAAGGCAGATACTGCTAGGCTTTTTCCAGGTAAAACGGTAAACCTAGCAAACATTTTTTTGCTTTTACACTAATCAGTTGCCAACATATCAAACCAAGTTTAAACCATTTTTGGTTGCATACCACTGCAACAAGCCTGGGCCTACCAGAGCCGCTTTTTGAGACAATAAAAGCAGTTATACACTGGCATCAAGCAATAAAACTTTAAAATATGCTTACAGAAACATTTCTGATACATTCTTAGATGTTTTCCTAGCATTTGACAGCTTATCAAAGCACTTACATTGCACAAAATCACCTTCATTGCTGTTGGACCGTGGTCCCACATAGGTGGACCAACTCGAAAGGCCATGCATTTACACAGCCTCTGAGCCACAAAGAGTTTCGATTCTCATTCCAAAACCTAAACTTACATAAACTCTGTCTAGGACCATGTTTTTATACTACGTACCACTGCAAAATTTGAATAAAAACATATATATACATTCCCAAGAACTTTTAATTAGCAAAAACATATACTTACATCAACTGGGAACACATTAACAAATTCAAACAATGTATATACTATATGCATTGGCCAGTAGCGGAAGTATTATAGCATTATCATCATCTGCAAAAAGTTTATTTTGAATGAACAAATTTTTGTGTTAGCCCATGTCTGCGACCATTGTCAAGCTTATTGTATTGAAAATTGAAGATGTGCAATTCATCAGTGAAGTCTGTGTTACTCTATTTGTATATTTGCTTAGTCATTGCCTGTTGTTGAATAGGTTAAATTTTCAAGTAAGTCCAGATGAAATAACCTGGTATCCCAGTTATGCTTGGTGTGTATTCTAGTAAATGAAAATATCATTGGAGCAAAATTTAATTGACTGATTATGGTGGCATTTTGTGACCATCAAGCTTTATAAAAATCAGAATTTGAAGTCAAACTTGTCACTGCATCGCAAAATTTTTCTAGTTTTGTCATTGTTAACAATCACTACATGGATGCATTGACAAAATAACTGCAGAATATGCATTGCTTGTCTGGTTATCATGCTGAGAGATATAGTATTTCTAAAAAGTATCTGTCAGCCTCTTATTTGGGAAAAGTTGAAACCAAGTTGCCATGCATGTCACACTAATATCTACCATGTTATGCTCAAAATCTTGTTAGCAACTGTCTAGCATTCAAGTTTTGAGTACATTGTTTGTGTACAGTATAGCTGACACTTAAGCGTAAAACCTAAATCAATGTGTCTCAACCTTTTGTTAAAATAATGCAAATATTATGCATAAAAGAATACCTCTGGCAACCTACGTTACCAAACCACTTCAAATTGGAGTTCAAAACATATTTTTTCAGGTTGAGATCAGGGATCGTAATTGTTAGCTTGCTACTACATTGCCAACCATAAATAACACATGCAAGCATTGTGATATCACAATGACAATATTTGTACAATTGGTTGCGACAAGCCACATCTCACATCAAATAAAAGTATGCCGTTTGAGTACTCTCAATCAACAGGACTTCATGACATTTCTGTGAAAATTACTGATGATTTTATGATGATCCGCTAAAATCAAACAGCAACACACACTTCTGGTCTGCAAACCCAGAGGTTGAAACACTGACTTAAGTGCTACTCCAATCATAGCAACAGTTAAGAACTTTTTATTTAGCCACAGGTTTAGAAAAAACTAAAAACCTAATTGTTTTTGTGGTTTGCTGTAGCTCAGGGGTCTTAAATATTTTTGCCAAAGAGCGACATAAGCTATTGCACTACAGCTCAATTCAAGGACTGGACATCTTACATAATGAGATTGTTTCAGGATATGTTACATTCTACCAAATCAATCAATTTTTCATGAATACATAATTTTTTCATTATTGGCAAAATGTCTTTGCGGGCTGGATGAAATGGCTTCGTGGGCCAGATTTGACCTGTGAGCTTTAGCTTTACAAAATTTTTAGCATTTGTTTGCTTATTTTCAAAATTAAGCTTTTCAAATTACTAAAAAATGTATGTTTTAATCTTAAGGTTTTCCAATTAACTACATAGACAATATTGCTGCTGTGCAGTAGGTAAAGCTGATCATCGTGCACTTGAAAGAAGACATCAAAAATATGACCAATGATCCTCTAGTTGCAGAATCTGAAAGTGAACATGCAGGTAACAAAATTGAATTTAAATAACAAAAAAAATGTGTATTATACTTTGTGATTCACATCAAATTTAATGTTAAAGACCTCAGCTCACAATGATTTAAAATTTTTGTGGCTTACGTCATTCATTATGCTTTTTAACTTGTGATATCCTGAAAGCAATGTTAATGGTGTGTTTGTGATGGACTAAGTTTCAAATGAAGCATTGGCTATGTATCAATGGGCTACTCATTGAGAAAAACTTGGACACCGCCAGTATTATATATTTTTGAGCAAGGACATGATCCAAAATAACTTTTAAGTTGTACTGTACACATGGTTGTCATATTTTTACCAATATTGACAATGTTCTTGTCAAACTCTATATTTTTTCCTATAGGCACTAGGCAGGCTCAGATAAACACCGCTTTTAACTGTAGCTTGGCAAGTACAACTGAGCACAGACTTCTTGGCTCTGTGATGCATTACTATTGTTTTTCGTAACCTTTTGTCAGAACATTGCAACCTATTGGACTGCTCACAAAAGAATATGTTGATTTAAGCACATTGTCATTTTCCCCACTTCTTCATCGTTTGAGCAAGTTGTTACAATCCACTGCTTGGCAGCAATAAATCTTGGGGCAGGTGTTAAGCAGTCAATCGATTATCTCATCATCCAGAATGATCAGGCCAAGCATTTTTCCCACATTTGTGACATATCTTGAACATTTGTGACCAGTGGCGTACGCAGAAAATTTTCATGGGGGGTTTCATTCAGTGACGTATGGTGTCTTTTGAAGTTGGTGTGTGTTGCTCGTGATGTCACAATTTGATGTCATACTGATGTTTCCAACAACGTTATTGCGGAACACAATCTTAAACATGCGTAGTTGGCAAAAGGTAGGCAAAAAGTGGTAAGATGATTTCTGGATGCAGATGACAATCCAGATTCCCACCAAAACCTAATTATTACTTTTTGGCCTATTTACAATGTTCGTTGAAATTTACATGCATATTAATGCCGTGGTATTTGCATGAAGTCGACAAATTAACAAGCAAAAAGTATGCGAAAACAATCAATCTCCTTTGCGCAGGTAATACAGTTTTTGTAAAATATTAAGCTCGAAGGGGGGGTTAACCCCAAGCGCCCCATTGTGTACGCCCTTGTTTGTGACATAGAAATATTTGAAACCAACACTTATTCAGACATTTTATATTGAATCCATGAAAGACTCACATCAGACTTTAAACTCTGAGGAATAAAGATGATTTCATGTTTTGCATGAGTTAATATTGCTTCTGCATGACTGAGCACCAATGGAATGTGGAGGGTTGGACAACACTGTGAGACTCTGTACTTTCATTACTGACACCAGCACCCACCTTCCTGGAATTACCCTTCTGAGAACAATGTGGATCGGCTTAACCACCTCCACACTGATGTGAGACGTTCCTATTGTTGTTTACACAAATGGGATATGGCCCCCTCTGCGGCCTGTGAGTGTGACGCAGAAGAACAAACCGTCAACCATGTTGCCCTCTAATGTCCAATCCATCGACCTCCCAATGGACTGCATGGCCTGATGGTTCTGGATCAGTGTTTTTCAACCTTTTTTGCATCACGGACCACTTATGCAATAAAAAAATTTTGGGGAACACCAAACAAAATTTTATAATCACAATTATGATGTTTAATTCTGTTTTGGCTCTTTTAATTTATTAAAATTAACAAGAAAGTCCTATTCATTTGCTCCTAAAACTAATTACTTTCACGAAAGAAAACATATTTACGCTCATTGCGTTAAACTAGTGATTTTCGACCGGTGTTCGATGGAACACTAGTCAAACTTATCAAATTTCCTGCGGAACACCTG
>Ga0210059_1008846_pt1 | contig 15807 bp, 15 predicted proteins | sample Ectturendosymbi2_FD_188042 | JGI IMG/M metagenome (GOLD analysis project Ga0210059, IMG submission 188042) | Ecteinascidia turbinata endosymbiont from Florida, USA - Sample 2 (SPAdes) (version 2) | ecosystem: Host-associated > Tunicates > Ascidians > Unclassified | place: Key West, Florida... | reverse complement strand
CCAACCGCATGATTTTTCAAAGAACACCAGTTTTAAGCCAAATTCTCTGGTTCTTTTTAGCCTGTGAGCTTCTTGCCTTGTAAAGGCTCTGCCCGTTATGAAGGCAATTTTTTGGGATTTGCCTTTACGATTTCTAGCAACAAATTGCAACAGTTTTGAGCGCTCTGGGAATTGATCCAGTCGACGCGATGAAGCCAACAAATAATTTTCGGCAATAAAAGCAAATCTATCAACCGCGTCAGAAAAACACTTTAATCCATATGGGACGAGTTGCGTCCACAAGACACGAGAGGAAATTGGGAACTTTTCAAACAAAAACATTTGTTCATTTTAGAAGACGAAAGGAAATTCCACACACCGTTGGCCCTTTGAGAAACTGTTGTATGACATAAAAAGACCGTTAGCAACACGTAATCCACGGCAAGAAAACTTGGACAGAACACACTCCAATGACCTAAAAATAAGCTCTGGCGTTTTTCTTTTTCAACACGTTTTTCTTTTTCAAAGTTAGTGATTGATATTTAACAGCTCAACAAAAATCAAACCATTGCTTTCTAGCAAACTTTTGTTGTAAACAAAATATTTCGTCTCAGTGTTTTCTTTCAATATCGCCTTCAAAGTGACTCAGAAGTAGTTTTAGGTGAAAAGCTTTATACACCCATTCAATATTCCGGCTTACTATCAGGAATTACGACTTTTGCAAACATACGTGTTGGTTGTTTAAAGGGCAACCCAGTCCCTATCATCCAAACATAGCATATGATATGTCACAATTTTTTGAACAGCTAACAGAATGCACATAAACTGAGCAACATCGACAATTGGCTACAAACCAAAATTACTTGTGGTAACAGTTTCCAAACGAATCATGTGCGCTTAGCAACAGTCGATTGCATTGCATGTAACCGTACAATGCCGAGCTTGTTTTTTCCGCACAATTGTTTCTTCATCCAAAAGCAACCTAAACTCTATTGCCTAAACTCGACTAATGAGTTGAAAAAGTCACGAAATACTAAATCAACCATGTCTGATTTTGATTCTATCTTCAAATTTTCGAGCATAGATATAAAACCGACAGACTTTAAAAAGAATCCCTGTTTTCTTAGTAAACTGTGACTCGGAATACAGACAATGGCGACAAGCTTATTGGTAGTAGCAGAGATCTCAATTAGTATCAGCATATAATTTTGATATGAGTAACGTACCCGTTAGACTTTTAATATGAGTTGTCGAAGAAGTTGTCTTAACTATGCGCTGATCATTGAACTAAATTTGCACACTCACCTAACGTAATTTCCCACGTTGAGCAAATAGCCTTCGAAATTAGGCTAGTAACTTGCTTAATAAATACTTTTCAGTGAAACTTCTTATTAAAATTATTAAATTAAATTCACTAAACCAAATCCTTCCCACTGCTTCTGCAGGAACCTTGAAATTACGAAGGGCAGTTCATCTAGTATTCTTCCCTTTCAACCTACTGCTCGTTGCACGTAGAAGTTACAAACCAAGTGTATGATAAATACATTTTTCTCTTAATTTATTAATTTTTCTGAGGTTACACTGATTCGCGAACATGTTTAGCGCAAACAGCCTGTTGATCATAAAAATGCAAAAACAGGACTGATCGAAATAACATAATTATTTAATCAATGCAAGCAGCAAAATCTTTTCAACTTTTTTCCCGTCAGTCATACTCACCAAATTTAAAAGTGTATACATTTTTTTACACCTGCGAAACCCCTTGATTAGACGTGATGCTAAAACGTTTTGTTAAAATTACGTAACCAAAGTTAGTGAAGTCTCCTCAATTAATCTGGTGTAACACATTCCAGTAACATTTGACGACACTAAAATCAGAGAATTCCTAATCAGACGCTTGTCGAAAACAAAATGGCGACCTTCCATCTGGGTAAAAAGCGAAAGTGCATTACGTTTGTTTTCATCACTCCTAAGCCCTTGTTGATGACCAGCTTCTCGCATTAATTGTCTTGTTCACCGCCCTGTATTGTGATAGTTCAGTCATGCGACTGGAATTTCAGCAGCAACGGCTAATCTGTGACTTATTCGTTGTTTAAACTCGTCTTATACGGTACATGTTCTCAGTGATAGTCTGTTTTTTTTTATGAAGAACAATAGGTCAAATGAGTTTCAAGCATTGATTTTACACAAACGTGGTTTCTTGAAACGCCCGAAAATGCTTTACTAAGGCTAATTAGATAGCGCGTAGTCAGTACTAGATTTCCTACGAGCACCCACCATTTTACAGTGGGTGGCATCAAAATTTATTTTCGTCACCGTTGTTTCCAAATAAAGCTCTTAAGCTTCGCGGTGATATCATCACTTCTTTATGCCTCACTTTGTTGACATGGCCTTACCATAGCATACGAAAACATTTTCTTTTTTACTAACTTAACACTCGGGGTATGTCAACACTGGGAACAGCGATTGCCATCAACAAATCTTAGCTATGGAAGTGACCGAAAATTCGTCATACCTCGTATTGAAAGGCATGCACGGGATGGTGAAACATTCTCGCTAACACCGAATGTGCCATGGAATCCCAAGGTCTCTTAGAAAACGTGTGCCGAATCTTGTGGAGACTCCCCTTGAGCAACAACCCCTCCAACATGCTATTCCGCAGCAATTATGTCTAGACAGAAATGGACAAACATGGAAATGGTTTTTCGACCTCTTTCCAACGAAGAACCCAATGCAAAAGAAAAAATTTTCTGGTGCTGGCACAGAAAAACTACGTGGAGGTCAACATATATCAATTTCTTTTGACCAGTTAAATAAGATCTGTTTGTTAACAACAAGCCGATGAAATGGAAGTCTGCACATAAATGACAATGCAGGACAGTGGTGAAAAATATTCTAAATCACTTTAAGTGGGTGATTGCAAAAAAATTATTAGTGCAAAACATAGTGGCGTTATATGAAAAAAGAGGTGCGACACGCTCACCCAAAAACTGTTACACTTATTCGATCATTTTAACGTTTCGACCTTCTCAAAAATGTGTCTCTGAACCTACACACCAATGACGTAACTACGGAAAAATTGGCAACACCCCTGCGAGTTATCTTACGAACTTGTCATGCGAGCTCATGCCTGCCCCCCAAGCAATTAGCTTTGCCGCAGCTTAAATCTTAATAGAGATGAAGCGAGTTTTCCACTCATTCAGAATAAAAATTGCACTACCAAGTACCAGTACGTTTAAACAACATGCTTTTGCATGCAAAACCCAACTCTAGGACGATATTTTTCAGCGCAGAGTAACAAACTCCCACAATGTTCACACTATTTTCTTGTGACATTTCATTCCTAAATCCAGTGCACTTTCAACTTTGCTCAGACTTTTTCGATATTCCTTAAACATTCAGTCGACTATTTACATGGTTGCAAAGAGTTTTCAGTTGCAATACAGCTTGGGAAATGAGTTGATGAACAGCGTCCTGGCATCTTGCAACTTACACAGTGGATTATGCCGCAGAAATGAGTTTTTGTTAAAAACAATTAATGAATTGGTTTAACAAGGCAAGTATAATTCCCATAGGGTTGCAACATGATGTGAAATTTTTGCCAAAGTTGATTCACAAATATTAGCATGCACTACTGAAGCACCCTTGTTGCAACATGGACGGATACCGGTGACAAGCCAAATACTGCGACACTCTTACTAGCTGAACTTGAAAGTAACTCGGAATCTTTTGAAAGATAATGGTTACTGATGCTCTCGCAGTTTAGCGATAGTCTGACATAGTTAAGGCCATGATCAAGCTAGAAAAATCCGAAAGTACACACCTGCAATCACAAGGTTAAAAATCACGACCTTTCACAAGCAATAGGAAATTGTTATCAACATACGACCCTCGAATGAAACTTGGTACCTATCAACTAAAATTAGCCTTAGCGATTTTATGTTTGGCGGTCGTGAAAGTACATGAAAAAGTTTCATTTAAAAATAGCTGACTGTGCGCGCGGACCTGACTTTCTGAAGCCATCAACGCCGCTTCTTACTTGACTGCACCGCAGCTTCTAACCGAGAACTCTTTGGCTGCAGAAAACAGTTCAGCACGTAGAGATAGCACACAGAAAGCATCTAACTTCCTGCAGACGCCTACCTTTTCCTACTTGCTTGAACCACAGTTTTTCAAACTACTAGGCTCAAAGGTTTCAAAAGTATTTCGGTAATTGCAAAGCTTCTTTTGACTTGCAGTTGTTACCTCATTGCCAGGCACTCACCATTGCCCGAACTTGCCGATTAAGTTGAAAAAGTTATAACCAAATAAAACAATTATTCCCGACTTTGATACTATTTTCTCAATTGTGGACACGTACATAATATCAACAAGACACACTTTCAATAAAATTCAACAAACTCATTGGCGATAAAACATTAAATTGCGACTGACTTTGACTATCATTCACACATAATTTCGTTATGAGCAATTCGCCTATTACACATTTACACTGTCGCGTCAAAGAAGCCACATTTACGGTTTATTGAATAGTTGAATTAAATATGTAACAGTCAGTGTTTTTTAAACCGTTTTTGGTGTCAAAACGACGCCCTAAAATTTTGCAATGACACCCTAAATTCTGAGAGTCAAGATATGGTTTTGCCTTGTATTAAAGTAAAACTATTTGAGGAAAGTTCGTTTTCCTGCACGTGGCTATTGCAATAGACAGCTGCAATGTTGTACGCTGACGTATTTTTCTGGCGCAGAAGTGGGAAGGGAAAATTATAAGTAGGCGTGCGGTATTTGTGCATTGTCATCCGCCTCGCTTCAGCCTGTTAATATAGTATAGGAGTATAGTCCATAGTGCCGCAGATTTGTACAGCATGGTGTACGAAACTGCGAAAGCACTTTAATGCAATTATGGAAATGTTTTACTGTTTCACCGTTGCGATCGGTTTGCCTTGCGATGCATCAGACTACAGTGAAGACAAAAGGTCGGAATGCAAAACAAGGTGGTTGTCGAGTGAGGTTTTTCTTTTACTTCGCCTCAAGCCATTAGGCCAAAGGAATCTTCCGATAGTGATTTCACTATCGAGGATGTTATGCTTTGGCCGGGCATGCACTTCTCCTTGCGCTCTCAATGTAAGCGCTGCTCTGCAGGGCGCTTACATAACTCCCTTCCCTACGGAAGTAGTTCGAGCCATTCGTGCTCAACAAGACGAAGCCTACGTATCGAAGATCGTGTGCTACCTGCACGTCATGGCTTCGAACCGCATCCTCCACCATGACGTGCCCCGCATCTCCACCATTTTTATTTTACTTCGCCTCAACTCAACCTATTAGGCCAAAAGAAGCTTTCGATAGTGATTTCACTATCGAGGATGTTATGCTTTGGCCGGGTATGCGCTTCTGCTTGCGCTCTCAATGTAAGCGCTGCTCTGCATGGCGCTTACAAGGTAACAGTGAGAGCAAGGAGTGAGATTTTGGCTATTTGGGCCGCACTGAAGCAGATGTCAGAAAATCAAAATGATGGCAATGTGCGTTGTTTAACTGCGATTTATGAAAACAAAAAATTTCAACATAGTACTTTCCTTTTGTCAACATTGGCAGCTCACCTGACAGAACTGAGCATAGTTTTTCAGGCGGGTTGTTTTAACTTGGCACAGATGAATGCAAGGTATTCCAGCCAGTAAAGTTAGGGGGGCGATTTCAGTAATATTTGGTAGCCACGTCTCATTAAGGGTTCACTACTGTAAGAGCGATGAAGTATACTTCACAACACTGCTGTGACGAAACAATGGATCGCAAAATGACCTTATAATCGAGAGTGGTGTTTTTCGAATTGTACAAAATCATGGTGAATAAAGTCATTTTTGCAGGTTTTACGGGGGGCGATCGCTCTCCTCTGGATCCGCACCTGGATGGAAGCTTCCGTAGAACTGTGCATCAATAAGCTCTCAGATTCCGCTGCTAAATCCGAGCTAAGCTAATTGTGAAAAGTTTTATAGTGGATTAGGGGAACTTAGAACGCCAAATGGTTCGACTGATTCGTGTGTGTGAAGTGGCATGGCGTTTTGCAAGGGCACCGAAAGATTGGCAAATTGACCATCCCCATACACAAAAGGGGTCAGGAGTGAATGAACCAACTACCGCGGCATATCTTTGCTTAGTCTCCCAGGAAAATTGTATGTCAAGATGCCGCAAAAATATTTTAACCAAAGCTGGATGATACCGAGTGCCGTTTTCGTCGCGGCCATGGCGCTGCAAACCAAATTTCCACTCTACAGCAAATTTTAGAGAAATCCTGGGAGCATGCCAAAGACGTATACACATGTTTTGTCGACCTCGGGAAAGTATAAGGTCGGGTTCCTCGTGAAAAGCTTTGAGGGCATTGTGGGAATACGGTGTTAACGGGTGCGTCATGCTGGCAGTCAAGTAACTGTATTCCTGCTCAAAAGATTGTGTCCGTATTGACGGAGTTAAATCACAACCGTTCAGCGTTGGTGTTGGACTTCGACAATGGTGTGTGCTGTCACCACTCCTCTTCATAGTCTATATCAGGGTTCTCGACACTGCGGCCCGCTGGCCAAATCTGACCTGCGAAGCCATTTAACCCGGCCGCAAAACACATTTTTGCCAATAATGAAACAAATACTATATTTACGAAAAATGTGTTGATTTGGTAGAATGCAACATATCCCGAAAAAATCACATTACGCAAAATGTCCGTCCCTCGAACAGTTATACAATAGCTTATGTGGTCCTCTCCCAAAAAAATTAGAGAGCCTTAGTCTATATGAATTGAATGACAGACAGTCACAGATGCTTCGACGAAGGTGTCATTGTTGGGAACTGCAGGATGAACCAGGCGCGGATTTACCATTAGGCTAAAAGGCTTATGCCTAGGGCCCCGATTTCGGGGTCCCCAAACTTTTTGTGAGTAAGGACAATTTCCAACATTTCCATAAGCAATTATATTTGTATTTTTGTTTTGGTTCAACGCACATTTTTTTACTATGCCGCTAACCAAAGATCTATACAGAACATGCTTTCACAACTTAGAAAGCTCAAAGAGCCAAATTATCAACATAAATTTGCTGCGGGCCGCAAATGTCTATTTCATTTCGATGTAGAGATTTGGTATGGGAGAAATTCTGGAAGGACATACAGTTACGGAATGGGACATTCCGGTGATGCCATTTCGGCGATGGACTTCAGATCAACGTTGTTACTTCCAAATTTTTGTTCTTACCCATAGTGTCAACCCTGCTCAGTTGCTCTAAGAAAATTTCTACTGTTGGTATTCATGACCATAGTGGCCAAGAAAACTTGTCAGATGTCCAAAGAAAAAGCTTACTTGTCATTTGATTGTAAGTATGTGAGTTGGAGTTTGCCTTTGAGCAAACTCTGGCATTCCACTCCGCCAAACGCGTATTGGCGTTCGTCCAGAGGCAATTTCTGGCACCCTGCTGCTACTCAATAAATATCTAATGGGAGTGTTCCGATAAGTCACCGCTGCCTTTTTCGTTAGTTTTATTGTGACTGTTTTTTTATTGTGCCTGATAACGAGGGAATTCAGAATAAAGTAATATAATATGTTTATGAATTATTCAGTGAATGTAACTAGCACGTGTATGACATTGTTGCGATCGGAAAGCCCGAGCGGCAAGTGCGCAAAGCTTCTCACTGTGACAGCAAGCATCAATAGAGATCACCCGACGAGATCACTCTGTTAGTGCTTGTTCGTCCCACATATATACGGGTGTTATTCTTCGCACATCCCGTTCGTGGTGAATCGCACATTCAACGCAACGCCAACCGAGAGGGTGCAAAACATCAATCGTCACAAACATCCCTGAAGGGCCCCCAATTCAAAATAGCCTAGTGCCCCGAAAATTAAAATTCGCCTCTGGGATGAACCCTTTGCTTTTTGCGAACGAATTGGTACTGCATGCGTGAATCTTCTTAACAGGGTCTTCAGCACGCATTTGATCGGTTTTCTGCTGCGTGCGACCAAGCAGGAACGAAGATCAGCTCTACAAAGATTGAGGTATTGTGTCTGTCAACACGCCTAAGGCAGTGTTTTCTGCAAGTGAGCGGCAATTCACTGCAGTAGGTGGAGACGTTCAAGTACCTTGGGGTGATATTCACGCGTGACGAAAGCCGGAACAAAGGGATTGATACACGTAAGCAAACGCAGTTCTACATGAGCTTTATCGCTCTGTGGTGACGAAACGGGAGCTTTTTAAGACCTGAAAGCTTTCAGTTTTTAAATCGGTTTTTATTTCGATCCTCACCTGTGGTCATGAATCTTAGGCGACGACTGAAAGAATACTGTCAAAAGAACAAACGGCGGAGGTGGGACATTTGCGAAGAGATCTCGGTGTAACAGTTCGTGACAAAGAGCACAGGTCTGAAATCTGTAAAGCCTGGGACGTCAAACCACTTCTCCGAATTGAGAGATCCCAGCTATGTTAGTTCGGCCATGTGTCCAGAATGTCCCAAGAAAGAATAGCGAACTTATTCCTTCGAGCTACAGTTCACACCCACGGGAAAACGGCCCAGAGGTCGTCCAAGGACCAGGTGGAGTGACTACATCTCTGACCGTGTTTGGTCCCGTCTTGGTATGGAGCCAGCAGAACTATCTGAAATTTCTGTTGATTGTGAGGTATTTCGGTCTTCCTAGGGCTGCTGCCCCTGCGACTCTCCCCAAAGGAAAACCGGGCACGGCAATGAACGAATGAGTATGCAGGCCTACATCGAACCTTTCCATTTATGAAATTGTCTTTAAATTGTTTGGCCAAAGCGAATGTTGTATTCAAATAATTCAGCATACTTGGACGGAAACTTGCGTTTTTGTGAAAATCAGTTAAAAGTATCAAACATAGAAGGTAAAATAGTGTTGACACCCTAAAGCTCTACTACGACACCCTTTTAAAAACCTTAAAAAAACACTGCTTGAAACGTATATTGCTATCACTCAAATCATAGCCAGCAGATTGTGTAGTTTTGACTGGGTTTTCGTCGTCATTTCTTCTATATTTTCTGGTCTATTCATGTTGTAGGTCGAAGTTTCTACGACACGAGCGGCAAGTTCCAGCCGTTTAATCGCTGCCAGCAGGATAACGGCCAGTACAGGTCGGCCAGCCGAGACATTTTTACAGGCATTTCTCCTCCGATCTGATCAATGCCGCTCACTGTGACACAAACAGTGGATTCGCATCGTTAAGCACAAATACGTGACTCTATTCAACCGACCTTTCTGCTTTGTGAGCCGCGAATCACGCGTTTTATGTCGCACCCGCGAGAACGACCTCTAGAAACCAGAAATGCGGCCGAACAGTTACAACTTACTCAGTTTGCATTTGTTAGTTGCTCTCCGCTGCTGCAACCGGAAATTCATCCACGCCTGTGCCAAAGTCGCCTGTGCCAAGGTCGTTTTGTTGGCCTAGCGGAGATACAAGCGTCCGCGTTAAATATTTGAGTTATGCCTGAAGTATGTACTTCGTTTGTATCTCGGCTGGTGTTATCCGCGTCGCGGTTATATGTTGCTTTATTCCGACCATCCGTAAAAATTTGTGGAGTTTCCAATCAAGATTAAGAGAGGAGGAAACTTTAGGAAAATGATCATTTTATGATTTTTATGCTCCTGGCATTGCAAACTCTATTCATCTCGTAAAACCCTGTTTTGAGGATGTACGGAACACAAATGTTTTGAAAATGGCATATTCTCTATTCTCATGCATTTAGAGAACACTGTAGGAAATGAAAACAGAAGGGTGTTGTACTAAATGAATACTTACATTTACATATTCCACCAGTTCATGGCGTAATATTAATAATGAACTATTCTTCGAAAAGATAAAAATAATACCTGCACAATAACCTATTGCGAAATGAAATAAAAAAACATTAAATCCATTAGACGATAACCAACTTTTGGCGTATGTACTCGAGGTGGCAATCAAATTATTATGATGCAAATTGATCATATCATGAAAATTTATTCATAAATACTTATTACCAAATTAATAATGGTTATTGAGAGTAACTTTAAATGAAAATTTGACTATGGAATTAAGTTCTTACTTCTGTCAATAAAATTTGGATATTTTCATCGAATTGTTTTCAAATTACAGAATATTACAATACTTATATTCCAAAAAAGTGTAGAAAATAAATAAAAATGAACTATGGTGATCATATTAACGATAGGTTGCCAATAAAAGTTCCAAGTACTAAAAAAGATCTTACCAAACTGTTGGAAATCGAATCACCGTGAAATCCTAGAATGTTATGGGCACAAAGTTTTCATGAAGGAACGTTAGGGTTTGATAAAAGATCTCTTTTCTAAAGTGCAGATACACCATTCACCAAGAATAAACATAGAACAGCAATATCAACAGCTATTAGAAATACTAGAAAAGCAAATACCATCAAATTGTACGAAAAGATGTTCGCTTCAGAAATTGATGTACAACATGTGAAATTGGAATTTTACTAAGTGCATCATTTTTTTAGAGGCTACGAAAACCCCTCCGTTCACAGTAAACACTGCAGTTATCGCTTTTCATTCAAAGTAGGTTAGTTTGCTAATGCTTAACGTAAGGCTATAGACTATGCTCACAAAACGTACGTTTATACACTGTTTGAAACATTTTCAAACCAAACATTGTGGGAACTTCATGAAATTGTAAAGAAAATAATATGAAAGATAAATACATTTTCAAAAACCGTTCTTTTCAATAATTTCATTCAAAAATCCAGTGCCATTAAATATGCGCTTACTAATGCAGCTAAGATCTGCGACTGTTGAAAAAATGGCCAGTATTTTTACAAAACGCATCTGGCAACCATAGCTGTACTATACGGAGTTTCACACGTGCAGCTGTTATACTCTCATTGTTTCAAGACAATGGCGTTTCTTACAGAATAACACAAGGACAAAATGTCGGACAGAAGAAGTTGACAAACTTTCGCGGTTTCTAGAAACTTGCCGAATGCTGAAAACCAATTTATCGAAGATGAAATTCATAAAAATATCAGAATCAGCGATACCACACCAAACTCTGTTTCACCACCAACTTGGCTATCTAATATGCTCTTCACACAAGACCTGATAAACATCACTTTTATTTTTGAAACCTTTCCAAATACAAAATCTAAAGAGAAAAATGTGGGGGGCATGGCATTCTGTATATTCATCATCTAAAAAAATGGGTGTACGTCCCCCCACCTAATTGCGCCCATGGGTAGTAGAGTTAACAATACAAGAATTAATCTAATTGCAAATCTTGGCATGTTAGCTGTTCTACCTATATTCTGATTACTATACAAACAAGCTATACAAGTTTTGACGAGGAAACCAGAAGCTGGGGGGCGGTATATGTCTTCGTACGCCCACGGTAAAATTACTCTCGGAGGCCCTGCTTACAAGAAGCATAAAAACTAGTATTGACATTCTATCTATTCTATACAGAAACTCTTGAAAATAAAAGTGTTGTTAGGCTTCCCGTCGCATTGGCAAAAGACCTTTTTGGGAGATTTAAATCTTCAACAGAAATTAGAGCGTTTGCTACATTCCTCTCAACAGCAAATGTCAATGCGCTCTTTTCGTGGAATTTATAGTTTTTTCTTGTGGTACAGAAGTTCTTTTCTTTGAATTTCCGTGATGTCTAACTTTATGCAGGTTTATTTTTCGGATATATACATTTTCCTGCGGGATCATGTTGCCACCCTCGAAAACATCGTCTGGTTGTTGATCTGATTAGCTGCACGTAAACTCCATTTTTATAGTAACCGCATAGGCTATTTTATCGAACAAACGAGCACAATCCATTCAGCGGACGCAGGCTTTCCAAACAATACAAAATATTGTTCTTTAATCCTCTATGTTAGTATAGGCTGATGGTGAACAGCACGAAGACAAGTTTTGCACAACAAAGCATTTTCGCAACAACCCCAGGTTTCAGCTAACCATATGAAGTAAGCCCAATGTAGACACGTGTATCCAAGTAAAACTCACGAGAAATTGTTTTAACTGAATTAACTAACATCTAGAGCTTCATGAAGCAAGCTCTGTATACTGGCAATCTAGTTGGAAACAAGGAAAACAGGATCCGCATCAAACACACAACAAATTTGCCTACTAAGGCTGATATATTCCAGAAACAGCATAATTGACAAATGCCTAACTACTAGAGACCACTGTGCTGCAATGACTAGAGATCTAGTATTTCAGAAGCGAATAAATGATTGTCATGGCGTTTCACCAAACTTGCAGTATTCTCGGCAATCACGACCAAGCTCTGTGATAATCGCTTTAGTTTGCGTGTTCGTTTGCCGTTTTCGCAGTGTGTATCCAGGTAGCAATTAACATCCTTTTTCTTGTTGCTTAATAGCAACTCTGGCATGTTGATTTATTTCTATTCATGGGATGCTGTTGCTTTCGATGTCATTTCCTCACTTTGATGTTTGCACTGAACTAATACAGTGACAGAGCATTGAGTGTCTCCGCGTGCTAAAAATACAATGTTTTTATGTTTCAATATTACATTTTTAGGTTGCCGGATACTTAGTGCATTGGAATGTTTCCTAATAGTAACACAGAGGTTACGCATTCGCTGATGTTTTCTTCCCCAATGCCAACACATCAATTATCCCCCGACCAAGGTATAGTTTCACAATCGGCTGGTGACGTACGTTCGTCGCACACGCAACAGAATTCTCTTCAGCACCGAAGCAAATGCTGCGCAAATTTTTTCTATTATTTGAAATGTTTGACAAACAATCGGGGTTTGCTTCGATGAAATGTTCGTTACGGTTGGTTAATCATATGAAAGATTCGTTACCGATGGGTAGTCATGCGTAAGATACAAGTTGAGCCACCTATACAGACGGTTTAAACAGGTGACTTCGGCGAATATGCCGCAGTCTAGTTGTTCACAACCGTCATTCGCTCACGAGCGGCAAGTTCCAGCCGTTTCATCGTTGCCAGCAGGGCAAGGGACAGTACAGGTCGTTCAACCGAGACGTTATTACGGGTATTCCGCCTCCGATCTGATCAATGCCGCTCGCTGTGACACAAACAGTGGATTCACATCGTTAAGCACAATTATGTGACTGTATTCTACCGATCTTTCTGCTTTGCGAGCAGCGAATTCCGCGTTTTATGTCACGTCTGCGAGAACGACCTTGAGAAACCAGAAATGCGGCTGAACAGTGACAACTTGCCCACTGTCCAGTTTGCATTTGTTTGTTGCTCTCCGCTGGTGAAACAGGAAATTCATCCGCGCCTGTGCCAAAGCCGTTTTGTTGACCTGGCGGAGATACAAGCGTCGTGGTGTTATCCGCGTCGCGGTTAAATGTTGCTTTATTCCGACCAACCATAAATATTCATGGAGTTTCCAATTAATATCAAGAGAGGAGGAAACTTTGGAAAATTGATATGTATATTGCGATCTTTATGCTGCTGGACATTACATATTTTATTCATCTCGTAAAAGCTTGTATTGGGGATGTACGGAACACAAATGTTTGAAAAATGGCGTATTCTGTATTCTCATCGGGCCCGTAACCAGGGAGGCGCGGGGGTGGGCGAAGCACCTCCTAGAAAAATGTGTTGGGCGTGGTTTAAAACTATTGGACATAGTTCAAAAAATTTGCGCCCCTCTCTGAAAACTCCTCGCCCCTCCTGGAGTCCCAAGCTGGTTACGAGCCTGATTCTCATACATTACAAGCTAGGAAAGGAAAACGGAAGGGTATTGCATTAAATGAGTTGTGCCTTTGTGACTCGCATGCAGTAGCCTACACGTTTTGCTGGTGGGCTGTCGCGCCATCGAAGTATTTTCTGCTGCTGCTAAAGAGAAGGCTTTTGTAAATAAAGATTTGTGCACCTGCACCATGTAATCTATGAAACCGAACTTCAAAACGGGTGAAAGCCAAATCCCTTGTTTCGGCTTGGCAACTTAAAATATCAGGCAGTTTAGGTCGCAAAATTAAAAACTGCTCATCAACCAAATAAGCTGCTTCGTTATTATTAGCGTTCGGGGAAACCTGCAATTCTGCATGCAAGACGACCATCCGCAGTGCTCACAACAAATCTCTACGCTGGGCTGAACCTCCAATCCCTATAAGTAGATTTTGTAGGCGCGTATCGAAACCAATGGTTGAAAAATGGCAAACCTCGCCCATGTTTTCTTTTGTGTCCACTGCAACATTGCACCCACGCAATATCAGAAAAGTTTTTTATCAATTCTGACAATTATAGACGAGACGTGGAACTCAGGCTTAAAGTTTATATGTAGATCATTCGTGAATGTATTGTTTAAGCAGTGGCGTTACCAGAAGTTTGAGCCAGGGGAGCAAAAATTAGCTGAAGGGGGCCACCGCAGGGTGGCCACTTGCCAACACTCAGAAAAAAATTTAGGAAATGATAGTGAATCCGGATGTCGTAGATGTAGTAGTTTAAAAAACCGGAAACACCCTGAAAAATGAAAAAAATAAACAACAACGTACTGAAGACCAAAAAATGCTTAATATCAAAATGTCAGCTAAAGGGGGGCCAGTTTTTACATTTAGCTTGCCAGGAGGGCAGCTTGTCTTCCTGCTCCCCGTCCGTTACGCCACTGTCTCTGAGCATTGGGCAAAACTTATTAAATCAACCGCTGGTCCACGATATATTCGTGATTGCTGTCTGACGCTAGGACGCCGGTATGGTTTTCGCCCTGACGCTTGAGTGGGCAAGGCGTTGTTTTTAAAATGTTCTGGAGGGAAAACCTTGCACGATAGAAACCCAAATTCTGCACAAAAATGTCAGTCACATTGTTTATTTTAAGAAAAACAAAATCAAAGAATTTTTCCACTACTTTTGGAGAGAAATAGCACTCGAAAACAAGGGTGGATTGGCTGTTTTTTAACTTTGAAAGTTTATTGCGCTTTTTCCAATTCCAACAATGGGAAAAATGTAAAAATCACGGAAACGGTTGCTACAGCTGTTACAAAGCATCCTGCCAAGTTTTAAATTAAAAAATTGCAGAGAAGAAAAGTTATAACAGTTTTTATATCGCCAAGTCCTAGACAGCATTTTTGCTTTTCGACTCCTTCCGAAAACGCACATGCGTTCAACCATGAGCGCAATTTGGTGGGGAACGCGGGGGACGTGTCTCCCCACTTTTTCAGGTGGGGGGACATCATATGCGATGTCCCTCCACTTTTTCTCTTCAGGTTTTGTATTTGGAGAAGTTCCAAAAACAAAAGTGACGTTTGCCACGTTTTGTGTGAAGTGCTTATCATATTAGATGTTACACATAGCCAAGTTGATGTTGAAACAGAGTTTGGTGTGGTTTTTACTGGATTATGTTAGTTTATCAGTTATACCTTCAATAAAATGATATTTAGCGTGTTTCAAGTTTCTAGAGACCGCGAAAGGTGGTTTATTGCTTCTGTCCGACATTTTACTCTGTATAGTATACTGTTAGAAAGGTTATTTTCTTGAAACAGTGATAGTTTTACAGCAGCACATGTGAGAGACCACAGTACAGCATGGATTTGGTTCACGTAGAAATGTAACTTGTTTTGCTGTAACGATGGTTGTCACGTATTCAGAAACAGACAGCGTAAAATTTAATGATGCTAGTGCATCTAGGAATACCATATTTTTGTGATTGAAAACCGAGATGCTTTAGAACAACGAGCCTTAGAAGGAAATGAAACAAGTTCCGGTACAAAATAAATCCTTGCAATAACCTATAATTGCAAAAAGAACATTCCCTCCTATCAGCCAACTTTACTGAACTACCCAATGCGCTAACAATCATGGGCGCAATTAGGTAGGCGACACTGGGA
>Ga0210059_1008845_pt1 | contig 15808 bp, 15 predicted proteins | sample Ectturendosymbi2_FD_188042 | JGI IMG/M metagenome (GOLD analysis project Ga0210059, IMG submission 188042) | Ecteinascidia turbinata endosymbiont from Florida, USA - Sample 2 (SPAdes) (version 2) | ecosystem: Host-associated > Tunicates > Ascidians > Unclassified | place: Key West, Florida... | reverse complement strand
GGGCGGCCGCCCCCCGGCTTGAAAATTTCAGGGCAAACTCTGTTTTCAGGGCAAGCTCAAGTTGCTCAAAAATCCTGAAAGATAAAAAATATTTCAATACATTGAAAAATTTCAGGTAAATTCTGTTTTTCAGGGCAAGCGCAGGTTGTTCAAAAATCCTGAATGTAAAGCTATATTAAATACAGTGAAAATTTTCAGGACAAACAGTTTTTCAGGGCAAGCGCAAGTTGTTCAAAATTCTGAATGAAAAAAAAATACATATTCACAACTGTGAATTCAGGGCACACTCTTTTTTGAGGGCAAGCAAATGTTGCTCAAAAATCCTGAATATAAAAATATATTAAATACAGTGAAAAATGTTCATGACAAACTCTGTTTTCAGGGCAAGCGCAAATTCCTCAAAAATCCTGAAAGATAAAAAATATTTCAATGCAGTGAAAAATTTCAGGGCAAACTCTGTTTTTCAGGGCAAGCGCCAGCTGTTCAAAATTCTGAATGATTAAAATTAAAAATATATATTCAATAAAAAGAATTCAGGGCACACTCTGTTTTTCAGGGCAAGCACAAGTTGCTCAAAAGTGCTGAAAGATAAAAAATATTTCAACACAGTGAAAAGTTTCGGAGCAACTCTGTTTTTCAGGACAAGAAAGTTGTTCAAAAATCTGAATGCTAAAAAATCAGTTACGGGCCGTCAGGGGAGGCAAGGAAGGGAGTTCCTCCCCTACCATAATCATGAAATGTGCAAAACGAATTAGGGATCCAAAATAACAAATTGCATAAACATTTGTCCTTTCATGTTGAAAAGGTGCAGTTATTATATGATTCTAATCATTTTCATGGTCAATACATCTGAATTTGCGTATATCTTCTTCAAGTCAGGGGAAGTCACGAAGGGAGGCAGCGGCTGCTTGTGCTCCTCTCACAGGGTGGCTTTCGCATTGAGCAGATTGTCACAAACTGTGGTGGTGAGCGCTTGTCGTGCAATTACCTTTATGTCAGCTCTGTAACCTTCATGTCAGTAACAGTGTAATGTTTGTATACACTTTTAATATATGTACTCCTTCAACTATATACTCTTGCATTCCACAGACTGGCACTTACTTGACGTTGTGCACAATATACTGAATATGCTGCAGCGTTATGCCACATCAGCAGCTGGTCAGACATGCAGCTATAGTGTTAAGGCGGCGAAGGGAGGCATCCAATATCTCTTTATCAATGAAAACGTTTCATTGTTAGTTGTTACGACATGGTTAGGCAATTCTATCCTACCGATATGGCATCAACGACGTGACCGACAAGTCGCGTTGGGAAAACTTGTTATGAAGATGTGTGGACTACAACAGGATTTTGTGACATGAAAAATCTAACAAGAAGCCACAGCAGACATGCCAGGTCAAAAAATCACATTCAAAACCATAATTGCTTTAAAAACTATTGGAAACGCAACGATGTACTTTGACTTTGAACGAACAGCGGAGACTAAATATCAGCGTTCACAGTGCTAAGGTAGGAAAAACCGAGACATTTTGAAAGACCTCATTAATATAAAAAATACCTATAGCAGGCCATCTAAACGTTGCATAACACGTTCTCTCCAAGAATCCACTCAGCACCAAAATCGCTAACCGCCACGCTCATGCAAAAAGTTCAGGGCTCTCAAAACTGCAACTCCAGAAATGTCTACAACAATACCAAATCTGTGGCCATGCAACATAAAATCGGAGTGCCATGATAAGTGTTAAAAATAGAACCAAACATGATTTGCAAAATAAACTCAAATGATTCATTTTAGACATTTGCAAACTTTTCCGAAAATCCCTAAAATGGGTCAAAAGTTCCAATCTAGGGACAAAGTCCTTAAAAGTGAGAGCACTGAAGAAGTTACCACCATACACGAAAAGTTTCCTGCGACTGCTGCTAGTCGTGCCTGACGGAGTGCTCACATGTGGGAAAAGCAATTTTGCCTGAAAATGCAGCATCACCAAACCAATGCCAAGCAGATTCCAAGTGGTTTCACTCACTTTTGTTGCCACTGAGTGGTTCTTTCAACTCAAAAAAATTTCAAAGGTTTTTTCAACATTAGCGGGCGGCTCGGTGAAATCCAACCGCTAAAATATCGTCAGCGGACCGCCCAAAAACCGGACGGACCATTAGCGGCCTGTGCCATCTCTAGTCTGTAAAACAAACCCTGCTGTGACCAGAACCGTCGCCAGAAAGTTTTCACTAGGGGGGCTTTGCGTTTCTGCGGGGGGCTTGACATTCTAAAAAGTGACAAAACTCAACTGATTTATACTGAGTCCTGTTTCAATTTGGGGGGGCTTGGAGTTTTGTTTGGGGAAGCTTAGCCCCCAAAAGCCCCCCGACTTGCTGTGACCTAGAAACACATGGGTTAACTCAAAACAGGTGTTACCGCCGCTACATGTGTGAATCCACATTGTTTCAACGATTTTGTGATCGATATTGGGGTCGCTTGCCCCATACTAAAAGCATCGATTTCTTCTCAAATATAGTGCAGTTCTGTGCATACTGTGCAGTAGATTTCCATGTATTGTTCTAATAGAATGTGCCCATTTTGGGTGAATGGACGCTATGTGCAAAAACTCACAACAATTTCCTCTCAACCTAATTTACTTTTTTTGCATGTACTGTACTTCTGCCAGCTTCGAATACAACACGACATGGATCTTGTACAGACCGCCAATAAGGGCTACTGGCGGCATTTTTCGTATCGTTTCGATACCAACCACCCGCGGTGATTTTAGGAGCGATATGTATTTGGTTTTGAAATGATAAAATTTTTTCAACATGGAAAAAGCTACCGTTTTAGGGTGAGATCAGCTTGGGAATAAGTTCTGATTGTTGAAAAACGAGCCTGTGCAACCTACAACGTTTGCGTAAGCCTTGGTTGGTTATGATGGGATCAATACTTGCACAATGAGGGCAGTGATACCGACGGTGTTAGATTTTCAAGTACACCTGAGCAGGGTTTTAAAGCCTTTCAGAGGGGCTTAACATGCTTTGATGAAGCCAGCTGGGTACTGGAATGATTTTTTAAGATAAATGTGGTCCAAGAAACCGTCATTCCCTATCAAATAATTGTTCTCCCGTAGTGGCGTAGCCTGTCCAAAATTTTGGGAGGGCCGAAATGTTTAATTTTAGGCGAATAACGCTACTTGGTTTGGGATACCGCCTCTCAAAGCACAAAATGACTATATATGCTAAACGTTTGGGGGACCATGCCCCTCCCCTAACTACGCCTATGTTCTCCCGCTGACCCTGGCATTGTTCACCCTGCGATAGAAGAGAAGAGCACTTGCTTGCATCACCAATGTGGAGATGAGAGAGAGTTGGCAGGCGTGTTTGTGGAGTAGGATTATGAAGTGTGGCACGGCAATAAGCATCACATTTTTTCCAGACATTTCAACATGCAGAACTATCATGGTAATTGAATTCTTGTATTCGTAACGAGAGGTTTTTGTTATGTTCTACCACAGTGGTTTGTTCGTTGTTATGTTGACAGCGATGGGGGTTTAGCATGCATCAAACGAGCAGGGTTTCGGCATGCTTAATGACAGAGTGCTTCAGGCATGTGGGCTCCACCAGAGTGGCATTTTGCATCTTCAGCTAGAGTGTTCTTTTACCGTAGCCACGCGTAGGTTTTCTGAGGGTGCCTGGCATTGTCGTGGGTATTTATCACATATTATACGGTTTTTAGAATATTTTCAGTAAACGTTGATTTCCGGCTTACGATCTTGTAGGGCTTTTCCTTCAAGGCCTACCCTTTCAAACTGATTTTGGTTCAGTTCAACCGCGAGAGTACTTTCTGCAACACAATATTTTTTTTGATTCAGAGCACTACATCGTTTTGACAGGAAAGCAATTTTTCCTTTTTTTGCCGTTGCTGAAGCTATGCCACTCTTCACCCTGTTGTTTTAGAAAATGTTCCTTCTGCACCCAGTCCAGGTGTTTCACATAGCATTTTCAACACCATTATTCATTGTAAGGATCGTAGATTGGAATGCTGTAGCTTTCTGATGAAAGGTACGCCAAGAATTTTCGAACACGTCAGTCATGCAACTGTTGCAAACACTCCGCTGGCGTTGCGCTGAATGTGCGATTCACCACGAACGTAATGTGCGCGAAGAACAACACCGATATATATGTGGCGCAAACAAGCAATAATAGAGTGTTCGTGGCGTGCAAGCTCTGCCGATACTAACATGTGAACGATTGAACGTGACGACGAGCACACGTGAAGAGTGATCGCGGCGTGTGATCTCTATTCTTGCTTGCTGACACAGTGTGAAGCTTTGCGCACATGCCGCTCGGGCTTTCCGATCGCAACACAACGTTAGGACGTAGGTTGTTGAGAAAAGGTTTACCTCCACTTACCCTGGTTATGCTTTATTACTACAGTTGCTGATGGTGTTGTATGTGCAAATATACAGGGTAGACAAAATGTCCTAGCGCCCCAGAAGATGAATGATAGGCACATAATCATTTTTGAGCGCTGTGTACAGTAGCTTAGTAGAGAGTTCAGCACGGGTGACTTGTTAGTTACTATGATGCTCAGTTGCAAACTCCACTCTTGCGCTTTTAACAGATACATTTTGCGATGACGAAAACAACTACCTATATATGCTGAAGAGAAGTTGTCTGAATAGAAACAAGCAGTGGCTTAAACATCAGGTTCTTTGCTTTACTGCTTTCGTAGCAGTACGAAAAGCGAAAAACTGGTCCAGCTTCTCTTCTTTGCACCACCAACCGAAAACCACTCATTTGAAGACGAACTTGTCAGATATTTATTTTCCGATTAAAATTTTATACTGTTTCAACAGCAAAAGATCGCTTTGCGATGCATTCAAATGTTATTTTTTGAATTTTCGAACGTCACTACTGGATACGCTGCATAACACGTCACGTTATGGAATATATACAATGTACCAGGGCTGAAAGCGACCAACACCTTGTTGGTATTCATCCGCGGATGTTTCGTCGCTTTCTGCGAGCCCAGTTTCTGTTGCCCCTGTTCCTGTTGCGCTGTCTCCAACCCTTACCCCCACCCCTGCGGTCGTTTCCTCGGTTGCGGTTCCCGCGGTTGCGATTTCCGCCTCTTCTCCGTTCGTCGTCATCATCATCGTCATCCGATCCAGTCGGACTTACCGTTGTGGTGATGTTCAGTGCACAAGGGTTGGCGCCACAACCACCGTCGCATGGCTTCAGTCGAGTGAGCGGCTGACAACCAAGCACTTCAAGACGCAACCCAGCGAAGTATTCCCACTCGAGAGGATGAATTCGCAGGTACCTTGCAATGATCGCCTCTGGGAACGTGTTCTTCTTTTGACCGTTCCTGTCTTGATTCCCCGTAAACGTCTGAAGCATAGTTTATTGTTAGACGTAGCATCAAAATAGCAAGTGACGTGTGAGATTGTGGGGGGTTGCTTAAAGAAATTCACCAGCTGCGTGAAAACACCACAAACAGAATATTTTGCAATCATTCCCAAACGGCCGCATACGTCAAGCTAAACGCGGCAGCTTGCGACCAATCGTCAATCTGCAGTAAATTATTTTCGATTGCGTCCGAAATGTTTTCGCTTGCGGCCGAAACGTACTTAACGTACGTTCGCCAACATAGCTCTGGTTAAAATGTGCTCATTGTCGAAAGGTGAGAAAGATATACAAAGATTTTCTGGTTAGTTTGTTTGGTTCTCAAACCGCTTGAATACACATACCTGATAATAAATAAGTTGAAGTACAGTACTCGATGATCGCAATACAGCAAGAACTTCTGCAGAATTTGAAATCGATTGTAATGAAGACTTGAAAATTCGGCTGTAACCCGCTTCGACCGATGAAGCTCTAATGGAATTTGCAAACCCAACAACAAACGGAAAGGAGCTCATTCCTAAGAGACCCCCCGTTCAAGAGACCCCCCTATCATTCAAATCCATATCAAACTAGAGATGAGCGGAGTCTATGGACCCCGACTTCGCTTGCATTTTCGGAGAATCCAAATCTATTCCTCTCCATACATACGCAACTCCGACTCCCGTGTAACTGTAAACGTCGGCAAAACTGCATGGGCTTCCTGAAAATGCTTTGCAGCTTCGACACAGTTTGTAACAAGCTGGGAAAACTAAAACACACAGGAACATGAAAGCAGTTGCAATTGTTTTCAATTTGATTGTTTTTCCACTGTTTGTTTCGTACAGTTGTTGTTCAAAATTAAGTTTAAGAATGATCCCATAAGATTTAAATTTGACTGCTGATTTTCGCCACTATAAGTAAAAAATTGAAAGGATATGCAATAAGTTAAAATCTGCAAGAATTCTTAGCAATTTGAAGTATCAAAACGAAAAGTACTCTGCCTCAAATTAAAAGTCTTTAAATAATGGGGCCTAAAATACAGTACAACTGAAAACCTTGGCCTTGCAGGTTCCAGGAATAATGTACTGCAATTTTATTCAGAGAAAACATCCCTTTGACCAAATCCTACCTCTGGCAAGACTGTCCAATTACTTCCATCCAAGCTGTGCGATACGTTGAATTGTGTCACAAAATACACCTTCTGTTTTCTTTTCCCACCTGAAAAGAGCAAAACTATCGTTAGTGAACCAATCAGCGCTCATCCTTCTAGTTTTGGAGTGCCGCGGCCTCGTCGCGGACACACGCTCGAAAAGCTTTAGTTCAGAGGTGCACAACTTTTTCGCTATTGCCATTAGGTTTAGCTTTATGAATTACAGTCGCCAGTAAGTTCATGATATTTTTTGCGTTATTTCTGTTCTGTTTCCAAGCACTGAGCCTAGCCTGCTTCCACACGTTGGCTTGGCCGTCTTTATACTAAGTATCCTCATGCAATAGACAAAGGGTTTTGTTGATACAGGCGCTATGACTTATATTATTACTTGTTCACGGTCGCACAAATTTTTATAGAAGGCCGTGAACAACAACAAGTAATGGGAAGTTTTCACCAGGCTTTTAAGAACCTGTCTGACTCTACCCTACGTACAATCAAGCGAAGCAAGATCCTTTCCAAGAGTCGGAGGTCGAAAGAAACTTGCAACGCGAACAGCTTTCTTGATAAAGCGTGCATCTCTTGAAAAGTTAAAAGTTTAAGACACCAACCTTGCGTGATCACTCCGGTCAGGTTCTTTGGCACAGCGAAGTCCACCTGGAACCACGGAGCATCATCGTCGAGTCCAGCAATCCAGGTACTGTCCTTGCAGTTCAAGCGTCCGTAACTAGGCAGGGCAGGGGGGCCACGAGAACAATGGCGGCAATTCCTCGACAGATAGGACGACGCACTCAGCTGGCAGTCGAGAATATCAGACGACTCCATACCCAGTGTGCCGCAACAATCTGCAATACAAAAAAAACAAGATTTGAGCTTCGACAGCCATCACAGTCGCATCGGGTCCGAGTCGTTCGAACAAACGTCGCAATATTTTAAACGCTGAACGTGTTTTCGCATGAACCGTTATGAACACTTAGAATTTCATCGTCGGACACGGAAAATTTTTCAAATCAAACTTTTCAATGTCTTGCTGCCACGCACGTTGGTTACAAAAGATCGTTCGTTCGTTTTCTTGCTCAGCAAGTGAAGACAGTAAGTAGTGTACAGCTGCTGAACACTGCGCTATCAGCAACTAGTCGACTGAAAAACTTGCTTTTTTATTTAACACGTTTAACACAGTATCTTCTACAGTTCCACGCGAAGTTTCAACTTCATCCAAATGACACTCTTAGCGCAGCATCGCTGAGGCTGTGCAGAAGAAAGTACTGCAGTAGCTGGAAGCTCAACGCCAGTCGCAGGGTATTGCAGATTTCGTACATTTTAAATAAGACGGAGGTTACCAAGTGTTTTATAAATATTCAACTATTTTGTGCACGCGTAAACTTTTTTTGCGTGTGCGCTTTTTGTTTGTTTTCGAATCAAGAGATGACGAAGGTGGGATTCCTTCAGTCCGGCACTTCAGCTCACCACAAAAATTCTCTGCTCACCACGACACTATGTCAGCTACGACGACTTCTAACAGGGCAGAAATAAGGTTTAAAAAATTGTCCAGGGAACAAGCAAAAATTCAACTTACAAAGAAAAATTTACATCTAAAAACTTGTGAACTTTTCTTTGTCCTCGACATTAAACTATTAACGTTCTCACTAGCAGTGCTGCTTGTGTGGAAAAAATCTTCATAGTTTGAAAAAATTTAGAAAGACCGCGACAGTCAATGTGGTGCGTTAGAGGCAATTTCAGCCATAACTAACTGACCGATTGCGATAGACTATAGAGTTATTGAAGCCATCGATGTGTTTTTGTATGTCCGTTCTGATAAACAAAAAAAGGCACCTTTACATTTAAAACTTTGCCTGGCAGTGACGTACAAAAAATGTTAAATTAAAAAAAATACTTATTTTTTGTTTATCATAAAGTTAATTCAACAACACATCTTACAACGAATTCATTGACTCTCCAGCGCAAGTGGTCAGCTACTTGTGGCCGAAAATTATCTAAAAGCGTTTGGGCTTTCGCGGTCATTAACAAGACAACGCGCAAGAGTTCAAAGTAGGAAAATGTTGCTTTACTTAGACGTCAAGCAAAATTTATCCAGTTTTTTTTAAATATTTAGACATGAGTTCTTCGCAAAACACTTACCACAAGCAGGGCAGCCATAAAGTTCAAGCCGCAAAGCGCGCTTCCCGTGCGCCTCCAGCGGATAGAATCTGAAATATTTTCCAGCCACAAGCGGCGCTACGTTGCGTTTGACGATGCCGTTATAATCTCGATTTCCTACGTATGTCGTGGGATGCAATACCCAGTGCGTTTGGTTGTCACTGGTGCCGATTTGATAGGAGGTGATCCACGAAGGAAGACACTGATCGTAGTCAACACCCTGGAGCCAGAAAAGCAGAAGTGAAGATTGCGTCAGCATGCGTTGATAATTCGCATTTCAACAGGTTCGCAAAATTAGAAAAAATTGTTGTGGCGACAGACACACTTTATTTCATTTTCAACCAAGCCTAGCTCATTTTTGGGCGGATGCACCATTACATTACAAGCTGCGATATTTTGACCATTACAATGTCCTGTTATTGGTTGCATAGCAACAGCATAAACACGCGTTCTAGGTTTCAAAATTAGGATCGCGAGGTGTACATAGTAAAATGCGTTTATGCGATTGGCACAGCAGTGTAGTTACCTGCGTGGCAATCGCTGTTACGCGAGTTCTCTCTTTGAAAGACACCTGAAGCCATGGATTCCAGTCGTTGTTGGATGGGATCCAAGCTGAAACCCTGCGTAAGAAGTATTCAGTTACGTTTTTCGTGATTAATGCAAACGCGTAATTTCAGGATAAATTTGCAGTAAAATGGCTTCTTGGCACATTAATACTTCTATGCACTTGAAGCCAAGATCAAAAACGCACGAAGAACTGGAAACTACAAGCGTCCGTGCGAGGAACAGGATCTATATTGGATCTTTCCATTTGCATAAGTAAGTTCTATTTGTTTTATACTACAGTTCTTTGCCGTAATCAAGCGACGAACAGAATTATTTGCATAACTTTTCGACGTCGGTAGTAGTGACAAAAAAAGCAAAAACAACTAGGTTGGTGGATTTTACGGACGGCCACGGCAATATGCCATCATCATGCACCAACGTGACAGAGGTTGTGCGGTGCGGAATTTAAAGGAAGTTCAGAGGAAAGCAAGGCCATGCTGCAACTGCGAGCATGTCAACGCATCGTGCAAACGCACCAGCCACGGTTGCGGAGTCGAGCTTCTTGAGCTGCCCAACTCATGAACCATATGCGCTTGTACGGGAGAACAGAAGACGCGCTCATCTGCTCATCAAGGATGTATCTCACTTCCAAGCCCAGAGGATACATGCACGCTAAAGAACAAATAAAAGAACGCCAGTCTGCAAATCTATCAATATGCAATAAATTTAATACGTATTTATTATTCCTCGGCATTACGTGACTTTGAATCTGCCGCGTGACTGAAGTATTGGCTGGGTGAAAAGCCGAGCTTCGTGTTAAGCTTTCATGTAAGGGAGATTGGCTGACGCTCTGTTGCAAAGTGTGTAAAACCATTTTATTATTTGTCTGATACGTTCATCACGTGACGCTTTATCTTCTGAAAAGGCGGATACGTCACTGAGATAAAACAGATTGAATAGAGGTTAAAGTTCACCTGGTGCTAAATCTATGCCATTTGAAACTCCGCACGTAAATCTAAGAGCTTGCTAATTTGCCTTCAAGAGCAATTTTGCCCCGCTATAGTCTCAGTCTGCTACTTTGACAATGCGCCGTCTATGAAGTTGTTAAGAGATTGCAGAACTACAATGAAAACTCAACTCACGTGTTTCGCAGTAAAATCCAGCAAACCCGGATGTGCAGTTGCAGTGGTATCCACATTGTTCGTCAACACACAGGGCGTTATTCTGACAGAGGTTTCCTTCACATTCATCTAAACATACAGCAAATAGTTTAACATCCGCTTCGGTAGTTTGCTCATGAGACACTGTTATAACCACCCCATATCTTCAGACGTAGCGGTGCTGCCGCTGCAGTTCATGAACAAATGCACTAAAGGCGCTACAGCGATTGCCCTTAAAAACGAATTTGAAAACAAATTTTTATCTGAGTGAGATCTGAAATACAACATGCATTTTTCAAAGTCAATCGTGATATTGATCTGGTTCGCTCACAGTGGAGACAGTCTTTCACCTATGAATTGTTATGATAGCAAAAAGTTCATACTCTGTACTCGTGAAAGAACGCGTGGTTCAAAATAACGTGGTTCGTCCTGACGGAGAACTAAGCAACTTTAATGAACAGCTATTTTGTCATCACAATAGTGTTGCAATGTTTACAAAAGCGATTAAATCACAACCATAACTTTAATGCGTTTACTTTCTTCCACCCGGACAGGAATTATTTACGTCAAGAAATAAAACTGACGCAAAAAATGGCATCAAGTGGGTAGCAATTGAAAGCAAGATTGAAACAAGATTTCAGGGTGCGTAATATTAACGTGATATCGATTTTGTCTTTGCATGTTTAACGGTTTGAACACTAATACACAAAAACACAATCAGCACAAGTTCTAGTTCATCACATGGCAGCGTTTTGAAACAAACGAGACAAGATGTGAAAAATCGTCATTTTTTACCTCGAGACTTCTGCAAATAACACAGCGACAGACTTACCAATTTGAATTTCACAGTTAGTCCCATTCCATCCACAAGTGCAGTTGCAGATGTACGACGTGCCATCTTGGTTGACACAGACGCCACCGTTCTGACAAGGATTCGATATGCACGGGTCGGGAATGTTCAGAGTGAACCTGCAGTTAAATTGAAAAGACATTTTTCGTTTTTCGTAATTGCAAAACAAAACTGAAAAATATTTCGGAAAAAGTTGAAATTAAGAAAAAACGAAAAAAATAAAATTTAAAGTCTGAAAAATGCTTTAGACGTGCAACTGTTCCCAACAAAATCATTGGGCTTATGGAGTCAAACATGTTATGCAAAACAAGTCGTTGTTACAAAGCTTTTATCCCATTAGAGTACGAGTCTCCAAACTACGACCCACGGGCCAAATCCGGCCCGCAAAACCATTTGAACCGGCCGCGAAGCCACTTCATCCAGGGGCAAAGACATTTTGTCAATATTGAAAAATAATATATTTACGAAAAACTAGTTTATTTGCTAGAATGTGACATATCCCGAAACAATTGCATTATGTAAGATGTACCGCCCTTGAGTTGTTGTGTCGTAGCTTGTGTGACCGTCTGACAAAAAAGTTTGGAGACCCTGCATCAGAGGCATGAAAATGTGAAAGACACGTAAATTTGATAGGCATAAAAAAAACCTTTTTCGAGTAATGTTTACGTATTTTTCTCTTGTTTAGAATCACAGCTCCAGTCAGTTCGATTCATACCTGCACACTCCTCCGTAACCGTCAGCTACAATCTGTGCACTCTTGCTGTCGTTATATGCAATCACATCCTTCATACACTGATGCATGAAGACGTTTTGCTTATCGCCAAGCCCATTCTCACACAGCGGGTTCTGCATCATCGACGCCAGAGCACTCTCGCAAGCTTCCCGTGCCCAACTTGTATCGTTGCCAGCAATAACGTCTCTTTCTGGCTCCGCAGTGCTGCGCGATAAAAAAAAGTTGCACTATTAATTGTTGCCGCGCTTCTCAATCCATTGATTCCAGGAGGATCTCACTGCTGCTGTTGCTAGATAAACAGATTTTGAGGCTTTGCCCACGTAAGGCTTGAGTACAACGTCACTGAAAGCAAACGACGGGCCGGTCTGCGAGCATCTTCCATTTGAATGTGGACTGCTCTGCTGCTGAACTGATGCATCTCCCAAACCACGGATTAAACACGGTGCTCTAGACTATTATTATTAACAAACTTTCTCGGATTCAAACGAGATCTTTATCCGGGCAAAACATAATGCCACCGATGATTTTTAACCTGTTTGTAGCAAAAGGGAAAGCTGCAGTCTTATTTGCAAAAACATTTGCATTAACGCAATCAGGATTCAAACCTGATTCGTTCAGCAAAGTGCAAAAACTATCAGAGTCTGCAATACCTTTCACAACCACAGGAATCTGGTGATTCGGTTTCCGGAATGGGTCCAACCACTGGACAGTCTGACGGGTTCCAGAACGGACCAGATGACAACCCATCGCCAATGCTACCACCAGATCCACCCCCACCACCAGATCCTCCGCTGCCTCCAGAACCTCCCGTTCCACCTCCACCTGCTCCGCCGCCCCCTCCTGTTCCGCCGCCTCCTCCTGCTCCTCCGCCTCCTCCTGTTCCGCCGCCCCCTCCTGCTCCTCCGCCTCCTCCTGTTCCGCCACCTGCTCCACCACCACCTCCTCCAGCACTTCCGCCACCGCCGGAGCCACCACTTCCAACAAGAATCAAGTCGAAAGGTGGACACCCTGGTTTACAAGAACAAAGGAACATTTAATGAAAAAAACAGACACAGAGATTTTGGTTTTACTTCAGCACATGAAAAAGACAAGGAGGTGTTTTTTGATTTCTAACATCCTAAGAAACTTCTTGTAAAACACTGCATTGTGAAGGGATTTCAACGGCAAGCAGAACCTCCTCTTACCTGTTACATAACATCTGCAAAATGCACCAGCTCCTTCATCGAAATGCCAAATACCAGTTATCGTGCTGCCCGATGTAGTCGAATCGAACTTGATGCCAAAGTTTTGGATTGCTGCCACTTTACTCAGAGTTCCGCGGTGACAATGAGCTTCATCAATTATCCCAACAAACGGTCTTGAATATCCCGGATGTAGATCAGAACCAGATCCTAGTTGATCACTGACAAAAGTTCCACCTCCCAACGTGATTCGACCGCCAGGCTTAAACCAAACAGAACCTCCTCCACTCAAGCTCACCAGTGAACTGATTTCAGATGAACTTATTCTACGTCCGACAATCACAGATCCGCTTGACGTGACGTACATGAGCCATACGTCACCACTCGATCTTTCGCAGTTGATGACGACCATTCCCCAGTCGCAGAACGTCTTGTACGTCGGGGTTCGAATGTCAACATCGAGCCATTTCCCGTTACAGCCAAGTTTGATGGCGTTGTCAACAAACGCTAGGTCGAATCCAACCTCTGAAGTAGAACCAGCGGGAGGGCGGTACGAAAAGAAGACACCGAAGCCATTGTTTTCATCGAGTCTGACGTAACAGTCGAAAGCAACGTCATTCGCGACTGACACCAAGCTATCCGTCAGATTTTGCGAGACGACGGAGATGTGACCAAGCTGCGACGCATTCGTGCTGTTGTAACTCGCAAAAGACAAACAGTTCCCGCCAAGCGTCGTCACCCGCGGTTCCGAATACGGACCTGCGCTGTAGACAAAGAACCGGCCGGACGTGTCCCTTAAGCGACATGCTTGAGCGAAGTCGCGGACCAGCCTCTGCTGAGACGCTTCGGCGACAGAAATGTGATTTCCGTCGGAAGAAACGAAATCGTCGTTCGCGCTGCTGGTCGGATTGCCACCGAGGCCGGGAGAGCGGATAACGAGGATATCCGCGTTTCCGGACCCTCCGTACCTGTAAGGTTTGTCGCACGTGTGGAAGACGTTGAGGAAGTCGGTTTGTGCGTTGATGCGGACAATGTTCTGCGTCTTCTTGCCGCCGGCCCCGAATTGCCGAGTATGGTTCTGCACGATTTCGACCCACGTCGTCGACTGCCGGGTCAGGAGGGAACCATCAGTCAGAGTCAGGCCGTTGGCCACGCCTTTGCGAATGATCGTCCTCACTCCGTTTATCCAGAAAAGTGGATCGTACTCGGCCACGCCGAATCCGTTCGTGGAGGCTGCTTTTTCGGTGAGACCAGTGACGGGCAGGGGCGTTCGTATTGCGATCTTATTGTCACCTATACAAATGACGACTTGACTGATGGAGTGAGCGTTTGGATGTCGGGAGTTGCGAATGCCTGCAGAGGCGCTTCTCCGGACCCGGTTCTACGCAAACAATGGCAGAGTTACGCAAACAATGGCAGAGTTACGCAAACAATGGCAGAGTTACGCAAACAATGGCAGGGTTACGCAAACAATGGCAGAGTTACGCAAAAAATGGAAAAAATACGAAAACAATGGCAAAATAGAATAGCAACGGCAAGGTTCGCGCAGCTTTGATCTACGGCAGTAAAAAGGTAAAGGATTCGTTGCGGAAAAGAGTGCATTATAGAAATACCACAGAACAGTATGATTTCGATAGACGCAGCAATAGAGCGAGGCAGTAGCGCTTGATCGAGGTTGCTTTACACAGGGACAAGATTCTGCTTTTTGCAAGCAATCCAAAATATGCCAAGTTGAATGCATTAAAATTAAGGCATAAGCATCACTCCCGCAAGCTTACGTTAAACAGCTGTTCCAACGTCATACATTTCCATCCAAACTCTACCAGCAAACTATTATGTACTACCCGCAAAAGCTGTATGGAGTGTTGGCACCGACAAGAGAAAAATAGGAGAAAGGTTTGTATCAACACGTAATGACGATGATAAACGGCTCACCTGTCTGACGTAGACGCCGATATCCGAAGAGTTGACCAACGTGAACTCGCCGTCCTTCGGCAACGAATAACTAACTCCGTCGTAAGTGACGTATTCGCCGTAACCGTAACCGGATGCCGTAACTTGCTCCAGGGTATCATTGACGGCCATCAAGTAAACGGAGCAGTCCTTGCCGACGTATCCAGCTGCGCAGCTTGTGCAGCCAAGTGACGATTGGTCGTAGTTCACAGGACATGAGCAACGCCCGGTGATGGAGTTGCATCGTCCTACTCCGTTGCAAGGGTTAGTGGAACCGCCGGGACACTGTCGGTCGCACCCCCCGCCGAACCACCCCCGCCTGCAAACGCATTCGCCTGCGGAGAAGAAAAGGGGAGAGTGTAGGATTCATGTGACAAGGATGGAAGGTTTTGAGAAGCGCTTTCAGTATCACTTCACGGCGACTAATTGCGTAAACAGTTATTCTTTCAAAACGTGAAGATCGCGAACTATTTATTTAACAAGGTTGACTCACCCAAGCCGTTGAGGTTGCCAGAGATGCAACGCTGTTCACTGACTCGTCGGCAACGATAGGTCTTCCTGTAATTTGACATCAGAGTGCACAGAGATGTGGCAGGCCACGCGCTCAAGCAAAGTGCATGCTGACAGAAGTCAGCATAGGCTTGTACGGCGTAAGCGATCTGAGTCATTGTGTTCATTTTAACGGCGTCGTCAACGCAACTGCTGTAGAAG
>Ga0210059_1008844_pt1 | contig 15808 bp, 9 predicted proteins | sample Ectturendosymbi2_FD_188042 | JGI IMG/M metagenome (GOLD analysis project Ga0210059, IMG submission 188042) | Ecteinascidia turbinata endosymbiont from Florida, USA - Sample 2 (SPAdes) (version 2) | ecosystem: Host-associated > Tunicates > Ascidians > Unclassified | place: Key West, Florida... | reverse complement strand
ATCGATTGTTGTTACTGACAACTCGCAAAACAGAAAACCGAATGCCGGCTTCAACTGATATGGGTGGTTTGTGTTTTCACAAAATGGTGTATAGTGCGTTGGTGATATGTTTAAAAAGTTTTTATCGATCCTAGACCTGTGACATTGCATTCAGATTTTGAAAAGATGGTTCAACACAGCGAGCTGGTGTCGTAGAGGTGTAGTTAGTTGTCGACGTGCGCAGTTGACAATGTCATCTGACGCTGAAACATTCCCAGTTTTTGAAAAATAGTTTAGAATGCGGCAGTCCAATATGCTCACACGACAGTTGCACCCTCGGTCAGTAACGCGAACTAGGTATAGTGACAGGCGAAATTACGCTGCTGATAAGATGATGCGATTCTAGCATTTGATTTTTGAATGTTTGGTGCTTTCGACTAAATAAATCGTAAGAAAACGAAATGTTGACGCAGACATGAAACAAACAGGCAAGTTTTGTGAATACTGTTTTCCGCAGAATCATACGGTCGTAAACGTTTTGTTCAGAACAGGATAAGTCGGATGATTACTTACTGTAAATTGATTCGCGCTTTAGGTTAAAACAGTCGTAATGAGTAATTTTTTGTTTGATTTTGTTGAAACAGGAAACGTTCAGGGCTGTAGCTGTATAGGTAAAAGAAAATGAAGATATTAAATTGAAGATGAAAATATAAAAATATTACCATAACGCAAAAATAAGAAAATAATCGAGAAATATCAAAAACAGGAAGAAACATCTAAAAACACGAAAAATATCAGGCACACGAAAAAACTTCAAAAAATCAAAATTGTGAAAATACTACCTTAACACAAAAAATATGATAAATCGCAAAAATATAAAAAATATAGGTCGGAGGTGAGGATGGCGGAAAACTCCACGACAACGCATACCCCAGGGGAAACCCCAGCTCCACAGGCTGATCATGCTGATCTGTCTGATCTTCAATCATCCGTACAATTCCAGACCCTGGCCCTCTCCTTTTACTACTCGTGTGCCTGATTGGATTGTTACTCGCAGTTGCAAAATGAGCTCACTGATATGCGTGTGGATCTCGAAGCTCAATCGCTGTTGAAACGCAAAAACCTGCGTGACAGTGCCATGTAAATGCCACTGTTGAATACCAGAAGATTTGTGTGGCTGTTGAGCCCTTTTTACTTGCATTCCCAACTTCCTACTTACTTGAATCTGGTGTTAGTCATGCAAATGCATTCCTAAAGCAAAAGAACCAACTGAACTCAGAAGAGCGTGGTGACTTGTTGCCATGGGCGCAATTTTGTTGTAAAATGTGGGGGGGACAGCTTGATGTAAAACCAATATAGTCATCGGCCCAATGCGGAAGTAAAATTTTGTAAATACAGATTCCCAATCTTGTTTCCTAGAGGTGTTTTCAGAGCAACACTAATCACGCTTTGCTTTATCCCTACAAAGGAAAGAAATCAATTAACTTAATTTTGTTGTTGGACATGGTATTGTAGTTCAGCTTGGTTGCACTACTATCAGACTATGGTTCAAACAAGCACAGCAATATAGTAAAATACATCAATTGGGTTTTATCAGAGCTGTCAGTTAGAGTGCACAGAACGGTGAATCGCATTGGTAGCACGTGCATATCATTTTATGTAGAGCACATCGATTTTCATACATTTTATTAAGAAGTGTGGGTTACAGCGCCATTTGATGTCTTGTTTAAGTTGCTTAACCTTAAAAAGAGATAAATTGCAAGGTACGATATATATATTGTAAGGTATGGTAGCTAAATATTTTTCTTGCACATTTCCGCTGCCCTTCAAGTCGCTCGAAAACCACGTTTCATGCACAGCTTTGCAATCCTATAACTCGCCAGGCGATTAAGCTAGAGAGCTGTTCAAACCCTCTACGGATTCAGCAAGTCTTGTAGTCGAAATCAAAAAAATAATTTTTCGTTTTCGGTGGGAACGCCACAAGTGGGGGTGTTTTTGGCTACCTTTACCTGGCCCTGGGCCCCAACCGATTGGGCCATTATTATGGCTCAAGATTTTTTCGGAAGCTAGGCCAAAATCCGCGTCTTTAGAGCCCTTGAATGACTTTCTTTCATATCTGTAGCCGAAATTATGGGCAAAAAACAAAAATTGGTGAAAATTTCAGCACCCACAAACCCCAGTCTGGGGTGGAAAACATCATTTTTCTAAATGGCCATAACTCGCCAGCGGAGCAAGCTAGAGAGCTGTTCAAATCCGTTCTGAATGGGGAAAGACTTGTAGTTTAGGCTGAAAAAAACTTTTCGCCGAGCGATTTCGGCCTTTTTTGCTATGTTTACAAAACCACAGGTTGTTTCGACATGTTTTGACAGGTTTCTATAAATAATCTGTGACGTCAATGGCCCGTGGGAGTGCGTGAATCGAGCAGAATCAGCGGCGCGAAACCGCGTGAGATTTAAATGCATTCTAGGCTATAGTACGACGTTTTAGAGGGTTTGATGGACTTTTTAGCATTTCTGGTTGATGAGTTATGGAAAAAATGGTAGAATATGAATATGGGAAATCCTTTGAACGTTCTTGCGGAATTCCTGACATATTTGGAATATTTTTGGCATAACTTTTGAACCAGAAACGCTAGAAACTTGATCAAGGGCTCTAAAAACGCGTATTTTAGTCGATAATCCAAAAATACTGCAAGTCACAATATTGGCGCGTGGGATCGGATGATGACGTCATACAAATTACCAAAAAATAGATCCCTATCATGAGCCCATTGGCCCCAAACCCCCCATCCAAATTCCCCCCCATCCAAAAAATGCTTTTTTCATTCTAAACTACACGAAGCCACTAGTCATTGCAAGGTTTGAACAGTTCTCTAGCTCTATCTGCTGCCGAGTTATGGCTGGCCAAAGTTTGGCCTGAAAGGACAAATTATGCCTTCTCTGAAAAGTTAGGAATTAGGCCCAAAACTGGGTTTTTGACCTATAAATTTGGCCACAGATGTGCTAGCAAGTCAATCAAGGGCTCTTCAGACGCGGATTGTCTCCTAGTTTTCAACAAAACTTTGAGCCAAGAAAATGGATCAATGGGTTGGGGCCCAGGGCTGGCCAAAGGTGGCCTGTTTTTCCAAAACATGTCCTCTTTGTGACGTCACCTCCAGAAATCCCCACCGAAACCGAAAATTGTTTTTTTCAATTTTGACTACAAAACTTGCTGAATCCACAGAGGGTTTGAACAGCTCTCTAGCTCAATCGCCTGGCGAGTTATAGGATTGCAAAGTTTTACAAGAAAAGTGGCCCACGCGGGCTTAAAGGGACTGGGCATCATGAACGCGGCCCCAGCCCAAGCCAAATCTTCATTGATATCCTTTCACAACAGCAAAAATGTTTGGCCAAAATTAGCGTAGGCCTCTTCACAAAATGATTTGCAATTTGGTTTTACTGCTGATAGGTGGATGATGTATCCTTTCAATCACCCCTTGTCGGTCCCTGCATGCTGTTGAGTACCCTTTCAATTGTTCAAACATCCCTTGTCTTATATCCTTTCCCAACGTCAATGAAACTCTCAAGTAGAATTATCCAAGGCAACTAGAGACGATTTCAAGATATCCAAAAGAAAACGAACCAGACGTCATTCTGCATATATACCCATATACCAATCTAGCCTACAATGTGATGTCTGCATACCTAGTTATATGGTGACCAGGCCCGTAACTAAGGGGAGTTCTTCGCTCCTTGGAAAAATTTTTCCCCCCTCTGAAAAATGTCATGGACATATTGTATGCATAACCATTGTTTGCGCACATGCTATCGATGTAAAATTTGGGCCTCCCTTAGAACATTCTTCCCCCTCTGGTGTCCAAAGCTGGTTACGGGTCTGCTTGTGACTGTTGCCTGGTGACTTCTGTCAGTTATGCCACTCAGCTCAGCCTTTTCACAATCACATTTTACAGGTTTAACATCAAATTTTAATAGGTGAAATTAATGTCAAAAGTTTTATTCTAGAGTTACACATACATAACGACACGAAAATGTATTTGAGATTAAACAGATATCAAAATGATCAAGGTGAATTGGCAAATAGTACCACGTTTCGCCTGAAATAACACGAAAAGACTTTCCAGCAAACTAAGTGTTCGGAACCAGGGGGACCTCATGGGTTTATGCTCCCCCACTTTTCTTTCTGGGAGGGTGCGGCCCTCTCACTTTTAATTTTCGAAATTTGCCTAAATAGGTTTAAGTAACACAATTCGCATCGGATCCATTGTTAGTAAAGTAAATTGTTTTGTGTAAGACTAAGAACAACTGGTTACATTTATGTGCTCAAGTCAGTGTAGCGTATGATAGATAGGGTGTTGTGTAGATAGGTGTCGTTGAGGGCTTATCAACTTTTGAATAAAATTGCTACATGCTGATAAAATTTAATGACATCAAATTTCAGTACTTGCGATGTCATAGTTGCCAATTCAAATCAAAAATTTTCTAGTTTTTTGACGTGCACTTGTGCCTGCCTCTTTGAAAATAGTTCCTCCACCCATGCGTAGGCTACATGTACAGCAAATGTTTCGCACTTGGATGAAAACATTGCTGCATTGTGGGTATAAATATCTTGATATTTGCTGGTCACCCTTGTTGTGACATACAAGAAATAAGGCTAAAAGTATATGCTATCTTTTATTCCTAGTCAAGTCATTAAGTTTTGAGCTATAGTACAATATATAGCTAGGTCAATACCTCTCTAAAGTTTTGATGGAAATCCTGTTCACTAATTGTTGAAGACAGTCTTTTACAAAACTGCCCACCCTTAAGCTAAGTCTCCACAATAGTGCTGTTGTTTGTCCTCGGCAAAAACTTTGCAGAGGTTTGCCTGAAAATGTAACTTTCTAACATTACACACGTGCATCTTTAAATTTTACGCTGCCTGTTTCTGAATACGTGGCAACCAACGTTACAGTAAAGCCAGTTAGCCAACGTTTTTGCACGAAACAAACACGGCTGTACTGTGGTCTCTCACGTGTGCAGCCGTAAAATTTCACTGCTTCAAGACAGTGACCTTTTTTACAGTAAACCCAGGGTCGTCGCCAGCGGGGGGGGGCAGTGGTGCCCGGCCTCCCATTTGAAATCTGTGCCCCCCATTTCACGTATGACCCCCTGGTTGCTGCATACATCTAATGCAGTATTTTTAAAATGTGCCCCCCTTCAGGTTTTTGGCCCCTCCTTCTGTTTTTTGGCCCCTCCTGCTGCTATATCCTGGCGACGGGCCTGAGTAAACCACACTGGATAAATGTCGGACAGAGGCAGTTAACAATCTTTTGCGATCTCTAGAAACTTGCAAAATGCTAAAAATCCTTTTTGAAGTAAAAATGTATAAAAATATCAGAATCAGTGATACCACATCAAACTCTGTTTCAACATCAACATGGCGATTTGTAACATCTAACATGAAAAAGTCTTTACACAAAACGTGATAAACGTCACATTTAGTTTTGAAACCTCTCCAAATACAAACCCTAAGAGAACCAAGTAGGAGGACATGGCATATTATGTCCCCCCCGTCAAAAAAAGTGGGGGGACTCGTTCCCCGTGTCCCCCACCAAATTTCGCCCATGCTTGTTGCTAAACACACCAACCTCCAGCTAGATAAAAATGCTCTTGCCGTTTCAGGAACCTTCCTGCTGATGGAAATAATCCTTCCCACAGGAAACATCCTTCCTACTGATGGGTCTCAAATTGTAATGAAAAGTTCGCCATTTTCCTTTTGCGCTTGTATTAATAATAGTGTTTCTTGTTCATTGGCTTTCAATTACAGTTAGACAGATGTAATATCAATAGTTGGTGTTACTCCAAATGCCCCCGTATTTGTGAAGTAGTGAGATCTTAGAAGTTCAACTCGTTCGAGGCTCGGTGAGACGTCTGGGATTTTACCAAGGGTTCGACAGCCAAAAGAATTTGCAGACCCCGGCTTTACATCTATTCTCTCAGTATCTGCACAGTGCTCACCGCCTTCATTGGCATCCCTGTTTTGGCTTTTGTATAAAATTGAGATAAGTTTTAGACAGGAATTTGGAACCAAAGTGTTTACGAGCGGGTGGAACTTCGTAACCTTAATGGTTACAGACCCTCGTCAGAAGAGCAAAGATTTGCAATGAATGTCAATATGCGGCTCATATGAATTTTCTGGGTCAAGCTTTTCCGACATAAAGAAGCCAAATTATGTCTGTTTTTTCGATTTAAAAAAGCCCAGTGCGTTAAAAAACATCCAGAATTTCAAAATCTGTAAAAATCCCAGTGCGAAAACAGCCAAATTTCAATATCTTCAAAAAAGCAAATCTTAACCCTGCTCTTGGAGTACACTACTCTGGATGTTGCGTTGTACCAAGTGTTACGAGTTAGCGAACAACTGTGTCTGTAATCTTGTGGTCCTATCCCAACGTCATTACAAAACCCTCTGTGTCTGTGATTATCAATCTGCGTTGTGGAGACAGTGTGTGCTTGTGCTCTATGGACTTCGTGTCTGGTTCAAACATTGAAACTTAAAACAATGCAGTGCACAGCAGGAACAGATTCAGTGGGCACTGCATGAGACAAGTTGCGCGTTCCACTTGGACATCTTCTTTGTCTCTTTTCAGATATATTTGGGTGCTCAAATGTGGCCCAGTTCTCGTTTTATGGTAGCAGGGATAAGCTACACGCACCACTCGCAACTCTTCTCCAAGAAAAATTTGTGGAATGAAAAAGTTGCAAAAGAGCCAAAAAGTAGCCAAATAGCCAAATAAAATTTTTGGAGTCAACTGCTTCTCAAAAGAGCCACGTTTCTGGTTTTTGGCTCCAAAAGTGTCAATCTGGCAACCCTGTGTGAAAAGTCTGTTACAAGGTTCTTACAACATAATTTCGCACACGTGGTGGAACGAAACAGGAAAACATCCAAGCTTGTGTCATAAGAAACAAAGAATTTAGAACTTTTTGCTGTGTCTTGTGAACACACAACAAATTTAGAAATTTTGTGTCTTTTTCCTGTGTATTGTGACACAGAAGAAATGCAGTAATGGCAATTGTATAGTAGCGGTATCCAGTGATATCATGACTGGAGTCAATTTTCTGTTTTGACTGTACCTCCTAGCAGGTGTTATGCTAGACTTTCTGGATAAGTGTTCCACCTAACATTGAGTTAGAGTTGAGTCTCAGCTTTTCACTGAGGAGCCAACAGCTCACAACGTATTGTACAATACATCGTGGTTTAATGAAGTATTTGCATATATCACGATCATGGCAGTCACCCTCATACTTTTACTTTGAGTCTTTTGCTGTGCATGTGACATAGAAGGAGACAGGTTGTATTTTTTGCAGCAGAGTTAGGCTAGAGTTTGGAATTGAATGGGAGTGAAGAAGAGAACTAAAATGAAAGCTAAAAAACTGCTTTCACCAAATATACACTTAGATCTAAGTAACCTGATAACAAAAGTGCTGAAACAACATTGGGCACTACCGACTCGAAGGGCTTGTGACTCGACAAATATGATTCCAACTCATCGCTGGCAGCACCACCAGGGGTTAAGACTTGTTCAAGAAGAAGAATACATGCCAAATTTTGAATATTTTTGTGAAAAACACACAATTTTGATCTATTCTAACAAAAATCAATGCAAATGGAAATGTGTTAACCTTTCAGGTCTTTATGATAGCGTTAATGAATAGCTAGCATGTATTTTAGTAGGGTTAGACACCAAACTCATGTTCCTACTCCAAGTAGTTACTAAGTTATGGCCAAATTTCATTATTTGCAAGTTTCGCCACCCCGGGTCAAATTTTGGGAGACCCGACGCACCCTAAACATCAACCAATTGTGAAAAATTGTAGAGGTCTCATTTTTTACCAAAATGCAACACTTTAAAACTAGGTAGAAGTTGTTTGAAAAAAGTCGAGGGCTCCGGATGCACCCTAATGTACATGACACAATTACTTTGCGAATTTAACAACTATACATCAAATTTAATATTAGCCTCTATTTAAATAAGGACTGAAGATGTGGTTAACACGAAACTAGTTTCCTGGTGAAAATAAATTGCGACTGATTCGCTTGATGTGTGGTCACTGCTGTGACTTTGCTGTTTTGCTAATTCTCACCAGCAAAGCAAATTTAATAATTCCATAAACCTAACAGCATAATAGAAGGACAAGAATTTATTTAGTCGCTTTGGCATGGATTGTAACAGCATTTGGCAGTTATCTTTGATTTACTGTCTCGATACCATACTTGAATGATGGCTTCCATTAGCTTGGTCATGGTCATGGTGGTTGTGCAATCGAATTTTGTAATCGAGATTTTGTTATTGATCATAAATTCTCAATGGGGTTAAGATTTCGCGAATTTCCAGGCCAATCTAGCACGTTTAATTTTGTTTCCTGAAAATCGTTTTCACTTTTTCAGGTGAAAGACACGGGGCAAGACCCTATTACAATTTTCTTCTATCAGGAAATGCACCCTTCTCATATCTGGAATGGCTTTTCCTTCAATTACCTTAATGTATTTGTAGAAATTCATCATACCCTCATTTAGCATAAGTGAACTTACTCCAGAAAAGCTAAAACTTCCCCAGAGCATCTTATTTTGGTGGTGCTTAATTACTACCTCATTGAAATAAGCAGGACTTAACTGCTCACCCTTCCTGACCCTGACAAATCTGCTGTGATTCCCTTGAATAAACAATGACTTTCTTCTGAAAACAGCACTTTTTTTCCGGTCTTTTGCAGTCTAATAATAATTTTTCATTTTTTGCTCATTTAATTTTTTCCTTTCATGTTTTGAGTAAGAAGCTGCTTTTTAGCGTTTTTTTGCGCCTTTCTGTCAGCCTCCACTAGGCGGCGTCACGCTGTACATGCGTTTATCTGAACTCCAGCATGCATCATATCTTTCTCTATATCTTCTTTTTGCATACCTTTTGCAGTTTTCAGTGGCTGTTTGGGTACAGTTTCAATGTTGCGAAATCGTAACAATGCGACTCCGCTTCCTAGTACGAATCTCAACCAGGATGGGTATCAGGATTAAGGGGCCCGAGACAAAATCTCAGATAGCTGCCCCAAAACAGCGCACAATTTGTGATATTTCATGTGTACAATTTGTGGTCTTAAAATGGGAACCCCTGGCCTCTATATTTGTTCACGTTTTATCAAAAAGGGGCACCTATATTTGCACAAGTTATACAGAAATTTTATTTGCTAAGGTAAATTGAATTTTTTTATTTTGTCTGGGTATTTGCTTCTGCGTGGAAGTCTATATCACATTGAAAATTGTTTGAAATCGTTTGATTTTACATTGTTCTTTGCATACACATTAAGGTTATTGACAGCCCTCCTTTGGCACATTTGCACATACTTTTTGCTTTGTTGTGAAATACATATGACTTGCTTCAGAGCTTATTAAATGTGACTCTAGAATAGTTCATCAGTTTTTTAAAAAACAATGCAAAATCGAAGTGACAAACTTTCAAAGAAGGGCCCCCGTCATCTCTCGAAAAAGGGGGGACCGAGGCGACAACCTAGTTCGCCTCCACTGATATTCACCTCTGCTCTCATCTACATACAAAAGAAGGAACTAAGTTCATCCTATAACACTACTGAACTGGTTACAGTCATATGCAACGTCGTAAAACATATTTTTGAATTGTTCCGTCACGTCACGCAGTACTCATTGCCTTGGGCTTACAATGAAACAGAAGCAATTGAGATTTCCCAGATGCACACCAAAAGGAATCGCGATATCGACTAAACAACAACGTTAGTCATTATTTGCACAATATTGTATAAAGTGCATAACAATGAAAATTGTGTGCGTAATTACCCATTTCAATTCTGAACTTTGACGTTCATGGGCCCCGGTGCGGCGCACCGTGGAGCCTGGGTCAGTCATCCTTTCAATGAAACCTTGCTTGTCTTTGCTAATTTTTTCACGGTGAACGCTCAACACACAAAAATCGAACAAACGTTCTGTCTAAAACTAACAATGGATTTCTCAAACGCTTGTGGAAGCATTGCTACAGATTCTCTCATACTTCTTTTCACAAAATATAAAATTATGTGGCGTACCGCCAATGTTGCCCTTTCTAATGTTTTAACATCATATCTGACTGATCTTTTCAGAGAAATTTCTGATGTCTGATAGTTCGGCGACAAACCTGATGTTGACCGGGCTGTTGCTTTTGTTTCCCGCATTTCCTCTACTTTTAGGATGAAAATAAGTTAGATCATAATTTGTAATTTTCTTTCATCAGTCTTTCACCCTCATGTGTGTTTGGTTATTGTTCCAAACTAAAGTTCCCTTCGCTGCGTTGGAATTAACGTTTTACGGTAAGCATAACCAGGCCCGTAACCAGGGGAAGGGAAGGCGAAGCCCCCCCTAGAAAATTCGTCGCCCCCTTGGAAAAATGTGTTGGATTTTGTTTAAAAATATTGGACATGGTTCAAAAAAATTTGGCTCCTCTCAGAAAACACTTCGCCCCTCATGGTTTCCCAAGCTGGTGACGGGCCTGCGCATGACCGACTTCTCCCTTTGATGACGATTCGTCGCTTTATTCCGGATTCAAAGAGGGTTATCGCGCTTTGTTAGGTTTTTGTAACAGAAGCATTTAACTTGAAACTGTATTTAAACTGTAACATACAAATCTAATGTTATCTGATGTTGAAAAACGTAACAATCTGGTGTTAGCGAGACTGACCCCAGTGGCAACACTGCTTACCGCTATAATCACCCAGTAGTCCCTGTCTTACTGCGTTACCTGCCAATTTGTCTGTTTCCATCAGTCACATGCGGCAAAATGCCTACTACCGTAAGCTGAAGTGAACCTTTGCAGATGTGTTGCCAAGTTATTGTTACGCAGTTAAGACCAACATTAGAACAATCCTCTCGAAAGTTTTGCAACGTACCTCTGCAGCCAAAGGAGCAGATTTGTGTGAACCGCAAGCTCATCATGCATGACACCTGAATAGAACCTGGCTCTTGTGCAGTTTTCATACCGGCGAATAAACTGCCATAGCAAAAATTAAATCAATTAATTGGAATTAAGCTGTTGATTTCAGTTTTTGTAGAAGTTTTTGGTTCTTAGTCCAAGTTTCCAAGGGTCCAAATGCCCATTTTGCCTCCCCTGCGGATAGGCTTGTAGCAGGGTTTTAAGATTTGGGTGTGCACTATACATTTTTAGGGGGAAAGATTTTTGTTTCTATTATATGTTTAAAACAAATTTTTCTGGGCACAACACAATTTAGGGGGCACTTCCCACCAAATGCCCCCCGTGGCCACGGGCTTGCTTGCGGACGCCCATGGGCTAGGAGTTGTCGAAATGCTTCACAGTTTGCAGCAACTCTGATGGTTCCGCTGCCTTTGCATCAAAACGGGACCAAATAAGGTCAGAGATGTATCCGATCCTGGACGAACTCCGGGTCGCTTTCCCGTGTGTGAATCCAGAAGGACTTGCCTCACCAATCTTTCTTGGGACATTCTGGTCACATGGCCGAATCATCGTAGCTGGGATCTCTCAATTCAAACAAGTGGTTCGGCATTCAGGATTTTATAAAATTAACACCTTCGCATTGTTGCGAAAGCGTCATGTCATGTACTCTTCGCAAACATACCATCTCTGCGGCTTGCACTTGAGACAGCACCCCTTCACCCATTATGGAAAGTTCACGCCCGTGACTATCGGAACAAATACCGGTTTGAAAACTGAAAGCTTTGCGGTGCTTGGAAGCTCCCGTTTTGTGACAACGGAGTGATAAAGCTCACGTATTATGGTACTGTATTTGCTTTACTAATGCGTGAATCAATGCTCCTATTCTGCCTTCTGTCAATCGTGAATACCACGCCGAAGTACTGTACTTGAACGTCTGGACCTGCTGCTACTGGTGGAAGAACCTTTTTCAAAGTGGGGGCGCACAAGTGCACGTCAAAAAACTGTGGAAATTTTTGTAGTTTGACTTGTCAACTGTGACGTAACAAGCATTAAATATGACATAATTAACTTTTGTCAGCATGTTTAAGCAATTTTATGCAATCTTTCATAAGCCCATAACGACCCCTAGCCTACCTACACTATACTCCATCTATCTACGCTACGTTGACTTGAGCACATAAATGTAATTAGTTGTTCTTAGTCTTGTCCAGATTTTGTGTACGGTTTATTCTGGCAAACATTTACAAAATTCTGGCAAATTCACTGCTAAATTACAAAAAATATAATGCAAATAGTATTGCCAAATTTTTCCATTAAACGATTTTAACAATGGACCCAAACAATGGACCCAATAGTAATTGTGCTGCTTAAAGTATTTCAGCAAAATACAAATTTTAAAAGTGGGTGACTATAAGCCCATGTGGGCCCCCGGTTCCTCCACCCCTGCCTGCTGCAATATATAGAACTTACCGTACAAGGTTTTGCGTATCACCGCAAAACCTTGTTCATACCGCTGGTCAAACCCCTGGCTCTATTAAATATGTGCACCGACATTACTGTCATGACAAAGCAATCTCAACCACAAACAGGGGTTTTAGCACTAAATAATGCTCACATGCTGGACCAGCAACTGCGTGGGCGAGATATTGCACCGGTATGCATGAGAACAGGAAGTAAAACGCGTGACACCTTGACTTCCTTATTGATGCTGCAGTTTGTAGGAGCAATTTCTAGTAGACCGATTAATCTGCGTTGAAATGGTAGTTTGTAATCACAAACAGTTTCAATCGCTGCGGTTCAGCCACATTTTTTAAACCTTTGGGATTAAAGTATGAGATACGAGAAATTCCACTTCATGTCCAACTAAAGCTTGCATATGCTTTGTACTCAATCCGTGGTGTGATGGCAACTAATTTTTCTTTTGAGTTTTGAAATATTATGTGGCCTACGCTTGTTACTTTTTAATATAATTCCTTTGTATCTACACTAAAGCAGCGTCTTTATTTTCGAACAGCTACAATACCGCTAATCTAAGTTTGTTTGATTTATCAAGAAAAAATTAGTTACGAACGACTTTTCATCAAACGTTTTGAACGAGTTACTAATTTTTCTGAAAGAAAAACAGACATTATACAAAGTTTGTAGTGATGCAGACACCCTTTGCCCAGTCCCGTCGCCACGGAGAGGCTTTGCTGGGCTAAACGCCCCCAAACAAAACTTCAAGCCCACCCAATTGAAATAAGAAACACTATAAATCAAGAGTTTTTGTCAAAGTTTAGGATGTCAAGCCCCCCTGCACAAACGTATGTCAAGCCCCCTGCACAAACGTATTGAAGATTTTCTGGCGACGGTTCTGCCTTTGCCTCCGCTATTGTTAGTGCAAAATGAATTAACTTTGTTGCAGTAGCAGAGAACATGACCCTACAGATGATATTTTCCATTGTTAAGTGAAATTATAGAAGGTTCAGTCACCGCATTCTCACAGTCGCAATGCGAGTGTGTGATACGCGATTTACATTTAACCTTGTCTGCCATCACCGCAAACAGATCCGTCCAAATATCGAAACAAGCAGATCACCCACCTATTGTTTTGAATAAGTCGATGGTGGATGTACAATACTATTACTGTAGTATAGCAACAAACAGAAATTAGTATGGGTAGAGATGCGAAAATACAAAGCCTACTCAATAATTACATGAAATAAATAAACAAAATGCTGTTAAATGTTGTAGCGTTGCAGTTGATGAAAAACCAAACTGAAAACCACAAACTGACAACGAAGACCCATGCAACAGTGTAGTATTAAAGTTGCATAGATGTGTAGGTATGTGGAGTACCATACAGGCCTGTAGACAGGTTTCAAGATTTGGGGGTGAAAATACATTTTTAGAGGGGAAATATATTTGTTTTTATTATGAACAAACAATTTTTTATGGACACAACAAAATTTAGGGGAGCACAAAAAATTGGGAGGGTCACTGCCCCGATTGCCCTACGTGGCTACGGGCCTAGTGCCATACAACTTGTATACCACACTAAAGCAACATTCTTAAATTCTTAAAATCATTTGGAGCCCCGTGCACGAGACATGTGCATTTATAAATTTATGCAAACTCGTCCAACGACACGTGTGATGTGCATTTAATGTTTCAGCTGCCATACCTCGTCCAAACAGGTGTGAAATGTGCACGAGAGAAGCAGGCAGTGAGAGAACAATGTATTTTTCGTTTGCTATGTCTGGTGCTGATCGGTAGAGGTTCTCTTTGCTCTTTGGAGCTCTTTGGGGGTTTCATGCATGAGCTGTTACAGGTTACTGTGAGTACAGCTTGGGAACTGGAAGAGCATGTTTGCTGGATTGCTGTTGCAACGTTTTCGCTGAGAGTTGCTCATGCCTTTTTCTTGTTTGGTGTGTCTGGTTCTATAGGAAAAAATCTTTAGACTAGAGGATTTACCAACGCTTTGGTGGTTTCATGAACGAGTTGTTATAGGTCACTGTGAGTTCAGATGGGCAACTGTATGGGCGTTTTTAGTGAAATGCTGTTGTAGCGTTTTCGCTGAGAGTTGCTAATATCTGATGTGGTATGCAGTGATGTAACTGACGGGGGTAGGGGTGCGCGTCGCCCCCCCCTGGCAAGCTAAATTTAAAAGATAGGCCCCCTCAGAGATTTCATGAGCTGCAGAATATGAAAGTGCTTCTACAATTTTTGGAAATCTGTTGGCCTTGACATTTTAAATACTGAAATAGTGCGGTGCTTAGCAACCCAACAATCATCAAATGAATCGTAAATTCAAAGTTGTTGCAGTGCAGCGGCGTGTATTGTAAAATCCATCATCTTGGATGTGCATATACAGTATGTGATGTAACAATCGCCCGTAGGTGTGGAACATTGCCGTCATTTGCGGCCTAATACTTCCATTTACTTTGGACTGTGTGATGGAGTTGTGAATAAGATTATGACTGAAAGCTGTCATGTACTTTTCCTTGAGATTAGGTAGTGACCTTGAGATTAGAACACAGAAAAAGTTGTGTAGTGACACTACAACTCTCTTTATTGTTTTTGAAAGCCATTTAAGAAAGCTGTCTGCAATTCACCGCTGGAAGTTGAACCAGCGGTGTTGATTTAAGCACATTGGCTGAAGGTGATAACTTCGTTTTTTTCTGGCCACCCCAGCGGGTACCGCGGCTTTCGTCTGCGCAGCACACTTTACACCTCCTTGAAGTGAAGTATGCGATAAGCTCTTAGTATGGGTCGCGGCCTAAACAAGGGTTGCGATTTTGCAAGGGGTCAGAAAATAGGTTGCGCCGAGGCGATCAAAAACCTACACTTGAGCTGTACTTTTTCAGACTTGTCTGTGTCTGTTTGCAGTGTAGCGAAGGCACTTGTGAAAAGAGTAGAATGCTGACATTGAAAACGAACTTAGCAACCTACTGCCAAAAATCATCCACACAATCAACATTTTTGTCATGTTAGCATACGCTGTTTGAGACTTGGGTCGCAAGATGTTCACCAAACTCAGATTTCAGTCACGCTCGAAAAAGTTTTGGAACCGCTGGTCAATTAAGCTTAAGCAATATGCCATTATTGTCAGGAGTCGTCTGATAAACACCCACATCCAGCTTCATTATCATTTCTTCACTTTTTCTGAGTATTGCGAACAGGGCCGGATTAAGGGGGGGGGGCAACGGGGGCAATTGCCCCGGGCCCCCCGCTGCAAGGGGGCCCCCCGTGATGAAATTTATTTGTTTCAAATAAAATACTCGGTTGGAAAATTTTCGTGATTCAGAAGCGATACAAGAACACAACTCTATTATATTCCTATGTTTTGTCAAGTATGAAGGGCACCCAACAACAACTGATTTCTCTACATCAGGAGTGGGGAACCTAATT
>Ga0210059_1008843_pt1 | contig 15808 bp, 11 predicted proteins | sample Ectturendosymbi2_FD_188042 | JGI IMG/M metagenome (GOLD analysis project Ga0210059, IMG submission 188042) | Ecteinascidia turbinata endosymbiont from Florida, USA - Sample 2 (SPAdes) (version 2) | ecosystem: Host-associated > Tunicates > Ascidians > Unclassified | place: Key West, Florida... | reverse complement strand
ACTTTATTGCCTCGAGTTCTGCACTGGTTTTAATGACGCAAAACGGCAACATCTATCGACCATTAACACAGACAGCAACTTGTCTTTTACGACTATACAGCAGCAAACATATTGCAGAAAACAGTTAATGAATCTGGCAGACGACAACTCGCTCACGGCACTACTGACGAAAAGAGCCCAAGTAAGGTTCTGCGAGATCGTAAATACATGCACAGAAAGGTGAGCAGAAAAACGCATTCAACGAACGGCGTGAATGTTGAGTCACGTGTTACGTAAAACGCTGTGTGAACATGTGAACGGTTTGTGCCCAGCCGGATGGCTCAATGAGCAGTCTATTACAAAGCACTGGTTCCGGTCCTTACGTACTTGTCCATATAGTTGGGCCACAGGCCGCAACAGCACTTATTTCAAAATTTACATAGTATATTATATAGAAATACCATCTTACCTCCACATAGTGGCTTCTTCGGAGCGAAAATTTCTTTTTCAAGATTTAAAATATTGCAATGGCCTACTAGAATGGATGGAATAATTTAACTAATCATCGAAGCGTAATTAAGTTGGTATGTCAGGAAAGATTACTCGACTTTGAACGTATCTACGATCGTTTGTAATCCAAAGCATGAAAAAATTGTATTTCACTGTTTAACTTAGGTATTTTATTTTACTTTTTCAGGAATATTAAAATCATCAGCTGATTCCATGTGTGGTACTTATGACTTGTCCAAACTTAATGGATGGTGCCCTCTGCTGTCCATGACTAGTGTAGATAGTACCATGAGAAGATGATGATAGAGAAGAACTACTTTAGATGTAGAAAAAAATGTATAGGAATCTAATTTTAGTATATTGAAATGTATAGACATATATCGTATCAATAGATGATGCAGCACTGATCATTGTGAGTTTTTGATTTTTATCGTTTTCGTGATGTAATTGTGCATTTGTTGATGCAACGTGACTTAAAATTATACTCATATACCAGAAGACTACGAAACCTTGTGGTTTTGACTCTGTCTATTTAGACAGCCAGCCGTAAGCTGAATAGCAATAAGATAACAAAAGAGTATACATAAAGTACTGATGATAGAATCCTTACTAATAAGATTATCGAGGAAAATTTGCTTTGGTTTTGAAACCCTAAAAACGTAGACACTTTGGTTAGAGTAAGGCAGCTGACCAAAGTCTAACATGAAACCTGAAGTCTAGACAATACCACTGACTGAACGCTATGAGTAAGTAAATCGCCTTCGAATACTCATATTGACAAAAGGTCAACTTGCATTAAGGATTCATACCACTAAGTTTGATGCTTGATAAAACGTATAAGATGACAAAGCGATCTAGGCTTGTACCAAGAAATATCCAAGTCTGTACTGCGAAATTACTTTTGAAGTAAGATCTTTTTGAAGCTATTTCAATTATGAGAAATCTAGAAAAGAACATAAGGCTCTATTTGTCCTAAGTAACCTTATTCCCTTTTCAGGTTGAAATTTTGTTTAGTCATCATTGACGCGGGAGAATTAACATCTGTCAGTTCTGAACCTTAGTAAAACCCATAAACTCAAAACTACAATACCACCACTTCAAATTTCAAAACGACACGAATTTCAGAAATAGAATAGTTTAATGAAGGCGAGGTTAGAATAAAACCAACAAAATAAACTAAGAAGGCAGAGAAAATTAAGTAAAATAGGAAAACGAGCATAAAACAACGAAGGACTTCATCTGCTCGAAGTCTGATGACAATAGGTTCGGTTTCAATAAACTGCCTGCCCGAAGTCTCAAGGTCCTTTATAAATCGAGGTAGATCCCAAGAGTTATGGGTCTGAAGTTGTTCGGGAACCGGAAAGCTGAAGCGAATGTAAGTACAATTGTGGTAATGACGTGCTCTACCCGTGAACCATATTAAACGAAACAAAGCGAGGTTCGATAGAGGTATTGCCCCACTGTGCTTGAAAATATCTTTAGCCTGTCTCAAGGCAGTAATAGGATCCAGGTGGTGACCCTGAAGAGCTAGGATCGTTTCATCTTGAAGGATTTCTTCGTTCATCATAGTTGATAGCAGTAGTATGTTTCACCATCAATTAATGCAGTCCTTGATAAAGATTCGAATGCTGATGTAGGCCTAAAACGGCTTGCCGATATAGTCGATACGAAGTGGAATTCCCCGGATGATGCAATCGTGGCGCAAGAACCTTGTAAAAGAATTTAAAACACAGAATTGGGAGTAGATCATCTTAGATTTTCGAATTCTAGAATTCTAACACAAATGGATTCTAGACACAAACGGATTAGGATAAGACCTAACTGAAGGACATAAAACGTACCTCTATTCTCTATATCGGTTGAAATACTACTTGAAAAAATCACGTTTGATAACAATCTTTAGAAGTAAAGTAAGTGTATGTTAATATACACATACACTCTGTGAAGGAGTTTTTTCAAGTTTTTGATGCTTCATTGAAACCCTTAACCTTTGGCTAACACCGATATCTTGTGAGAGCATGTGTCAAGCTCAAGCATTAGCAAAAGTTTTGCAATTAAAAATCATGATCTTACTCGGTAAAACCTCAAATTATCGGAGATTGAGCTATACTTTAATATGGTTATTAGTAGCCAGTCATTGGCAAGCTGCTTTCTGCTAAACCAACCCCACACTGTATGTGCACATCCTTAAAATTAAAGTATAGAATGGACATGATTAAGAAGGATTACAATTTAATTGGGAAGAGTACGAGAAAGGTTATGTTGACAATTTTTTTTTGTTCAAGTTTATGATTTCGGAATTGTAAGAACTAGAATAGTATCTTTTCATTTAGCAACATCAGTTTTATATCTTATCAAAACATCAATGGTATTTGGTTAAATCAAAAACTCTTAAAAGTACAAGGAGAAACATAAAGTTTGTATGTTGCATTTTCAGTAATACTGGTGTAAAATATTTATGTGAAAACTAGTTTGAAATGTACAGATTGTTACACATACAACTGGTAAAATCTGACAGTTTGCATCAACAAAGAAATTGTAGTAATGAATTGGAGCCTTTTCTCAATCTTGTTTCTGATCAAGGAAAGAGAGTCGTGTTAATACTTGAAGAAAATCAGATATCCATTGAACATATAACCCCTCACGTTGATGTGGAACCATGTTATTTACATAAATACAAAGAAAATTTAGATGAACAGAATCACCATTATGAAAAAGTATCTGCAAACCATTTGCAAATAACTTTTGAATTAATTAATATTTTAGTAAGACGAAAATACGTCGAAGCACCGCACTCCTTCCACATTGAATATGGACTGTATATAACTTTTATTCTGGCATTGTTTGAAGGGCAAACCTTCTTGTCAAGACGTTGTACTATTGTTAGTTTCGGGAAGCATAGACTTTTGCAACTTTGGAAAATGTTATTTTGCTACCGTTTCTCTAGACGATTCTTTACCGCACCCAGGTCTTTTCGAATCCACTAAGCATAATTATACTTTTTAATTGTTGTATTTTTAGTTACGCTCGCCTAGATTTTTGAGTTGTATTAACTTAGAATTGTTTTGGTTCCTTTGTGCTCATCTCTTCACAAAAATAATCAGTCAATGCAAAAAGCCTTGGTTAAGAACCGGATTGAAATACTTAAACTGTTGTTCAATTTTATTTTGGCTAAGACTAGTTCCAAAGTCCATCTGCCTCCACGTACCACAAATATCTCGTCGATACCACTTGAAAAATAAGTGTTCATACTTTTGCTATGAATTTATTCTAAAATAATTTACTACAATTTGACAACTATTACTTGACATTTTCGAAACCCCGTCTATGAAAAATCTGACCAGGACCAAGATTGCTTATTACACGATTGTCTTTATAATTATCCTCGCTTTTATGTTACAGGATACCTTGGAGAAAATCAAGTTGACTTTGGTTTTAGAGATATATACTAAAGTGTGTCTGATCTGGCGACCTTTATGACTGAATACATCTTTTGAAACTGTTACCATGATAAACTTTAAGTCGACGCTAGACGCTGTCATGTCTAGAGTACCTACTTTCAGTTGGCCTATCGCACATATTGGCCAACCCATTTTTCATTTCGGAAAACCCACTTCTAAAACACCTAAAACACTTAACACATCCGTCGGAATTCTGTCCTCGTTGACACAGAGAGAAAAGAAAATGTATTTACATTTCATAATAAGTGTCAGCGTAAGAAATAGGGTAACTGAATGCTAAAGTAACTAGAAGTTTATTTACTGTTTAAGAAAAAAATGTTATTAGGATGATCCAGTCACTCACTAATTGTTATCTCTGGGTAGAACAAGTCACAATAAGATCTATGGGAGTGCCTGGAGCGGTGTCTGCTCCATGACACCAAGAGGTATTTTGATTATATTCAAGTATTTTTGGACGAGGATCATATAGAGTGAGCTAGGTGCACAAATTATTTCGAATTCACATATTACTATCAATCCGCTCACGCTCCTCTGGCTTTGGAAATTTCCATCGAGGTAGTTGTTTTTTGGACGATGATGCAAAACGAGTATCTTGCTCGTCGGATACTCGATCTCAAGTAGGAGAAGGATTTAAAACTTACCCTCTGCTCGTAATTTTCAGTGGGTTTAGCCCTTATTATCTTACCTTCCTCGGAACCGGACCGTATGAAGGAGGAGTAAGGATCCGTTTCCTATAGTCAAGAGGAGACTTATGATTTCAACCTTACATTCACTCAAAGACACTACAATGCATTAATGAATACGATATTTTATGACATTTTGTAGGGATGAAAAGAGGTCCCACTTTGCTATGATGAAAGAGTGAATAGATGAGGATGACGTTGGATGGTTGAATGGGAAGAGGTGATAGACCCTTTAGTCCGACGTACGACACTGATGTCCCATGGCTGTGAAGGACTACTGTTCTAAATTTTAACTCATTAACTACGATAACCTGCCGATTCCTACGACATCCGTGGATGTCATACCTAGGATGCTGAATGTAAAGGTAGTCCTTAGGAATTTCGGACTACTCGCAATCTTGTACAGGCGCCATGCAGATTGTGTTCTCACTCCTTCCGTGTTCTGCTGACTTCGTTATCCTCATCCTTATTAAGCACCATGTTATTGTTTTTGTGACAGGGAAATGGGACAGATACTCGCTCCATGGTGACTGACGTCTTTTTAAACACTTAAGATCAAACAGTTTAGTAAAAAAAATAAGTAAATAACTATATAGGGAATGTGACTGGAACATCGGTAATACGTACACGCTTTTCAATTAAGATATATAATTGACCAACGAAAGTTAGACCCTAAAAATACTAGAAAAACCTTCCGATCTGCAAATGGTCTGGCGGCATTGGCCAACTCGTCACTACCGTGGGACCAGGCGGGGAGATTTCTTTGGTGACGCTTAGAGATCTTCTTGCTAAAAGATCGGGGGACCAGGGACCATCAATAGAAACCCCTCAGCCAAATTCAGAATTATTAAAGTGCTTTACAAAGAGAAAGTAGAGACATTTTGATAAAACTCCTTATGAAACTCACCAAGTTATGGTGTTATTAATGATAAAAATTAGGAAAAAGATAAATAACGGGTTTTCTGAATAAATAGCTGAGATTTTATTGAAATATGTTTGTAATTAACGACACCACCCTTCGTGAAAAACAATAAAAATAAGACCCCAGACAGAATTGATTAACAATCATCGAAGCCAAAAAAAGATATAAGAGGATGGGTTATCAATATTCTTTCTGTTACAGGATAAGTAGGCTTGTATAAGAAAAATGAGTACTGAACGCCATGCAGATTTGAAACAACATTGCTACGAAAAGAAAGAAGACATACGAAGACTTGAAGAGGAGATACGAAAATTAGAAGCGAAAATATACATTCCGAAGGAAGCAAGCGAGACGTCTGAACCCAGTAAGGACAGAAAGTCGTCTCGGGAGCTAAGGAAACAGTCATATCAAAGATCAACCAGAGAGACATCTCCAACAAAAGAATATATACCGGCTGCTTCATACGACCACGAGGAGAGACAAATTCGATCTTCTGGAAATAGCTCCCAAGGTCAGGGAAGTATTAACAAAGTTTATACTACAATCAAAATTTATGCCAGTCAAAACAGTAACTTTTCTTTTAAGATCAATGACCCTTTATCCATTATTTGGGATAAGTATAGACGACGTTTTGTTTTAAGATGTCCACTCTATTTTAAAATGGAAACTCTCTGGCATAAAATTGAGCCAGCAGATAATTATGATCCCACTCTAAATCCCGAAACCAAAGTACCTTTACGATTACCGGGAATAACAATTTTGGACCAAAACGGGATCTTGTTTCTCTTCCTGCCTGTGTGACAGTGGCAGGAATGTTCCATGTATTTCACATTGAAACCAGTAATGGTTTTACCCTGTATTTTACTACGAGAGCAAACCTGGAACCGATTATATTGCCCAAAGGAACGGTCTTGGGGTATCTTTATGCCATTGCCCAACTCCAGAAATGATACTCTCATCAAGTAATGTACATAGAACCAAGTCATTTTGTATATCATAGATTAAGAGTTTTATCAAGAGCCACTTTATATAAGCCACTTTATATAAGGTTGGGAACCCCTGGTCTAGTTCATCAAATTTGGACTAATTGAAAACGTCATTCAGGTCTTGCGTAAAATTAGAAACCTTTGGGTAAATCTGGAGCATTTGGGTATGGTCCAAGAGCTTCAATTGAATCTGGGAAAATGAGAAAAGTTTTATACAAATGAGGGCGACATTACAAACATTTAGGATACATCAATTGGAAATAACTGGGTAAAGTCCATCAGCCAAACAAAATTTTAATTTATAACAGTTTCATTCAATTGTGGGTAACTTCAGTCAGTCATATTCCAAAGTTGGGCTATATAGAAAATCTCCATTGAAATTCGATTACATTTGAAAACATTTGAAGCAGAACCGTCGCCAGAAAGTCGTCAACAGGAGGGCTTTGCTTTTGTGCGGGGGACTTTACATTCTTTTAGGGGGATTGACATTCAATTTTGACAAACATTCCACTAAGATATAGTGTTTCATATTTCAATATGAGGGGGCATGGAGCTTTATTTGGTGGGGCTAAGCCCACCAAAGCTCCCGTGGCGACGGGATTGTATCTAAGTGAACTATCCCCCAAATTGAAACATGAAGCATTAGATATAAGCGAATTTATGGGGCCCTTTGACAAAAGTGCATTACAGTTTCTTTGGGCCCCTTTGAAAGCAAGGTATTTGCACGTTACAACTGCTGTTTGGGGCCCCTTTGAAAGCAAAGTAGCCCACTTATACATTGCAGTTTCTGTTGGGCTCCTTTGAAAGCAAGGTAGGCTACTTTACACATGACAGTTGCAAAGGGGGGCCCGAGGCAAATGCCTCGCTTACCTTATAAAGCACACCACTGTATATAACCCTGACAATAATCTTATATGAGAATATGAAACCGATTGAATACGTTCTGCTTCATCCGATATGCATACTTTCTCACCTGATGTGCGCACGTAAACACTGTAATGTAAAGTTATCTTTATATTATTGAACACATTGAAGTTGTTGATGAGTTTATCACTTCAAAAAACGCAGATATCACGCGATTTTTCATAATAACCTAGACACACAGGTCGACTAAAAAACAGATCTGGGTGGAAACAACCCTCAGTGGGAGTCCTGGTCCCAATGCGCCAAAACACCTACTCCCACAACTTGAAGTGAACATTTGAAGATTTACTGCCATGTGATTGTTATGCAATAAAGACCAAGAGTACAACATTCCGCTAGCAAGATTCGCAACCTGCCTATGCAGGCAAAGGAGCGAACTGCGCACTTGCACTAAGCGTGTCGGGGGCCTCGCGGTCATGACTTTGTCCTGATGGGCCTCGCGTTCATTTATCCGGCCCTGCCTACATGCCTAGTTGTATACGTCCAGAAGTCAGATTTCCACTTGATCAACGTATTTTGTGGAGTGATTGTTGTAAAAAAATGTAGGCTACTATGTCTAGCCCAGGTAGTCTTCTCTTATTTTGTACTGCACAGCAGCAAGATACCTTTGGTGCTTACGACCAAAGTCACATTTGCGCAGCCTGCCGTTCTGACAGACAGATGGAGTTAATTGTGTAGTTAGAAGAGTTATTTTTGGGGGATGTCCCAAAACAGAATAGTGCAGTTAGTGGGTTGTGGATGTTAACCGTTGCGTCCACCTAGGCCTTAGTCTATATTTGTTAACATTTATAGTCGATTTGAGATACAAAATATTATTAATCTAAACATGTGCCATACACCAGGATATTAACAATCAAGACATCAGCAAGGTTTATGCATGCGTATTTCGGCCAGTAAAAAGCCCAACGCGTACGCTTTAAAAGCATATTTCACTTAAGCTCATGGTGAAGTTTATCAATTTGCGCTATTGATAGAAAACGTTCATCGCGGCGCACATGCTTTGACAGGCCTCCTGTTTGTTCCTTCGATAATAATGTTTTGATAACTGAACGATAGGATTGATTCTGATTTCCTGCAAATTTTTCTTACATTTGCATTTCATTATGACATCTCTAAATAATTGCCGTCAATTAAATGACAATGATTTTACGACCCAATTCCTATTGTTAAGCTGGTTCAAAAAATTTAGTTTGAAACTACAAGCCTATTATGCGTTTTTGCGGGAAAATTTATAAATAATTTGCACAATCTGCAAATGCTGTTCATGTTGTGAATTAAAAATACATTTTCAGAATGTCTAACTCCCTACACAAACATGAAGGCCCCCAATGCAGTGGCGTGTGGAAGGGGGGGGGGTGAACGGGGCACCGGCCCCGGGCATCCAAGGCAGGGGGGCATTCAAAGAGTGAAATTAAAAAAAATTAAATGCTGTAACGAGATGATTTTTCCTGTTGCAAGTTTACTAACGCATGCCGAATGGATTTAATTTTTCGAAACTTAGTTTGTTCTCAACACAAATTATTACGTATTCAAATGCCAGTAATTCTCAGATTCTTCATTACCAGAGTCTTTTACTTTAGGTGTACGGTGCACGCCCAATCAAATTGATAGTGACGTGGCTTGTTCCAGATCGTGCGATCAAGGGAAAATCACAAAAAAGGATTGAAAGATCAGGATTTGAGATAAAGATTATTGAGAAAAACCCATTTTTTAATCTAAATCTCCTGTTTTCTAAATCCGTTTGTTTTGTTTTTTTTGGAAAGAAACAGGTTTGACACCATTCTGAATTGTTTTTCATGCCTTATCACCATTTGCAGAATCACACAATAACGTTTTGTAGCTATTATGGCATTCTAATTTGACGGTAAAGAAATGTACCCCATCTTTTCTTCCGCAAAGTGTTGTTGGTCAATTCACTCCAAAGTGGTAAGACTTGGCAAGAATGCGCACAGCAAACAGAGAAAAGCAACTCCCACACAAACTCTGCAGTTCAACGTCAAGTTTATGTACATGTCCAGCTAGTTCAGCATCTATGCAGTGTAATTTTTCAATATACGTTTGGTATGGTCCAACGTTGAAAACAGCTTGGATGCAGAGAATGCAGAAAAATTGAGTAAAATATACCAATTTTACAGATCTGAATAAGATAACCAGTAGAATTTACTCAAACTTTTCGAATTCTTCATCTCTTTTTTTCAAGTCCTTCAAATTTAGTTGCTGTTCGTTTTGTTTCATTAAAAAAACAATTGCTTTAACTATACAAGTGTGCTGGTTATTTTCCTTTTTACTTCATAGTACATTTTTCAAAGGAAAAGTTAAGAGTGGCATTTTGGTGGGTTTAATTGTTTTATTTAAGTGGGCTTTAAAAAAACGGGTGATGTTTTTGGTTGGGTCTAATTACATCAACACTGAAGATAATTATGGATGTTTAATTGAATTTCTGAGCCAAATTTCAACGTTCTTGATTTTGCTGATTTCAGTTTTTCAAGGTGTTTTAGGGACCCGTTTCGGGCCCCTAGAATTGAAAATCGGATCCCTAGAATCAGAGAAAATCATCATCGGGTCTCTAGAATCAAAGAAAATCGTGTCCCTAGAATCAGAAAAATTGGGTCCCTACAAGTTCTTATCAGGTACGTAACATTTTCCTTAAAAAAACCCTGGCTGATTTTATGATGCATCACTAGTATCCCGTTTCGTCGTACACCTGTGCTTGCGATATGTGCTTCGTTTCGACCTTCGTCATTAATTGGCAGTTCAGGCGGATTGATCATAGGCGTACGAGGCGGGGGGTGCGGCCGCCCCTCCGGGCTCGAAAAATTCCAGGGCAATTCTGTGTTTCAGGGCAAGCGCTAGTTGCTCAAAAATCCTGAATGATAAAATACATTTCAATACAGTGAAAAATTCCAGGACAACTCTGTTTTTCAGGGCAAGCGCGAGTTGCTCAAAAATCCTGAATGTAAAAAGTATATTGAATATCAATACAGTGAAAAATTCCAGGGCAACTCTGTTTTTCAGGGCAAGCGCTAGTTGCTCAAAAATCTGAATAATAAAAAATGCATATTCAGTACAGTGAATTCAGGGCACCCTCTGTTTTTCAGAGCAAGCGCTAGTTGCTCAAAAGTCCTGAATGCAAAAAGTATATTCAATATCAATACAGTGAAAAATTCCAGGGCAATTCTGTTTTTCAGGGCAAGCGCTAGTTGCTCAAAAATCCTGAATGATAAAATATATTTCAATACAGTGGAAAATTCCAGGACAACTCTGTTTTTCAGGGCAAGCGCGAGTTGCTCAAAAATCCTGAATGTAAAAAGTACATTGAATATCAATACAGTGAAAAATTCCAGGGCAACTTTGTTTTTCAGGGCAAGCGCGAGTTGCTCAAAAATCCTTAATGCAAAAAGTATATTCCATACAGGGAAAATTTTCAGGGCAAGCGCAAGTTGTTCCAAACTCCTGAATGTAAAAAGTGTATTCAATCCAGTGAAAAATTCCAGGGTAACTCTGTTTTTCAGGGCAAGCGCTAGTTGCTCAAATATCCTGAATGTAAAAAGTATATTGAATGTCAATACAGTGAAAAATTCCAGGGCAAGTCTGTTTTTCAGGGCATGCGCGAGTTGCTCAATAATCCTGAATGATAAAATATATTCCAATACAGTGAAAAATTCCAGGGCAACTCTGTTTTTCAGTGCAAGGGCGAGTTGCTCAAAAATCCCTAATCTAAAAAGTATATTCCATACAGTGAAAATTTTCAGGGCAACTCTGTTTTCAGGGCAAGTGCAGTTGCTCAAAAATCCTGAATAGTAAAAAGTACATTCAGTACTGTGAAAATTTTCAGGGGAAAGGGAAACTCCGTTTTCAGGGTAAGCGCAAGTTATTCAAAATCCTGAACATGAAAAGTATATTCACTACAGTGAGAATTTTCAAGGCAAGAGGAACTTGCTCAAAAATCGTGAACTGTGAAAAATTTTTCAATACGGTGTATATTCACTTGGGGACGATCCGTGTAATTTGGGCTAGTGTAGTTTGTAATCAGGACCAACGTCGTGATTGGTTATAGTGATTTTGATGTGGACTAAGCCCTTGTTTTCTGTAAAAATCGAACAATCCGATGTCGATAGTTCAACAGCTTGATATAAGAATTCGGTAACTCTTTCTTTGTTCGTTTTCGCTGGGTAGAGGTGCAGGATGTTAAGATGATAGATTTTTTGGATTGAGTTTTAGAAGCGGACAGCACGGACGTGCAAATTGCTTGGATCTTTTGAGTGCGCTCAAGTGCACAGCAGCGATAACACAGGCAGGTTTATGGAGTCAAACCGTACGATCCGGAACAGTCGCTTTTAAAACATTGCGTTGCGTCATCGAAGTCGCGTACATTTTTGCATCAGTAAAGGCAATTACCGTAAAATTTATCATCTGGAAGAACACAACACGCAAAGAACTTCACCCCTTTGAGTTAACAAGCAAGGTAACTACAGAATTTGCCTATAACGGCACCTCTAGGGGATTGCATAAAGAACGTTATTGCTGAATTGACATTGTAAGCGAATTGAAATGCATATAAAAGATGCCATCGACACCAAACAAAATGTAACGTTATGGGCAAATTGACGTAACAAAGGAGGCGGTTATAAACGAACTCATCTGTATAGAACAGATTTACATAAGGTTTCAGGCCTCATTCGCATTAAACAAAAACGTTACTGTCAGAGCAAATTGTTTATTTTTAGGGCAAATTGTTATTTTCAGGGAAAATTGCTGTTTTCACGGCAATTTTTTTCCGCCCCCCCAGTAAAATGCTTTCCCGTACGCCTATGGGATTGATCATAATGGCTCACACAAGCCCGTGTCTGTTCTTTCCCCTAGTAACTGTACATATAACAGCCACATAATAAACACACGAAAATTGTATTGCGTACTTTATGCGCATTCTCAATTCTCGTGTAGTTTACAAGTTTCAAACTGTCAATCCTGAGTGTCCGCCGTCCCAGCGGCATACCTTCTGATCGACTGCTATTCGACAAGACATTCGCGCAGCCTTGTATTATTGCTGTTGTGAACTGCGCTGACGTAGCACTGAGTGTGTTCTACTCCTATGTTTTAACGCTTTGCCGGATATTTTTGCAGTTACGGATTGCTCTGTCTTTGATACCGCTGATAATTTACGTTTATTACAGTGGCAAGTTGTAGCCTACAGCAACGAGTAAAGGGAGCGCCTGTAGAATAACATGCACATGGATGCCGAAGATTGGGGGCATTTATCCCTTTGTCCTTTCAAAAGGGGCGCAACGAGGGTGGACGTGCCTTTTCATCATAGGTGTAGTAGCAGCCAAATTTTTGGAGTGCGAAGGATTTTTTCCCGAATTTCCCCAAATTCCCCGAAAAGTTTTTGTGCAACTTTTGCCTACAAATTTTCTCCCAGAAAGATCAAGACCTCTTTTTGGTGTGACCTCCAAAAAGGTCTTCATGTGTTTTTGGACATCTTGGGCGCCATTTTTACCCGGATTTTCAGGGATTTTGCGCAGATTTTCGGCAAATCAAAACTTTTGGGGGTGAGCTTGCAACACCACCTCCAACACCACTGCTTTTCATAACAGTTTCATAGGTAATTGTGTAGTTTATCAAGATCAACTTGAAACAAATTTATTGCAGCTTTTCGTGCGCGCAGAAAATTTGGAATGATTTTCTATAATTTCCGTTATTATTTTTGAGATCAACACTGTTGATGAACACAAACAAATGTAATAGGTAAAAATTTTTTTGTTTTTTGTAAGTTTCCATTGCCCTCTCTGTTTTACTGCTTCCCCTGCCCTACCGCTGTTCCGGCGTCCCTAAATATGCATGTTGTGTCAATAATTTCGCCAAAACGTTGGTTGCAAACCTGAATATGACGTCATGTTGTGACGTCACAGACAGCGTATATCCAGTAACAATGACCATCAAACGCCACTGCTCAATGCTAGAATTTGGTAGGGGGGCATCCAATCAAGCAGTCGCCCCGGGCATCACAAGATCTCTGCACGCCACTGCCCCGATGGAAGACTTTCTGGCAACGGTTCTGCCCAGGCCCGCAGACACGGTGGGGCATTCGGGGGCAGTTACCCCAAAATCTTTTTTGTGCCCCCCAAATTTTGTTGTGCTCAGACAAATTTGTTTCAAACATATGATAAATATTAAAATCTTTCTCCCATAAAAATGTATTTTGCCCCTTCAAACCTTAAAACCTGGCTACGGGCCTGGTTCTGCCAAAATTGTGTCTGCAATTAGAATATTTTGTTTTGAAGGCCATTCGGTCTCGAGATGTAGCATAACGTCGAAAACGTTTTTTTATATATCACCATTATGGGCTTTTGTAAAGATTTTGGGGGGGCAGAGTTGGGCTGAAACGGCACTGGGTGTAGGCCTAACCTAATGAAAAATTATGATTGCTAGTTGTGGGCATAAGACTTTGATCCCAAAGTGACACACTCTTTTCAGGACTGCATTTATTTACCTCGTTGTTTATATGATCTGGTAATATAGAGGTGCATCAACGATAGTAATTTCAAACTCAGGGCTGAGAAATCTGTCAGTTTGTGTTTCATCAACGAGATGGAGATACCCACATCAATAAACTTGCATGGCAATACGTTGCCACCTTGAATTTAACTTGTACATGAAAAATTGCAGGAGCACGACTCAACGCACAAATTGATTTGTTACTGATATACGATTGCACGGCAATTAGACATGCAGATTTGGTTACAATGGTGCACTTTCGTCATAATGACTATTTTCATACGTTATTTGGGAAAAACAAGATCACATTTGGGCAAAAATTATTTGCATCCCCAAAAATAGGTACTACCATACACCGATGACGCCCAGTTTTTCCTTGGCTACGTTTTATTGACCAAACTCTTTTCGCATTATCTTTCCTCAGTGTCATGTGCACACGTGTTTTCTCCGTCACAGGAGGGATTATGATGATCCGAAGGCAGCTGTAGTGGTGTGAGCCAAAGGTGTACAGAAGCCGGAGTGTCGGAGTAGACTCCAGCCGGAGTCTTAACGATTTTCGAAAATAGGAGTGGACACGGAGTTGATTTTTCTGAGGAAAAGCCGGAGCCGGGGTGGATCCGGGGTCAGTTTTTTAATAAGAGGTTAGTTTGTTTATTTTTAATTATTATTATTGCAGATTGTTTTTTACAAAGCATGTTATAACATAATCTTCAAATGTGCTAAACTACTTCACAGGAAGTCTTAAAATTTAATGCAACTTGAATGTAAGTCAAGTTAGTTTGGTGAGTTCCATGTGTGTAAAGATTTGGTCAATGTCTTTTTCATGGTAATACGTTAAAAGTCTGTTAGCCAATGAAATTTAGCTCACATGAAAAGTTTAGGTAGTATCTCAACAACCAGCATTTCCAGTTTTCTGTTTCGAAGGACAAAAAGTACCGTATCCCGTATCCAGTTTTCTGCCAGATACATAACTGAGTTGGAGAAATCTCACTACTGCCAATGTCAACATGGTCGAGTGTCAAGTGACTAGACAATCGCCAGTTCGAGTGACTCCTTTGTTGTATTTGGTTTTTCTTTTGATGTACTTACACAAGATTGTAAGTAAAAATTTTTGGACCCCTTGTGATGTACATTTCGAAAAGCAGACAAGTGTTTTTGGACTAGGGTTAGGTTTGGCATTTAGGATTAGGGTTTTCTGTTAGTGTTTAAGGTTAGGGTTTGAGGTTAGCGTTTAGGGTTCAGTGTTAGTGTCAAAGGTTAGGGTTTATTTGCGTTTCGTGTTGATGGTTAGGGTTTGCGGTTAAGGTAAATGGTCAGGGTTTAGGGTAGGCTATAGGGTAAAAAAATATATGGCCATCTTAATCCTTTATCTGAGAAGTAACCGGCATGTATGTATTGCAGTGATCAGCAAATTCATTTCATACAGTTTTTTAGTCTTTTTAATGCGTAAACCGGATACATTCGTTTAGACCAAGGGTTCCCAAACTTTTTCTTTCCATGTACCCCTTCAGCATTTCGATAGATGAGCATGTACCCCTAAAATGGGTGCTGGAAGGATTTGTTTCCAAGGAGGGGGCAATAGTAGATTTTCCAGGGGTAGGTCAACAATATTTTTGCAAGGGGGCCAAAAGTGGCAAAATTACATTTTCACCATTTAAAACTAAGGAAATAACCTTTTTGCAAACATGTCTACCTTTTAATAAATACTACGGCCAAAGCAAACGATACAACTGACATCTTGCAAACGTTTCGATAACAACTGTTATCATCTTCAGTGCATAGCAATAGAACTGCAGTGATCTTGCTGCAGGTTCTTATTGGTTAATCAGGAGAAAAGCGCTGTAAAAA
>Ga0210059_1008842_pt1 | contig 15809 bp, 9 predicted proteins | sample Ectturendosymbi2_FD_188042 | JGI IMG/M metagenome (GOLD analysis project Ga0210059, IMG submission 188042) | Ecteinascidia turbinata endosymbiont from Florida, USA - Sample 2 (SPAdes) (version 2) | ecosystem: Host-associated > Tunicates > Ascidians > Unclassified | place: Key West, Florida... | reverse complement strand
TTTTCTTTCCTTTTGTACGCCCATGTAATCATCACAATTATGGTGTAATTTCAGGAAATCAGGCAGGCAGAGATTGCGTGTAGCCTATAATTTCGGATGCAGAGCTTTATATAACCTTCCCTGGAGAGCGAGAGTAAGTAGTCATCACGTTCAAAGTAACATTCCTACCTTTGAGGCCGTATCAAGAAAAAGGTGTACCTGTTTCTCGAAAGATTCAGAAAGTCTAACAACGTATGGTTGCGTGTTTTGTTGCAGTCAGATTGTTTATATTTGTCCCTATTCTTTGAACACTACAATCGCATTTTACTTTGTGACTGAGTGCTCGAATATTGCAGTGTTGTACTCATGAGCTTCGGAAGGGTATTTTCCAGGGTGGGGGAAATAAGGGAAACTTCCAATATTTTTCAAGGGGGGGCAAAAGTGGCAAAATTTGTTTTTTCCCACTCGAAACTAAGAAAATAACCTTGTTTTGCCAATATTTTCAAAATCCAGGGGGTAAAGCCCCCCCCTAACCCCCTTCCGACACCCATGGTTTTACTTTACCTGGCCTCGACCAATTTAGGAAATAGCGTTTTACTCTGCAGTAGCGAATTATAGTGTTAAGAATGTGTTTGCAATCCTGTGGTTCTGGCTCCAACGCCGTTGCAAAACGTCTGTCAAGAAAGTGTCTGTAACCCTGTGATTCAGCCTCCAATGCTGCTGTAAAATGTTCTGTTCTGTACGTTTTTATCAACCTGCGTTGTGCAGAGAGTGTGTGTTTGTACTATGGACTTCGTGTCTGCTGGTAAATTAATTAATCAATTAATTCATTCATTCATTAAATCTCTACAGTGCAGTTTTGATACATTTTACACTTCAACGAAGATTTACACTGAAGTGAAAATATCCTAAACACGGACGTGTGTGCTCTATACCTCATCGGCGTCGCGACACATGACTCAGGGAATCTTCGATTTTTTGTGGAAGTCAACTCATATTTGTAACAAATGGAGGAAGTACCGCACTGAATGAAAACTGCACATATATTTTTTCCCAAAATTAAGACAAAAATCAAATTAAGGTTTACGCAAAATATGCAATGATCTCAGTGTCTATATTGCTACAACCGGATAGAACTGTGGTTGCGATTTTCGTCCCGGGCAAATTTTGGTCTGTTTCGGCGGAACCGCTGGTGGTCACTCGTGGAACCCTGAGGTTCTGTGGAACCCCGGTTGAAAAGCATTGGTTTAGAGCAGGGGTTCCCAACCTGGGGTACATATACCCCTGGGGGTACATTTGCCTATCCGAAGGGGTACATTTAAGGTTAGCAATAAAAGGTAAAAATATATTTACATGTTGTTAATTTTCAAATATTTATACATATATCACTTACTATTGATTTCAGAACTCATTATATATATACTGTTAAATGTATCTGTGAAAAATCATGAGAAAATATTTTGTCATGAGGAGTTTTAGGGGTACATGTTCATCTGTCAAAATTCTGAAGGGGTACATCCTTATCTGCTGAAATGCTGTAGGGTACATGCTCATTTGTCGGAATGCTGAAGGGGTACATGGTAAGAAAAAGGTTGGTAACCCCTGGTTTAGAGAGTACAGTCAGTAACGGTCTAAAATGGAAAACCAGCTACAACGCAATCTATATTGCCAAAGTGTCTGTTGAGTGCCGTGATAGGTGGTTGATGTGACTGTCGGGAATGCGTCCCTGTTTTGCCACGTCTTAGTGTATAGTGTACACACGCTTAGTGTACACGTGCTTGCTGAAATCTCACTTTAGTGTACACGTTTTAGTGTATACACGTTTTAGTGTACACGTTTTAGTGTCCTCACCTTAGTGTACACGTGCTTGCTGAATGCAGAGCAAGTGGAAATTTGGTCTTGGTGATTACGTTTCCTGCTATAAGATACAAGTTTAGGAAGTTGGAAAGGTTAATAAGTTTGAAATTTGCCCATTCTGAAAAAATGTCAGAGAAGATAAAATAGAGGAAATATAGTGAAAACTATGTTATCTTCGGTTTCACCTTCGTCACTGATAGTGATGGCAGCGACAGGTCACAGTGCTTTCTGTGTGGAAATGTTCTTGCCAATGCAAGTTTGAAGCCTGCAAAGCTAACAGAACATCTCACATCTCTTCTAATGCGATGGATTGTCTTGAATCTTGTCTTTCTAAGAAGGTTCGATTCGAAAAAGATGGGCTTTGCTGATGTTCGGATTTATCAAAACGCAGAAGCCTTGTCCAGAAACATCTTATAAGGTCAATTGTTTGTCATACGACACCATTAGCTCCAGAATTAATAAATTTTGGCCAAGTATTCTGGAACAAGTAATGTAGCAACTGCGCAGCGTCTTGTGTATGATCGACACATGTCATGTCAGGTCAAGTAAAGTCAAGTCATGCTTGCGCTGTAAGTACACAGCAATAGAACACATTTCAATAAACAAAGCTTAAAACAAACAGCACAGGTCGGGCGAAAGACGGCCAAAGCAGTCACTTACTCAAGCCCAGCCTACATTTGATGACTGTCAAATTCAACAGCACAGGTGAAGCACAAAACATGAGTTCAAAACGAAATAAAAACAAAACACAGAAGCCAAAAGCGTGCTCAGTTTAAGGTCAACGCTCACAAACATCTTACAAATCACATAGCGTATGTATCACAAAAAGTTAATACTCAGCAAGCAGTCGCAACTTTACTCGATAGGAAAACATATGTAATGGTAACATTTTAGTATTATTAGAAATGCAACCCAATGCAACAGGACCAATTATTGCAGCATTGTTTTACCATAATCAGTTCTAACACGTTTATGATGATAATTTCCTGAAACTTGTTGTCTTGTGGCATGACCATGTACGCAGTGTAGTTTTGAAAAAAAGTTATTAAAAGAAGAGGGTAGGATATCGGCATTATACTTATACATAAACTTTTCCAAGTAAGCGATGCAATTAGTATGCGTATTTTGCGAGCCTTTTCCCAGAAACCAAAAAGGCCACAAACGTACTGTACTACAAATGGTAAACAGTTTCCTTGCCAAGCAAGGAAATTGATTGCCTTTTGCCACTGCAACCAAAATCGTGAAACTGCTCGGTTTCCAGTGTATTTTCGTTTCTGAAATCCTCCGGTGTCAAGAGTGTTAAGTTAGTCTTTATGAGTGCGTTGTCCCATGATTTTTTGCATCCCCCATACGCAAAATCAACGCCCTGCATCCACGTTCGTGTCGCAAGGAACTGATCCAAATTTTGTTCGAAAAAAAAAACAACCGAATGAAGCTACCATTGGCTTGTCGCCGACAATGAATTGTATTTAGCAGCGCTTTTGACTGAAGAGAGTGAATCAAATGTTTCTTGAATTATGTTTACATAACGATATTTGGAAAGGACTCAATGTTTTTCTAATGAAAACTAAAGTAACAAAAGGCATTTGCCAATACAAAGGCGAGACTTGAGAACATTGTGCGGATTTACTTGTTTGCTATGCTGTTTCAAGACATTGACTTGCAGCCTTGACAAAACACAATGATTAACTAACTAGTCTCCACACAGATGAAAAGTTTGAATCAATCATCAAAGTTTTAATAGGAAATCGATTTCATGTAACACGCGTTGTCATTCTTACTACCTTATTTAAATAGAATCAAACCAAAACAGTTCCTGTGTTGGAAGCAGTATTATTAACCTCAACAAATCACAGCAACAGTTTAATGCGTTTCCCACGGTATTAAATTCATCATTACAAACTGATGGCGAACGAAACTTGGAATTATTTTTATTCCACAGTCACGTACGCCGAAGATAACAGGCTGCAGGAAACACTACTCTTTTTAAAATTTTTTTTGTGTAATTATAAGTTGTTCATAACGCGCTTGCTGTGCTTTCAAAGAGCTTGAATTTGTAGAAACTTGATTCTCGATGACATTTGATCATCTTTTGTTTTCAGTAACATTCTCAGCTTTTGTATGGACTGATCATCTTTTGTTTTCTTGATCATCTTTTGTTTTCAGTGACAAGGACTTGATCATCTTTTCTTTTCAGTAACATTCTCAGCTTTTGTTCAATTTGTTTTTACAATGGTGTTCAAATTCTCTGGGAAGGAGGTGATCCATTGCTTTGAAATCCACAGTTGATGCTTTGATTGCGTTGTTTGTGTAATAATTTTTTCAGGCTTACATTTTAAAAGCTGAGGGAATAGATTCGTGTTTCGAGTTTCGACAATCAAATAATATCTTAATCAAGCCGACCTTTGCAAATCAAACAGGAATCAAGAAAATTCGTAGAGTTTTGCAGAACAATTTTAATACTTATTCCCTGATGTCATGATAAGTTTCAGTAAATGTGCTCAAAGGTAGCATGTTTGGCGGTAAGCTCTGATTTTTTTTCGGTGACGTTATCTCGTAGTTGAAAGAGACGCAGGCAGAGACAGCGTAAAAACTACAAATATTTTTTAAATCTAATTTCGGCAAAAATCAAAAAAACGTCTAAGAAAAACAGCGATTACTTTTACAACCTGAAAAAGGCAGCTCAGTGAATAAACTACTCTCGTCTTAAAAGTACTTTATGATCAGTTGACGATTCATGAGTTGGCAAATTTGGAACCTCACTGAATGTTTTTTGGTAGCAAAGTTAAAGAGTTCGTCAGTGAACGACATACACTTTTTCAACAATGCTCTGAGAAAGAAGTGCTGAATGTTGACTAAAAAATTTCACATTCTCACTTTAGTGTTGACCTTCTGTTGCCTTTGAAATGCACCACTGAGCAAATTGCCACAAACGATGAAAACATTGCATACGTTTTCACTGGTTTTCAGTGACAGGTGCAGGTTTGGAACGGAAACATTGTGGTGCGGGTGCGGGTTGGGAGGGCGTCTGGGGCGGGTTAGAACTCGGCGGGTGCGGGGCGGGAGAGGGTACGATTTCTAAAATTCCTGGGGGTGCGCGCGCGGGGAGGCAGCAGAAAAAATTCAACCCGTGCAGGACTCCAATGCAAACACACATTATTCTAAAGTAGTGATTTAAACCTATATGTCCCATTTGAATGCTGCACTATAGTCCGCCACTGGACTATGGCGCACACTGTTTGATAAACATTGATTTTGAACGAGTTACAGGATCAATCGACTATAACCTAAACCAAGTGAATCAGGAACTGGGACGATGTGTACATTGTGATTTCCAGTGAAATGCAAAACAGAGAAATGATATCTACAAAATGGAGTTGAATGAAAAAAGTTATTATTTAATATCTTCAAACGGATCGGTTGAAACTTGTGATGGATCTCTGGAACTTCACCCAAATTTCTCTAGTACGCATTTCCTCCATTTCGAACAATATGCTGAGGATCAAATCATTTTGACATATGTTAAGTATATTTGGAAATGTTTGAAGTAAAGTGATTTCATGCCTGAATGCTCCAACAAAATTTGTTTTTTTGACTAACATGCCATACAGTATGCAACTCATTTCTGAATAACTCACTGATATTTGCTTGGGCGCAAATATTGGTGACTTGCAGCATTTATTCAATCTGCAGAAATTAAAAAATTGCTACCGCCTGTTGAAAACCTAAATTTCAGTTAAACACGAAAAATTTCAACGCTTATTCTGTATGACAGACTGTTTTTCTAATTTGTCGATTTCGGGGTACATTGTGTCTTCTCTTTAGGGCGTTATAGACCCTAATGGTTAGTTTTGGCTAAACTTATGTTTTAGCATATATTTACAAAAAATCTCGAAAAGGCTAAGGTTGTTTGTTGAGAATCAAGTGACATTAGACGCAAAATCTAATAAAAGAGAGCACACTGTGATTACACGACGCAACCCGATAAACGATGTGTTTTCGGAAATATTGGTGCAGTTTGGATCTGCTGTTGTCTTTGACATCAAGAGCAATCTTCACCAAGAAGCGATCAAAGTAAAGTACTTTCTTATTAAGGTTGTTTTAAATCGCGCGATGAGATATTTAAACACACACGAAAGAGTGACTCGTATGGTTACTAGTATTTAGAAATTGCAGAAAACGCTACAACAAAAGGATATTTATTGTTTGGAAGTAAGCAAATTCAGATATGAATACAATAAATCACCGCTACCGGCTACATTTAAACAATTATTTTAAATTCATTAGTGATGTCTATTCGAATAAAACGAGACAAATTACAACTCAGCAATTTGTTTCACCAAAAGCAAGTTCAAATTCTGATGCGAAAATACTGAAAACTGCGGTTTTTAGTGGCGAAATCAAACCAATTTCTTCTGACGGCTTGAAACTTTCCTACAAGTATTCGGCTAGAAAAAAACACAAATTAGTGCAAGGACGCCAGCAGGGCATTGAAGCAACCGAAGGTTGTCGAGTCGATGCCCCTCAGCAGTGAAATAATTAGCTTTGTTGCTGTCCAGTTTCAACTCGTGGTGTTGGATATACGTGGCAAAGCGCTGCTACATGATCAACACAGTTGACATTAACTTCTTTTTTCACTATAAGTATAGCTTTGCCCTCGGAAAGTCTGCAGCCTAAATGATCGCTGGTCCTTCGCAGCCTCCCGCTCTCCCATACATTTTATAGTCGACCTGCTTGGAACTCATCGCAGCAGCATACAACGGTGCTGAACTTTATATAGCAACTGTGATGGCTCCATCCATGCGTTGTCTTTCCTAGTACCACATGTCTATGCTTGTGTTTCATCTTAGTACATTGTGTTATCGCCATTAAGCGCATGCTTTTATGTTAAAAAAAAGTTCTTCTCCTCCTTTTTTTGTGAACTTTGGGCGCCATTTTTTGAAGTGTAACAACGTTGGGACCATTTTTGGTCGGATTTTCAGGGATATTGAGTAGATTTCCACGCACTTTTCCCGGATTTTCGACAAATCCAAACGTTTGGAGGTGCGCTTCCACCCCGTGCACCCCCCACCTGCTACACCACTGATCAGGAAATAAACTTCCACACCGGAATCTTAGCTTGGATAATAAATTTAAACGAAATTTCAACTGGCGTTTAAGTCAACAAAATCAAAACTTTTGCAGATTTTTGCAGATTGCAGAAACATCGGATGATAACTTTTGTCAATGTACTTTTCTAGCACGTGTACAAAAACTAAACGAATTCAATCCAAGCGATGCAAAAATATCTTTGAGTGCGCAGTGGGAATCAATATTTCTACTCATACTCATAGTGACGAGAATACTCATACTGACGAGAATAAAAGTTACCGGGCAATCGATACTGCTGAAAGCGAAGAATCCACACCAACGTCCGATGCTGTATCAGAAGAGCGCTCATTGCCTGGTTGGTTAATATTGTTTGTACTTGTTAACTTAGGCTTCGTGACGTCTGTGTTGGCGTTATTGCACCCAAATAACGTAACAATGAACGTTTCAACGCATGTGGTAACGGAGGTCATCCCACTGGAATTCTCCAAGCTTCTTGCCAGGTCCTGCATTCATTGCCATTGGGCCGGTCGCAATTGCAATTGTATAATAACGTTAGGCGTTACATTTTGTTCCTTCAACGTAAGGTGAAGTAAATTTTTCCACCCGAGTCTATTTCACAACCAAAACGATTCTTAATTCAACTACGTCACATATGATTGCGTTTGTTTCGTTATTAACACAAAGGCACGCCAGTAGTTTTTCTTCTTTTGTTGTTTGTAGCAATGACTTTGCAGTATGTCTTTCAAGATGAATGTTCGCAGTTATGTTTTTGAAACAGTTGTTCCATCTGGATTTGGTCTCTGTCAATAAAAGCGTTGAATAAAGCAATAATTGCACACAACTACGTTAGAGCCTCTCTCTTGCTCTTTACTGAAAAACGTACTAATCTTTTTCAACTTACACCAGAGAAATAAACAACAAAAAATGCATCTCAAAGGTCCATATCAACGTTTTCGTAAGGAACCAAAACACACGCTTGCTGAGAGGCATACGAAGTCTCAAATGTATGTGAAAAAATCCTCAAAGACATTCTTCACCCATAAATAATACCTTTGTTTTTTGTAAAAAAGGGTTTCGAATTTTGACTGCTGTAAACATGTTAGATCAAATGTTAAAACCGAAACCTTCAAGGCAATTCAACGGTGTCCTCACAAAACTCATATTGACTTGTTAGATATCTCCAAAAAGTGACAGCTTATGACAAACTTCAAAAGAATTTTCACAAAATATAGTGATGAATTGTTGAAAAAATATAGCAATAAATTTGGGTGCCCCTGGAACAAAGATTAGTGGTTTGATTTTGGATGATGTTGAGCTAAAGACTGCTCGATGTATCGCTGTTTTGCCATCTTTGCAAATAGTAAGGAAGTTCCAGCTGTTCGTCTACCTGCGCACGAGGCAGGGTTGGTGTGTCTTAACATTAGCGGTTGTATCTTAACCACAACGCAATGGATAATTATAGCTTGCAGCATCACAGCTAAACTCTTTTTCCTCAGAGTTTAACTCATTGATTCCTCGCACTTCCGAATAGTCTTATACAATGTTTCTCCATTTGTTTGAACTCTGAATAAGCTTTTTTCCGTTTGAATAAGATTTCAAGAATGAGGATGCGTTGTGTTGCGTGGAATCGATTTCCTATTAAAAAAATTGCAGACTGATTCAACTGGTTCAACGCCGTCTTTGTGGCGACAAGTTGCTTGAATGTTTCTCCACGTCAGTGTTACCACTCATGTTATGAAATCTCTGTTTTGAAAAAATACTTGCATTGAAGGCGTCAGGATAAAGAGAAAAAAACGCATTAAGATGATTTTTTGTTCTCAAACAGTAATCAGATTAGCATAAAGCAGAGGTCACGCCTAATTTCAAAATCTGTACACCTTGAAAGAAAGCGCCGAACCAATGACATGTGCTCTAATGTTGATTGTTTCAAAGTGGAGTTGATTTTCAGAGAAAATCACTTATTCCAATTTCTAATTTGGTTGTCCTGACAAACAGTTTAGCATGACATTTGTCACCAGACGCTGACTTTAGTAGGGCATTCGCAAGTTAATATGTTGTTAATTTTATTCTGTTAAAACCTTCTAAAGAACCAAGCTGATAAATTGGATCTTCTGGCGATTTTTATTATTAGCCGACGTTTCGCTCACCTGTTCGGTTTCTATGCAGATATTATAGAGGAAGTGGATGATTTGATGCAATTGATGAAAGAAAATAAATTCGACGACAAGGAAGCGAAGACAAGGAACTTTTTGATAGCCGTGTCTCTTAACGAAATGCTTAACTTTTACATCAACAATCCAAACAAGGTCAAGCTTTGAGCTTGAAGTTGGGGACTCATTCAAATTTTGGCTGATATTCGATACTTCACAGCTTTCTGTGAAATTTATAAAATGTATTTAAGTTTGAATTCTAAATTTGTAAGGAAAGGAAAGGTATGACACGTTCCACAGAGTTTATATATCCACGATGTTTACTTTATGAATTACAACAGTTAAAACGCTATTAAAGCTGTTAGCAGGTTCGTCTAATGCATTTGCAAATATTATTTAGTGCTAAAATAACATTCAGGTTGTGTTGCAGGAAATCAGAAACCACGTTGGTGAAGAACTTGCCAGAAAAGGAGCTGCTCCTTTGTTTCTGGATTACATGCAAATCTTGGAAAGTAATGGGCTTCAGGGGTGAGCGATTTTGGCATTCAATGCTTATAGTGTGATTTACAAATGCACTATGAGCAGTAACAACTATGGTCAATGAAAATGTAACAACGGCTGTTCCTAACGTTCTTTGGAAAAAAAATCAAAATGAGAGCTTTCAGTTTCATGTGCAACTGTAGAACATTCACTTTTCTATACCCATCATCTCGTTTTCTTCTGCAAAGGTTACGTTTTTGAAATCGTTGACAAAGTTCAGGCACAAAAAGTCCTTGACAAACCATTTCAGGAAAAATGATACTTTCTACGAACTCCTGAGAAGTGTTTGTTGGAACTTCACTGATGCAAGCAAACTGTTTAGTGAAGAAGTGGGAAAATCGGGAATGCTGGAATATTTGCTTAAGGAGTTGAAATTATATAAAAAAAGTTTCAAAGACGAACAGGTGATTTTTACTGTTTTTGTTGTAAGCTTCCTTCGTGCAGTGCCGTCATATGATCGCCTGTTATGGAAATGTTTTTAGACTGTTAGTTGCTGAAGAAATGTAACAAGTTTTTCTGGTTTTTAATTTGGCCATACATGGTCGGCGACACGAATTGCTTTTTGGTTTGTCGATCCTTGAACCTTATTTGGACATGTGGGCGATCTGCAGCTGTGCGTGCCCCCCAAGTTGTGTTGAACATCAACAGTGTGATAACTCAAATAAGCAGCTCCTCTGTGGTGATATAATGACGTGAATTTATTTTGGGTTATATGATAATTTTGAAATGTCAGGGCCTAAGCCTGACGTTCAGTAGGACCAGCAACAACTCAACGTGACTCCTTTACATGGATGCTGTCAAATTTCGTCCTGAAATAGAGAATTTAACAGCAGTTCGCACTCACTGTCAAAAATTTTCGTGGTTTGGAACTTAAGACTTTTTTTAGCTCATTCAGGATTCAGGAAAAGTTCCTACAAAACACTAAAGTGGAACAAATTTGCCCGATTTTTCCTAGGTATTGAAGAAAATACCACGATTTTTCCGCGCAATAATCATGTCTCGTGCATATTAATTTTTTGCAAATACATACTGCATAAATAATCGCCTATGTCATGTTACTCTCCTGACAATATACTCGCTGGACGCTAATGCCCAACTCCAGATGCATGGCAGCATTGTGGTGTTTGCGATGGGCATTCTTAATAACTGCTCCAAGATTGGCAGCAACGGCAAGTATTATGCTGAACAGTCTATGGTCGAGACAATCGCTTGGTATGCGAAGAACACTTTGGATTTGCAGGTAATTAACAGCAGAAAGTTGATCATAATTAAAGCTCATTGCGAAGGGTATGATTTTTAAATGCTAATAATTAATTTATTGGTGATGCTCCATTGAAGTAAAATTTACTTAAACTACTCAGTGAACCACTGGTTCCTAAGCAGGGGTGCAAGATATCAATCAAGGCGGTGCGAGAAGTATCTTAATCATGGGCGTAACGAGGGGGACAAGGGGGCGCATTTCCCCGAGGACCGAATCACTATGGGGGCACTGAATGACTGCGGGGACAATGAAAAATCCCAAAAATGTCGTAAGTACTTTCTTCAATACAGTGAATTTGCTTCCGAAAGACCTCAGCTTCAAACATGGAGGCACCAAACTTGTTTCTTACCCCGGGAAACATCTAACCTCGTTACGCCCCTGCAAGGGGGACTTCCCCCTGGAATTTGAAATTTTTAGCAAAAATGTTAATTTCTTAGTTTTGAGTGGGAAAAAGCAAGTTTCACTACATTTGGCCTCCCCGTGAAAAATTTTGGAAAAATCCCCTAGAGACCCCCCCTGGAAAAATTCCTTCTGACGCCCATGGCCTTAATGAGAGGAAATTGATCTATTTATGTTTTCCTGGGATTTTTGTTTTATTTTGCAATGGATAATAGGCTAAATGCAATGGATAATAGGCTAGATTTTTGTTTTATTTGCAATGGATAATAGGCTAAATAACCTGAGGTTCCTGCAAGCCTATGTGTCACAATAATAATTATTAATTTAAAGATTTTAACTGCAATCCATTCTTCTTATTACGAGCTTGTAGTGGTGTTTACTGGAATGAACTTGATACTGGCATTGGTTTTTATGACGTGATAACTATTTTTCTGAAAACTCTAAGATAGTTTGAATCTATGTACACTAGTTGAGGAAAAGGAGAAGGTTTAAACAGGAGAACGGATGTTGTCGTACAAAAGTTTGGTTCAAGGAATTTTGGAAGGAGTGCTTTATTACACCCTGCTGTTGATATTTTTTAGAAACTTCCGTGGTGGGCATTAGAGCACTATCAAGTGACTCGAACGTTTCCTTTGTTTAAGCTTTTCAACAGTCATTTCTTCCTGAGGTAAAATTTGCTTGTCTAGTGAAAATTGATATGACGGACAAGAAGCCACCATCGGACGTAAACAGCTGCAGTTTCAACTTTTGTTTTAGAAATCGTACAGTACGACTTTAATGGTTAGTTGTATCTGAAAAAAATATGTTGTGGGTGTTATGAAACTGCCGTTGATTTGATTCCAGTGTAGTATTTTACATTTCGAACATTATTGGGTGAATCGCAATATCACGAGCAGGTCAAAACAGGTTCAGTATGTTCGAAAAAGCTCTCCAAATGCTTCATTTTCTCCCATGACATACAATCTTTTCCTCCTTCTACAGTCAACTTCACTGATGTCAATTGCACCAGCAAGTGCGTTGACGTTGGCTTACGTCGTAGACGAAGAAAACAACCACCTTATTTCAGCGGACAATTCGGTTCTTCGAACGTTTCTAAGGGTGGGATTCTAAGGCTGTCAACTTTGGAATGATCTAAAGAAACGCATTGATCCCATTTCGCACAATACTATTAACAAAGACTGAAAGTCTTTGGTTCATATACAGCGGTATTTTTATAAACCTTCTTATCAAACTAAGCCAGTAGGCCTATTCCTGATCAACTGTAGGTCCCACATCGGAAGACATGACGCAAACATGGCACAAAAACATAATATTTTTATGTATTCATGATTTAATGCGCAAAATATTTAAATCTGACAGTCCATCTTGTACGAGTCGAAAACATACCTTGAAGCTTCCAGCCACGTTAAATCACTTTGCTGTGCAGCAAACAAGCTCAGAGGCCCCTTTGTTCAGTGCTCAACTGCAGTTAAATGCACTCTGTTGCATAGGCGTAGACAGGGGGAACGGGAGTCATGCTCCACTAAAATTTTTAGCAAACCTTGTAATTTTGTGTTTTGAGAGGCGGTGTCCGAAACAAAATACCGCATTGCTATTCGCATAAAGTTAAAAGATTTGTCTCCCCCAAAAAAGTTTGGGCTGGCTGCGCTACTGCTCTGTTGAGTGTTTACTGCATACCAGTTTGTGTCTGTCAATTATGGTTCAAGCACACAAAACGCCTGCGTGTTGCCTACAGCAATGCTCACTGAATTTTGCGTTGCATCTCCTGTAAAGTACAGCAGGTGTTTTCCCAAATCAAGTTACCCTTTTCGTCAGAACATTTGACACCTTAATTATAAACAATTTATATGCCTTTGTTGAACTATGTGCATCTTCACGCAGCTTTTTTATCCGCTCATTTCAATTGTCCGATGCATTTTGTAAATCTCCATTATATAATGCTATGCTTCTGTTAGACGATGACTGACTGCAGTAGTTACTGGTGTCTTGTTTTAATTTCTCGTTCCTCTACTGAATCGACCACGTGTACCAACTACTGTAACTTCTGTCCACTCAAACGGTTTGCATGATCATTTCTTTTGCGTTCCTTTAAATAACGTAATGCCGATCTTGTTACGGAATATAGACCTTGTTTTTGACACAAACACGTGATATGAAAAGAAAAACGTTTCAAAGTAAATTTGTTTCAATGAGAAACATGAAAACACAAACCGCAAACTTAACTGAAGTGATGTTGGGCGGTTAGAAAGCAATTGACTGATTCTGTGGTTTGCTTTGCTTTTTTGTAGAGAATTTTGTGAAAATTCCACTTTTCTTATTTTTGTTACATTCAGGAAGTTTTAATAAAAACGAGATTTCGTTTCTACTAAGAAAAGCAATTGGTGTAACAAATGCAACAGAGTGACAGACTACAGCTAATCTCACCATCATTTATCCAAGTGGGTCAGCAAACAAAACGCATGTTGCTTGTTTACTACTTTTCAGTTACTCGATGGGGCGCTTGACAACGAACCTGAGCATCGCTGTGAAGGTTTCTCTGCGCTTGAACTTACGGAAGGGTTGACAAAATTGTCAAGTAATGATGAAAACAGCGTGGCTATAGTGGAGCTTGGAGGTTTACAGACTCTCAATAAAGTTGTAAACCAAGGTTGGTACGAAAGTTGTCTCAAGTCATGTCTGAAAAGACCAAAACAATTTAGACGAGGTGAATGTACAGTAACATACGGCACAGTGGGCCGAACACGCGCTATTAAACCTGGCAGGCTGGATTCGAATCCCGTGCGGGTCATACCGAAGGCTTCCGACACTGCAGGCTCGTGCTCGACATTGACGGATGGGTGCAAGGTATCAGTTCATGCGGGATGCTGCCATTGACTCGCCGCCAGTGCAGCATTCACTGCGAAAACACCCGCATGGCCCACGGCATAGATGAGAGTGGAAATACATGTGGAAATATTTTGGTGCAGGTAGCGTTTATCTCGATAGTCACTGCACTCAAATCTCGTTTACCGCGCGCGTGATCGCTTGTGTTCATTTGAAATTGGTTCTGATCATCGTTCTAGAACAGAGATCACCAAACTAAGGATCGCGAAGTTAGTTCTTTACATCCTCCGTGTACTTTGCAGCAAATGAGTTAAAATACAATGTTAAAGCCAACTACTGTTTACTCGGATTCTGGAAATCAGGAGTGAAGGCCCGCAAAAAGGAATGACGCTTAACACGCTCATTCGCCTTCCCTGTGACGACTTGTCAGCCACATTTCCGATATCGTACGGCCTGATCGAAGCTCACAAGATTTTTTTATTAACATGATTAATGTGTGATCGATAATAATCTTTAACGCGTGCGTGCAAACCCAAGTTTATAATGTTTTCAGGTCAAACCATAAAATAATTTCGAATAACTGCATTGTATGAAACAAAGTGCACATCCCGCCCGCGATCACCAGTTCTCAGACATACCTGACCCTTTAAAAAAAGCTTGGCATAGGCTGCTCTACAGTAATTGTGTCTTTAAGCTTTCATTCACTACCTTCTTGTCTTCTCGTAAGCGAATATTTTGAAGATTATGATTTTACCACCTCGAAGAGATATTGCTGGGTCGACCTGGGAGTGAAGCACCCAGCTTTCCAAGTAGGACAATCGCATTTTGGCCTTGACGAAAGCAGACTGCTTTCATGAGCACAGTCCATAGTTGCTCAACCCTTCTTCCGATGCTAATTATTAAACAATAATAATCTGTTTGCTGTTTGCCAATGCTTCAACAGACATAAACCTCACTTCATGTTACTGCTTCGGGCGTAGACGCCAGTTGACGTCTTCAGGTACGGAGTTAACAAAAACAAAAAAGCAAGCATTGATCACGTGCTTAGTATGCAAGCGCATCAAAGTCAATTAAGCTCTCAAAAGAGTTCCGAAATGAAACTAAAAAGATGTATAGGCCTACGGATAGAAAGAGTTTTGGGATGTGCGGATCGCACCAACCGCACTGCAGTAATTTTGAAACCAGAAAGTCAAAGTACCGGGCTTTTCTGACAAATCAACAACCAAAGAAGCTGATTCGAACGTCTGTGACGACTTTTCAGCCACATTTCCAATATCGTACAGTCTCATCGAAGCTCACAAGGTATTTTCATTAACACGATTAATGTTTGATCAATAATAATCTTTAACGTGTGCGTGCAAACACAAGTTTATAACTTTTCAGGTGAGTTGCAGCTCGCCAAAATCTACGTATTATTGCATGCCGCCCTTACGTGAAGCAGGTCCCGGCCTTGCTATAAATCATCGCTCCCTGGCGTGCGCAGTTAACATATTGCTGTTTTTGGCTCAAGAAGTGCCATCAGTTGATGCAGAAGATAGCCAATAATCGAGAAGTGTTTTTTGGAACAAAATCGAAATGGTTTTTGCTTCGATCACCCACATTTCGTACAAAACATTGGAGCGAAAAAAAACAACTGGTTGACATTTACACAAACCAATGCCTTTCGGTAAAATTGCGCTATGAAAATCTCCCAACTTTTTTACAATACG
>Ga0210059_1008841_pt1 | contig 15810 bp, 11 predicted proteins | sample Ectturendosymbi2_FD_188042 | JGI IMG/M metagenome (GOLD analysis project Ga0210059, IMG submission 188042) | Ecteinascidia turbinata endosymbiont from Florida, USA - Sample 2 (SPAdes) (version 2) | ecosystem: Host-associated > Tunicates > Ascidians > Unclassified | place: Key West, Florida... | reverse complement strand
CCACGCACCCGTTGGTTCGACGTGGTCAAACGCGATCTTGACCAGCTCGGCCTCGATCTATCCGCAATTGAACCCCTCGCGCAGGACCGTGATAAATGGCGGGCTCTCGTGAATCTGGTTGGCTCAACGCACGACGTGCCGACGGGCGCCGTGCACGAGACACGATGATGATGATGATGATGATGATAGCACTAAGTCAAGAAAAGTAATGAGATTTTCTGTTTAGTTTTTACATGGTGGATTTTTTGCTTGTAATTAAGCTTTGCATTTGAATGTAGTTTTCCCTACACTGAAATCATTAGACCTCTTCACTTGCAACCTTGCTTGTTTGTATTCAGTGTGATTCTTTCACCCCAGGTATTGATCAGTTACATTGATTCAATTGCTCCTTTTTTCAAACTTTTCCACAGTTTTGAAACGTGACATCACATGATACTGAAAATTTAATGTACACACCAGTAAGAACTTTTCCTTGGTTCACTTGCAAAAATTAGTAACTTTGACAAAAAATCCAAGTATTTGTTACCAGTTGTTTATTTTGTGGTGGATAAGCTTCTGGGCGGGAAAAATTTTGATCAATCTCGCGGTTTAATACATAGACTGTTCTCTTACAGGAATAAAAAATACTTTTGTTTGTTGCTTTGAGTGGTATTTTCTTCATTAAACACTTTTTCTCCAAGACCAATTTTTGCTGATTACATGCTTTGGTCAATGTGGTTATTGATTGGACAAAAATTATTATTAAACTTGTGACAAATAACCCTGTTTTTTCTAACTTCCATGGGGCGACATCTGTCTTTGACTCCATAACGGCTATGTGATACAGTTAGTTCAGCACGCGCCAGCAAAGCTGGTAGAATGGGTTCGATTCCCAGTTGGGTCATATCGAAGACTTGAAAAACAGTACTTGCAGCCTGTCCAGCCTCATGCTCAGCGTTGATAGATGGGTGCAAGGGAACGGTTCACGCGGTGCTGCTATTGGTTCACCACTTGTACAGTAGGCACTTCGATAGCAAACGTCTTGGCCACGGTGCAAGCAAGCGGAGATGGGCGCCTGCAGACCACTACCGACACTCCCAAAGCAGTACAAAACTGAATATAAATAAAACCGAACTGATGCCTGAACCAAGTTACCTTTTAGGAAAATAAAAGCAATTATCGCAACAGCATGCTTTACGTTTTTGCGTGATGCGGTGTTCATTATTATTATATCGAGTTGTTTGGGTTAATTTAATTGTCTGTATTATTTTATGCTACTCAGTGAACGTGACTGCAAAAAGACCTTCGAAAAAAGTGCTTTGAATACATTCCTGTAATTTTTAGATACATGGCGTATGAAGAACCTTCTAAAGAAGTACAAGAGAGTGTAGAACTTGTCCAGAAACGTGTAAAAGACAAGAAAGTACAGCAAAAACTTTCGCTTCCAACAAAAAGTTTTGACACTGAGGAGGAAAGACAAAAGCACAGCAAACTGATTGGCCAACTCAAGTAAACAATTTATGATACTTCATATTTAATGACGTGCATGTCGTTCAGTTTTGTGATATACAGGTGTATGTTCTTCAGTTCTTGTCATATTTTATATTTTTTTTACCGGACTTCCTGTATAACTTGACCGATCGCGATGAATTTCTTGGATTTAAATTCCAATCATTTATTTGTTATTTGTGCATTTTTTTGATAAATCCATCCCAAATTGCATCGGATTGATACTTGGTCTTTCTCGATTTATGCTGAACATGAATTTCACGGAATCATTATCAACTCGGACACTTTTTCTAAACGAAATCCTTTTCTAGACTTCCGTCGTAATGGATACATTCATGAATGTAGGTATTGTGCATTTGGCAATCGAGCCACAACAATGTCTTTGCTGTCAGTGAGGTAACAAAAAATGAAACTGTGTGAACATCACATTTGTCATTTTTACCTGTTATTTTCAACAGCATCATCGTAGTTTTCAGAAAACAACAATACGCATTTGGTATAAAATAATTATGACGTATGCCCATATACATTTCAACTTTTTTCAAAAGTGTTTTCATCGGTAAGTTTCTTTTTTCTAGTATGTCAATGCTGTTGTCCCTGAGCCCTAACAATGTGTATGCAGAGGTGCAGTGTTAAAAAAAACAGAGTGGGGGCACACATTATGAGAAAAAGATAATTCTAGTCAAGACTGGTCCGTAGCCACGGGGGCGCATTCAGGGCATTGCCTCACCAAAATTTTTTGTGCTTAGAAAAATTTGCTCCAAACATGTAATAAAAACAAGCATCCTGTCGCGAAAATTCATTTCACTCCCCAAAAAAATTTAAAACCTGGCTACGAGCCTAAGTCGAGGTAACTGATAATGTTTTTCGTAAAATGTTTTTGCAAAAAGCAACAGAAAAATCTCCCTAATTTTGGTGTCATATTAAAAACGTAAGGGAACACAGTTCTCATTCAAAAATGTGGGACGACTTTCCCACATCTACACCACTAGTTATATATCGTAACGGTGTTGTTTTGTGCCGGTAACAAAAAGCTTGGGAAGTTGCTTGATAACTGAATGTGATGAACTTAAATAAAAAAGTTGTTCAAAAACAACAGTTTAGAGGTGCTTATTGTTGTAAGAAAAATATGGTCGCTTGCATTTCAAGAAAAACATCAACAAATTTACTTTTAGCTGCAAATACGCTGGATTCGAATGACTTTTGTTTTACTATAACCACTTACTCATGCAATTCTTTGTTTTAAAAAAATTGTGCAATAAAATTTTGGGTCGACTGCAATTCTCTTACGCATTTGGCGCGTGTGAAAAAACTCTGCATGGAGAAAGAACTCACTTTCTTCAATTTGGGCTAATGGGCAACCCGGAATAAGAGCGGTGTGGCTCTAAAACATACACTTGCAATCAAGCTACAAACAGGTGGTACGTTTGTGGAAAAACGTCATTGACAAAAACGTTTTGTGCAAAACACAAGACAATCCAAACAAGCGTTTTCGTACAACGCTTATGCACTTGACGTTTTCCTCGGAAATTGTTTGAAATTTACCCAAATTAAGCGCGACGATTTCTTCTGAAAGAGTGGTGACGGTGAACAGTAAAGTTTTTTGCTGTTCGTTGCTTGTTCTGTTCGGGAAGTCCAAAAGCGGATACGTTTGGAACACGCTTAACAAAACATCCCGTCGATGCCTCTATGCATTTTTAACGTGTAGCAGGCCGTTATGCTTCTATCGTGACGTCACGTGCCATCACCATTGGCGCGTATCCAGCTGAATCATGCGACTACGTATGCTTCGCGCCACTACGTCACTACCGAAACAGCCGTTTGCGTTTTTTCCTTTTTTACAGCGCTTTTCTCCTGAATAACCAATAAGAACCTGCAGCAAGATCACTGCAGTTCTATTGCTATGCACAGAAGATGATAACAGTTGTTATCGAAACGTTTGCACGATGTCAGTTGTATCGTTTGCTTTGGCCGTAGTATTTATTATAACGCTTAACATTCATTGTTATGATTATATCTCAGAGCTGCTGAAGCGCGCAACCGGATCCGTGTGATGAGGCTGCAGTATCAAGCGATGAGAGCGCACGAGATAAAGCACTTGATAGCCTGCCAACCAACTTCTTTGAAAGGTAAAAACAAAGCACGCTTTTCAAATGCGAGCCATTCTACACAATCTGCTGTGCGCTGAACGTAACGTTTTTCGTGTGAGTAATAACTTTCTTCCGACAGTGGCTGCGAAATGAACTGCACATGAAAGCAGATAAAAGATAACCACTGCTTTTGGTTGAAAATATTTTGTGGTTAAAAACTTCCAGGTCGATTGAACAGTTGCTCACACAACTTTTATAAATTTTAACAATTGCTGTTTAGTTAGTGTCCTTATAGCTATATTTCCAGCTTGTCTGCTATGTTTCACAATTAAGATCTTCTTCCAAGCTTTTTAAAACTGAACCCAAACAGTTGTTTCGCGATTCAGGTCTTTACAAACGATTTGCCGGAACTTACTCCAATTTTTGGAAACAAAACTGTTTTTCCATCAAAATTTGCGCACTCGCAATATGACAAGTTAACGACTGGTGTTCAATAAAATTGGCCGAAGTAATTATAATCGCGCGAAGCATTTTTGTCTGCAACTGGTTGGCATTCCCAGAACAGGAATTTAAATACAGTATAAACTGTGTTGGACGCTCGTAATTGAACTGCCTTATTACAGGCAGAATTTCAAAATATTCCTGCAACATAACTTCATTTGGGCATGGTCACTTCTATAGCTCGAGAAAGTGCGCTAAGTTGCTATGTATAAGCTCAGTGCTTTATAACCATAAGAGTGAAGCACAGTTAGTAAGTTGTTAGTACTGTAAAAGGAAAAATAATGTAGCGACTTCTCCTGTCAATATCATTCATCCTCGATTAGTCAAGACGACGGCCATTCGTATCAAAATGAGCCAACTTCTGATTCCATCTGTTTTACACGAAAACCATCACGAGTCAACCGCGTTGGTTGACATGAGATATTTTCAAACAAGTTAGTTGAGAGCCTATACGAGGTGTGTTTGAAAAGTAACGAGACTGTATGTGCTGCACGAGTTATGTGTCCGTTCGGAATTAGCGCTGTACATTACAATGTAGGTAAACCTCTCATGAGTGTACGACTGTAGTTTCAGCTTCCTGTGTTGACTGTACGCTCTTTTGCAGGCTTTTGTTTGTAGTTTGTCTAGCTTTGATCGTTGTGAAAAATTAAGCCCGCAATTTTTGCTGCAGCACAATGACTACCGAACAACGAACCAACTTGAAATTTCATGTTCGGCTTGTTCGGAAAAACTCCAACAGAAGCACTCAAATTACTGCATCAATATTGTCACTGATTTTCTCTTTCGACTGTGTCTCCTAGTGCCGTTATGGTACATCTTAAATATCAAATGTCCCACCTAACACGGAGTTAGGGCTGCGACTTGGCTTTTCAGTGAGGGGCCAGCAGGCCACAATACATATACGCATTATCGCGGTTTAATGTAGTATTTGCATATTGTGATTATGGCAGTCGGCCTCATACTGTTAGTTTGAGTCTTTTCCAGAGATGAAGGGATTTATGTTTTTCAAATCCAATCCAAAAATTATACTTCAAAATCAAAAAAACAAATCTTGTTTAAATCCAAATTCCTATCACGGTTATTATGCAAGACACATACGTAGTCCAACTCAAAAATTCAAAGACAAATAAAAATTTTGGAAATCATTTCAAATTAACTTATGCTATCTTTGGCTCACAACCAGGGCCGGCGTTAGCAAGTGCGGGTCCTGATTAGAAACACTTTTGTGACGCCCCACTCAGTGGTGTGTAGAAATTTGAGGGGGTACATCAAGTCATAATGATAAAAATCGGTGATGTTAAAAAGGTGCGGCCCGAAAGGGTGACGCCAAGACCTTTCCAGCAGATATCAGATATTCAATGGACAGCGCCGTAAAACCCAATAAATCAAAGAATTACAACCCTCATTAATACCTCCATGACCAGAAAGGAGGTACGAATGTGGTACTTGCAGAGAGGAGAGGTATTGATTGCTGTGCTATAGTGTATATCCATAGCTGAAAAGTTTGCAGTAGTAGCACAAGAGTACATTTGTTATTAAACTAGGAAATTGCGTGCAATCTTGAAGTGCAACGGGATCTAAAATCCCACCAAAATATTATCCCAATGCTTTCTTCCTCTGATTGAACTTTGTGTCCAGGCCAGGAATATTAGCCACCGATGACCTTCCGCTTTACCATTTGGTAGTATTCTTTAATCTTTTCCAGTGAAACTTTGAAAACCGTGTCCCATCACTCTCGTTTCTGGGGAAAACTTGCGAACCGTTGAGAACCACAACATCATAACAATTGACACTCGTCAGAACTGGGCTGCACATAAACAATGATGGTGGACTGTACTAAATTTTACGAATAGGGCAATTTTTTATGACCTCGAAAACTTGATATGACTTTATTTTTCAGAAAATATGACTGTATAAGACCAAACCAAAATGACTGGACTAGAATCTACAACTTCTGTAAAAAGAAGCATTACCAGCGAAAATAGGCATAAGAGATAGTATCCCCATGGTTTGTTGAAGCACCACTAAAATAAACAGCTCAAAACATGAGCAAAACATATAGTTTGGTTTGAAGCAAATTGACAGTTGACACACTGCTTCGTCAAAGGGGTATCAGAAGTACTGTAGATCCAGAAGTGGAACGAAATCTGTCGTGTCACAAAATGCTACATGATGTTATATATTAGATTATCTACGTGATCGAAAAAGAACGACTGACTTACTAATACGTTCGCTGTGCAGTGCCTTTATCACATTGTTTACGAAACATGTTGGTAGCGCAAATTTACAATTGCATGTAGAATAAATGTTGCCATCATTAAGGTTTCAGTTTGTGTTGCTTAAAGAAAAAGACAATTACTGGCAGGGTGTCCAAGTGGCTTCTATTTGCAGGATGCAGCTTGGACCTAATCATATAGTATTTTCACCCAGAACATTCGCCAGAATGTCCTTAATAAAAGGGGATTGACATTCTAAAAATTGACAAAAACTCCACTGATTTATCGTGCTTCATATTTCAATTAGGGGGACTAAGCCCAACAACCCCTCCCCTGGTGACGGAACTGGTTTCACTTGATATTTTGATATTGTTTTAATGGTTTCCTTATTGAATTAGGTTGAAAATAGTGTTTCCAATTCGGGGCAAAATTTTAAAACCCGGGTTTCGGGTAGCTGAGAAAAGAAACCCGGGGAAACCCGTTTTTTTCGGGTTTTGAAATGAATGAGATTTTGAGCGATAAAAACTCAATATCATTGTGAAATTACTATTGTTAGTCCCTGCGCAATCTATTAACGAATTATTAACTATGTTAGCACAGTTTTTCAATGATGTTTATACTGCTGACGCATGACAATCAAAGCACACTTTCATCATTCAGTCAGTTTCTGAAGTTTGCGACGAATAGTCCTGTAACTGAAAAAGTCCTTTCTGACTCCATTGATTTGGGGTTGATTGTAATTAAAGCATGGAACAGTTTTTCAAGGTTACTTGACCTCTTCTTTGTAGCCTCAAAAAGACTCATTTCCTTTTTCACAATTTGTGATTGGATCTCTTCCTGTGTCGGAATAGTTTTGTGGTCTTCACTCTCAAGGCTACATGGATTATGTGCTTTGATTTCAAATGGTTCATCAAACTTTCGGTGCTTGAACCACCTCCTTTTGTATAACGGATCACAAATTGCACTTTGGTTTTGGTTGAGCCTTATTATATCAGAAATGACTCTAAGCTTCTGGTTTTCTTTGATTACTAACGTCTTCAAACTGAATTTGTGTGATTAAAAATCTACTTAAAGTCGCTTCTAAAGGAAAGCCAAACATTTTGTAGAAACTTATTGCAAACTGAAAAGGAACGATTGCAAACTGAAAAGGAACGATTTTGCAAACTGAAAAGGAACGATTTTGCAAACAATCACAGCTTGTATGTGAACTAACACATAACAGCTTGTAAATGAACTAACTAGTAACTACGAAACTACGGCATACCTTTGAAGAACTACCTCGCGTGGTAGTTATTTAATTAGGTTAGCGAAAAGACTAAAGTTCGCGTAGGTATGTGCAAAATCACGTCACGGTCCGGCTAAATAGGTGAATTGAACGAAAATATAAACGGACCAACAACGAACGTACGGTGGTCAACGAGCAAAACCCGCACCTTGTGCCTCATGATAATAGTTGAAAGTCCAAATGTGCTCATTTGGGCCGTTACACGCGCCAACCTGCAACTTCAGTGTTATCAGAATTACTAATATTTTAATGCAACAGCAATTCCATTTTTCAAAAAACACCCGGGTTTGGTAGTTGAAAAAACCCAAGTTTCGGGTGGGAGAAAATAGCCAAAAAAACGGATTTCGGGTTCGGGAAAACCCGGGTTGGAAACACTAGTTGAAAATGTGCAAAATATAACGTTATGACCTAACATGGAAAATATGACTTTTTAAGACTTCATAACTTTTGTTATAGGTTTCGCAGAGGGGCAATTTTTGTTTGAAAATTCGTTTCATAGCTTCCTGAAACACAGAAATAAGATATGACTTTTGTGATTTTAAATGGCCCTATTTATGAGGTGTAGGTATTACGTTATGCATAACAATGATGAGTTAAAAAAGGGGCTGGATCAATGAAAACCAGACTAATTCTGTAAATTTAATGACATGATACATAAAACAGTAGACTTTTTTCGCTGGTCATACTCAAGGCTCAACATTTGAACAACACAATGTACAATCACGACCGGTTTGAGAAACTCCGCTGAACCATACTTTTCAATACAGTAATTTGCAGTCCCAAAACTGAACCGAAAATTACGAAGAAATTAAAAATGATATTATCCAAATCCAATCGATATGGAAATGATATGGAAACGGTTTAAAAAAAAAACTCATATCTAACCAACCTGGTAACACAACCTGCTGAAACAACATTGGACACCATTTTTTAGCTCGTTAGGTGCCATTTTATAGCAAAAAGCATAGGAAAAATGTTAAATTTCATGTGACTAGACAGTGACTCGAGCTTGCAAACCAATAACTCGGCTCAACCAAGTCATGACTCGAAAAATTTTTAGATAACCCTGAGTCCAAGCGCTTGTGACTCTGACTCAACAAATATGACTCGGGCACATCACTGATTTTAAGTAGGCTACTATAAAATGTCTTCTCAAAGATTCAGTGCAAACTGAAATCTTCCAGAATTTTGACGAAATTATCTAGTCTGTTTGTTTATCTTTCTTACGTTTCAGCCCTGCGGTTTGAAGCGTTAGTGCCACCCTACATCGACAACAGCAATCCCGGCGACCAGCTTGACAAGCTGGAGCGTGCGCGCGTCGAGTCAATACTGGAAGACGAACAGGGCATCACTATTAACAGGAAGCTTGATTAAGTTCCCGCATGAAGCGCAGACTGATGTTGCGGCTTGGCTCCTTCACTTCATGTTACGCCGCTACTATGTTTTGCTCTTGCTAATGATTCTACATTGCGGCTACAGTTTTTTACAATCGACCAAGTTCTTTTACCGTCAATCGCGAGCTGTGGATCTTGAGGGATGTTAGAAGTTGCTGGAAATTGACTTTTTTAATTGTTTTCCGGGTTGATGCAATTTACGGTTGGACCGGCGAAACGGACGCCTGTGCGAAAATCCTAAACACTGCAAAACTTACCTATGATAACGTACTGTGAGCAGCAGTGGCGTACGCAGAAAATTTCCGAGGGTGGCAAGTTGCGTCACAATCGTGTGACGTCACAAATCAACTAGGGGAAGTGCCGAAGGCACGACCATTCTAGGGGGCATGCCCCCGGGAAGATTTTGCAAAATTACACCTAAAAATAGGCATTTTTGTGCATTCCGGAAGCAAGTTTTAGACAATACTGTTTTTACATTTTTTATTTTTAGGGTCTGAGGGGGTGGCCATGGCACAGTGGCCTCCCCCCTCCGTACGCTAGTGGAGAGCAGTTGCAGTGACAGAATAGATTAAACGTTGTTACCCAAGTTGTGTTGTCATGTGACTTGCACTAACATGTCATACGTATTGAAAATAGAAAAGACAGACTGGCAATACCACCGCCCTCAATGTTGAAAAACGCTCTGCACATACGTTGGTTTGATGAAGGCGAAAAACATGTTCATATTTTTTGATGGATTTCTGTTTAGTAGCTACGAACAGGGAGGTATTAGGAAGCAAATTTTCAAGATTGCATTGTTGGCGCTGTGACTAGGCCTACTTACAGGGAATTTACTTTCGAATCTTGGTTGGCTGATTGTGATTACATGGCCGAACAACAAAATAGGCAACTTTTTACTCTTAATTCATCTGTTGGAAAATAAGGCATTATGTACTTACAATGCCCATTCCGTCGCTGACGAGGCAATGGTGCTGTTTGTCCTGATGCTGGGGCGAAACCGGACAGCATTTATTTGAATGATCACCTTTGATTAGTATTAACACTTTTTAAAAATATATATGTAACTGGTAAAATACCCTCTGAAATGCTCAAATCTGTTTTCATTGCTAGTCCCAAAGAATCTTAACACTCTGGAGTGTGAAAACCACAGAACCAGTGATGGGATTCGACCGGTTCGCAAGAGCCTGCTCTTGGAATTTCTTTATTCGCGAGAACCTGTCGTTGGTGTAAGTCAGGGGTTCTCAATTTTTCCCCATGAACACCTTTTACTTATAACTTATTTTGGCAAACCTCTCGTAGACCTGTTGCTAAGACTAAAATTTGGGAAAATTACTAAAATCAATAATTTCCTTTGCTAGGCTATACCAGTTGACAACACAAAGATCAATCTTTGCACTTACATCGGGCTAACCAGCATAGTTTGCCTCTGGAGACTGTAATAATGGGAGAACCTGTGAGTCCTGGAATGAGAGAACCTGTTCTTTAAAAATTTGAATCCCACCATTGCACAGGACCATCAGTTTAATGGCTCACACTATGAAACCGTTGCTGAAAATCACATTTCGACGCTTAAGAAAAAAGCTTTTACCCCAAATCCCAGGGTGTCAGTACGGTTTCATGCCTGACAAAGGCACAAGGAATGCAATTTTTGTGTTGCGATCGCTCTGTGAACGATCAGTTGAACACCAATCAGGGGCAGATCCAAGGGGGAGGATCGCCCCCCCAAAAACCTGCGAAAGTAACTTTATTCACCATGATTTCGAACAATTCGGAAAATAGCATTTGCGATATAAGGCCATTTTGCCTTTAATTGTTTTATCACAGCAATGTCGTGAAGTATACTTCATCTCTGTTACAGTAGTGAACCTGTAATGACACTTAATTACCAAATATAACTGAAATCGCCCCCTAAACTTACTGGCTGGATATGCCCCTGACACCAATAATGTTTTTCTGTGCTTGATAAAGTGCCACACTCCCAGCTACTTACGATACTAAAGTGATTTGGTATAAATGACAAGACTTCCGCATTATACGTAATCAACATTATGAGCAAAAACTCGCCACCAAACTCAAGGAAGGTCTCACCAGGTGGACAGACATCAAACGAGGTGTAAGTCAAGGCTGTATTACGAGTTCCGACCATTTCAACCTACACAGCGAATGCATTCTGGAGGAGGCTGAGGAGGAAATCCAAGTAAATGGTAGACGCACAAATAACATCCGTTATGCCGACGATACGGTGCTCCTTGCATCCTCAGAGGCTGGTCTTCAAGCAGGCGCGTAGCCAGAAATTTTGATAGGGGGGGCAAACAACAACCGGGTCTCAACATTTAAATATTTAATGCCTTTTCATTTTTTAAACCTTCATCCATAGAATGTGCCTTTTTCTGGCGCTTTTTTCTGAATAGTTACAGTATATTCACATTTAAGCCGGCATTAAGCCTGCTTTCATTGAAAGGACAAGTTTAAAAGTTTGTGTTTAGTGAAGTTCCTAGCTTTTGCTTTGGATGAAAACCACCATTTGCTCGTAAAATGTTTTTTTGCGAAAACGCTTTTGAAAATCTCGTTGCTATAAGTGCATGTCCTGCATTATGCTATGCTTTTTGCAGCCAACATTGCAGTTGAGCAAGAAATTATCGTGGCTGTCATTATGATAGCCATTTTTATATTTGCACGCTTTGCATGGCACACCAACATACGTTCGACCGACACCGAGTAGCGACTCTACTCTAAGACACCGACTCCCGAAGTAGGTCTGTAAACTTGCACACATGTAATACTTGGATATTATCCAATTCTTTAGTGACTGGTTGACGTATGCCAGGGGTCTCAAACACGCGGGCCGCATGTGGCCCGCGACGGCCTTTTGTGCGGCCCGCGATGTTTTCTGGGAATCTTCGAATAACTAACATTCACGTTGCCATGTGCCATGAAAAAACATGCCGCGAAATAATTAAACCAAAGCTGAATGATACTCGTCTTTGCAATTCTTAATTTTCGCCAAATAAACTCAACTCAACTGATATCCAGTGCGATTTTCGTCACGGACGTAGCACTACATACCACAGTTCACCCTCCAGCAAAATTTTGAGAAATCTTCGGAGTATGCCAAAGACATCTTAAATGGTTTATTGTTTCATATGACTCAGCCAACAAGCAGAAGCACCATAAAAGCCATCGCATGCAGTAAACCAACCATTAGCGAACATTAGAGCAAATGAAAACACAATGGCACAATAGCTGATCAGTGTAAACAAAGAGGGGCGTTATGTCATGTAGGATTGGCGAAAGACCGTGGCGGTCATCTAGTCAACCAACCCCGTTTATCACTTTTTGACAAGTGTTGAGAAACGACAGTTGGACATCAAATAAGCATAATGAAAAGAAAAACGAATGAACGTAGAACATGGTGAAGAAAATGTACAGGTGAAACCGCATGCCTATGTACACAGATGAGTGGATCGAATTTAAGTGAAGGATTCTGGTGTTAGAATATTTTAGCAATATAAAAGAAGCAAAAAATAGTAATAAAAAAGTAGAAAAGTTACAAAAACTAATTAATGAGGTACAAAAGAAAAACAAAGCAAAACAGAAAAAACTAAAAAGTGTGCTTTCATGCAGAAAAGCATAGAATGTGTACACAGAAAATATGAAAAAGTAAATGTCCACAAAAAATAAGCAGAGTTACAGAATACTAGAATACACAGTATTTGGTTCTGGACAAGGAAAATGTTGCTAAAGTTCATAATTGGGAATATTTTTCATGTAGGAGGTGTTTCTTAAGTTTCCATTTGAAAGTAAAAGTGGTTGAAAATTTAATATCGTCTGGTATTGAAGACCATACTTTTGGGCCAATGAATTTAAGAGAACATTTCCCTGAGGAAGAGTTAACTCTAGGTAAAAACAGGTTTTTAGAGGTTGCTAGTCTTGTGGAATGATAATGATTTGAGCTGAGTGGAACAAAATATTCATCAAAATGGTTTGGAAGCAGTTTGTTATGATAAAAGTGCATGAATTTGCCCACTGAAAAGCTATATAGTTTGGGAAGGCATAATATGTTTAAGTGCTGGAAATGTTCTTCTACTGATCCCGTATTAGTTGGATTTATTATTCTTATAGCTTTATTTTGGAGCTTAATGAGAGGTTGAATGGTTGCATTTGAAGCACATCCCCAATTGAGGATTGAGTAATTAAGGTAGGGATGGATCAATGAGTTATAGACAACTTTCAACACAGGTGGTGTTGTATAATGTTCAAGTTTGGATAGAATTCCACAAGCTCTTGATAGTTCAGTTTTTACCTTTTGTACATGAGGTTTCCAGCTTAACATGCTTTGTCGACCTCGAGAAAGCATATAACCGGGTTCCTTGTGAAAAGCTTTGGGAAGTGTTGCAGGAGTAGGTGTTGACGGCCGCCTGTGATTGGTTGTCAAGTCACTGTATTTCTGCTCATAAGTTTGTGTCCATGTCGGGGAAGTTAAATCACGACCGTTCACCGTTGGTGTTGGACTCCGACAAGGGTTTGTGCTGTCACCGCTCCTTTTCATAGCCTGCATCAGTGGTTCTCAACCTTTTCGCTGAACGGAACCAAATCCAGACCTACATGATTGTTTTATTGGAAAACCTCAGTAAAAATTTTTAACGCAATTCAATTGACACGTTTTGTTTTGTAGTAGAACGAAGTTTTGTTACACAAATTTTTAGACGTTTCATTGAAAGACTGCTGAGGGCCTCGCAAAGGGTGCCTGGGACCCAAATGCGGTCCTCAGAACCGAGTTGAGAACCACTAGTTTACATCAATTGGATGGACAGTCACAGCCGAGTTGACGAGGGTGTCACAGTCAGGAGCTGCAGGATCAACCGTTTATTTTTTGCACACGATTTGGTACTGCTTGCATGTTCTCAACATTCTTCAGCATGCACTCGATCGGTTTTCTGCTGCGTGGGAAAAATACCGAGGTAGGCTACTATGTCTCTCTTCAAACCCAATGCAGTGTATGCGGCAAGTGAGCGGCAATACACTGCAGCAGGTGGAGAAGTTCAAGTACCTAGGGGTGGTATTTACGAGTGGCGGAAGGCGGAGCGAGGAGATAGATATACGGTTGGTAAAGCTAACGCAGTTTTGCGTGAGTTTTATTGGTCTGTAGTCAGAAAACGGGAGCTTTCAAACACCGCAAAGCTGTCAGTTTTCAAATCGGTCGTTGTTCCGATCCTTACCTATGGTCATGCATTCTGGGTAATGACCGAAAGAATATCAACTCAGGTGCAAGCGCCAAATATGGGATTTTTGCGAAGAGTCCACGGTGTGACAGAGGGGCTTACGGAGGTTAGATTGCGCCCGGGGCAAGAAACAAGTTTGGCGCTTCCATATTCGAACCTAAGATCTTTTGGGAGTAAATGTAGTGCATTGAAGAAAAAACTTGCGACATCTGCTGGGACTTTTTGGCGCCTCCCAGTGATTCGCCGCCCTCGTTACGCCACTGGTGTGACACTTCCCGACAAATTGTGCAGCTGTGAAATTCGCAGAGCCCTGAATGTCGAAACACTTCTCCGAATTGAGAGAACACAACCACGTTAGTTCGGCCATGTATCCAGAATGCCCCACAAAAGGTTGGTGAGGCAAGTCCTGTCGGCTAAACCCACGGGAAAGCGACCCAAATGTCGTCCAAGGACCAGGTGGCGTGACTTCATCACAGACCCTGCTTGGTCCCGTCTTGGTGTGGACCCGCAGAAATATCTGAAATTGCTGTTGATCGTGAGGTTTTCCAAGTCAGCCTATGGATGTTGCCCCCGCCGGAACAGGACTTTTCGGTCTGGCCGTTTCGGTATAAGCCGTTTTGGTCTGGGCGGTTTCGGTCTGGCTGTTTCTGTCTGGGGACATTTCGATCACGACATTTCTGTACATAAACAACTGATTGCATTTGTTTATTTAAATGATTATATAGGCAGGTGAAATGTCACGCGAGCTGGTGTTATACCAACTCCCTTTTGAGAAGTCATGATTGCGATTAAATCTGAATTGCAATTATGAGTTTGAAATATTTGTATTTAATTGAAAATGTCGATCATGATTTAATTTGCTTGCTGATGATAACGAAAATCATACGTTCATGTTGATTAACTGTTGGATCGTGGATCATGTTTGATTTTTTTTTGTAAATAAAACCTTTCTTTGATTTAAGTACGTTTGCATTAAAAAGTGAACATATAAGATTTCTGCAAGATTTCATGGCCTGACCGAAATGTCTCGAGACCGGAACGACCAAGACCGAAAAGTCCCGTGACCGAAACGACTCAGATCGAATCGACCAGACCGAAAAGCCGTGTACCCTGCGCCTGCAACCGTCCCTAGGGGAAACGCAGACATGAAAATAAATGAAACGAATGACATTTACGTTAGTTTATTCACCGGTGTTTAAAAGTGCTCAGCTAGCGAGTGAACAAGTTCCTTAGACGACTAGAATTGATTAATACGAACGTACAGACGGCTAGAAATGATTAACCTGTAATTCATGACACCTTTCGTAGTAAATAAGATGTAAAATTTAGGTTCAAGTACCGCTACTGTTGCATCAGCGTCATAATGTGGCCCGCGGTTACCTTGTAAGTTCTCATGTGGCCCACGGAGCAATTTGAGTTTGAGACCCTGACGTATGCAATTGCTTTAGTCCCACAACGTCTTTGAAACATGTTTGGATTTTATGTCATTACACGCTATAAAATGCTACTGCCGTAGCATTTTTGTATGCAGTTGCATTACGCAGTATTCCCAAGATATTGATCCAGCTATTTAGCTGGATTATATTGATCCTGCTATTTAGCTGTCAACAATTG
>Ga0210059_1008840_pt1 | contig 15812 bp, 15 predicted proteins | sample Ectturendosymbi2_FD_188042 | JGI IMG/M metagenome (GOLD analysis project Ga0210059, IMG submission 188042) | Ecteinascidia turbinata endosymbiont from Florida, USA - Sample 2 (SPAdes) (version 2) | ecosystem: Host-associated > Tunicates > Ascidians > Unclassified | place: Key West, Florida... | reverse complement strand
ACTTTTATGAATATTAGCGCAAAATATACCACTTTTACGCCATTTTTACGCAAAAACACGCAAAATATACCACTTTTACGCCATTGTAAGAGCGCGAAGTGGGCTAATTTTTAGAAATATGGCCTATGAATTGCTTATTTTTATTAAAGAAAGCAAAAAAATCACCAGGTTCCCCCCAAGATAAGCCCCCATTGCAATTTCCTGGATACGCTCCTGACCACTTTTTGTTTAAAATGCTTGTATATAAATGCAACTTTTTACTGCAACTTTCGTTAAAAATAAATGCAAATTTCTCAGGTTTTTAGTGCAACAAAAACTTGCCCTACTGATAAAGCAAACACAAGGAAGTAAATTTAAAGAATTTTATATAAAGGAAGTATTAAATAGCTGAACCAAACCAATATCTGAACTAAGCAACTATATTACGACGCTAATATCACGTTCGTTCAGATTTCTTGTGAAAATAATCCACACTGTAGCCGGGCACGTAGACGATCCAGAGTAAAAATTTAAAGAATGAATTGTATAAGCAACAACCTCCAACGATGATCATAGTAAAGTTTGCAAGAAACTAACAAGTCATACTAGTAGGCTACTGGAGGTAATTCTATGATCGATTAGTGGTTGAGCATTTTCCCCCCTATGTGTTGTTTTGCCTCCCTATCGCCCCCTCTGTTTTTTTCGACCCCTTGACTCTCGCCCACTTTGAGAACCACTGGTATTGATATAGACCAGGGGTGTACAACCTTTTGCTATTGCCGGCGGCATTACTTTTATTTATATGAAGTACGGCCGACAATGAGTTCGAGTTATATTTATGGGATACGTGTAATTAAAGAATAGGTTTATCCGGATATGTCAAATTGCGTATCCATTCTATAACTCTGTGACGTCACCATCCAGATTGTTACGCATCGTGTCGACTGATTTTCTTGCCTTGTATTTGTTTTGCTTCAGTATACGCCAGCACGGCCGCCAAATCTTATATTTTGAATTACATGTGGACGGCCGCAAATTTAATTACCGAAGGCCCAATGCGGCCGTACGATCGGAAACAGTGACCAATTGCCGTGATGTAGGTTAGCAGGCTGTCGTGTCAACTATTAAGACTATTGGCAAACAAGTACATTGCAGTGAATCGGGAATAGAATATTACTTGAAATTATGCAGTAAGAATGCACAAAACATAAAATCACAAAGGCTTCCATTATATTTGGAGGTTGTTTTAAGACTCCCTTTATGCAGATTCATGTCCTGTATGGGGAAGCTGGTCAGACTGGAGTGATTGCGCCATATCGCAAGGTGTTAGCACACAGACCTCAACAAGGCAGTGCTACAATGGAACGATTGGCCAAATTGGATGCGAAGGCAATCAACTGAGAAGCAGGCCATGTCCTAAATGGTCGGCCTGGGGACCGTTTGGATCGTGTTCTGCAACCTGTGGAACCGGTACAAGATCCAGAAAGAGGTAGAAAAATAGCTGAAACTTTGTTCCTCTTTGCTAGTAAAATAATTGAAATCGGTCTCGGTGTACATTATATAAAATCTTGCGTCAAAAACCTGTAGTCAAGACAGTCATGAAAAAAAAACTCTAATACAATAATCTCAGATGTGATCGTTATATAGCAGTTATAAGGTCTTATTGATGTTGTATATTCTAATGTGACTGAATGTTCTACTGGCAGTAGGTAGTCACGTTATATTTGATAAAGGTAGTCTGATCAGCTGAGCTCCGCTCGATTTGACATGCTTTTCTTGTAAGAAATGTTCTCTATCCGCTTTTACTCCGTTTGAGTTAAGATTGGAAAATGGAAGTTGCGTGCGAAATTTAGCATGGAGCGTGAACCAGAGAAACTATGTTACGAGGAAATAAATTTCACCTCAAAAGTTCTTGACTCGTGTGCATGTTCGATGAATGACCTTGGCTTGGGTTCATCTTTCATGGTTTAACTGACTTTCTGATGATGAGTTGCATTTAACTCAATTCAGTGTCTGCACCATTCGAGTTGATTTCTGCTTCAAAATACACTGCTAGACTGTGCACTAGTATTATTTATCATTCAACTACTGGACCGTATTACGCATATTTGTGTTTCAGGACATGTAATGTTGGAAAAGGTGAATGTCAAGGAAGTGCGACAAGTAGCGAATCTTGCGAAGCTGTGAAGTGTGGACCCGCAAATAATTGTGATGGAAAAAGCAATGTACCATCCGTTCCATGTGCACATTACGCAAATTTGCTTTATTGTGGTGTGTACATTGATTACATGAAGACAAATTGCGCCTTGGCCTGCTGCCAGAAGAAAGAGGGTAGGTTAACTTTTCTGAAATCTTGTTTTTTCTAAATACAAGAATTAACGACAAACAGATGTTTTTCAACTGCGAGTACTTTGAAAACGGAATAAACTGCACAAAATTTTGTGTTTGCAGGTACACTGTGTGAAGATCTGTTCGGCGTCCCTTGCAGTTCCTACATTTATCACTGCAGCAATAGAGTAGTGCGCGCCCAATGCAAAAAAACCTGTGGCGCGTGCACCTGAATTTTCTTGGGTCGTTTTATTTCAAACATTTTTAGTTGTGATGCTACGTTCACCGGTAATATCTGCATCTTCAAAAAGGAAAAGATACTAAACAAACAAATTGCATGCAAAAACTCTACAGAACATACACGCTTATATAAAATAGCTTTCTCGAGAAGGAAAAGGTCAAGAGTTCTAAGTGAGCAACTGCTTCTCAGTCCGCTCATTAGAAAAGAAATCATTGAAACCATGTGCACAAATTTCACTTTCATCCGTGTCCTGCTTATTTCTTTGATTATATCACGTGTTTTTTTGCGTTCAGTGATTTTTTTTGTGATCCTATTTATGAATGACTGTTGTGGAGTGTGCAAAACTGTTGTGGAGTTCGAAAGCACGTACTTTTATGTAAGTCTATACACAAGCGGTTTTTGATTAGTTCAGTATTTCCACAAACAACCGATAAGTTGCAATGTATAATATACAGTAGTTTGATGAATTGTTGCCAGCAGGAATGCCCTGCATAAAATTTTCTCATGAAGTTGATATCTTGAAACATTGCTTTTCTGTGATAAGGTCTGTTAATCCTTCATTGTTATAAAAGCAAATGTTAATAAAGTATAGTGCTTACTCGGCGGAAAGAAATAAAGCAATTGAAAAATACTTTTATTTGTTTCTGTTTCAGCGAGTCCAGCAAGTAACGTTAGGGGAGGGATTTCAGTAATATTTGTAAGAAGTGGCATCGTATCAAGTGTTTATTTTTGAACAGTGAAACACTAAAATGTGTATGTTAAATTTTAGGACTTTTAAATATATGGAAACAGGGGCAAAGCTACATAGCTGTGCTATGCACAGTTGATGAATCAAACAACAAAAAATAACGAACACCAACAATGACAGATTGTATCGCTGATTACCATGCAAAATCAAGTGAGCGATATCCACTCTTGGCAAATCGGTTTATCACAGAGTCCGCACCACTTAGTCTATCTGGATGCTGTTGCAGTAACGCCAATCCGTTGAGCCATTGCTCGCCAATGCAATGTTTCTCAGAGGGTTTTCAACAAACATTGACAAGAAAAACTTCACCAAAAGTGGTGAATTTTCATTTCACCCACTCGAAGCTAGGACAACAACCATTTTTGCTAAAAAATTAATAGAAAAATGTCAAATTTCAAAATCCAGAGGAGACAAACCCCCCCTGCTCCCCTTCCGACACCCATGTTGGCAATGTTGACAGTACTTTTAGAAGGTGTGTGAGATTGAATACACATCTTCATCACATTGCTTTTAAGTTTCTTCCACAGTTATCGCTAAGACGGCAGTTACCTGAAATGATGTTCTTGCACACGTTTCCTTCCATAGTTGGAACTCTGAACGTAGAGCAGACTCCACACTACATACATTACCTAACAAGTAGGCATTGTAAATCATCTTTGTCAAGAGTAGAGGATCGATACTTGAGCAATTTCAGGGTTGCAATGAGGTTAGGTGACGTGATGCTAAAGTCTTGAGTTGAAAACCGTGTTTCCATGTCAAGTATGAAGGAATCCAACATTGGAATATAGATCGATTTTCTGCAGTATTGCTCTTGTGAGGAAGATGTAATGTTGGTCCTGTGAGTTTGTCGTTCATTAATTTGAGGTAACGTAACAGTCAAGCAGAAATTAGACGAAACTTGGATGCTTCTTTAGAATAAATTCTTGAGTTCACCTCCACAGTTTTCACACCGAGCTTTGAGAATACATTTTAAATCTGCAACAAGTGTTATATATGCTGCTTAATCCAAGCTTTTCTTCTACTACAACAACCTGCTAAGTGGCAGACAGAGCATAAACACAGGTAGTTCATTGATTGATTGATTTGTTGTTTCATATGCCTCCGCTAATAAACTGAGTTATCTGAAAAACTTTGGAAACTGTCGCAGGACTGATTTGGAAGCACTTTTGCCTTCTCATTGGTGAATCTGTTGAGAGATGGCCACCTCGGAATACATTTAAATATTGAGAGGGAATACCAGGAATTTTGCGAGTGCCACCTATCCGCGGCCAAACAATGCATCCCACATGGCCGTAGGAAGAATTATGTGCCATGCTGGGACAAAGAGTGCGAGACCGTTTATCTCTCCTTCACCCGAGCCCCATTGGGGACTGAGTCTGATAGAGCCGCTTCGTCCCTACTATCTTGTCGAGAACACAGGAAGCAGGAGCGATGGGTGGAAACTTTCAATTCCATCGACTTCTCGCACTCTAGCCCTAAGGGGTGGAGAACCATCAACAAATTACTGGCAGATCTGGACGCTCGCGAGTCCACCAGGCTCGTCAACAAGGAGCTGTCCGACCTATGGAAGATTCCAACACCTGAGGGTCACAGTATCTATGAACCTTTAGGCCGGAGGAGCTTGCTGCTGCCCACAGATGCCTGAAGCCAGGAAAGTCTCGGGGATTGGATTCCATCTTCTCGGAGTTTGTACTCCAGGCCGGGTCGGCTCTCAAATCTTGGTTTTGCGACTTCCTCACTTCCTGCATGTACCAACTCAAAATTATAAAGATCTGGAGATAAGCACTAATAATTGCGATCTCTAAACCAGAAAAGCCATTCGGAGACCCAAAGAGCTACCGTCCCATATCTCTGCTGGTGCCCTTTAATATCCTCGAGAGACTCATTTACCCTCGTGTCGATCCAATCATCGACCCATTGCTCCCACAGGAGCAGGCGGGCTTTCGACACGGGAGGTCTGCCGTAGACCAGGTCACCGTGCTGGCACAATACATCGAGGATAGCTTTTCGGCTAAAAGGAAGGTCGGAGCTATGTTTGTAGACCTCACAGCAGCCTACGAAACTGTATGACACCCCGACCTTACCTGCAAACTGCTGCGATTGCTGCCTGATAGACACATTGTCCACCCACATGATCATGGAGATTGTTGGCAATAGGAGCTTTACCCTTACCATCGGAAACAGCAACAGGAGCAGATTACGACGCCTCAAGAACGGTGTCCCCCAGGGATCTGCCTGGCGCCCCTTCTGTTCGACATCTACATCTCTGACCTGCCAACCACCGTCTCCAGAAAGTATGCAAATGCTGACCATTTAGTAATTATGCATGCTGATGGAGATTGGCAAGCGGTGGAAGGGGTACTGAGCAAGGACATGGTAACCGTAGGTGAATACATCCAGACTTGGAAAATAAAGCTCAGCTCTACAAAAACGGTGCCGGCAGTCTTCCATCTAAACATCAAGGAAGCCAAACGTGAGCTTAAAGTCAACTTCAACAACGAAATCCTGCCCTTCTGCTCCGAGCCCAAATACCTCGGAGTAACGTTGGACAGGTCGCTCACTTATCGCCAACACCTTGAGTCACTTCGCAAGAAGCTGACATCACGCATCGCGCTCCTGGCTTGCTGGCTCCGGTTGGGGTACTGGAGCAACAACTCTGCGGATAGCCACCCTAGCCCTGGTGCATTCATCCACAGGGTACTGTGCTCCTGTCTGATACCGCACCCGCTTTATCGACCCCGCCATCAACGACGCCTTGCGAATTGTGACTGGATGACTGCGTCCTACATTAGCGGACAACCTTCCAATCCTCGCAGGCATCCAATCTGCTGAGCTTCGTCGCATTGGAGCCACACTGTCTCTAGCTGGCCGTGCCATGGAGCCTGGACACCTGCTCCACCCAGCGCTCACCTGCCATCGAGAGCAGATCACGGCGCTTCATATCGAGACACCCTTGAGACTCGTCGCACAACAACTCATCAGTTCATCTGACAACAACATACGTGCGGCGCATTGGGCGGATCACCAATGGAATGGGGGGTGGGCGGACAACCCCACAAGACTGACAACCACAAGACTCCGCATTTTCATCCCCGGCACCAAACCTCCGGAGTGACATTCCAAAGAAAAGCCTGGGTCCGGCTTAACCGTTTCCGCACCGGTGTCGGACGTTTGCGCTCATGTTTGTACAAATGGAGTATGGCCTCCTCTGCGGTCTGTGAGTGTGGCGCACAAAAATAAAACATCAACCATGTTGTCCTTCAATGTCGAATACATCGACCTCCTCATGGACTGCACAGCCTGACGGTTCTGGACGATGGGACAATCGAATGGCTGCTGAACATCCGGCCCGAGATCTAGTGCGGCCAAGCAGTGGTTAGAACAACTGATTCAGAAGAAGAAGATAATAAACATAAGCAATACATAGAGCCATCACGCAATAAGTAAACCAATTGTCAGTGAACATTAAAGTAAATGATAATACAATGGCTTGATCAATGTAAACAAAGAGTGGCACTGTGTCATATAGGATTGGTGAAAGATCATGGCGGGCATCTAGTCAACCAACCCCGTTGATAACTTTTCGAAAAGTGTTGAAAAGCAACAGTTGGGGATCAAATAAGCACAGTTAGGAAAACAAACAAACACAGAACATGGTGACGTACGCATGACTGGATCATATTTAAATGAGGAAATTTGGTCTTGTTGAAGATATTTTCAAGCAAAATATAAAAATTTAAAAAATAAAAAACAATTGATGAGGTACAAAAGAAAAACAAAACAAAAACAGAAAATCTATGGAGTGTACTTTCATGCCGAAAAATGGGATGTGCACAGGAAAGAACAAGATACAAAAAAGTAAATATAAGTAAATATTGACAGATCAAAGTGATGACGATTTGATATTTCGTATAGATGAAATAAAAGTTTTAGCTCGAGAAGCACTTTTCGTTTCATTTCAGTTCAAAATGCATTCGAGAGCTTCAACTATCTTTGCAACTGGTCGAGAAATTGAGTCAATGATTCAGTTCTTCCAGCCTACCTGGTTTCGCACATACACCGCAATTGAGTTTTGACCACATTTGAAACATTGGTTTTCAACCTGGGGAGGCACCCAAGAGGGGCTGTGTACCATTTTGAAGCAGTCGCGAGTAGATATTTTATATACACAGCTGTAATACATTTGCTTTGTTTTCGAGTTTTAGATGGGGGTCGTTGAGTTATATTTGGTTGTTATAATAGGTCGCGATACAAGAAAGGTTGAAAACAACTGATTTAAAAGAACATAACTTCGCTTCGCAGAAGCGTTGAAGAAAGAAACAACTTTAATTTTTTCAACTGTATTATGAACACTGGAAACTGACGATGTCTTACATACAGACAAATCGGGCGCATGTTTGATGAAGGAGCACCTGGATGCATTTAATGCTCTCTGTACGCCGCTTATGGGTCAGTATCAAAATACTGGCTTGCATAGGGTCGTTTACTCATCTCTTTAGATGATACTTAAAAAACTTACAACGGCTAATATTTTCAATAAATACAAACGACGGTTTTTAGCACCTTGCATTAACTGTACAGAATGCCGGTGCCTAACTGCCCTGCCAAGGTTTCTTTAATAAATAGAGAGGATCAAAAAGTGTTTACTTTGTTAAATCAATTATATTACACAAATTTCATTCAGAAGCAAGACATAACCAGCAAGCAAAATAATGTGCTGCATAAGCAATAAGAGTTATTTATGAAAAAGCTACAGCGCAACTTATAAAGATATTTGATTACTAGTGTTTTTCATAGAACAACTTCGCGTCTAGAATCTCTTTAATAATTTCCATTATCTGTTTCAGAAGTTTCACCAACAAAAGTGTTCTATCTCAGAATCATTCCAAGTAATACTTTCTCGAATCTCAACACAAGAGATTAGGTCTTATTCGAAACTCAGCGCAAGAAATTAGGTCTTATTCAAATCTCAGCACAGGAGATTTGGTTCTTTATGAGCGCGACTGCCAGATTTAACGGTATTTATAGCCAGTTTTCACAAGAGAAAATATTCTTCTCTCAACCTTTGCACGCGGTAGTCACTCGCAGTGGCGTAGCAGCGTAGCTTGCCGCCCCTGGATTTCAATCATTCTGCCGCCTCTCATCCTATGCTAGTCAGCACAGCATCACTGCTAAAATATTTTTATTATGGTTGCTCGCAGTGCAGAAGTCCAAATGCGTGTTGTATATGTTGATGAGAGAAGAATGACATTGCGGCAGATACGTTTCAAACGGTTTAATAACTTTTTGCAAAGTAGGCCTACGACATGCAATAGAAGCTCAACGAACGAATAATATATCATTTCGTGGAATAGGAGTGAAAAGATATCCGAGAGTTCGAAAGATCCCACTGAATGAACGCCTGCAAGACTGAGCGAGTGATTCCCACAAAGAACAGATATTGCTTTTTAATTTATCTCCTTTGTTCTGCTTTGTGCTTCAGAATGGATTCCTGATACTGTGGAAGCATTGTCACAAGCTTGACCTCTGCCCATCATCACGTACAAATCATTTGCATGAAACTTATTGAAAATAGAATTAGTAATTTATTTGGCAGTTTTCCTTTGCAGTGGGAAGAAAAACAGACTCCTTTATTTGTGCTTCACTTTCCTCAACTTTTACGTATCTTACTACAAAAGCGATCTGATCGGTAGGAGACACATCAGGAGTACCGTCGAGTAAGATTGTTGCTTCCTTTATTACTTTTAGAATAATATTTTTCACTTGTTTTCCAAAACGTTATATTAACTGGTTTTGTACAGTCGGAGAAAGGTATGTTGAAATGAGATTTTTCAATATTTGAATATCAGAAAGATGTTCGTTCATGGCAGGATTATATTCGGCAATTAGCTTCACAATTTTACCTTGTTTTCTTGAGTCGTAAGTTTTCACGATGGCCACGAAAAGAAATATTTTGTAAGCTTGCTTAGAAAAAGAATGACATCAATTATTATACGAATAATGGCTCTTCATTTGTTTTGTTCTTTATCCATGATATCCTGTATCTCTTTATCAACTGTTTGATGGATGTGAAGTCGCAGTGTGAGCTATCATTTATCTAAGGAATCTCAATGAACATTGGAATTTTCGTGATCAAATGAAAAGGATTTAAATGCCAAAAAGTGTTGAAAGGTTTGAAAACAATTAAACAATCATTTTCCGATCGAAACAACTTGCAACAGAAGCAATATAATCCTGAATCGATGTTTGAATGTACTGAACATGATCTCAGAACCTTCTAACTGTTTTTCAGCGCCTTGTAAAACTATTTCGCTAACAGACAACTCAAAACTTTTTTCTCCCTATCTCCTACTTTTAATAATAATAATACTCTTTTATTGCGAACTTGTGGTCCATATCACAGACACAAGAGCACAAAAAGTGACTAGTTATACAGGGTGTCCATAAAGTCCTGCACACATCAAAAATTTTCATATCGCAAAAACCACATAAGGTAGAAACTTTACATTTTCGACAGTGAATTATACTACCATAAAGTTTGTTTGTTATTTTTTACAGGTTATTTTATTGTTAAGATAAGCAAGAATAAGTCATTTTTAATGAAGGCGTAAGTTTGCAACAAAGTATGAAACATGTTGATCATTCAACAAAAAGCACAATGTGTTCTTTGGTACCATGAATTGAAATCACCAACTGCAGTACAACGTAAATTTAGAAGTGAGTTTGGAGAAGACCCTCCTCACACTAACAGTATCAAGAGATGGTTTAAAAAATTTATGGAAACCGGAAGAACACTTGGCGCGAAATTGAGTATCGCCTTGACATATTGAGAGCAACAAATGGAGCACATGTTGAAGTCTATTAATAGCATGAAAAAGCAAATTCTTGAAATATGGCTATTACTTAAACTACTCCAAATTTTTTAATTTTAAACTTTAATAAACAAACTTCACTTTGCAAAAAACTGTATGATTTTATCTACTTTAGTTACTTCGCAATTACATTTTGAATGGTGTGCAGGACTTTATGGACACCCTGTACATCAGCGCACATTACAGAAACGGTGTTTGCACATTTTGTAGCTCGAACCATTGGCTGGAAAGGTCCTTCTTTATTCCGACATCTTTCTGGTCCAGCTTTGACTATCTCAATTCTTCTATCATGTTGTATTTGTTTTGACCAACTAGCTACATCTCATCTTTCAGTAAAATTGTTATATCATCGTTTCCAACTTCGGCCACATATGCTTTACTTATATTGCTCTCAACATCTGCTTCTTCATTATTGCTAATTTGACCAGGCATTGTTTGCTCCTCAACTTCTGGTATTGATTTACTGGTCCTAGCACTGCTAACCTTGTGCATCTGGTTTGCTGAAATGGCGTCCGAAGAAATGTTTACGAATTTCAATATGGCGCCCTCATTCCTTTTCAATTCCTCCCCTAAATTCTCTCTTTTTTCTGAAAGAACATCCACTTTGTTTCGCTTCATTTGCAGGTTTAAATGTTTCACAGATAGAAAAATTTAACCTAACTGAACGTTGTTTCAGCTGCAAACCAAAAGCAACTATTTCGCGCACTCTGCTCGAAAATACCGAACAACTTCACGGAGCATCATAGAGCTCCTTTGCGACGTTTGTGATTGAAATTTAATCACAGGTAACAATTATAGCCACACGTAACAATCAAATTATTATTTCGGGTCAAGCAACGTGAATTTATCGTGTGCAAACCTGGCTAAAGTGGAGTAGTTGTGTGTTTTAAGTGGATGTGTTCAACAGATTTACGAAGAAAAATAGTTCGAATTCAGAAAACTAAGATTAAAGAAACCGCGAAAATTTTGTATTCAGAATATTTTTGAAAGAGCAGAATATTTTCTACAATGCACTGTTTTAGGCCAACTTTTGTCGCCCCCTCTGATTCTGCCGCCCCTGGATAAATCCAGAATGTCCAAATGGCTGCTACGCCACTGGTCACTCGTAGTTGCGCAAAGCTCATATCATTGAAAGTACTGTTATGGGCTGGTATCAGCAAAATAAAGATATTAAAATATAAAGGAGACAGTGCATTTGTGATAAATTACTTTCACACCCCTTTAAGTCCCCCGTGCGCCACTTTTTTGCCCCATTTTGCACCAACACAAATCTCCAGGCGATTGAGCTAGAAAGCTGTTCAAACTTATAGATGCGGAAAGTTATGTAGTTTAGATGTTAAAGAATTGGAAAGTTTTGGTTTGCGATTTTTTGTTGGTGGCGTAACAATTGGGGTAATTTTAGGCATTTTTGACCGAGGTCATCTGGTCCTGGATCCCAACCGCAAGTGCCAATTTTTGACTCTGCTTTTGTAGTGGAAACTAGGGGATAATCCGAGTCTTTAAAGCTCTTGATAGGCCATCTAGCGTTTCCTGTTCAAAGGTTATGGCCAAAAAAACAAAATTTTGGTAAAAAAACAAAATTAATTAACCTCCTAGGGAAGGCGCGGATTTACCATTAGGCTGAAAAGGCTTAAGTCTTGGGCCCCCGATTTGGGGGGCCCCAAAATTTTGGGAGTAAGGACAATTTCCTGAATTTCTGTAAGCAATTGTATTTGTATTTTCGTTTTGTTTCAACGCACGTTTTCTGTTATGCCGATAACAAAAGATCTCTAAGTATACAATAACGATCGCGAAGAATTGAAGTGTATGACGATGAGCATTCTCCTGTCATGGCATTGCAAATTGGTTATTGTTACGTATAAAAGTGGAAGGAATGGCTTGATTCCATTTTTAAGATTACATGAGGCCAGTGAGGTACTCAATAAATATGTAATGGCAGTGTGGTCAGATAACTTCACCGCTTCCTTTTTCATTAATTCCAATGTGACTGTTTTTGTTGCTGATATCGAGGGAATTCAGGATAAAGTAATATGTTTCTGAACTGGAACAACTTGTTCAGTGAATGTAGCTCGCACGTGTATGCTAATTTGTACGACATCAGTCGTGGCAAACCTTCCAGAAGGACCCCCAATGTAAGATAACCTAGTGAAAAACTTTTTATCTATTAATATAATGTACTACAAAGCAGATCATAAGTAAGTAATCTCCTTTCAAAGGGTCCCCAATAGAAACTCTAATATGTAGGTACTTTGCTTTCAAAGGGGACCCCAACAGCAACTGCAATTTGAAGGTAATCTGCTTTCAAAGGGGCCCCAAAAGAAACTAAGAAACTGCAGTGTGTAAGTACTCTGTTTTCAAAGGGGCCCCCAACAGCAAGTAATATATAAGTACCGTACTTTAAAAGGACCATCAAACAGCAACTTCAATGTGTACGTACCTTGCTTTCGAAGGGGCCCAAACCACAACTTTAATGTACAAGTATTATACTTTCAAAGGGGCCCCAACGCCAACTCTAATGTGTGAGTATGTAGATTTCAAAGGGACCCACAACAGCAACTGTAATGTGTACGTACTATGCTTTCTACGGAGCCTCACTACCATCTCCAATGTGCAAATGAAGAAAATCTTCCAACCAACTTCTACAACTAAAAAATTGTGAGTTAAAACTTCTTCCAAAAAGTTCTGAAAAGACCCTAACAAATAAGAGCAAATATTTATACCAAATGATAACTTTTTATACCATGATAATTTTATGTGCCACATCATGATTTTGAGAGATTGAAGTAGGCCTATTTGGTTTATTGATAATTTTATGAAAATACCACAGTTCAACAGAAAGTATCCAAGTGGAGCAGCAAAAGAAAGAAAGGAAGAAAAAATAATAAGTAAGGCTGCATGTATGCTTCTTATCACGCAGCAGAAATGGCATTTTTTGAGTATTATGAGTACTAATTTTTTCTAAAAATATTTCAGGTGTTTTAGGTTGTTTGATTTGGATTTAGCCATGCTTGAAGTTGCAGATTATTTGAAGCTTGCCTAGTAAATGGTTTGTTGGATGTAGATTTGTAGGTGATGTTAAAATGTTTTTGCCAGGTCTTAGCCAGTGTAACTTAAGCCGTTTTTTTCAGCACAGATTTAATCAATTGCGTAGGCTACTTTCTGCAGTAGAAACGTTTGCGAAAAGGTATGTGATGATTTACTGTATTTCCAACTTTTGCACATTTTCCAAACAACTACTGTCACTGCAAGGTGAGGGCAGCCTTGACTCATCCAGCCTCAAAGCTTTCCAGAACAAGTCTCAGGTTGGATGCTTTTGTATGCTATGTTCTTGTAACGACTACGACGCCGCTCGTCGTCGTTAAATAAAAATAAATATTGTAAAAAAAAAAGACTACGTTCTTGTAAAAAGGATGAAATTTTAAACAAATTTAGTGTTTTAAATCTTCTTGGTTGTTGTTTATAGTTTCATGGATTCCCATAAAGACATGACTTAACCAATTCAGGACACCAACTAACAAGCATTTTTCAATGGGGGAAAGTGTGAAACGTTCAAAGGGGGAAACTTTGTAGTTTATTCATGGTGAGTGCAGACAAATGGGGCGCGAAAATAAAGACGTGGGGACGATGCCAACTTGCTATTGCCTAACTTTATGTGTTGCCAGCCTTGTCTTCCCAACTTTCAGTGTTTTTAAAGTTATGTATCATGAACACCCTTTTGCATTTTCTTCTTCTGCTATGTCAGCAGTTGTTGTGGGGGAAACACATTTTTGGGGTGCCAAAATGTTTGATTCTAGGCGAACAACACTATTTTGTTTGGAAAAACGCCTCTCAAAACACAAAATGACTATATGTTCTAAAAATTTGGGGGGGCATGGCGCCTTTGCCCACCCCTGGCTACGCCTATGTATGTCAGTCATGCCGTAGTCTCAGGAACGAATCCTAGGGTGGCCGTATCTTAGGTTTGATCAGAAGTTCTCATCACAGTTGGCTGAGTATGATGACGTCCCCTTTTTAGTCTTGCCTCGGGCCTCCCAAACCTAAGCCAACCACTGCACGAAGTCCATAGTACAAGCACACACCGTCTGCACAACGCAGATTGATAAACACAGACACAACAGAACGTTTTACAGCGGCGTTGGAGGCCGAACCATAGAGTTACAGACACTTTCTCAGCGCTGTTGTTCGCTAACCCATAACACTTGGCAAAACACTACATCCAGAGTAGGAGAACTGAGTCCAACTCTGGTCAAGGCCAGGCAAAGTACGAAATCAGAAACTAGTAAAATAACTAGAAAAACGTTTTGCACCAAGTATAAATCAGAAAACTAGTAATACGTTTTACACTAAGGCTTCAGGGAATATATGGAAATCTCCCATCACGCAGAACAGACGTGATAAAGTGGCACGGAGGTCCATGGCATTAAAAATATCAAATTTAAGATTATCAAAATAAAGACAGGTTGTATGTACAATAGGCTATGTTAGGTTCACATGCGACTGCAGTTCAGCGCTGATGCCATGTGATTAGTGGCAAGCCGATCATTAGCTTCGGAAGCGGCAAAGCGGGTTTTGCCGTGGGAAGATGATTGTTGGCAGTCAAGGCGGCATGCAAAACATCCTGATTACGAGGTAACTTGTTTTTTTTTGGACAGCGTGGTTCGGTTGAGTTTTGCATTCGCTGGTGGACTGGGTCCAGAAACACTCCTAATATTGCTACGTTGATTCGAGACTGCGTTGGTTGGCCTTAGCCCACCTCTACGAGCCTCACGTGGTGTACAGCGGATTGCCTTTGCTGTGTGACAAAACTTGGAGATCTTCCGTGTGAACTGTTGTGGTCGTAACTCGTAACGCTGATGTGTTTCTGCCTTTCGAAAACATCGGTTGAGTAGTTGCTGTAACGTGTGGGTACGGACTAGCGTGTGCTAGGCAGCAGTTGTGTGAGCCAAAGGGGTTCTTTTAAGTTGCGCTCAACAGATGGGATTTCCCAGAGGATCGGTTCAGTATTTGGCCGTAGGCAGATCCGTTGCTCCGCTCCGGTTCTTAAGTCAGTAAGGAATCGGTGTAGCGATCTGGAATTTCCGACCCGGTCTCTAGCCAGTGGCAAGAACGCTACAGACTACTTATACTACAGCAAAACCTAACTGGGCTGCACAAAACCTTCAACTGGGCTGCATGCGGCCAGCGGGTTAGTTGGACATAGCTGGTCTAAAATAATGTGATGCTTTCATTTGTTTCTTAATGCGTTTGTAGTCAGACAACCTCCTGCTTCATATGCCACATTTCTACGTTGCAACCCTCGCCATGTGTTTGTGCATGGTAACGCTGTATTTTATTTAACGAAGTTTTAGGTCATGCAGTTCACTTAAGTTCACCAAAGGCTTCTATTTGAATAAGATCACCAAAGATCCAGTTCACCAAAGGCTGTGTAAGTGTAATTTAAAGTGACTTAGTATAGCTTTCACTGCTCTGTCTGTTCTATACTGATTTTCTATCCAAAAACACCTGCTTCCGTCATCGGCTTGAACTGGTTGGCTCTGTTGGTTTCTGATTAATATACTGTTCATCTCAACCTGAATGCTGCTGAGAAGCATGGATGCTCCTGCAACGAAAGTTGATGTCAAAAACATCAATGGCAAACTTGACA
>Ga0210059_1008839_pt1 | contig 15813 bp, 9 predicted proteins | sample Ectturendosymbi2_FD_188042 | JGI IMG/M metagenome (GOLD analysis project Ga0210059, IMG submission 188042) | Ecteinascidia turbinata endosymbiont from Florida, USA - Sample 2 (SPAdes) (version 2) | ecosystem: Host-associated > Tunicates > Ascidians > Unclassified | place: Key West, Florida... | reverse complement strand
ACACAAGCTTTTGAGATATACGTATGAATGAAGTCATCCTGCTTATTACAATGTAGTACTGCGATGACTTCCAAGTACATCGATTTATAAAATGCTTGAGGGAGTGGGAGGCTGCGAAGGACCAAAGGTCGTCGAGGATGGAGACAAGCATTTTAACGATGTAGAGTCGTACTTATTCATAAAACAAAAAACAAAACAAATGAAACCTTGCAGCCGGGACACCGAAAAACCTTGCGGTTATCGCGTCGAAGTGCCCCAGCACAATGAAACTTCTTAGTGATTGCCAAAAGTTTAAGCAAAGACACAATTACGTAAAACAGTGAAACAGACCTGAGATAAGGGTCATGGAAATATTGCAGTTCCCTACCACAAAATGCCAAGCGCCACGTTATAAATAAACCATACAAGCAATCCGAAACGCATGCCAAACGTATGCGTAAACGATAAGACAGATGAAGTGATATTATTTTTATTGAAAATTTAACTAGATTTATCCAAGTAGTATAATTATTTCAGACATTCATCCATATTGCAACAACAAAAATGATCGGTATTGATTACTAAAGGCGTAATGGGATTTATCTTTGAATTGATGATCTGCATTTGCCCAAAGAGTAGCTACTCGATGAGAAATTGTTTTTTTTGCCAGCGTTTGTTGACACTTGTATAAAATAGTTTTGGTTGTTTGCATATCTTGTATTATGACAATGAACTTCAGCCGTTTTCTGAAACGTTAACATCAAAATTGTTAATTGATCAGGCTAATTTCAACAGCAGGGAACTTCTACAAGTAATTTTACAACAGGTAATGAAACTATGCATCGTATACGAATAAATGTGCCAGAAAAATGTTTCTCTTTTAAAACATACAGTTTTAAGAGTATAGAAATTGCGCATTCCTCAATTTATTGAAAGCACAGATTTCATTTTTTGCAAGTGAATCAATAGCATCCAGCAGGTTGCCTGGTTTTGCATCAAAATTAGAAATATGTTTGAGAACAACATATTAGTATAGAGATAGTGCATCGGTTAAAATCTAGCTACAGCCATTTTTATAGAACACATTTTGAAACAGCAAGTATTGTCTGGGACTTTTCTCAGCTTCATACCTTTTTGTGAATTAGGCTGTTTCAGGTGCTGTTCGTTCTTCAACAGCCCTCCAGGTGATAGTTTACAATGACTGTCTACCTTCAAAGAATCGAAGCCAAAGCGGCTGCCTGATTAACGCTATCCACTTTTTTTGTTTACCAACCGTTAATCACATCTTCCTTTAAACAGAGGTTGTTTTTTTACAGGTATGGCTGGTTATGATGTCCAAATCGCCCCGAAAGAAGGCGTCATGCTCTTTCCTCAACCAAACGTAGAAAACAACCAGGACGAAACCAGCAGAATATACACTGGGCTCATGCCAGGTGCGATCAACTAAATTATACCTAGAAATGAGCCTAACAATTAGCAATGTCAGCGTTTGTGTTCATGTCTACGTTTATATGTCACACTACCAGACCTAATTTTTCGGAAATTTACTTGCACTGCCTCTCATTTTGCATAGTTCACTTCCTTTGTTCGTAGACTGAATTTGTAGCTGGTTACGTGAAAGCAAATGGTGTGGGACCCGACTGAATAAATGTCTAGGCATACGATTTTATGTTGTATAATGCGTAAAAAGATGAGTTGACTCATGTATGGAAATGTTTATATCCGGAATCATCTTTGTATATCTGATAGTTTACCGTTGTATACAGCAAAGTGCAGAAGCGCAAACTCAAGCTTCAACTCTAAAAATTTGCGTTCTGTTGAGACTATTTACTGACGCAGTGGCAAGACGTTTCAGTTGTAAGAGATCTCGGTCTATGGCGGTAGCATCCAACCGTCCACACACAACTCATGTTTCTGTTTTACATTTGCTTTTCGGCAAAGGTCAAGAGTACACTGTAACTGTGCGCACGAAGACTGGTCCACCATATGATCCTGTGTTTAGCAGTCCACTGACAACCACGCGCAGAATACGTAAGTCGGATAGGTAAAAGTTTTATTTACTGAAAGATGTTAAAAAACGATTATGAGGGACAAAAGCTCACAAGATGTTTATCAGTACTTTAAGATCAGCATCTGTGGAAAGGACTCGTTCCATAGCAATGAATTGACACTACGAGGGTTACTTTTATATTTTTCTTAGACCCGCTTTAACGCATTTTGAAGTGTTGCTAAGCGATATGCTTGTTAATTGTAATTTGGCACCTTTTTGGCTCTTAAATGTTTGATAATAAATTGATATTTAATAAGTTATCCAGATAAAGGTAAAGTGATATAACTCTCATCCAGTTAAAATCTGTTTGATTGCAATTAATCTTTGCAAACTATGGAAGGAGTTCCTAAAAAGTAACTATCCTGACGTAAAAAAGTTCCAAGTACTTGAAGCATTGTAAAGTGTTTTCCCCATTAGCTTGATGCAAATTGGAATATTTCATTTGGTAAAAATGTCGGCTTCATTGCGCAGATTGTCGAGGCAACCAAATAACTGCACGTCGCAAAGTGATATTTTGATTTGTCGCTTTATTTTAATGACCGGTTTGAGAAATTCTTTGCAGCTTCATGTATGGTATTGAACATAGTAAGGTTAAGAAATAAGTGTCTGTCAGTTTTTGCCATTGAACATATCTGCATCACGAACTTGTGGCAAACGGTGTTTTAATAGATTTAAAAAAAAACAAAAAACGAATGACGCTCGCGCTTTCTTCTTATACTGCGCGCAATTGATGGTTGCAGCTCCAGCGAAGCCATATTCCGCCGAAGTAATCAATGTCGGAACCACGTATGCGACCATCAAGGCACTTGGACCATTAGAAGGTCTTCACGACCGGCTGTAAGTGCTTCTCTCAGACATTAAGCTGTTGAGTAAAAACGTATTTGTAATGATTAGCAATGGCCATGACGGAACGAAAATACGCTTGTCGCTGCCAGGGCAGCCAAGCGAAGCGCTTCTTCCAAGCGTTAGAGGCTAAATCACTGTGAAACTGTGAGGAAAAAATAATTCAAGGAGGATTAGATCAAAATGGTAATCTGCGCTACCTTGACCGCAAGTGAAAGTGTTCATCATCGCATTCACTATTAGCAAGCGCGCTGGTGCTGGCGTGACCACCGTTGCTAAGCTGCTCCAAGTTGAACGTTTGCGTAGCCAATCGATAAAGAGGGACTCATGCTCGGAACTTGCAGAATGCCGCAGTCTTTCAGCGGTTTGTCGATTGATCTTCTGCGAGACTGAATGATGCGAGAGAACAATTGCCATTGGTCTAAATGCGAAAATCCAAAGAAACAATCAGCCTTCTGGCTGCAATATCTTCACGCAATCCAACTGATGAGAGTAGATGCTTGAAAGCTTTGCTTGATTTTTTGCGTGACAACCTCCGTGCTGGTCTAATCTTTGTTGAAATCGAATGACTTATGGATTATTCATGTACCTGTTTTCTTGAGCTTTCACAGAACAGTTATCATCTCGTATCGTAATGGATAATAAAGCCGATGTCATTTATCTTTGGTTTGCCTGAAAATGTCGTTTTCTGCTCTTTGAAACGCTTTCACTGCAGAAAGTACAAGTAAAGTCTGGGTGTTTTTCATAACTTTGGCAACATCTAAGGCAGATTTCATTGCACGATCTCAAAAATTGCATTTGTTTTTCTCAATTTGCGATGGCGTTTCTCCTCACATGGCTATGTTTTCTTGCTATCAATTTTTATTAACTTGACCTCCTTGCATGAAATTACATTTTTTTCAGGTACTTCAACATGACGCCTAATCATGGCAGCGTGGGAGCTCCAACTCGCGACCCAATCCATAACATATTCGACATTTACACTTTGTCAGGACTGAGGCCGTCGACCACATACACCCTCAACGTGCTCGCCATGTCCCATAATGTCCTCGGATGGGAACCAGTCAACATCACGTTCACAACAAGTAAGAGTAATCGCCGCCACATTCACCACAAGCAAAAGTGTTTATCATCGCATTCACTACAAGTAAGTGTGCTGGTGGCATGACCACCATCGCTTAGCCGTACCAAGTTGAACGCTGCGATCCATCGATTGCTCAGCGAATGGGTTAGGAGGGAATCGTAATCTTGGAAGGGATGAAGTTGAAGAAACCCTTTATTACTATTCACTTGGGTTGTCAATCACAACATTTTTGGTCGGGTAAATACCTGGTAGTAAATGCACGTAGTTATCCGGAAGTAACCACGCATAAAGTTTTCACTCGCTCATGTTGAAGGTTAAAAGGTTTGCAAAGCTTGAAAGTGTTTGCTCTGAATAATTGTTGCTTTAGTTGCAGATCGCAAAAAACTGAAGTGATTTTATTGAATGCAAGAGATTTATTTTTCTGTTTTGCAAGAGGTTTATTTCTCTGCATTTGTGCCCAACATCAGGAAAACTGATATATCGTACAACAGCGTGGTTCAAATACTTTCGACCTACGGGCCATTTAAAAAAACGTGACAACTTTCGGGCCAATTCTAAAAATTGTTGTATGAAACAACAGACTAACAAGATTTAAAGCTAACGAAGGAAGATAAATGAGTCCGCCATTGAGTTTATTACACAATAACCAACAGCGACTTATTACCTAATTCCATCCGTGGGATGCCTATGGCCAAGGCTTCTGTGAGACTACCCTTTGTTAACGCCAGTGTTAGTGGTAGCAAGTCGGAGACTATCGTCCAGCGTTTCGTCTGCCAATCGACGTCTGTTTTTAGTTTTGACTTGCTTCATCGTAGAAAATGTACTTTCACACAAATCTGTGTTTCCAAACATCGAAGGCGCTCTTGGCGCGAAATCTTTCAATTTGGGAAATATATCTTTGCTGACTAATTTCCAGAAGCTCTCTACAGTCTAGTCGAAAGTCGTTAATATTGTACATTTTTAGGAAGATGTTATGTCGGTTCTAATTAAAATGACCAACTATAACACGCACACAACACTAAATCAATACTGAGAATGCTCGCGGGCCTTAAAAATTCTGTTCCCGGACAGAATTTATGCGGCCCGCGGGCCTGCAGTTGGACCACGGTTTACAAGATTACAAAATTTGGCTGACATCTTTCAATTAAAACAAAAAAATTGTTTGAAATGAAAATATTTTAGAAGTTGTAAAAGACGCAGGCGCAACCTGGAATTAAGGTATGCGTTTGATAAACATGAGGTACAAGTTTACGCTAGTTGAATGGGTTTTGCTTTTTAGCATCTGCATTACATGTATTCGTTGTTTTGTGATCTCATAAACATTTTGTTTAATTATAGAACCAGCCACACCGCTTCCGATCAGAGTGATCGAATTCAATTCTACATCGGTTACTTTAGAATGGGACAAACCGAAAGGATTTTCTAACCAGGATCTGTTGGAGTACATTCTCAAACACGTTGGCATGGTAAGGAAAATTCATGGATACTCCCTTTCTTTCAGGTTTTATTTCCATTACTAAATATATCTAGCTTGTTGTGCTTTGACATTTATATTTTTAAAGAAATATTGCAATCTTGGAAATTCGTGCGTGGAATAAGGCGGTTGCAAAAAGAACTACAAATACGTCATGTCGTAGTTTTTTAAATAAGCTTTCAAACAAATCTCACTATGTCGTTTGTTGCTACAGCATGATCCAAATGAGGCAATGATCACTACGCAAGTGACGTCAAATGAGCGAAAAGTCAGATCCGTTATTCGTAACTTGGTGCCTGGAACAACGTACAGGTTCACCTTGCGCATAAAATCCGGCGGAGGGCGTTCGGAGCATTTGGGAGAAGTGGTGCAGACAACAAGTACGTGCGATCATCGCCTGTACATGCGGTAGAATTGTGATTATTCCATAAACACCAACGTTGCTAGGGTCTGGGAAATGTAATGTGTCTGTCTTTCTTCGATTCGAATAAAAGTGTGGTGAGGTTCATTTGAGAAAATTGTTTTGTGTTGACCATCTGTTTTAACCTTCTTCAGTGGTATTGGTTTTTGCAAGCACGTTGATTAATTATCCACATCGTTTTTAGAAAAACTCAAGTAGTTTGCATTTATATAACCTTTACCTGCAGGGGCATTACTCAAAAATAAGTTTTATTAATATTCTTATCTGATCTTTTCAACATCCCCATAAAGCCATTGTTGAAAACTAGAAAAAGGATTTTGCCTGTTCAAAATTTCTCTGGCAGTGGTCGCATACACTAGCATGGCAGCTTTGCACGACTGAACGGTTGTAAGTTATCAACGTATCAGCACGTTTTCAATTGAAATTTTGGGTTTGTGTTCTCTTGCGGCTGCAACCTTATATTCCATTTATTCTATTCATAAAATGCCATAGGATTGGTTTGCTGCATAGAGCTACTGTGGTGTTATTGAATTATCTGAAGTTTACAAGGTAAGAAACTGAAACGACAAAAAGCAGGAGGAAAGTAAATCAACTTCTGCGAGTAGATACTTACTTGAACATGCTGGAACCAGTGTGTGCTCCAGCTCGTATATTGATTTGATTTGATTTATTGATTTCAGCCGCAAGGCCCACAAGACATGGCAAACTCACATATAAAACAAAGTAAGACACTTGCATAACTTCAACACACTGGAAGCAATTATGCACGCCCAACACACACGAGACGAAGCTATCGGCGACGTGGATAGAAACAGACATTTTAACAATCTAGAGTCGTACTTATTCATAAAACAAAAAAAAACAAAACAAAACAAGTGAAACCTTGCAGCCGGGACACCGAAAAACCTTGCGGTTATCGAGTCGAAGTGCCCCAGCACAGCGAAGCATCTCAGCGATTGCCAAAATATAAACGAAGACAATTGCGTAAAACAGTGAAGCAGACCTGAGGTAAAGATCATGGAAGTATTTCAGTTGCTATACCACTAAATGCCAAGTGCTACGTTCTAAACCATACGATCAATCCGAAACGGATGCCAAACGTATGAGTAAACGATAAGACTGATGAAGTGATATTATTTTTATTGAAAGTTTAACTAGATGTATAATGTAGTATACGGAAGCATTGAAGATAGTTCCCAACAGCATTTGTCGGTCACGGCAACATTTTTCAATAGTTTTTGAAGATCCATCGCCGATTGCATCAAAATCGAAATATTTATTTTCACATGTCACATTTTCTGCTTCTCAGTGCCGCCTTTGCCCAACCTCGGCACACTCAGCCGAAACAACGGCGGGGTTATTGTCGTTTTTGACCCTCCAGCGATTGGCAACTGCCCCGTGGTCAAAGTTCACACCAGTCCAGTTACGAAAGGAAACGCCGGGAAACCTGCATTCCATAAAATAGGCCAGGTTTGTAATTTGCAGTTAATTATTTTGTTGAAACCAAATTTCGACAGTTCGGTTTGAGTGCGACACACTCAAGCTCAGTGACCTCAAGAAAGTGTTTCCTTACCGAGAGTGCTGAGTCAGGTAAATAACAGCTATTGCAATGAATACTTACTATACCAGTACAGTAGAAGCGAAGCGCCATCTCATGCATAATGAAGGAAATTAAGCAATTTAATTTTACCGGTTGTAATAACGATCAATTTTGTGTTGAGGTTTTGCAACCCTAGTACGAGATGAATGTGTTTAGCGCGAAATCATGGTTGTACTCAGCATCTATATTCCAATTTCAATATAAATGTGTCTGATTTTTGCCAACGTCGTCCCAACTACTGTCAGCAATGGCGTCGCAATAAATGAACCGATTTGATCTGAAGTCTGGTTGGCTGATTGTTTCAAGTCAAGACTTCTCCGCAGTCGTGCAACAAAGCAACATTCCATCTTCTATTAGATTGTTGAGAGGAATTAGAGTAAAAATCCCTTAGCAGAAGTAAAACTGGGCTATTTTGTGTTTTTGCTGCAGTTCCTTTCTTAGCCACTCCACCGACCATCTCTGCAAAACTTTCGCCATTAAATTTCCATAAAAGTTGAAGAAACTAACATCTTCAATATGTGCACCTAAATAGCGCTAAGCTGTCACTGAATGCAATCAGCAATATATGCAAGGAGAAATCATCCTCTTGGAAGCTTACAGGAGCATAGCACCGGATAGATCAATGTAGACTGTTGTTGCCAGTTTCAAGTTTCAACGGCCTTGGTAAAATGCTGAGACAGAAAAACTGTGATGTGTTAGTGCTTTGTTGACGACCTCAACCTCTCCATAAGTAAATAAAATCAATTACTACCAATTTGAAGGTCCTACATATGCTCCAGAGCAGGTGTCCAAAATAGGATTCACTGTGGAGTTTGTCGGGTCCTGGGACTTAGATTGCTATTTCTTTGGAAAAACATGTGAAATTTTTATTACTTGAAATAAAATGTCTCAAGCTTCCTACCGTTTTGTAATGAAGGACAGTGAATTTTCAGGGTAATGATATTTAAAGAACATTCGTAGTACGCATTTTCTCACGTGATTACTTAAAAGTTGTTGCGTTTGATATTAAAGATGGAGAATCACCAAACTGATTGCATTCGCGCCTGACATAACCGAAACGGCGAACGTCTTCAAATATTCATAAAATAACATACATGCAATGCTAACGTTACGTACATGATGGTTATCATCACAATGCTACCCACGCGACGAAGTATTGATCGGATCTGATTACATTTTGAGAAGTAGAGGCATCGAGCACTTGCCTACTTTGGTCTGAAGTCGAGGTGCAAAAAGCATTTTCATGATTCAACCCCGTGTCTGACATTTCGCGGCTGTAAAAAAAACGTTTTGTGATAACTCGCAGCTATTGTTCGATTTCAAGCGAAGAAAATCTGCTTTCAGGAAATTTTCCTGCCTGGCATTCCAGCTGGCGAGAGGTTTACGATACACAGCAGATGTGTCAGCAACAATCTGGAAGGACCGGAACTGAGTATATCTACTCGGCAAACCATCGCTGAAGGACTTCTTGATGATAGACGCCAAAGCCCTGTTGGACCTCCCCCCAGACGTCCTCTGCCTTGCGTTGGACGTAAGAAGTTTTTGCCTGTTGTAGCGCTTTGCTTAAAGAAATTAAATGGAATAGAGCAGCGTGGTCCAACTACAGGCTCGCGGACAGAGTTTTAAGGCCCGCAAGCTTTTTCACTGTTGATTTAATGTTGTGTGCATGTTACAGTATATAATTTTGATTAGAACAAGCATGCCATCTTCTAATAAAAATGTGCAATAGTGACGGCGTTCAACTCGGAGAGTTCTCAACCTTTTCAAGAACATGGCCCAATTACTGTAATAAACAAACACAGGGTTCGTGGACCACCGCCTGTACAACTTCTCCAGTGCGACAAATGTTGCAAATGCACAGAGCAGAAATACAAACAAGTAAAAATAACGTTTTATAACACAACGTGCCCTATACAATCAACGCGAAGGCTGGGCCTGTTTTTGTTAGAAAGCATACAAATTCGAGGCTCAATTCATGACAAGTTACAAACCAAGTCATCTTCCACGTTAAGCGTGCTTCCACATTTTGCTTCTTGGCAACAAGAGTCCCCTGCCTGCCCCAAAATGCCTTCAGTAACTGCATATTGTGCACAAAGTGGTAGGTCACGTGGCAATTTCCATGTCGCAATAATTTCTACGACATAATGACAAAAAAGAGCGTGTTAGGATGTTTGAAGTTCAAGAGATACTTACGTTTTCTATTAAAAGGTCTAACTTACAAAACGTACTCAATTTCAGTAATACCAGGCCGCAGGAGCGTACAGAGGGGGAATGAACGGGCGACGGCCTCGGGTATCCCAGCGCAGGGGTCATCCAAAGAATGACATTACAAAAATTACACTTTATTGAAATGCTATAACTAGATTCTTCTTCGTATTGCAAGGCTACTAATATATGCTGCAGACGTTTAATTTTTCGAAACTTGTTTTTTATCTGCTTTAGTTTTTACATATTCTAAATGCCTGTATTTCTCACATTCCTCAATACTAGAATTTGTAGGGGGAATACAACCAAGCAGTTGCCCCGGGCATCATCAGACCTCTGCACGCCTTTGTCAGGCCGTGACACCTCAAACGTTCTTCCCTGGCCACTTGGTGAGCCATGGCCCACAGTTTAAAAATCCTGGACTAGAGTGTAGAGAGCTTCTGGAAATTAGTCAGCAAAAATAGATTTCGCAATAAAAATACAAATTCTATATTTGGAAGCACGTACGTGTGTGCGAGTACGTTTTCTACTATGAAGCAAGCCAAATCTAAAAACAGAAATGGAATTGCACACGAAACACTGTACGATAGTCTCCGACTTGCTACCACTAAAATTGTTATTCATGTATATATAGGATTGATAGTATCAGAGAAGCCTCGACCGCAGGCATCCCACTGATAGAGATTTGTAATGAATTGCTTTTTGCTGTTGTGTAATGTTTTCAATGATGGTCTCACCTGTTCTTCCATTTTTTGTTTCAAATATTGCGATTCTGTTGTTTTATACATTTTGTTGGAAGTGGCGCGCAAGTGGTCAAGTTTTTGTAAAATGGCCCGTAGGTCAAAAGTAGTTGGACCACGCTGGAATAGAGCAATGGAATTGAACCTAATTGCTAAGTGCGATATAAGGTAGATCTGTCGAGTTTTTTTCTAAGACTTCTTAAACACAAAGTACTCATCTGAACAATGTTGAAGAAAATTTATCATCTTGTAGCATCACTGGTCAAATTTTTCTTGTTTGCGTGTGCATAAATAAAAAAAAAAAATTCTCTTTTTTTCCTTAACCATGAACATGCTTGAAAACAATGCTGTTTTTAACAATTTTAATGAAAGACAGCTTCATCCAACACAGTGTGGCACTTCAAAGGAACTCGCATGTGTTGCGTCACGCGGCAACACTCTAGAGCAGGTGTCTCCGAATTACGGTCCGCGGGCTTAATCCGGTCCGCGAAGCTATTTCATCAAAGCGACAAGACATACTGTCAATAATGGGAAAATAATATTTTTTAAAAACTTGTTGATTTGGTAGAGTGTAACATATCCCGAAACAATCACATTACGTAAGATGTCCGAGCCTCGAACTGTTGTGCAATAATTTATGTGGCCCTCTGACAAAAAGTTGGAGACCCCTGCTCTAGAGAAACAGCGGAGTTTTTATATGTCTTTCAGAAAAAAAGACAAAGCAGGCATTTCATTGTGCGACGTCTTTCTCGAATTTATGTTTTCGTTTAGGTTTGAACACATAAAAATCTGAACTTCTGTGACATATTAATCGTCTACCGGCAGCCGGCAGAATATTTACGATCTCTACCTACGCATGTTTACAACATCGACGTCTGAGTCACGTGACCACGTGCGATTCAAGTCCAACTCAGTATCGCGATAAACCAAGTGCCGTGTTTTGTTTGTCGCGCGGTTGCAAGCATTTGAAAACTCGTTGCCCTACTGTAATCTCAATGAAATCAGCATCACAAATCTCTTTGATAACATTATTTTTTATCTCAGGATAATTAATGAGGGAGCAAGTTCTCAGTAACGAAACAAAGCTGTACAAAGAAAATTGAAAATAAATTTCATTCATAAGCATAAACCTTTGCACTACTCGATGATTTATACCTATCAGAAGCATGTCTTTCTACAATTGATTGCTTTGCACTTGCTTATTGTACATAAAATTATGCTCTGTTGTTGCTGCAAATGACAAATTCAATAAGTTGTAAAGAAATCTAAAGCTTCCGGATTGCGACGTGTTTGATTGATTTTTTGGCGCCAGCAAGTGGCGAATCATAATATTTAACTTGCCCACAAGATGGTGAACACGTCTCGGTTGCATTCATCTTCAGCCACTTGATAAAGTTGAGTCGTTCAGTACCGAAGTGGCAATGGAAATGATTGAAGTCAACTTTTCCTCGCAAGGAGTTGCTGATTTTTAATTACTGAAGTAAAATTAAGAATTTCTCAAGCATTTAGCTGTTCGGCAAGTATCGAGCGTTCTTAAACACACATATATTTGATTCAGGTCAAATTGAACCTAGCATAACGTCAGACACAGTGTTTTGAACCTAAAAGTGAAAGTTGTTTCTTGCAAAGACTAACGGCTACACATTTTATGCAAAACTGACACTTGTATTTAATCTGCTAACGAACAAATTTTGAACGGTTTCTAAGTAAAAATGTTTCATGTTGCAAGCTTTTTTTTTCAATTCTAAATTTAATACAAATGCTGCGCAACATTCTCAAGATTTTTCGGAGTTAACTGCAGTTGTTACAACTGTCGTAAATCATATCGGGGCTACTATAACAATGCTTGATGGCAGAAATCGGTTCTGAGATCTAAAATCGTCTCTGCAGTGGACCCTAAACCCTTGGGTGAACATCGTGCGGCCACATTCAACGCAGTGATCTGCTTGCAGTTTTATCTGTTCACCAGAATCCTACGTGAAGTCAACAGAGTAAAACAAAAATTTATCAACCTAGTGAAGAGTAAACGTTTCCAAGCTCACGTGCTCTTTGCTAATGTGTTTTTCATCCGTTTCATTTTTGCTAACTTCAAGCAAAATTGCCAGGAGGTTCTGGAAGACCCAATCCGGATAGCATTGCACCGGACTCGTGCTGCGGGGACCGACCTTACAGCAGCCTCAATCACAACTGCTGCGGAACGTCTTTGATCAAAATTGGTAAGCTGCTATTTTGTCACTTTAGGTTGCAGTGATGTGGCCGAATCGTATTTGTCTAGTCACGAGTCGAGTCGAGTCACACGCCCGTCGAATCAGAGTCATCTAAATTTTTTTCGAGTCAGAATCGAGTCACAAAAACTGCGGAGTCATTGGTTTGCAAGCCTCAATCATAACTGCGGCGGAACTTCTTAGATCAAAATTGATAAGCTGCTTTTTTGTCAGTTTAGTTTACGGTAGTCGCATCCGTTGGCTGGCTTGAGCTCTGATCACTTTTCGAAACGACTGCATTTTCATGAGTTCTTGTTCGGGATACGAGGCGACATTTGTAGAGGAACTACTCAGTAAGACAAATATCGAAATTTTATACATATTGCTAAAAATTACGGCGAAAGCAAAGTTGTTTGAGACATATCGGTAAACGTTTCGATAGCCACTGCTGCCATCATCAGTGCAAGTAAATATGAACTGTAGTGTGCCTTTGCCTACTACAAGTCAGATGAACGGGTTTATGTTTTTCAAATCCAAATCCGATCCAAATTTGAATCCGCAAACTGACAGTTTTCAAAGCCAAATCCTATTCCCCAAATCCTATCACTGTATTAGGCTCTACGTCATGCAACTCAAAGACTCAAAAACAAAAAAATAGCTTGGAAACTAATTCAAATTATCTTAAGCTTCCCTCTTTCACAGTTCAAACCCAAAGTCACATTAAGCGTATTAGTTTTAGGCATTTCAAAGTTCAATCAGCAATTTGAATTAAGCTATTGTACTACATATCATGTTAAGATATCAAACCAGAAGGATTGACAGTAAGACAAAGTAAGCGATACATTAGCACTAGGCTCCACACGTAAATAATGATGAACTGTGCTATTTCCTATTAAGAATTTGCTGATCGATTCCTTGCTTACGCCCATCGTGGAAAGTACATACTTGAATGTTACTAGATGGTAGCTTTTACTGTACATAAAACAATCATGAATCAGGAAAATGGACTGGATCAATGAAAGTAGCAGCAATTCCGTAACTTTGATGTCATGATGCATAAGAGAGCAGACTTGTTTCACTGGTCATGGTCAAGGCTTAACATTCAAACAACCACGATGTACAATCTCGACTGATGTGAGAAACTCCATTGAACCAACCCAAAAATGAAACGAAAATTGCGAAGAAGTTCGAAACCAATTTAACAAATCCAAGCCCAGTCCACATCAGGTTAAACAGAAACCATAATATCCAAATCCATCAAAAAATTAAATCCAAATCCATGTTCATCTTTGCCTCAAGTACCTGCAGACAGTAGGATGGAGTTCGTCGTTCCCAGTCACGTGACTCAGCGGGGCACGGGCCGGTGGTGATGGCGTGTGACGTCGAGGATGATACGCGGAGCCTCGATCCTGGTTGAAAATACACAGAGGCATCGACGGGATGCTTGCGTTAAACTCTGGTATATGTTTCTGAACCAACAAAGATTCAAGAATCTGCAACCGCCGTCAATTGTTGACCTTGCCAGTGACCTCGGGGTTGTGAAATCAACCCGACGATCTGGGTTGGCTGCAAATGCTTCCAGACTGACGAGTATAGTGAAGTTCGGTGGTGCTCTATGCAATTCCTTAAATTGCATTGGGTTTGCTCCAGGGCTACACCCAGTTAATATATTCGGTGGAGCAAAATGATTGTAACTTGTTTTTGTACCAAACAGCTAAACAAACTTATTGGCGCTTTCACACTGTTTTGAAAATTTTGGGGAGGAGAAATTACCCGGTCGCTCACCCCCATGGTTGCGGGCCTGGTTTTCCCGATGTACACGAGGCACCGCAAGAGCAAGTAACCCTGCAAAGAACGTAACGATTAAAAAAATTCCCTGTCTTTGATCGAAAGCCAGCTTTGACGTTTTCGTGTTTACTGAAAACAGCGCAGCTTCACGTCCACTGCTGCATTGCGTTTTGTAAATTCGCTGAGTTCTTGCCGCAGGTTGTGAGATACGGTGCGTTTGGGTGAAAGGGGAGGGCTCAACCAGTGAGGCAAGTTGCTGTGTTGCACCTTGCTTCCTGTTCAAAAATTGCTGAAATCAACGGTACAAAAATTACTGGCGTAACCATTACGAGACAGCGTTCGCTTGACATCCATAAACTCAGCGCGCAACAGTTCGTAAAAACAGGCGATGGCATGCACAGCAGAAGAGAGGGTTAAGAAGGTTTCGGTTCCTGTGCAACGGAATTTATACGTTTTTTTAGAACTGTGATCACAAAAATAAAGCGAATTTGAGCGCTGCAATCATTATTGAGATTTATTTTTACACTTTCTTTTTATTGAGAGTTGTTTGAACCGCTCTTTGGCAGAGGAAGCGCCTCCTGGTAGTGCGGCTTCATCTACCGGCGGTATTGCTACCAGATGACTGCACTCCCTACCGGTGGTGCTCTGCGACTATTAATACTGTAAATCATTCGCGACAAACCAACACGACCCTAATTAAATGCTCCAGGTTCTATTCTCCGGGGTTGAAAAATCTCGGTTGGTGACGTCACCAACAGGTTTTATGTTGCACAGGTGTGATGGTAGACACCGAAAACCTTGTACAGTAGGTTTACAATCTTCTAGAATAAATTCAACTCTATTTTGCGCATCTTGGTTTGATAAATATTTTGTCAGCATGTTTGTCAGGGGTTCCCAAACTGGGGTGCATGTACCCCGTGTGGTACATTTGCTTATGTGAAGGGGTACATTTAATGTTAACAAATGAAGGGAAAAATGTTTACACATATGTTTATACATGTAATTCATTTCAAATTATGTACACATATGAATTTGTCCGAACTGTTCATGTTACTAATGGGGTTAAACAAGGGAGAGTATTGAGTCCATACTTGTTGGCTGTATTTTTGATGATTTATTTCTTGAACTAAACAACATTAAAACTGGGTGTTGTAGTGGTGAAGTCTTAGTAAATCACTTAATCTTTCAGGAAGGCAAAAATGCACAGATTGCGTGTCTTATAACTTTGGTTGGATGGCTCTGCACAACCTGCCGTGGCTATCGAGTGTTATTAGTAATCAGGTTCATTGTAACAACATTCCTACCTTAGAGGCCTTATTGAAAAAATGTGTAGGCCTACCTGTTTCTTGAACGATACAAGAAGTCCAACAATGTATGGTTGCACGCTTTGATGCAGTCAGATTGTTTTTACTGGTATTTGTCCTT
>Ga0210059_1008838_pt1 | contig 15814 bp, 10 predicted proteins | sample Ectturendosymbi2_FD_188042 | JGI IMG/M metagenome (GOLD analysis project Ga0210059, IMG submission 188042) | Ecteinascidia turbinata endosymbiont from Florida, USA - Sample 2 (SPAdes) (version 2) | ecosystem: Host-associated > Tunicates > Ascidians > Unclassified | place: Key West, Florida... | reverse complement strand
TCGAACTACTTCTCCGAATCGAGAGATCGTAGCTTCGATGGTTCAGCCACATGACCAGAATGTCCCAGGAAAGATCGGTGAGGTAAGCCTTGCTCGCTACACCAACGAGAAAGCGGCCTAGAGGTTGTCCAAGGCCCAGGATGTATTTCGAGTCCTCCTAGGGCTGCGGTTTCCGCTACCTTCCTGAGAGGAAAGGTGTGTATGAAAATGAATGAATGAGACGTGCCTTGATCTTTCCTTCAAGCCCACAATTAGCCAAACAGCGTTGTACGAGTTTGATGTTTCATTGAGATTTTTGTGCGCTTTACACGAGATTTGCTGGTAAACTCTAAATTAGGGGGGGTCGACATAGAAACATCAGTGATCAACTTTTTTCACCCAAGGCTATGTATTCCAACCATCCTTGAGCTTAAATCAGAGAAAAATTGGATTTTCATCTCGCCCAAGTGTGAAATACATGCAAATAACAGAGAATGATCACCAATGTGGTTGTTGTACAATGTGGTTGTCCACATTACACGAATTTATTTAGTGAATTGCAAAAACATAAAAGATCTGTTTTAATGCAAAAAAGCAGATATCATGACAAAAAATCAAACCAAAGCTTCTTACATCTTGCAACCGTGTTTCCTATGGGGCTATCCACACGAAACACAAAATATTTCATTATTATTATGTTTTTTTTAATTTTTGGTGACGGCAATTGGCGGCAGGCCGAAGCCTGAATTGTGCTTCTTGCCGGGGCGGTTGAGGTGAACGCTCTTGCCCAAGGACCGCTACGGCGATTCACTCAGTGGCTGTGGATTTCATGATTTCTTTTAAATGCTCGCAGTCGGGAGTTCGACCATCATGGTATGAAAAAACAATCACCTGCTTCGTCTCTGTATTATTGCGTTGTTTGTTTGTTTATTCAAAAAATGCCAGTGATGGCAGGCCAGGGCCTGAAATGATCGTTGGCGTATTTCACAACAGTAGAAGAGAGACAAAACATAAAAATGCCAACGCGCGTAAAGCAACTGGCATACAAAACAACGAACTTGGTGATTAATAATAACATACATGCGCATCCATACGAAAGAAAAGTAAACAATAAGAGACCTTACTTCGAAATGACTGTGCACAAAAAGAAAAATTAATCAAGCCACTGGCTTTCAATTGCTACATTTTCAGTAGATCTATGGTGCGTTTGAACGTAGCGGACTCAAAGACCGACGCGGGGTTCTGTTGTATAGTACGTTTTGTGCTATTATATTCTTTCACAATTTTGTTTTTTCGTTAGTCGAACCCTTGGTTAGGAAATACAATAAAAACACATGAAACTCTGTATTAAGAGTTAGTTCATTTTTATTACGTCGGAAGTTGCGAGATAGATTCGCTTTTGTGACCGCCTGATGGCGCTCAGGGCTGATTGGTAGCATCTTGAATAATCATCTTTCAGTCAACAGGCGTGTCAGACATTAATCCATACCGGCTTCCGTAAACAAAGCTGAATGCATTTTCCAGCCGTGAAAATACTGTAATCATAAGCTATTGCAGAACAAGCTTACGACCTGTGTTTGTCATGACTAGCCGAACTATTGCATTAAACACGATTCATGGATATAATCGCTCAAAAGTCCAAAGCCCTTCGTCATCTTTGCGAAATACAAAACGATCGGCAAGATCGTCAGCGTGGTCTTGCATAAACTGAATTGAGTCAGGCACAACCCTGTACGATTACAAGAAAACAGGTTTTGGTATCTTTTCCGTATGTGAAAACTTCTCCTTCAGCCGTTCATGACTTTCCTTTTCTTTCTCCCAGTCATCAGTCGGATGGCTCTGTTTCTCTGATGCGTGAAGGGCAATTTGAACGTTTATTTGCAATTTTTCAAACGCCGTTTCGTAGTCCTTCGGAAGCTTTTCTGCTTCTCCCTCGATTCGCACGGTACGCCTCAACTTGTCCCAGTAGAAACTGATCGCTGCAAAGGGGTTTTGCTCAAGATCGGCCGCTTTTTGGGAGCCAGAAGAAGTCTCGAGTACAAATCCTTCATCATTGAAATTATCCAGAAGAACAACTCGCACTTTTGGACGGTTATTTCGGCCAACTGTGGCCAAGCTCATTACTCGCGGTTCCGCAACACCAGCCTGGACAGCATCTTCCATCCACAACCCCAACAGTGCTGTGGGAGACAACCCAGCCATTATTTGATCCGTCAGCAGGTCCGTCATCTTATTGCAAAAATCACTTCAACAGTTATTCCCTTTGATTCGCAGTGGATGAAGTAAGTTCGTTTGGAAAAAGCAACAGTGTGCTTCGCTTCGCTTGCCAATAGAATGTATCGTGAGCTATTCACAGAACTTGCAAACATGCGTAAGCGTTATTTGTCTACACAACAAAAAAGCAATGCATCTTTCGTAAATAATAACGCATGAAGTGACTTTGAGCAACAGTTTGTGCGAACTCAATTGACGAAAACCACATGACCTCACGTTGAAAGCTGAAAACACAAATCTTAGAACATTTGCTCGTTATTTTCAAAACAGTGTTCTTGGTTTTAGTTGCAAACAACATTTATGCGCAACGACTGACTTTCAAAAGTTAGTATTGAAAGATGAGACCGCAAAAAAGCTTGGCCTTTAATAAAGTTTGCAGTTGTGAAACCTTTCTCTTTGCGCGAATGAAATGCCTGTCCTGCATAAATATGTTCACATATTTTCTTGAAATAGATTGATGCTGATGTCGATTGTTTGTTTCGTACTATATGGCTAGGAAACATAGCTGAAAGAGGCAGGAGAAATTGCTCGAAATATGGGCAGAGGTATGCAATAATTTGATGATTTTTGAAAATTTGGAGATTTCACATAAAAATGTGGAAATACCGGAATAGGTAAACAAGCCTGTGATGATTGAGAAAAATTAGTTTGGAAACATTTTCCTGTACTCGCACTACGCTGCCTTGCGGCTATAACCGTACATTTCAAAACTAATCGGCTTATGAGAGCATTGTGGTGCTCATTGGTATCATTTCACGTGAACAGTTTACCGTGACCTGTAGTAGCTCATTCGTAACCAGAATGACCAAATCGCATGACTCAGAAAACAATGACGAAGGATAGGATAGAAAAAATGGCAACACTTTGCAATGAGATCCAAAATTGTCGTCTCCAATACTGTACAGCAAGACTACCAACATGCCAAACTCTGCACTAATGCGAATGGAAATTCGACTGTGAACATTCGACTGTGAACGCATGTTCCCAATCAATCACTACTCCCTCGTGTAACCATGAGGGCTAAGAGGCAGAAGCGCAGCCAGAATGTGGCCGAAGAGGCCACGTCACCTCTCGAAAAAATTTTCTATGGTTTTCACTGGTGCTTTGCATTAATTTTCAATTGTTCGGAAATAAATGGAAGAAGGAACAGTCGGACGAACATCAGGTGGTTGGTCCCCCCCCGCCCCCCGAACAAAATTCCTGGCTGCGCCACACTAGTATGGACGATGTTTATTGGAATACAACTACAGAAATACACCTGAGCTACACGTCGCAATACATTAGACGGCTTTAAGGCAGCCTCAGCACCATTTTACTGCAGTTCGCAATTGATACTCATCTTGCTAATGTTTGCTGCAACAGAAAGTACAGTAATAAAAGTCTCCCACATTGTAAACCTTGGTCTGTCTTGAGTTTGCTTGCTTTCTCTTCCCTTGCTTTAGCCCTCAGCATTTCACCTGTAAACATTGCTTTCAAATTTGAGGATTGAGGATGCGTAGAGTTTGGTGAAATCAATTTTCTGTTAAAATGTTTGCTCATTTATTCGGCAGCCAGAGGCGCCGGAGAACGGGGGCATTTCCCCCCTGCACTTTCAAATGGGGGTAACGAAGGCGGAGGTGCCTTTTCACAATAGTACCACAAGTAATTTCATGGTTTATCAAGATCGACTTGAAGCAAATTTATTGCAGCTATTCGCCCAATCGGAAAAATCGGAGCGATTTTCTTTAATATCTGTTCTTTTTTAGGTCAACATTGTTAGTGAACGGAAACAAGCATAAATGGTAACGTTTTTTTTGTTTTTTATAAGTTTCTATTACCTCAACTCTTTTACTGCTCCCTCAGCCCTACCGCTTCTCCGGCGTCCCTGTCCACAGCGTCACATTGGTGAAAACTAATTACTTGAATACAAATATATGTAAGTCCGAATCATCGCAAAGGTATGAAAGCGGAGCACAATCGCCTGATTCCTTGAAAGCTTGCAGTAAACCTAGATCTTCTAATTGTCACGGTTGCAGACTCCTGGGGCTAGGACCTTTACATATAAATGAGAAATAACTATTCTTTGTTTTCTTGTTTTGTCGTCGACTTCATTCCAAGGAGTTCTCTATTCACACAAAGTGAAATTGTTATCTTGACGACTAAGAAACATTTCTTGCATCGTGCTTTATTATTCTTAATATAAGTCATAAAACTGTACTTCTGCTGTAACAAAAAAGCCAATGTACATCATGATGCAAATAGCTCAAGGCTATTGGCCTCGCGAAATGTTACCACCAGTCAGAACTCTGTTTTGAACACTTCGCAGTTGAAAAGCAAATTGATGCCAGAATGAAAAGCACGGCGATTCGAAGACCGACTAACTGCAGAGAGTTCTCTATTCGAAGTGGACGTTCTCAGAAGAGCGCATATGTTGCACAGGAAGCGTTTTTTACGCGATGCAAACCAGCAATTCACGTACGCTCGCCGGATATGTTTTACTTTATAGATCATTCGTCAAACGCAATATGTTGTTGTCACTAATCGTTCGCTGTGTTTGCACCGGTTGAGGCTGCCGGCAACAACATCTCGATGTTAATGCTGCACGGATTGGTTTGCATACTTGCATTACTGTTAGGGATAAAATTCTAACAAAGTCCAATGTATTATTACAAATTGTGACCCTGCGTCACAATATCACTGTTTTGTTTAAACTTTCGTCTATGTTTTGTTTAAACTTCGTCTATGTGCAAATGACAGTCTCATCACCAGGAGAAATTGAGAAATTGGTGGCAATGTTAGCGAAGGCACAATCGCCTGATGAAGCTCCGTTTATTGCTGAAATACACTGTAGCATTCATATGCAAAAGCACATTGTCGTGATCACGGAATAGTTTGTTATTTATCCACATGAGCAACCCCCCATGAGTTTGATATGTTACAAAACCTTTATTACCTGCGCAAAGAAGAAAATTGCTCTGACGTAGTGATGAGTGTGTTTTACTCCCCTGTTTTAACGCACAGCCTGACATTTTTGCAGTTATGAACTGGTGTGTCATGGCGTTGAGTTTATTTTCCTCCGATATCCTAACTTGGAGTGCTGATAGTTTATATTCAGTGCAATGACACATAAAATATGGAGAGTGCGTGTAGAAGAATATGCAAATTGTGTCAACAAACTTGGCCAAGACGTTGGTTTGGAAACATGAAAATGGCGTCAAATTGTGACGTCACAAACAGCGCACACCAAATACAAATGACTACTATATGCCATTGAATGAAACCCACCATGAAAATTTTCTGCGCATGCCACTGACGCAAGGTATAGGTAGATGCTTCACGCAAGGGCTGACGTTCAGAAGTTTGCGTACTTCAATACAATACGACATGAAAATTTGAGACCGCAAAACACTTTGTTGGACCTACACAGACACCAATCTTTCACCGCATTCTTGCCTTTTACAGGATTATACGTTTGCCATTATGAAACTTTTCTGTGGCGCGAATAAAACTTCCTGACTTGCAGAAATTTGTTCAAATATTTTCTTGAGATGGATTAATGCCGAGTATCGGTTTCGTACTTCGTAACAAGCAAACATTCAACGCGTATTTACAACTCAACGAAAGTTGTTTTCACTGTCACAAGTATTTCCGCCAAAATAGCTTATACAAATTCTTGCGACTCAAACGGACTTTACCATCTTTTCGTAACTTCACCGGTTGTAGCATGCATTGAAACATTCAGAAATTGAACTCACAGAACTAAATCTTTAGGTTTGCTGCAGGCTTTAGAGCAGGGGCGCACAACCTACGGCAGCACGGGGCGTTGCACACTGCACATGCAGTCCCGTAGCCCCCCAAAATTGAAACATGAAACACTATAAATGAGTTGAATTTTTGTCAATTTTCAGTGTCAAGCCCCCCCGCAGAAACGCAAAGCGCCCCTATTGAAAACTTTCTGGCGACGGTTCTGTGCACATGCATGGCACGCCCGAGACAGATCTGCAACTTAGGCAAGCTTCAATGTTTACGCCCCCGTTACACGTCACACTAAAATGCGGACGAAATAATGAAAGACCTTTTTCAAATATTCGGGATATTGATGCCAAGAAAAAAGCGGACTTTGCGGCCCTGAAGGCTGCGCTCTAGACGGCCGCCTAATGGAAGGGTCGGCCCTTTGCACATGCCATTTAAAAAATTAGTTGTGGCGGCCGTGCATCAATAAAAACTGTCGTTTTTATTAAGATGCTTTCTAGAAAGACAGCCAAACAGACACGTGTGGAAGCAGGCTAGGTTCAGTGTGGGGAAGCAGAACAGAAGCACTACAAAAAATTTAAAATGTTAGACCTCACTGGCGGCCGTAATTCACAGTAATAAACGTGATGCAGCCGGCATAGCGAAAAGGCTGTGCGCCTCTGCTTTAGAGGAATCAGCCGACTGGGATCTGTTTTCTTTTTGCGATGGTTTAAAATTGAACATATTCGTATCCAAGTAACTATTTTGCACAAAGGTGACCCAAGCGAAGTGAATCGAGCAAAATTTTTACAGGAAATCGATTTAACTTCTATTGTCAGATTTCGATTACAGATTCGATTTGAATATGTTGTTAGGACTGAGGATGCGTAGTGTTTCGTGAAATCGATTTTCCTATATAAAATTTGTTCCACTGATTTTGCTTGTGTCGCCATTGCAGAAAGTAGTTACTTCAAAACTTGAACCGACATGGAAGATTCCAGTTGCGCAGGTAAATGTTTTTACTGGTTACGTAAGTCACTTTTTGGGACTACAACACATCTGCATAGATCTTACTTGGAAGGACTAACCCAACGTGAATAAAAAAAGTCAGTTAATAACGGCGAAAAGCCTTTTTCACCATAGACCAGTGATTCTCAACGTGGCCCAGGTGCTCCACCTGGAATTTCTAGTCGTCCACAGAGGATTCCATTAATTCTTGATAAAACGTTCCTAAAAATTGCAACCTTACTGCACAATAAATTATGTAAGACCATTTTTAGGTTCTTGTGTTTCACTAGTTGTTCATGAGGTGTCAGCATAGCAAAATTTTCCATCAGATAATTTTTTTAAAAACTGCCCCTGGGCGGTGGCGATTCTAGAATGAAAAAACTGGGTGGCCACTGCCGGGCCAAGGAAAAAAGTTGGAGGCCAACATAAATATCTCTCCTGCATGGTGATTTTCCGTTGTAATGAAGATTGATTTACTATGATTGACCCTATCAAACCTAACATAGGCTTGTGAATATCGTCAGAACCGTCGCTAGAAAGTCTTCACACCGTTTAAAATTTTGCTCGTTCAAAGTTATCTGCTGTATATGCCAATCAAACGAACTTGAACGTGAACTTAAGCACAAAACTGGGGGGCCAAGCAGGGGACCAGTCAAAATCTGGGAGGCCATGGCCCACCCAGGTCCCCCCTAAGAACCGCCACCGCCCTTGGGCCAAAAAAGGTTGAGAATCACTGTCATAGACGAAGCATTTGCTGTCTTCTGGTTGCCTCTTAAATTTGCGTATTTCGCAAGCATAAGTGCCACACGCTGATTGCCTCAGCAATATTCGAGTACTTCCGCTGCCTCACGATAAGCTGACAGCTTCTGTCATTTCAGTCCGATGTGTGGGAAGCCGAGGAGCCAGATGTTCATACCTTTCAGTGCCACGACTTGCTGCAAGCGTGACCGACAATTTATCAAACGACTGTTTGTCAAAGTCAGAACGAACGTTTTAAATTCACACATACAATGGATGAATGGGACGAATTTTATCAATGCGATATGCAAGGCGTTTTAAAGGTACATTTCGACCACATTCATTTTTACAATACACGGTTACAAACTACATACAGCCACAATTTGTGTGCAATTTCTGGAAGGTAGCTGCTCATAAAATGACTGTGTTCAGGTGGCACTCTCATTAGGCTGTCATAAAACCAGAGTTGGTAACATCCATCTGGAATGTGTTTATTTAGGCAGGAGCAAATACGTCCGCCTAAACGACAACAAAGATGGATCAGTGGGTAAATGTGGATACCCGGATGTTCGCTTTACAATTGTTTCTGACCATGGGCTTCGGAAGGATTTTTTCCAGAGGGGGCCAATAGTGGATTTTTCAAGACGTAGCCAAAAAGATTTTTCCAGGGGGGAGCCAAAAGTGGCAAAATTCCATTTTACCTACTCGAAACTAAGAAAACGACCTTTTTTGCTAAAATTTTATTGCGAAAACGTCAAATTCCAACTTCCAGGGGGGCCAAGGTCTCCCACTTCCCGTTCTGACGCCCATGTTTCTGACGAGACGTTTAAGTTGAAAGGTATTGAAGGTTTTTCTCCACAACAAAAAAGCAATGCATCTTTCGTAAGTAAAAACGCATGAATTGACTTGAAGCAGCAGTTTGCGCGAACTCAATTGACGTAAAACCACTTTTGGATGCAACACGATATCAAAACTTGAGACCGCAAAAAACTTGCACCTAGATGTAGACAGTTGACACCAACCACTAACTTCTTTCTTACTTTTCACTTGGTTATAGGTTTGCCGTTATAATACCCTTCTGATCTATCGAACAAAATTGCCTGTTCTGCAGAAAGCTGTTCAAATATTTTCTTGAAATGGATTAATGTCGAATATTGGTTTCGTACTATATGATTTGACCAGCAAACATAAATTTTCCATCAATGCATATTTACAACTCAACGAAGTATCAAATCTATTTTTCGGTAGTTCATCATTGAAACATCATATTTGTTTCACTTTCAAAGGTATTTCTGCCAAAATATATTATACATAATCGCAGGGGCGTAACAAAGGGGGCACAATTCCACCGCGCCGAATCACTGCGGAGGTGCCGCAAAGTCCCAACAATGTCACAAGTACTTTCTTCAATACAGTACATTTGCTTCCGAAAGACCTCAGGCTCGAAAATGGGAGCGCCAAACATCTTGCCCCAAGCGCCAGCTAACCTCGTTACGTCCCTGCTCTTCGTGCAACTCAAAACCGATTTTCCCATCTTTTCTTAACTTCACTGGTTTCAGCAATAAATGAAACAGACAGAAGTCGAACCGACAGGGAAGACGCCGGTTTCGCAGGTAAGTTTTGCTGGTTGCGCAAGTAACTTTTTGGTACTTTAACGCAGTGGCGTACGCAGAAAATTCTCATGGGGGTGTCATTCAGTGGCATGTGGTGGTCATTTGCATTTGGTGTCCGCTATTTGTGACGTCACAATTTGACGTCATATTCATGTTTCCAAACCAACGTTTTGACGAAGTTTTTTGACATAATATGCATATTCTCGGCAAATTTTTGATAGGAAATCAATTTCACATAAAATTACGCATCCTCAGTCCTGAAATTTGTAAGCAAAGCTTACGGGTGAAAAGCTACTAACCGCGAAAGGCCCTTTTCACCGAAGACTTACTGCCTGTCGGTTGCCTCTAACTTTACGTATTTTGTACACAAAAGTGCCATAAGCTGATTGCCTAAGCATGGCAACGTTGCGCAGGGGCAACTGCTCTCACATCGTGGAGATGAACGCGATGCAACCAAGCTGAGGCTTCGTAAAGGAACACAGCCTTTGCTTTGACAGTGCGTGAAGCAACGTGCAATACTGACGTCACAGCGAACAGACTGTTTGCCTCGAGGCAAATGCACCATTGCCAGGAGTGGGCAAACGTGTTCAACCACTGGTGCCAAGCCTAGTGATTTTTCACTAGATCTATTGATTTTTAGATCGACCTAGTGATCTAGTGATTTTTCACTGCGATGTAGTGATTTTTTGTGAAGTGTGTGTTTGAAGAAAATCGGTTATTTTTTTTCTAATATTACCACTTTTCAGCCCTTTTATAAAGATTTTCAGCCGTTTTTAATCCGTAAACAATTGATTACGTGAATTGTTATTTGACGATTTGCAACAACGGAACGAAAAAGTGTTTCTAATTTGAATTTCTCATCGTTTTCACTTGCGTGCTATTTATTGCTGCTTTATTGGCCATGACGGCATATTAATTTATTTTGCAGGAACGCTGCAGTGGAAATAATTAATTTAAATGTTAGGTTGATTGCTTCTAATGAGGTATAGAAAAAACACACAACTATGGAGAGTAATTTCATACGCAATAATAGGATGTGTAAGAAAAACTTTTTCCACTAAAACATAGTATAGGCAGCAAAATGTCAAATTTCAAAATCACGGGGACCAAAAACAAAACGGTTGATCCTGCTGCGTCCAACAATGACACCCTGATCGGCTCGGTTATGCCTGTCTATCCAATTCATATAGACTATGAAAAGGAGCGGTGAAAGCACACACCCTTGTTGGAGTCCAACGCCCACGGTGAACGGTTGTGATTCAACGCCGCCGACACGGAGACGAAGTTCTGAGCAGGAATGGAATGACCTGACGACCAGTAACAAACAATCGTCAACATCGTGCTCCCGCAAGACTCCCCAAAGCTTTTCTCGAGGGATCTGGTCTTATACGCTTCTTCGAGGTCGACAAAACAAGTGCAGACATTTTTGGCATACTCCCAAGATTTATTGAAAATTTGCAGTATAGTAAACATATGTGTGGTCTGTTGTGCTACGTCCAGGACGAAAACAGCACTGGACGTCATCTTCTCATATGCCCCCACACATTTCTAGCATATCTTGTTGTTTTGTGCTTTGAGAGGCGGTGTCCCAAACAAAACACTGTTGCTCGCTGGAAGTCGAAGTATTTGCCCCCAAAACATTTCGGGCTGGCTACGCCACTGGACATCATCCAGCTTATAGGTTCAATTATTTCGCTGCATCCTTTTTAAAAGCGCTTGGCGTATACTGTATGTTATGGAATGTTTCATCCATAACATGCCGGCTAACGAGATGACATTAATTATGGAACAAGAAGAGTAAAAGCTGTTTATTGACACTAACGAGAACTGAACCCTAAAAAAAAAGGACAAAACAAGAACGAAAATGGTGTATGATTAAAAATTGCTGACAGCGTGACGAAATGTTAACCTACAGAATCTTGGAAGACTATACTGATGACGTATACCAACTTTCGCTAGCTTCACGCAAGGATGGCTTGTATGTGGAAAGAATACAGAAACGACAGGACTTAAAGAACAAGGTACCTTATTGCTGGCAAGAAGATACTACATTTGCAACGTTGACCAGAGAAAAGATTGAAAAAAGTATGCGAGATGCGGATCATTTCAGTGCAATACAAGAGCCATGCCAATTGCCTGAAAAAGAAATGCATCACCAATGCATTATGAGACGCAGTGAAAGACAACGGCCTATGCCACATGCTATTGAAAAAGTTGAATGCTCACAAGACTGATTAGTGCTGAAACTTTTGCGAGCTGATTTCATGTTATTATTGTGTTATGTATGTTTATTGTATATTGACACGAAAGTGACAATTTTAAGAATAGGTAAAAATACGGGGGGGCAAAAGTGATAATTAGCAAAGCACTTTTCCTTTCAAAATTGTCAGAAGGCTATACCTGGTGAAAATGCGCATTTTAAAAAAACAAAGGCATTACAGGTCAAAGCAAATGAAGAAAGAAATCACGTGTTGAACTACGTAAGCTATTTTGAAAAGTAGGCAGGAAAAATTACGCAAGGTTCGTGAACATCCGAGACAGCGCGTTGCGATGTTCGAGTGCAAAACGTGACGTTCATCCGGAAGGGTTGGTGACTAAAAAAATTGCACTGGTGGGTTGAAAAAACAAATTGCACCATAATAGAATAAATGAAAATTCCGGTTGTAAGCCACAGTCAATGTGCTGTGGGAAAGCAAAGCAATACGATAGCACTACTTTACGTCAGAATGAGAATGTGGTTCACCTAAAGCCGTGTTGACCGAATCTAAAAACTGATCGGCGACGTCGCGGCAGGGAGCATGGGGATGTTAAAAATCAGGCGGCAAAAAGAAAAAGCAAAAACTCAATAGGAGGCTGTTGGCGCACTTCGAAAAGAGGACGATTTCCTTACCAAAAGTTTTTTTAAAAAACAAAGCAGGTCACACTATAAATTACAGAGCACGCGACCTGAAAAAAAGTTAGTTGGGTGTGGATGTAAAGCATAAAAGTGACATGCTGCCAGTTTAAGCAAGATAAATTTCTTAAAAGTTGAGCATATAAAGTTCTGCCAAAAGTCATTATGAACAGTGAAGTAGATTTGGAAATTGGGAATAAATGTAAGCCATTAAATGAGATTGCTACTTTCTTGGATAAAACTGTAGTAAAGTTGCATTATCAATTGTGCTGCTATAAATGGTGCGAACATCAATGACAAATAACCGAACGATGTAAAGTGCGTACAATAATTGGCTGTCTTTCGTTGTGTTTTATGTTAACCTCACAGTTGAATGTATATAATGTTGTGAACCGTGGACAATGAGAATACAATTGCTCGCAATTTTAAATACTCAGGGGATTCCGGTGGTTGTCCTTAAGATAATTGCTGTAAGTCTGCTGAGCTAGTGTTACTGTCTACAGGGAACAGAATTAAGACTATCGGTGGCACGTTTTTCTGTCAAGATAGCGGGACAGTTAAACATAAAGAATCCACAAACGGACATTTGGGAATTCAGGGTCATGAGCGGTAGTGACTAATTTCTCAAATCTTGCATGCTCGGTTCTGTCAACGGGCAAATAGAAACCGTTCATTATGTGCTTGTCCTGGAAGACTAAGGGGAGAAATGCCTTGATAGTTGTTCCATTTTTTTCTGGCCCCTTCTTGTGTATGGGGATGATCAGCCCAATTTGCCATCCTTTGCGTCCTCTTCCGTCACGCCATACCACTTGACAAACACACGAGTTAGCCAAACAACTCCGTTCCTATTGCAAGACTTTCAAGTCGGATATCGCCACATCTATGAAGACGTCGGCTGTAGCGATTGCTGTTTTTCCAGACGTAACTTGCAGATAACCAAGTGGTGCTTTTCAGTCTCCGACAAGCTTTCGGAGCACGCTTGATTAGCCAAGCTTGAAATCAAGGGCGTACGTAAGGGGGGTTGTGGGGTTAAAACCGCCCCCTTGAGCTTGATATTTTACATAAACTTTATTACCTGCACAAAGGAGATTAATTGTTTCGCATACTTTTTGTTTGTTAATTTGTCGACTTAATGCAAATACCACGGAATAAATAAATTTGCATGCAAATTTAAAGGAGCACTGTAAATGGGCCAAAAAGTTATAATTAGTTTTGGTGGGAATCTGGGTTATCGTGTGCGGGCTCCGTCCACTACGCATGTTTAAGACTGTGTTCCGCGATAGTTCACTTTATCCGAAATAATTGTGTTTGTTTTGTCTGCTAAGGCTGATCAGCGCAAGTACTGATCCCATTGGCTACATTACCAATTTCTGTAGCATGATAGATCTGTTGCACGAGCTCAAACACAGGTGTTATTAACATAAAAGCATTCAGGCATTTGAAAATGTCTCAGCTGGGAAAAAGGAAAACTAAAAGTCTGCTGGACTTCTTTACATAACGAAAAATTGAATGTTTTCTTGCGTACTTATGCGCATTCTCAATTCTTGTGTAGTTTAAGAAGATTCGATCTTACAACCGGAGTGTGCGCCACCCAGTCCAGCCGCACACTTTCTATGCTCGACTGCTCGTATTCGACAAGACATCAGCGCAGCCTCATTTTGCTTTTGTAAATTGCTCTGACGCAGTGATGATTGTGTTTTACTCCCCTGTTTTAACGCACAGCCTGATATTTTTGCAGTTATGAACTGGTGTATCGTAGCGTTGAGTTTATTTTCCTTCGATATCCTAACTTGGAGCGCTGATAGTTTATATTCGGTCCAGTGACACATAAAATAAGGAGAGTGCGTGGAGAACAATGTGCATATTGTGTCAACAAACTTGGCCAAAACGTTGGTTTGGGAACATGAATATGACGTCAAATTGTGACGTCACAAACAGCGCACACCAAATATAAATGACCACCGACCATGTGGCACTGAATGAAACCCCGCCCATGAAAATTTTCTGCGTATGCCACTGCTTAGGATGAATCTTTAAAAGTAAAGGAGTCTAAAATGTCTTCATGACTGTTCTTCGTCCTGCTGCATCTAAGGTGAACATAGACCAAACTGCATTTAGGCTGCAACATAACAGACATAAACCGTGGATGACATGGTTGCTTTGGAAACAGACTGTGCTTCATACGCATCCGTAACCTGTGTTTGTACGCAATAACTTTTTGAACTGGTTTCGTGTTACAGGAGTCAAAGCAAGATCGCTTCTATGGAGTGAGGCAGCGTTTGTGACAAGACAAGTAAGCATGCATTACCAATACCTTGCGACGGATTCGAGGCGAAGTCTGAGTCTAATTAAAAACTCCGAGTCCAAGTCGGAAGCCGTGATACTAGCAGTTGAGACGGATTTAATAATAATATTAATATTTACTTTGCGTCAGACTCATGGTCCAGATGACAAGGGTAATGGAATAACACAAAAATGATTAGTCATACTCATGGGCGCAATTTTGTTGTAAAATGTGGGGGGACAGCTTGATGGAAAACCAATATATTTGTCGGGCCGATGCGGCAGTGAAGTTTTATAAATACACATACCCAATCTTGTTTTTAAGAGGTGTTCTCAAAGCAACACTAATCACGCTTTGCTTCATCCCTACAAATGATTTAGATATTAGTAAACCTAATTTTGTTGCTGGACATGGTACTGTAGTTCAGCTTGGTTGCACTACTATCAGACTACGATACAAACAAGCACAGCAATGTAGTAGAATACATCAATTGGATTTTATCAGAGCTGTCAATTGGAGTGCACAAAACGGTGAATCGCATTGGTCGCATGTGCATATCACTCTTATGTATAACACATCGAGTTTCATGCATCTTATAAGAAGTGTGGGTTACTGCCAGGGGCTGTGGAGTCGGAGTCGTGGAGTCGGAAGGATTTTCAACCTGAGGAGTCGGAGTCGCAGAAAATTTTAACAACTCCGACTCCGGGCAGACCTTTTCAATTGTGACTGTTTTTTGTTTTTTTTCAAAACCAAAAAACAATCAGACCAGAAAGCTTTCAGTAGACTAATGCTACAAGGACAGGTGAAAAAGGCCCTTAAAATTGTGAATCATGCCAGTGACATTGATGGAAAACATGACATCACTATAGACATCAAAAAGAAGCTCAAAGAAAAACACCCAAAAGCGGCAGAACTAGAACAATCTGCCATTACTGATAAGCCTGAAATCAAAACAGAGAGAGTCATCTTTGAAAACATAACCCAAGATGACATTACATCCACTACTAAAAACTCATCGGGGTCTGGAGGACCAACACAGATTGACATGGATACCTGGAGAGAAATGATTTGCTCAAAATCATATGACACCCATTCAAAAATGCTAGCTGATTAAATTGCCACCCTAGCCAAGCGTCTCGCGACGGACACCATTCCACACGATTACATATCAACCCTCCTCGCATGCAAACTGGTTCCACTGAAGAAAAAAGATAACGGCATTAGGCCAGTAGGTGTTGGTGAATGCCTACGGCGAATCATTGGCAAAACAATCACAGGACTGCTGAAGGAAGACATCATACATGCAGTGGGAAC
>Ga0210059_1008837_pt1 | contig 15815 bp, 11 predicted proteins | sample Ectturendosymbi2_FD_188042 | JGI IMG/M metagenome (GOLD analysis project Ga0210059, IMG submission 188042) | Ecteinascidia turbinata endosymbiont from Florida, USA - Sample 2 (SPAdes) (version 2) | ecosystem: Host-associated > Tunicates > Ascidians > Unclassified | place: Key West, Florida... | reverse complement strand
AAACAAACTGCCATCGAGCCTGTACTTGATGCGAACGCCATCTGCGGCAGAGATGTTGTGACGAAAGACGAGAGTCACTGCTACAAGGAAGAGGTTGAAAATAACAGGTGCTACGTGCTGGGACACAACCCTGACAAAATATATTATCATGTTCATTCATAGACATATTTAACAATGAGCATATACCCTGTAATGATTTTTGGAAATAATACTCAGTGATATATGTGTAAATATTTGAAAATAAATAATATGTGAATAAATTTTTCTCATCTTCTGCTAGCCTTAAATGTACCCCTTCGGATAGGCAAATGTACCCCTGGGGGCAAATGTACCCCTGGTTGGGAACCCCTGCGCTAAGGAATGATACATTTACGAAATGTACATCAAATCACTATAAACTAGTTAAAAAGCAACACTACAACTGTAAGATTTTAGACCGAAAGCTATCAAGAATGTTTGAGAATGATCAAAAAGTTATAAACCAGTGATTCATGGAGCATGACTGAGAAGACAAAGAATCTCCCTCCTCACCTCATCGCAGCAACAGAATGGGTTTCCGTCGGGTTTGACATCACGTGACATATTCTACGCTTCGGTGCGTCTGCAACACATGACTGTTATGAGGGAACGACTTGGAGCAAACGGGAAAGTGGCTTCTGTGCAGGTTCAACAGCAAAGACGCCAAGCAAACCACGACAAAAAGTTTGAAGTTCGACGTAAAAAAACATAGAATATGTTGATAGGAAGACATAACAAACGTTGCTTAGTGTATAGTTTACCATGCGGAAAATATTGCGTCAGTTACTTAGCAGACAGTGACGTCACTGAGCATCATAAATTTGCTGCTCAACTAAAAGATTTCCTTCGAAAGGTCAATGACATTAATTTTTTGTTCCAAGAGTCCGTGTTCATGTGAATTACAGCTTTTGTTGTTCTCATACGTTGTTCATCTCGAGCAGATGTTTTGAGGAGACCAAAGCCAGAGCTTCTAAAAAAATACGGTCTACCAACATTTGCTTTCAATGCACATGTTTGAAAGCACGACTTGTACAACGAGCTGAAAAGAACAACTTCGCAGAACACGTGACCACAACTTCGCTTACCACAGGAGTGGTGCCTGGGACCACTTGGCGGCGCTGTTACTGTCGGGGTTCGGAACGCGAAAGTTTCGGGGCATGATTGTGACGTATCAGGGTTGACAGAGGGGTTGCAACAAACATCGCTGGAGTTGTTGTTTTTCTCTAAGCATTGTCCGGGATGGTGCGAGGTGTTGCCATGGTAACTGGCAGTCATTATGTCCGAACAACTCCTGTTGCGCAGCCTCTGTTCGCAGCCGCGATAACACGGCTGCTTGAAAGCGATTGGCTGCTCACGATGTTGGTGGGGCGAAAGCGGTCGGGGAGGGTCGTGTGACAGCGGAGGTGGTTCAGGGGTAAAAACACCCCTTCGATCACTGGGATAGAACAAGGGTCTCATTTTCTCAGCGGATTGATAACGCTCGCCGTGCAGGCAGGGCTGGTGGGGGGGAATGCTGTGGTGCTCAGGTTCAGGGAGGTATCGCGCTTCTGGACCTCGTGAGCGGTTGATCTTTGTGATGTCACTTATTCTGTTCGGATAAAACGAATAAGGGCCTTCACCGAAAAAAGCTGCCTCTCGCCTAATGTTTTGATGAGCGTCACAGTGTTGTGAGGTCACAATGCCGACGCACTTCTGAGGAGGTTCTAGCGGATGGTGCCGACCTAGGATGGGCTCTGTTCGGCATCTCGCCGAGAAATCTTCGTTGCTCCATTTATTAAGATTTCTACTGCTGGAACAGTCGCCATATTCAAAGCCTGGTGTGTCTGGTGGCTTTGCAGAGGGGATTCCCCCCACGTCCTCATCGACCTGTCCATTGATGCCTACGTCATCGACCCCTGGCACGTGGCATCGTGGCGTAAGCAACCCTCCCTCGCTATCGTTTGTTGCATCAGAGGCATGACGCCATCTTTGCTCCCAAGGTGCAGCTCCAATGCCGGAAATGACGGAAGATGGTGACGCGAATTCCGGTGGAAAGACTGAATCGCCTGCTGCTGCTGGTAGTTGAGGGGGATAAGCGGCGCATTCTGGAACCTTCGATTCCTTGCAAGTGTTGTTTTCTAATGGAGCCACTGGAATACAAAAAGACACGGTTCTGATCAGTAAAAAGAAAAAAACAAAAATATTTTTCTTTTGTAAAGACACAGGCCTACGTAAAGATTTTTGAAGGTTTTCTATCCACGCAACATGTGAAACGGAGCGTGCATGGCATGAAATATTGGGTGGACAATGATCCTGATGGCACAGCAGCTGATGCGAAAGCACAGCGAACAAACTACAGCCAAGCCATCCTATCAAGTCATTTTAACAAAAATTCTTAATAATCAATCACGAGGTTGGCCGTAGTTTGAAAATCTTTTCATCTCAGAAATAAAAAGTTAATGAAGGCAGTCACCTCACTACAAGCTTACGCTGCCACTGGAAATTCACCTCGGCGGCGTAAATCAAGGCCTCCGAGAAAATATCTAGGAGAAAATATCCTCCTAGAACATATCTAGGAGGCCTTGCATAAATTCCTTAAAGCGGGCTCCAATATTCAGCGAAACAAAAAAACGATTCAGGTGTTTGTTCGCTGACGGAAAAAATATTCGTTTGTCTGAGTCCGGCGAAAGAGCGCAAGCTTCTGAAATTACAAAAATGTTAATCATGTCTATACAATCCAAATGCATGCAGTTACATGGATTAAATCAAAGTAAATCGCACGTAGCTTTCGATCAAATTAAAAGAAAGTTTGGTGCAGTTTGCAACTTGAAACGTTGATGCGGAAAACCAGCAGCAGCAGCAGTCGTCGTCTCTCGCAGGCTTGAGACGATTCTATTTCTAACCGCTTCAGGCAATCACAGACTTGTAAGTATGAAGGTGACAATTGTTGCCAAGCCTAACGCTAATAAGCGTCTACCTGCCTGGCATGCACTTAATACCCTGTGATTAATCCGCCAGCAGCACCTGCCTCCGGTTTCTACTATGATGTAATTCAACTATTGCAAAACCAGAAAAGAAACTTCAGATCGACGTCTTCACAGTGGCAGCCTGTATAAGTCACCAAATCTTACTTCTTTCCATCAACCAGCGAGCAGTAAAACAGATATATTGATTCACAAACCGGACTGCCCTGAATACCATGTCGACTTACGATTACTTCGCAACAAAACCTTTCCGGGATTGAAGCACTGCCGCACAAGGATTTGCAGGATTGTGGAGCGATTAACATTCATGCAGTGCTGGGTGTGTTGGCGATTCGAAAATGCGTGGTCGCTTTTTGCGATGGATGGAAGGGTGAGATTTGGTTGTTGGTTGCCAAATGAAACGCTTCAAATCTTTCCGATTTGTAAATTTTTTCGCTTTACTCAGCCAGAGTCTAGTTTATTCAGTTTATTTAGCAAGCTATGAGCAAATGGATGATGATCAAAAATCCATCACTAGTTGACTACCATAAAAGGCATTGCATTCCCCGGATTCCGCAGGCTCCAATGCCTTGCAAAGCGTTCTGTTTTGTCTGTTTTTATCAACCTGTGGTGTGCAGAGTGTGTGTGTTCATACTATGGACTTCTTGTCTGCCCACAAACAATTAAAAAATGAAATTAACGGCGACGTGTATTGTATTTATTGGGTGAAAACATAGAAGTGTGTTTTGGAAAACTTTACCTGATGTTTCGCTTAAAAATGCTCAGCAAAGCAGCTTTGCAGCATTGTCGCGTGAGGGCAAAAGGTTGATTCAGTTACGTACACCTAGGTTTTGAAAGTAATCTGTAACGCGAACAAAACACAATTACAGTATTTCGACAAACTTTCCTCCGACGCATACTTTATTGAAAGAGATTCCAAGCTTCCAGCCCTAAATGAAGACAATATGTCTGGTTGCCGTGCGATGCTAGCTCTTTATTGGAAGTGCAACCACCGCGAATTCGGAAATGTCAGGCTTGTTGAACAAACAGCCTGAAGCACACTCTGACTCACAGCTGTTTGTTCATGCGCTTTATCGTTCAGCCCTGCTTCGCCTTCTGCCTCGGCCAGACCTGCAAACAAGGCTTCCATTCATAAAAAGACTCGACCAACGTGTGCAGGGGACCATGACAAGTGTGTGCGCGCGCGCAATCGTGCAACGGTGTTCCGCTCCATCAATTTTTTCTATCTTCGTGTCTCTTCGTTTACAGCACCACCTCAAGTTTGCTCTTCGCGGCGCTCCACGTTTTCATTCAACCATTTCCGGTTCACGCCAATCATTTGCCCGTAAAGCTCATAACGGTTGAAGATGATCATCCAACGCCTGCCATGCTGCAAGAGTGCGTGGTGGGTCAGCTTGGGCCTTAAGATGTTGAGCACAAAAGGTCATCTTGACCGGGTGGTATTCCCAATCTTTCATGCTTCACGTTGAAAGGAGATGGAAGGTCGAGATAAAAAGGCCGTTTCAACCAACCTCAGCGCATAGAAGGTCGTCTTGGTGCTGGAATTGTTGGTGTCACCACATGACTCCATTTCACCACAACACAACAAGATGGTAATTGAACATTATTAAAGACCGAAGCGATCAGATTAAAAGCTGCTGTTTTTCAAAAAGCCCAATGCTGTAAAGAAACGCGTGAAGTGTCATAAAAACTTGATGCTGATGTCTCGCTGGCTGTCCAGCCCCCTTTCATCCGATTGAAAAAAGATATCTCGTTTCACCGCTCCTGACCGAAGACAAATAACGGAGAAAATAAATCAATTCTTGTTTTCAGACCTGATCAAATCGCGTTGAACAGCCGTAGAAATTTAGCAGCAATCTTTCATTCGCTTTACATTTTGCATTCTTATTTGCCTTCGTTAAGCTTGTTGCTTGTTGAAACAATCAGATGTTAACTGATTGGGCAAAGATTCTTTCAAATAAGTGTAAAATATTCGCACTAAATGTAAGACAGGTTGTTAAAGTATTATCAATAGCTGCAGCAGAAATTAGGAAAGAATCAAACCATATTTATCCAACAAGCTTTGACATTCACGTGCCACGCGAATTTGGAAACACAGTACATTGAAACCTGATCTTTTTCAAAGTCATCCACATTTCCAGATGCAAATGACGGCTGTCCATCAAAAACTTCAACGAAATCTTGATGAAATGTAACATCAAACCAGAATCAACTAGTCGCTAGGTCAGGATGTCATAAATGCGGTCATGCTGTGTCGATTAGCTACAACACAATATCGCTGAACGATGTTTGTCGTACTTGGTTTCGTTTGGGCTTGAATTAAAAAAGCAAAAAAACAATAGGTGCCAGAGGACTTTCTCTGTCGGTAAAAATGAAAAATTATCTGTTGATAAGTGCACAGTGCTGTAACTGAACAGCCTTCCCAGTGTCAAGCAGGCCCGTAACCAGCTTGGGACACCAGGAGGGGCGAAGAGTTTTATGAGAGGGGCCCAAATTTTTTGAACTATGTCGAATAGTTTCAAAATTATCCAACAAATTTTTTCAGGGGGGGCGATAAATTATCTAAGGGGGTATTCGCCCCCCCTAGTTACGTGCCTGGTGTCAAGCGAAATTTCTGACTTCACGCCATGTGCGCATGCGCTGAGTAATACTCTACATACCAACTTAGGGATTGGTGTTTAGGTGTGTTAAGGCTTAGGTTATGGTTAGAAAAAGAAAAACACAAGTCTAAGACTAAGTCCAATATTTTTTAGTGGTTATAGTCAATCCCGTACTGTAGCTTGTTGTGGTATCTGATATCTAACCAAACAGTTTAATTTACACAACACACATCAAAAAGTAATCGCCAAACTTTATTCCTTTACTCTGAGAAGCAAAATAACTGACAAACAATAATAGGTCAGAAATTTGGCTTGACACGGGATCGGTCAAGTAAAACTTTTCGTCTTTGACATCATCAGGATTGTGACATCATAATCAACCGTAAAGTAGATGTCTTCCTCTCACTGTTTTGTATCACACAAGGAAGGCTCGGTGGAAAAGCATTTCCTAGTGAAGTCTTGGTGTTTCGTTTCCGACGAAGAGGGAATATTATATTTAGCATGCTTCTTGCGAACTGCTCTCACGAAATCACATCACAAAGATTGCTCAGTGCAAAACAGGAGGTGAGGCCACTTACGAAACAGACGTCAACCACGCTAGCTAACCAGAATACCAACAAATGCACTTTAATTCTGAAACAAGTTTTCAGACACAACCAGACGAACTCAGCTTCATAGCGATGTTTCCGCTTGACGAAACAGACAAGCCAAGTTCAAATTTCATCTCCGAAAGGGAAGTGGTTACTTTTTTAAATTTCAGTAAACAATCGAAAATGCCTGGAACTTGAGTTGAGTGACGGATGTGACCTTCAGTGACCCCTAACTCATTCATGACGCAAGCTTTGCGATAGACGACAAGCGCGTCATCAGTCTGTAGTGTTTTGCCAGCTTCATGTTGATCAGGAGTTATGTAGCTTAAACATATGACCACCACTAGGAATATAAAATCTCTAGAATCATTCTGTTGCACCCCCCTGATGGCACAAAGGCAGCGTAAGTCGATGACAGGACCGCAAGAAATGACAAATTGCTGGCAGATGCATTGCATGGGAAGTGGCGTATACTTTAAAGTGCTCTGCATACAAACACGTGCTTTCCTGTCTGGCAACTGAGACAGTGGAAGGTTTGGTGTTGTCTAAAGTGCTTATTTACTGAGAGGAAATACCAAACAGTTGAAGCCTGCAAACCCAGTAAGAGGATTCGCATCCCCCCCCAACACTTCCCACGTCGCCCTCGTGGCCACGAGGTTGTCATTGAGCAGAGTTTAACACCTGGTAATTATAAAGTATTACTGCATTACACGAGCAGTTGTTGGAGAAGATGTAGAAAACAAAGAATGTTGTGCGCAGTTGGAGTGAAAAAATAAAGTTAAAGCAAACTTACAGTTTTCGATCTCCGGAACAAACTGGTCACCATCTCTTTTGTTTTCTGAAAAAATGTATGATTTTCAAAACTTATCCAACAAATTTTTGAAAAAAATTAACATAAATCCTTACCTTCTTGGAACCAGTCCAAGTTAAGATCTGAAAGAAGGTCTGAAATAAACAACAGCGGTTTATTTATTGATTGTTCTGTAAGCAGCTTGAAAAACTTAGGTCTTTTTTTACCAAACGACGGGTCCGATTCAGAGAATTTGCTGTTGTTTGACGGGTCATCATCCCCTCCCGGAACGCTCATGCTCAAAACAGTCTGAGAATAAAATACACTGAAGGTGTCATTTGCATAATTTGAAACAAACTGCAAGTTTGATTCATCAACGTTGGTGGGAAACGGAAGAGCCATCAATAATTCAAGCCCACGCGCTTTTTTCAAAATTTGCTGCAATATTTATAACTTTATTTCATCACTTTGCATTCAATACATCTATTTCACCGTTTTCAGAGCTTGGTACAATCATAATATACGAAACACTTTCCACCCAACTGGTTTCATGAATATCTTTGCAAAAAGAGCGCAAATCTTCAAGACTTTATTTGCAAACAAAGTGTCCGATTATGACGCTGCCTTTGCATGAGCCGTTAGTGGCAATAAAACAGCGCTACCCGGTTTTGTAAACAAAGCCTTTCACAAAAAGTTTCGATGTATTTACACAAAAAAAACAAGAGTAACCTGGTCTTGGGTATAAAATGCTGGAACTTCTTGGTCTGATTCAAACATCGTTGCACGCTATCGCATGACGTCAACAAACTTCGCGCCACAACAGCGTCACAAATTGCAATTGGGTCAAAAAGCCCTATAGTATTGCCACGCAAGCCTACCACCTGACAGTGCAGTTCACACGTTAGCGGTAAGACGGAATAAGTGGCATTGCCCGGAAGATCACGCAGAGAATTTGTGTGGCCTGGGCAGATACACTGAGACGAATAACTTTACATCTAAACCAGCAAAACGCACGCCCAACACGGCAGTAGCTGGGGATAAGCACAAGCACCTTGAACTACTTGCATAACATAACCCTAGCAAAGGCCTGATGCTCGCCAGAAATGGGTTCGCACTTCTCACTCACGATGCACCACCAGCCACTGGTGATGAGCAGTTCACACACAGTTGTCACTGCCCGCTGTCTCCAGAGGCACGACTTTCACACCAGCCTCAATGAATAATTTCCCATTTCTATTAAAAGTAGGGGCAGCTGCCGCCACTAACCACTGGCTGGCAAGCTCACGCATCTTGCCGCACTGCGTTACCTCACAATGCCGGCGAGAAACACACAAAACCCATCAACAAACTAGCGCCATTCCCACAACAGACCTGAAAAATGTAGCACTAAATCAACAACACACAAATGAACTGGCTGTGTGCTTCCACATTTTGTCTGCATGGCCTGCATCAAAATAGCGGTTGAAACGTCATTACAAATTTAGAAAATACGCCTCAGAACGTATCATTTGCATTAGACCAGGGGTGCAAAATTTTCTGTGGATGTTAGTAGCGCGCAGAATTTTTAGTAGCGCACACATATAAGCTTTGCCATACAGCATTCATATGCATAAAGTATAAAATGTAAACAACTTCGGAAAGAAAGTAGGTAATTTATTTTTTTCTCTACTTATTTACGTACAAAATTAATGTTGGCTATCTTCTTTCACACATGTACGCTATTAATAGTACTCTAAGAATAATATTGCACTTAAATATAAACTAGGCACTACTATATCGCTGCAAATCCCGTTCGAGCACTCCAAGTTTTTGGTCGCGCGGCGCGACTGCATTTTTGCACCTCTGACTTAGAGTGTTGTGGTTTTACAAGAATTTATCTTAAAACAGATTGTAGTAAATAACCTTTTGAGACTGGTTAAGGAGTTTTTGCGACTGTCTTAGAGCACAGTTCGGTTGTGAATTGCCAACCATCCAAGGTGAAGCAAGAAAAAGCTAAACAAGTACCATGCACATCGGATATACGTATCATGCGCATTGGATACAAAGACGGAAAAATTCAGCTCGCGGTTGACTTTCTGCGGTTAAGGCAAAGCTCTTAAACTTGGATATTAAAAGGTCTTGTTGGACGAATTCTGGGATCTCGAGAAAAATTAGCCAGATAATGAGGTGATGGTTGTGAAGGGGATTAGGGCAGCACAATCAATAAGTTGCTGAGACTTGGGCGTTACGCTAGGGAGTGACATTTTGCATGGTGCAGATGTTTAACTATATGACGAAGCTTGAAGGCGCAGTAAAGTAGAAAGAATGGAGCATGGAGTTTACACTCAATCAAGGTTATGACCGGCGCTGTGTGACCGGCAGGACAACGCCATTAAACTCCACGCTTATCGTGCAAAAATAGTGGCAAGTGGCACGGACCTGCAAGTACAGTACAAGTATATCACCATAAAGTAGAAATTAACGAATAATCCCCACCCAACATACTTGTGTGGAAAGCCACTCAATCGTAACGCAACAATCCAATGCTAAGAGATCATTTGGTCAGAAGAACTTGGCAACCACGTTCGAATTACCGCTTTCGGTGTTGCCGCTGTGATTATAGCTACAGCTCAAACTTGAGGGAAGTTGGATAGGTTGCGTATTAGACACTGGTCTATAACTTTACTTGTGCTCTGAATTCGAAAGTTTTCATCAACTGCATGTTATACGGCAGAAGAGTAACCATAACCTGCACTGCTTTACGGTTTGACTTTGTGAAACCGTTTGTGCCACATCGTTGACAGTCACTGACACAAGACTATGCCCTGATGTAACTCAGATGTCTGGTCGTATGGAAGCTTTCCATACGTTGATCAACTCATTGTCGTTATTAACAAACTCAACAGTCGCTCAGCTCCTTCACAGTCATTACACAATCATCACCTCTGCAGTACGTAAGCACAATATGGCAATCGAAGGAAGGTATAGTCAAGTCAGTGTAATTCTAACCTCAACACCGACAAGCGAGGCCATAAACCGGGCACAGACTGAGTCAAACCACGACGCTACTCTGATTCAGGTTTCTTCAAATACTAGTCACGGCCGGTCGCGAACGACGTTGAGGAAATTAGCGAAGATAGACAAACACCTAAATATTACTGATAAGACATAAGTACGACGATAAGGATCGCGGAAAACCTTTCTTCTTAGCAGCACTCTTCAGCACCAAAAAGCTGTCCACCCTCCCTTGAGGTATCTTAATCAACTTCGGAAAACCGCTATTTACTCTGTGACACTTCCTTAAATCCTTATGAAATTAAGAAGGCGGTCACAGCCTGCAAGTTCTTCATTCACCAAAGCATCGTGCAACCGCCCATGCACTGCGTCGTTCAAACAAAGATTTCAAATCGCATCGTAAAAAGGCTTTTGATCAGAATGCCGCACAAGTCTAGTATCACTAGCGTACGGAGGGGGTGGCTACTGTGCCATGGCCCCCCCTGACACCCTAAAAATAAAAAATGTATAAACAGTTTTTGGCAGTGTATTAATACTGTCAGTATTCGGCAGTGTATACCAAAATGTTTAATTTTAGGCGAATAACACTATTTTGTTTAGAAAAACGCCTCCCAAAGCACAAAATGACTATATTTTCTACAAATTTGGGGGGTGGCATGGGCCCTCCCTTGGCTACGCCTATGCTTTGGCCCTCCCCTCGGAAATTTTCTGCGCACGCCACTGTCTAGTATATATCCACTTATCACGACTGCAGTTGTTTTGTGCTTGATGAGCAGAAGGAACGAATCGGTGTGAATGTAAAGTTTAGTCAGGTTTGTTGTAGAGGCCAAGTGCAACCAGGACGGAAGGTTGGTCGTTCTGGTTTGATATTCCGTCACAAAAAAACAAGAAAAAATCAGGCCACAAGGTTTGTCCGCAAAATATAACTCTGAGAATATTTCTGAAAAACCTTTGCCCTCATTGGCGTGCAAGGCATTGAGGTTTCATCCAGTTTGTTACAATAACTTCCGATCTACATCCTTCCTCGCTATTCTTTTAGACCAGTGGTTCTTGACCGGGCAGGAACGCCCCTCAATGGGGGCGTCAATAAAGTTCTAGGAGGGCGCGAGCCCTTACGTGGCCTACAACATAAAAAGTTATCAACAACAGTACCAATCAATACATTTGTCTTTTACGGCTCATTTAAAGTCAGGGGGCTTGAAACAAAGGACAATTACTTGAGGGGGGCGTGGTAGAAAAAAGGCAAAGAATCACTGTTTTAAACTGAAACCGACGGATTGATGCGAAAGTGACAAGACCTCGCGAGCCGCAGAGGCCGCATTCCAACCTTGGCCAGGTGAAAAACAACTCAGTATGGATGAGTGGCGTGCGGTTGACAAAGATTACTTACAGTTATACCATTCAAATGTCACTCGGATGATAATACACATTTTCTTAACTGTGGCCATCACCTGTTCATGTACACTGCACAGTATACGTTGTCTATTTGCGCAAAAATATTTACGAAGACCGTTGTTTGTTGTTTATGCGTCCTCGCTCCTTCGAATTACTTCCACAAGCATCAGTGAGCTCGCTCGGCCTTAGTCATCACCCGTTATCACCTGTATTGACTGCAAATGAGCACAACTGTTAAGGCTGAAAACTTTATCTCATCCTTTCTGCACGCGACGTTCGAATCTTACATCCGCCCAAACAAATCAAAATGGCGTCACAAACCAGAGTTTTTCATTTTATTAGATTCTAACAAACAATCTCCTTCCCACTAAACCACCAACAAAAAAAAGCTTCAGGATTCAATTACTGCTGAATTTTCTTCTGCGTTGTATTTTCTCCTGCATAAACACGCGCTTCAACCCCAAAAGCAACATACAACTAAACTTTAACTGACATGTGCCACTAGAAGAAACTTTTGGTAATGTTGCAGTTTTTGCAAATTCTTTTACATGATGGAACGATTGTCGATTTATTCTGCGTTGACGAGGTGGTGCTTAGAGCCCTCTGCGCTAAAGCGCATACAGCTTTGCAACAACCGTTTTGTATTTTAGCATCTCCTGATTTTAACCATCCACGTCGTTCAACATCCCGGGGAATAAGGCAACAGACGGATGGGGCCACTGCATTATTACGTCAAAATCAATGAGCAAATCCGTGGCAAGTCAAGGACTTCTTTAACACCAGTGTTGTCGCTGCTAAACAGGCTAGCGTCCTTGCAACTTGCTCGACATGTTTTCTTGGCTCGAATGGGAACAATTTGCTGCTACTGCTGTAAAAATCTTTGGCAGAACCTCTCACTGCATTAGGATAACGAAGCTGACAGTTGAAAAATAACGCCACTAGCAGCCGCAGCATTCCGTGCATGTAGCAATGCCACTACGAGGCAAACCGCGCCAGCAAATCTCGCATTTTTGACGCCTCGTATTCACTTGCACTTCCCAACGCATTGCCCGTTTTTCGTGAAGCTCTTGTCCGTCCATCAACTCGCTCCAGCCTCGAGCACTCAATGCTTTCGTCGTCAGCTTTCTCTCTTTTTTGCGCTATTACGTCATAAATGTGTTTACTGGTATTGACGCCGCGCTCCGCTTTATTTCGTTTTTATTCTCGACGTCGTTGTTGGTTTAGTTCACTTGTCACGCTACACCGCGAAGTGCGCACGCGAAGCCATTCATAAAATTCGACCAAGCCAATTGTTACGCTACAATGCACTGCCTGTTCTGGCAGAGGAGGCGAAACGATCGCTCAGCGACTTGAGCGAGCTACAGCTTCAACATACTTCCCACTGACACTCAGCTCATGGCGTTTGCATAACAATGGCTGAGAACATTTGCAGCGAAACTTGACTAAGCAGCAACTTCAGTTTGCAACTACGTTTGCCATAAAAGCTTTCACATGACCGCCATGGCGCAGCGCTGTGCTCAGGATAACAATTTCTTTTCCACAACTGGCAGTCTTGTCTTCGTTGTTGCATGTTATTTCGAGCAATACAAAGTTTTCATGGAGTTTGTTAAGCTGGTGTCCATGACGAGTCTTGTAATCCTTCTATTTTAACAGCTCCTACAGCAAAGAGCAGATGCCACTGTTCCCTCTAAGAAAATTCTACACTGAGCAAATGTTAGTTTCGTTGCGCACTGAGCGCATGCAACTGCGCAACTATGCAGACACACAGACTGTGAAGCGTTCCCAACGTTAAAAGGTCTATAGTGGATTTACTTTTTCGCATTACGAATTGTCGTTTCCTACTCACGATTGTATTCCGTACGTGACTCGCATACACAGCATTAAATTTGGAATGTTGGAAGTGCGCGAGAACGAGATTTCACTTCGCAAATTGTCTGGTGATACTGTGCAGAAGCGCAGTTGCACACCTTAGGCAGTGTTTCCCAAACTGTGTGCAGCTGATGAGGCTGAAGTGTGACGCGAAAGTTTTATGTTTTGACAAAACCTTCTCTATGTTACATCACTTCCGTTACAAAGTTTGTGAAGAGTAGGTTTTTATAAAGTAGGTGCGCCGCGGCCAAATCTAGTATTTATTATAGTGTGCCGTAACTAAATAAAGTTTGAAAAGCGCTGCCTTAGAGGGAGCACTGGCAGATGCTAGACGCCAAGAAACTCTACAGCAGTTATTTCATAAAATCGATTCAAAACAGACCAACGGGAATTAAAAAAATATGTGAGCTTAAATTAATCATTTTGCTTTCAAGATTCTTGCTGAATCTTTGAACTGAAGCAAATCTTGATGATGAAGTCACAAAAAAGAATGCAAAGAACGTTATAACCACGTGATGTTCTCGAATGAAAAGTTGCTACATCAACGTCTAGAATGCAATTTTATCACAATGTTGTCCAGGTGAAAACTGCGGTCAACCTAGAGCACCGCTGGTAGGCGCAGCAGTGCTTGGCCGATGGTGGTTTCATCCAGCAGGTCCCGTTCGCATTCTATGCTTGTGCAGCCACACGTTGGTACAGCGCGGTTAGCCTTGTACACTCGCTTGTCACGCGGTATGACCTTCTCACAACACTCAGCAGCATTCGAATACTGAGCTTGCAGATAAAACCAATAAGCACTGGAACTGTGTTTACAGTTCTAAGCAAAGGCGTGCTGAAGACTGGTGCTGCCCGAGGCTGTAGTAGATTTTAGCATCAGTCCTTGGATGCTTCCATAATCAACACCCGCGACTGCGCTAATGAGACAAAAGCGAGGCCAAAACCATGGTTTTCCAGTCTTCCGTAAACTTTTTCAGTATTCATTGAACATTTCTGACGAATAAAAATAGTGGCTTTCAAAAAACCCAACATGGTATTGATTTCAATTGGCGCGTGGGGTGTATCTTCATCTAACCTTCTTATCCGCTCGAATGCACTGCCTGATGCTGTTCACACGATTTTATCGCAGGCATGGCCCAACGCTTCTGTATGACGCTGAATGAATCCAGCTGTGGCTGGTGCGTTTTTCACTGTTGGTTCCTTTTCAGCGCTACCCCAACGCTTCCTCCGCGATGTGCTAATCATCAAATGTTTTTTCCTTTTTGCGTTGCTTACATCTATTAGCCTCTGTGACATGGACCTCAAGTTTGTGATAAATGCGTGAACAAAAACAAAAATAATTTGTGTTTTAAGTTGAGTCGATACAGCCTTACAAGCCTTCGAAGCTTCAGCTTGTTCGCAACTTCAGCAAGTTTTCTCTGCAGTGACAGCAACAACCTACAAAACAATGGAAGCAGTCAAGCGTACACCTTTGATAACTCACAAAACTGGCTTCAGTGATGTCCAAAACCTCGTGAAACTCGCAGCTGTTGCATCAAGAATTTCTCGAAACCAGAGTTGCCGGTTTTACTGAGCCACGTGATCATTGCATAATTTTTAAGTCGTATCTAGCAGCTTTTTCCGGACAAAGCCAGTACATACAGGATCTTTTTGTGATAAATTTTTGCTATTGGTTGTATGATATTGCTCTAAAAGTTTCTTTTTACAAAGTTATCAGCCGTATTACCAGCGCCTCATGCGGGTGTAATACATCGTACATTGTTTCAAAAGCGTTGCGATCAAGCAGATGCAGACAGACAAGACAAGACAGACAATGCTTGTTTATTTTGCACGGCCAACGAAAAGACCCGGAGGTCATCAAAGTCAGCTGACCATGGGTCAGTCATTATATGCTTACTCAGCTGTAAAAGCAGCGATAGGCAAAGGACAGACGCAACTTTAGAAAATTAGCAATGGCAAAATATAAAATATTCATTGATAGTAAACTGATGCTTCAAGAAAAAGGCAACAAAAACAAAGACCAAATAGATACAGAACATCCAATACACAGAACATTCACAAGGCAGGTAGCGTATATCCAAGACCATAAGGATTAAGTTTGATAATCAATATCAAGAAGGTATTTTTTGACCTGTGTTCGAAAACTAGTGGAACCCAGTAGCTTGATATTCAATTTAAGAGACTGCCACACTTCTACTCCTCTATACTGAATTGATTTCTTTCCGATATTTGTATTTACTGATGGTTTAAAGAAATTTTAATTAGAGCGAATTCGAGTAAAGTAACTATGCGATGTTTTCAGATATTTAAATAGGTTGTCAAAAATTTTCGGCAACGTTTTATGATGGAACGAGTGAGCGATTGTAATTAAGGTTAGTTTTATCATATTATCCAATGCTAAAATTTGGAGTGATTTGCATAAGCCTGATGCTGGAGTCCGTTGATCACTGTAGGTCATCAGTCGAACGATTGTATTCTGAAGGATTATAATCTTTTTGAGTGATGTTTTAGTGGCATTACTCCAGCAAGCCAGTCCATATGAAAGATGTGGATGAACTAGAGCATAGTAGACAGTTTTAAGAGTAGAGATGGGTGTAAA
>Ga0210059_1008836_pt1 | contig 15815 bp, 12 predicted proteins | sample Ectturendosymbi2_FD_188042 | JGI IMG/M metagenome (GOLD analysis project Ga0210059, IMG submission 188042) | Ecteinascidia turbinata endosymbiont from Florida, USA - Sample 2 (SPAdes) (version 2) | ecosystem: Host-associated > Tunicates > Ascidians > Unclassified | place: Key West, Florida... | reverse complement strand
ATGTACCTTCTTTGTCTTGAATCTTTTGCTTGACGTTGTCAATGGAATCAGACGGCTCAACTTCGAGGGTGATGGTCTTTCCAGTCAAGGTTTTAACAAAAATTTGCATTCCTCCTCGAAGTCGGAGCACAAGATGAAGGGTTGACTCCTTCTGGATGTTGTAGTCACTCAGGGTGCGTCCATCTTCCAGTTGCTTTCCAGCGAAGATGAGACGCTGCTGGTCAGGAGGAATACCTAAGAAAAATACAATGCATGACAAACCCTGCTAGATATAATTGGTTATTGAACTGCAGCAAATTTTTGCAATGATATACCTTCCTTGTCTTGAATCTTTTGCTTGACGTTGTCAATGGAATCAGACGGCTCAACTTCGAGGGTGATGGTCTTTCCAGTCAAGGTTTTAACAAAAATTTGCATTCCTCCACGAAGTCGAAGCACAAGATGAAGAGTGGATTCCTTCTGGATGTTGTAGTCACTCAGGGTGCGTCCATCTTCCAGTTGCTTTCCAGCAAAAATGAGACGTTGTTGGTCAGGAGGAATGCCTAAAAGAAAAGGTGATTGAGAGTGTGATATAAACAGTATGCAGGACTCCCACAAATTTTCAAAATCATTTCATACTTTTCAATGCTAAATTAAAAAAGTTAGATACTGTACACTGCGTAAACAATGAAGTGCTTTGCCTTCAGCAAAATTCTGCTCAGATACTTAATTATTTTCTATTTAGAATTCCCACTTTTCAACTCTAGGCCAAATTCAATGCTGGGAAAGGTTAGAAATTAAGTACTTTTTCCATACCGCAGGGGAGCCTTTAGCATTGTGGGACAGGTTATTCCCATGCAAGGTCATGAATTAACTACAGCAAGCGCAGCATTCTTGGTGTTCGTTTTTGCTTGAACATCAGACAATTATGGCCTATCTACCATAAGGAGTTCCCAGGAGTAGCCACACACGATTCTTTGTTTGTTTTGTTGTGCCCAGGAGTTGCCATGCTGAGCCGTGCACGAGCGCAGAATTACCCGACGCAAAACAAACGAAGAATCGTGCGCGGCTACTCCTCAGTGTAGATTGGCCTTTAGACTGTTAAAAACCATGAGTTATGTGTCTTGAATACTGCTTAATACAAACATGAAAAGCTCATGTGAAAGATTCAACTACTTCTTAATGCACATTTACTTGAATTTTGAAAACAAGGACCTACTTCAAAAATAATTGGAGTACACCAGTGGTTCCCAACTCGGGTGTCATTTGCAATCCTTGGGTGTGAAAATGTTATGTTAAATACATTTTCAAAATGTCAAACCTTTAAGCAAATTGCTATGGTTTCACCACTTGGTATTGCTCTTCTGTTGGGTACTGCAAACCTAAGGGTGGGGAAACACTTGATTGTAAAGGCAGAGGTGGGGAACCTGCAGCCCGCGTGAACATTTAATATAGCCCGCATCAAACTTTGCATTATCCAAGATCAAGAGTACAACATCGCGTCAAGACAAAGCAGCAAAGTTCAGCAAGTACTTTAAGTCAAGGAGTCACTCCTCTAGTTAGGTATAATTTTAGAATAAAATTTATTGATTGTGCCAGCGATGACCCACAAATCACGCAGCCTGTGATAGCAAATAGCATCCCCACCCCTGGTATAAGGGATTTCAGACTTCACCAGTATGACAACCAAAAAACTTATTTGGACAGGTTGTTGCATGATTTCTAAAATGAGTGCAGAACTGTGCTTCATTTGTTAATAACACAACAGATGTACGTTTTGCACCGGTTTTATGGCATTTGGGACATAATGAAACTAAATGCGTCTGTAAGTTTACCCCCCTTTAATCAATAATCTAAGTTGGTCTTTAAGCAGCATAGTACCTTCCTTATCTTGAATCTTTTGCTTAACGTTGTCAATTGAATCAGAAGGTTCCACTTCCAAGGTAATAGTTTTGCCAGTCAACGTCTTAACGAAGATCTGCATCTGAAAAATAATCATTTAAGCTACACGTTATTTATGCCTAGGCAGCAGATATGTTTATGATCATAGTTTAATAATAAATTTAAATTTATTCTTATTTCTTGAATTAGAACACACATAATCATTAAATCAGTTACAGATTATGGGCATCTCAATATCAAACGCCGCAGTGTTCTAGTCCACCAGTGTTTACAGGTAATTGCTCAATGAAAATTAATTTGCTATGGTGATGCAACAGTTTGAGTCAAGCTAGCACTTAGTAGGTGCTATGGATACACAAACATCACTGTATAATCAACTGGTAACAGCTTAAGCATCTCGACCTTGTTCGTAGTGAAAATCCCCAAATGACGCTGTTTTTCTCTCCACAAATTGTGATCAGCAACCACCACACATTTAATTGAACTTTTTTAATTGCAACTACTGTAAATTGTCCTGCCCTAGCACAGCTTACTCACACGTCACGTCGCTAAAACTTCCTACACAGGGTAAAACGATAGCCTCTCCGTTTTAAACTGTGCTGTAGTGAAGCATTAATAATAGAACAAATAATTTAAGTCCGAAAAATTTCCTGCAGCGCGATTACCATATCATATCGTGATATTTCTCAAGACGAACTGGCGAAGGGGGCATATCAAACGAGATCCCCAGCCGCAGCCAAACAAGTACAGTACTGACATAGATGCACAGGTTAACCGCATTGGCGGATTTACTTCCATTAACGCGAATAAATTATTTTTGCTTTTTGAATTCGCTTACTCTTGTGATCATCCCATCCATGCAGTTTCGTCATTTGTTGGGTTACAACTGCACAGTCTACTGTATTATAGTAGCCTTTTCCTTTGGCTCATCAACAACACTAACATCATTTCTTACAGCCTACTACTCACAAAAAAACATTGCACCAATCTGCATCATCAACTTACCTCGGATGAAAGGAATAGCTGTGTGTACGACACAATTTACAAAGTACAATATCTTGCTGAACGAACAAGTATGGCGATCGTCCTGCATGACAACTTATATACCAAAGAAATCACATGATTGATCACGTGATTACGTATTGAAATCCTATAGGCTGTTGGAGACAAAGGTTCAAACCTAAAACGCTGACGCATGGCCTCCTTCTTCAAATGATGACGTTACTGATATTTGCCCAACGTTCATGTGACTGTTTTTTCGAGGGTAGTGCAAATAACAGTGCTTTGTTTGCAAATGGCATATGCAACTGTCTTCTCGAACTTTCCTCGTTGATCAAGACTACTTAGTAGGACGCTTCACTTGGTGTATGAAAATGTGCCAAACTTTTAGGCAAGATGACTGGACACCACGGGCGGCCACAGGATTTGCGGACTATCACTGCAGTAGTTATGGATGGCTTAAAACATAGTCCAAATAGCCTACTATCTCTTTGGTACGAGTTTGTATGCAGTTTACCTCAAATTACACAGTCAATTCGAAGTAGGCGAATAAGCATGACCGAAATTTAACAACTGAAAGTAAACCAGCTCCAACATGTAATTTCGCATTTGTTAGTACAATTTCAGTTTGCTCCCCACCAGGAAAAAGTTTAACGGGTGCCATGGTTGACATCCCTAACGTGAAGGCAGTATTGCCCAAACACGATGTTACCGGCGGTTCGTCATTAACTGAAAGCACTAGGTGAAAAGTTTTTCAATAACTGCTGTTGGTGAGGTAAATGTTTCTGGTAGAAAAGTGAAATTTCAAGTTAGATTTTAAATTTGTTGATCAAACTAACTTGTATTTCAATAAAATATTCTAATGCTTCATATTTAGCAGGCTAGACATGGCTTAAAAAAGGAATACGGCGTACAAAATGACAGTATTGTATTGTAACCTGAAACCAACGAAACAGAGCATTGAATTCATGAACTCGCATGCTCCGTTCTTCGAGTGAATGTCGCAGGAAGTATTGAATACATGGTGCAATGCCAATAAGGTTATGCCGTACCAGCACTGTTTCGCCAACCGTAAGCAACTGCACTGCGAATAACAGTTCCTGTCTGTGACGTCATTCCGCAAAGTCGTGTCCTTTCTCCTGTGTTTACAACGTACAAAGCGCATGGTCATGCCTGTGGTCTGAAATCGATTTCCGTAACAGGGTTGCCAGGTTGGCATTTTTAAGGCCAAATTCCAGAAATTTGGCCTTTTTAAAAGTGGTTTGGCATGAAAAAATGGTGTTTGGCATGCACGTCATAGTTTGGCATTTTTTTGGCCTTTTTTGATGGTGTTGGCATGAAAAAACAATGTTTGGCGTTGTTTGAAACCTCTGGCTCAGTTGCTGCTGTCGGCTTGGAATCAAGAACTTTTCTCAGGACAGAGGTCCTCTATTTTCTACCACCGTCCCATTCTCGAAGATACAAGCGGCTTTGCCGTCTAAGTGACGTCACAGGCAGAAGACATGATACTTTTTTGGGCAAGACTTCGAAAACTGCGGGACATTGTACAGTGTCTTAAGCGGTGCAGACTGTGCTGTTTTCGGAAAATAAACATCAAAGTCTATGCAAATCAGGTTAGCTGTTGTGTTGTACAGTATTTCAGGTTCTTTTGGGAAAAGATCTACTGTACAGTGTGTGTTGTTATTTGCAGATTATTGGTATTCTTCATACTTGTATGTATGTAATAAGTGCATATCAGTGCAGCCATTAGCAATAGTTTAATATAAGCAAATAACAGTGCTGCCAGATTTTGCAGATTTTCATATAAGTTCAAACCATGTTAAATTTAGCAGATTTACCGGTTAAAAACAGTTAAGTCAATGTGAATGTAGCAGATTTTGATATAAGTGTATACCAGAACAGGAAGATTCGGTAGATTTTCTTTTTGTAGTAGATATTTAAATTATGACATGTCTAATGCTTGTTTTCAAGAATCAAGTGATTGGGAACTATGGCATGATGGTGCATGTTTATTTTCATAAACTGTGATGTACTGTTTCCGGTATTCGTAGATAGCCTATTTTCTATCAAGCATTTTCAAGCAAAAGTGAATGGTAACATGTTTTGTTCTAGCTCACATATTTTGTTCTGGCTTCAGGGACAAAACCTTGTAAATTATCAGGGTGAAAAATGAGCAAAGTGTTTCTGGTTCAATACTGTTTGTTTTTCTAAAGTACAATAGCTTTTGTTGTTTTATATGCTATAATTAGTGCCTTGTTCATGAGCACCACTGCGTTTTTGCCAAATTACTAATCTGGTAATATCAAAACCAACAGCTTTAGCCTGTTTCAGCTTGTATGGCATTTTTTGAAGTGATTTGGCATTTTTTACAAGTGGTTTGGCATTTTTTGTTCACTTGTACCTGGCAACCCTGTTCCGTAATACCTTCAGGGCAAAAACAAATATCTAACCGCGTAAAACAATGCGATATTTAGAAAACAATGCCTCGTTAGAATAAAAATCGTTTCCTCCAATAGGACAGTTGATTGCAGACAGGAAAATCAAGTTATTTCTAGGTAGGCTGAACTCGAAAGAAGCACTTCAGGTCGTTGTTTTAATAACTTGACTGGACACAGAAAAAAAACTTCAATTTTTAATCCTTTTTGAACAGATTTGCAGTTGCTATTCCGTTTTTTCCGAAGAGATTTTGTTTTTTTTCGGAAAAACTACAAACGACCGTTTGCTATTACGAAAAGATCGTAGCAGCGTCAAAACGATTGAAAAACGTTACTGCTGTTTATGACAAAAATCGCAAGATATTTCCATAATAAAAGGTAAATGCCACCCAAACGAACGGTATGGTTAAACTGATTTACAATGATACAGTGGTGACCGTAACCTCCGACACCAGAAATGCTCGAGACAGAGATATTTTACGGCTGGTCGTGGTAACTGAATGCCTGTTCTATGTTCAGTAGGCTTAGGCTATTGTACTGAAACAACATATATGGGCTTTCGCCATGTTTTTTCTTTTATATATACGAAATTCATACAAAAAACACAGTTTAAACGAGGGTAGCGTTTCACATACCCTCGTTTAAACTGTGCAAAAACACCGGTCAAAAACGCCAAAACTGATACGATTTGGCAGCCTACACTTCAGAGGCAACTGGGGTGATCATGTACAGCGGTTTGTATGTGGTTAACTAACTTAATTTGTTCAAACATGCATGGGCGCAATTTTGTTGTAAAATGTGTGGGGGACAGCTTGGTGTGAAACCAATATAGTCGTTGGGTCGACGCAGAAGTGACGTTTTATATACAGATTCCCAATCTTATTTCTACAGGTGTTTTGAGAGCAACACTAATCACGCTTTGTCCTCGCAGATGATTTACATATTAAGATACTTAAATTTGTTGCTGGAAAGGACGTGACGTCACGAAATCAGACGCATGCGCCCGAAAAACGCACAGGACGCATGCCGTGTGCATTCAGCTTTAAGATACGCGCAACTGCGGAGTGACAAAAAACGTTGTGTGCAGGTGTAGTTGCAGGTACATGGTTTATCACACCGAAAACAGCAACCACCTTGACCAAAACATTGGCATAATCTGGCACAAACGCAGCATGTTAGTCAACGACAGGGTTTTTTAAAAATGTGTATTAGGGACCCGATTCGGGTCCTTATAAAAAAACCCTGGTCAATGATAATACTGCGGAGTGTGGAATATGTTTCTCAAGAAAAAAAGAAACTATCTACGATGGCGCTATAGGCATAAAAGAAAGTGTCTAGGATAGCTCTACAGATATGAAAAGCCGGCTTGTAGGCTTCTTAAAACAAGCCAAGAATCGCGTGAGTGATAGAGCTTTTCGGCGCAAAGCCATCGCGTGCTAATTTCCTCACCGCTGTCGCCGTCTCAAAACAGTGTGAGACTAACCCAGCAGAGAATAAAATAACGCAGCTGTGTTTGCAAACAGAATTAGCTGAAGAACAATCACTTCACTCACAGAAGTTACCGCGGTGAGCACAACGAATCAACGTCACGAAAGAAAAAAGTCGTTACTCTTTATGTAAAAAAAGGTTTGCTATGCAGACCCGAAATTGGCCCGTAATATTTTGACAAACTTAAGTCCGAGCCCGGCCCGACTCGAAAAGCCCGTATAACTCTGCACCATGTCAGAAGTTTCATTCTAAGAGTTCTACTTGCATAACGAAACAAAATATATATTTGAGATTAAATCAAAATGCACAACGGTGAATTGGCCAAAAATTACCAAGTTTCACCTTCAACACGAAAAGAATGTCCAACAAAACTAGGTGTGATGTATCTGTGAAGCAAATGTTTCGCATTTGGATGAAAACATTGCTGCATTGTGGGTTTGGTTCAACCCAAGTAAATCAGATGACTTACGAACCAATGCATTCAGCACAAGCACAAAGTCTAAGAGTCAAGGAAAAAATATCTTTTGGAATTGTGGTCACCATTGCGGCGACATTGCAAGAAATAAGGATAAATGTATATTTTATCCTTATTTCCGAGTCAAGCCCCTACGTTTTGAGCTATAGGTCAATGTACAGTTAAGTAAATACTGTAGGCTACTTCTCCAACGTTTTAATTGAAATCCTGTTCACTAAAGGTTGAAAAATGGTATTTTGCTAAACTCCCCATCCCAAAACTAAGTCACCAGAATAGTTCTGCTTTTTGTCTTCGGCAAAAGCTTCGCAGAGATTTGCCCGAAAATCTAACTTTGTAACATTATATACACTAGCATCATCAAGTTATAGCCTACGCTGTCTGTTTCTGAATACGTGACAACGAACGTTACAGCAAAGCCAGTTACATTTCTGCACGGAACAAATCATGGCTGTTGTGCTCTCTAACATGTGCAGCTATAATAATCTCACTGTTACAAGAAAACAACCTTTCTAACAGTATACCACACATGGTAAAATCTCGGATAGAAGCAGTTAAACATCTTTCACGGTCTCTAGAAACTTGAAAAATGTTAAAAGTTATTTTATCGAAGCTAAAATTTATGAACTAACAGCATCAGCGATACCACACCAAACTCTGTTTCAACATCAACATGGCTATGTGTGGCCTCCCACCTAACATGAAACGCTCTTCACACAAAACGTGACAAACATCACTTTTATATTTGAAACCTCTCCAAATACAAAACCGAAAGAGAAAAATATTATGTACCCCCGTCTGAAAAAGTGGAGGGAGACGTCCCTCGTGTGCCCCACCAAATTGCGCCCATGCAAACATGCAATGATGAGATTGCAGTCCGCGCCTTTGACTGCAGAGGAAGGATGCGAAACTAGCGAGTGTTCCACTGTGGGTCTTTGTTGCGTGACAATAACACGGCAATAAATCCTCAAATGTTCACTTCGAGTTACGGAAGTAGGCGTTTTTCCGCATGTGACCATGCAGAGCTCCCACTGCGAGGTTTTTCCACCCAGATCTGCTTCTTTAGTCGACCTAGGTGTCTAGGTTTAATTATCAAAAGTCTCGCGAAATCTGTGTTTTTTGAAGTGATAAATTCATCAGCAACTTCAATGTGTTCAATAATATAAAGATAACTTTATATTACAGTGTTTGCATGCGCACAGGAAGTGAGAAAGTACGCAAATCGGATGAAGCAGAACGTGTTCAATCGGTTTCATGTCCTCATATGAGGTCATTGTCGGGGTTACATACATAATTTTATTGTCTGCAATGCCAACTGAAGAGACAGGCGAAACAAGTATTGGGACTGATTGTTTAAATTTCGATCTTTCCTTATGCATACAAATTAAAAAATAAATTTCAATTAGAGGAAGAAGGCATTAGGAATATATTTTGTGGGATTTTAGACCCGCTGCAGTTCAAGATTGCACAAAATTTGCTAGTGTAATAACAAATATAGGCTACTCCTACAATTATTGAGAGATATCATCAACGGAGTATGTTACCAACGTTATAAAAAACTTCTTGAGCAACAAAAAAGGTCTTCCAAATATTTATGTTTGCGTTGCAGAAGAAAATTTCAAAGAGGAACTATAATTAAATCAGTATTCGATTATCGTTTCAAATCAAATAAACACACTCATTTTTTGTTGGTAACATAATTTTGTTTGTTTTTATTCAGACCCGTCGCCAGGATTTCGCAGCATGGGGCACCAAAAACCACAAGGGGGGCAATATTTTTTAAATACAACATTGGATATATGCAGCAACCGGGGGACCAAACCTGAAATGGGGGGCCAGATTTTAAATGGGGGTCAGGGCACCACTGGACACCACTGGCGACGGCCCTGTTTGTATTGTACGAATACGGATTTATTTTGGTGTGCAATATGAGTTTATTTGAAATCACTGAATGGGAGCCCTGCATGTGACTGTTGAACACAGACATGTTAGCAGGCAATGCAGCGAGACAGTGACACTGCTGATAGCGGTAAGCCACGTTTGGTTATATACTGTGTAAAAGAAGCATGAGTAAATCTGTAGGAGTGCTTCCACAAGTTAGAAAAATCCATTGTTATTGTGGAACACTGCTATCAACGTGGCCAGGTGAATAGCTTAATCAAACGACTCTTATCCAGGCTTCTTTTCACGTAGCATAAAAGTACGTAGCTTATTGTTAGAATACATCTATGCAAACTTGTGGGCAAAAATGAGCATTGGATTGGCTGGATCCGGACTATAGCAAATTTTGTTGAATTTGGATTGGACCCGAACTGTAAATTTTTTCAAAATTCAAGATCCGGACCGGACTTGGACTGAGTTTAGTGGAAAAAAAATGCGGCATTTTTGTTGTGAAAAGGCCACATTTTTCAAATGTTTTGGACTTGGACCTGACAGTTGAAAAAAATTTTGGACTGTGATTGGGCTTGGACTGAGTTTTAAAAAATTAGGACTGGATCTGGATCGCAAAATATGACTGTCCGCTCATATCTGCTTGTGGGAACACGCCTTTATCGTTAAGGTTAGTTCTGACTTCTTAGTGAGCACTAAGTGCAAAGTTATATTTGCTGCCGCGAGTTTTCGTAATTCAGATGCTCAGTTTTTTTAAGCCTGCGTGGTGTTCTAACTTTAGTGAGTTGTCCGATAGTCTTGTCAACATATATTTCTACTTCTCATTACTTGAAACAGTTTTGTGAGAGTGTCTTTTCACCACTCATATTGTTGTGGACCTTAATTATTCTTAAATTATGACTTATTTGTAGAAAGTGTTTGAAAAAATGGATATTAGGTAGTTTATGAAAAGAAAAGCATTTCTGATAGCCGAAGTGCAGAAAACATTTCAGACAAACGATTGAGAATTGAGGTTCAACCAGCACAGACTAATGTAGTAGAAAGAGTAAAGCGTTTTGTGAACGTCCATTTGCATGGCATCGTCGGCAAACCGTAAAGGATAAGCAAAACTTGGACGTTGCCCCACCCTGGAAAAATTTCTGCGGACGTCCATGGGATGCACTGATTTTGATCTTATTCTTGGGTCATAAAGCGCGGTGCTGTTTGGTTCAATTCTTTTAAGTCACTCAAAAACGACAAATGCCAAAGTTATCAGTTTCCATGACCTATGTAGCAAACGCAGTAATCAAAAAGCTCTACAATTCTGACGCGTGGTGAACATGCTAAAAATATGAAAAGGCGCGAGGCCCCGGGCATTTGCCCGGTTTGCCCAATGGTTAATCCGGCCCTGCCCCCGAGCCAAATTAATTACCCAACCCTGCAGTAGTCAGTAGTATGTATGTCAATCTCATATTTAGACATTTAATTTTAGAAGTGTAAAAAATAAGAAAATCTACGAATTTCATACGGTCAACACTCTAACTAAGGAGGATAAGTTTTATTTCTAGCACGCCAGGGTTGTCAGAAAGGAAATTTTGCGATGTTCATGAAATGAAGCTCACTTCAGCACAGAGCCATCGCCAGCGGGCCGCCCAGTTGCTGCACACACCCAATATTGTATTTAAAAGATGTAGCCCCTTGTGATTTTTGCCCCCCCCCCTGCTGCGAAATCCTAGCGACGAGCCTGCTTCAGCATTGGGCAGGATGCAACTGCAAAGCGTTGCATCTTTTTTACCTGCGGTTTGTAGTTGTAAACTGTTAGATAAAAATTTGCGTTTTTTTTTATTTTTTTATTTTTTTAAACTTCCTCGCGGAGTTTAAACATCAGGTGTAGTTCAGCTCAGTCCCGTCGCCACGGGGGGGATTTGGTGGGCTTAGCCCCCCAAACAAAGCTCGAAGCCCCCCCAAATTGAAACATGCAACACTACAAATAAGTGGAATTTTGGTTAATTTTATAATGCGAACCGCACAAACGCAAAGCCCTCCTATTGAAAACTTTCTGGCGACGGTTCTGGTTCAGCTATAATAGGAATTGCCTAACAGTAGAATTCGCCTATATCATTACCAGTAGTTCTCAAACTGTGGTACGCGAATCGGCCTACTTTTTGTTTTTTTCACAAAAAATGTATTCACAACTATAGTCTTTACTTGTCGGGATATCTTAATAAATTTCTAAACTTTTGTGTAACTTACTTCCCTTGTTGGTTTCTAATAATGGCTATTGTTTCCTCACAGCCATTTTGTTCATGTTGCATTTGTGTCAATTCTGGTTTTCCAAACTTTTCAAGGTGGTACGTGGTGACGGTACGTGCAGGACCCACAAATGGTACGCGATCAGAAAAAGTTTGGGAACCGCTGACCAGGGGCGTAACGACGGGGGCAAGGGGGGCGCAACTCCCCGGGCGCCGAAAAGTCCCAAAAATATCGCAAGTACTTTCTTCAATACAGTAAATTTTCTTCCGAAAGAGTTCAGGTTCAAATATGCTTCTTGCCCCGGGCGCCATCTAACCTCGTTACGCCCCTGAAACTGACCTACACCGACGCTTTTTCGTCGGTCTCGGTAGAACTCCTATATTTTACGTGCATTCGAGTTCGGCTATAACCTCACTTCGCCTATAGCGACGATTTTTCAACGTCCCTGCAGAATATTTTTTATAACGACAGTTGCAAGTTCTCTTTACAGTTTGAAGTGTAAGGTTGACTATGTGCAGCCCGCCACGCAGAGGCGTAACTATGAGGTTTGAGTCACGGTTAAAACTTAGCTGAAAGGGGCCCACTAGCCAACACTAAGAAAGAAACTTGAGAACTGATGGTTAATGCGGGTGTGGATGGCTATGTTGAGACCCTAAATCACCGGAAAATACTCCAAAAATAGCAAAAAAATAAGCTACTGAAAACCACAAGAATACTAAATCCGAAATATAACCTAAGTGGGGCCCCGGTTTTTATATTTAGCTTGCCAGGGCGGAAAATTCGCTCCTCGGCCCCCCTGTCAGTTACCCACGCAAATGTTGTATGACCGAAGAGGAACGCAATTACGTTACGCGGCCAATCGCTGGGCCGTGACAGGTGTGGCGTAACAATAGCATCACGGATTGCGCCATCAGCAGCTTTCGAGGCATATCGGCACATGAGTTTTAGTGTATTGAGGATTGTTGCGACTGCAGTCATTTTGATCGACAGTCTTGGCGCAACGGTGCGTAATGTGTCGAACAAAAGAAGCAATATCACATTACAGAAAAAGTATGACATCATTTTTCGTTCAATAACGAAAATCAGTGGCGAACGCAGAATAGTTGCATGGGGAGTTTCATTTGTATTTGGTGTGCGTTGTTTGTGACGTCACAATTTGACGTCATATTCATGTTTCCAAACTAACGTTTTGGCGAAGTTTGTTTACGTAATATGCATATTATTCTTCTACACGCACTCTCCTTATTTTATGTGTCATGGCACTGAATATAGTTAGGATATTGTTCTGTAAGAAAATAAAGTCAACGCTAAGACACAGCAGTTCATAACTGCAAAAATATCAGGCTGCGCATTAAAACAGCGGAGTAAAGCACACTCATCATTGCGTCAGAGCAATTTACAACTGCAAAATGAGGCTGCGCTAATGTCAGGTCGAATACGAGCAGTCGAGCATAGCAAGTGTGCGGCTGGACTGGCCGGAGCACATCCCGGTTCAGGCTCGTGCAACAGTGCTATCATGCTCTATAAATTGGTAATCTAGCCAATGTGGTCAGCACTTGCGCTCTTCAGCCATAGCAGACAAAACAAAGACAATTGTTTTGGATAAAGTGAACTATCGCTGAACAAAGTCTTAAACATGCGTAGTGGGCGAAAGGTCTGCAAAAAGTGGTGAGATGGTTTCTGGATACAGCAGATAACCCAGGATCCCATCAAAACCTCAATTATTACTTTTTGGCCCACTTACAATGTTTCTTGAAATTTGCATGCAAATTCATTCCGTGGAATTTGCATTAAGTCAATAAACTAACAAGCAAAAAGTATGCGAATACAAGTAAATCTCCTTTGCGCAGGTAATAAAGTTTTTGTAAAATATCAAATTCAAGGCGGGGGGAGTTTAACCCCAACCTCTCCTTGCGTACGCCCTTGACGAAAATGGTACGAATGTGGCAAAACTTGCAAGAGATTTCGATTTCCCAAGAACGGCTTTGACTAAAATATTGAAAAACAAAGACAAAATAATTTCTGACTTTTTTTATCAGAGTATACGCGAAAACACGATACAGTAAGCGGCAATCCTGATCAAAGAGCACTTTAACCAGTGGTTCTCAACCTTTTCGCTGTTGGAAGCCAAATCCAGATTTACGACTTTGTTAGAGAGCCGCACGAAAAAAAATTTAACACAAGTAAAATGGCACATTGCGTTTTATTGCAAAGAGAAGTCTGTTACACAAAATACCAGAGGTCTTATTAAAGACCGCCGAGAGCCGCACAAGGGGTGCTTGGGGGCCCTCAAAACCGCGGCCCTCAGAACCGTGGTTAAGAACCACTGCTTTTAACCCTTGCCAGGCTCTGGTATTGGACAAAAACGCCGTTTCAGGAACAATTCATCGCAGGGGCGGATCCAGAGGTGGGCGATCGCCCTGCTACAAGAAAATTTTTTCCTAACGATAAATTTTGACCCAGTGATAATTACAGGGATATAATATTTCCTACGGACATAAAAGTTCATTAGGAAAGTTACACATATATTGAACAGCACGTTTTGTGACTTAGAGATGCCCAGATATGACAGATAGTAGAAAGATTCACTGCAATTTTATGTCCACCTTGAATTTTCTGTTCAAACCTGTTTTTTGGTGAGTTTATATATGGTTGTTGAAAAATCTGATCTGCAGCCCTAGATTTGTTGTCTATTCACTAGACATTGGGTAGTGTATTAGTAGTCTTCTTTTACAAATGTTGGAAATGATATGCGCATTTACCGTATTCAACACTCGTTGTGACCAACTGCAGTGGAAAACGGCTAATTTCTAAACTTAAGATGGTACAATGAACAAACTGCTTTTGACAATCGACTTCGACATTTATACTGAGATTACACTGTTCAGATCAGTGGTTCTTATCCAGGGGCAAGCATCCCCAAGGGGGCATCAATAATTTTCCAGGCGTTGGCGAGCCCTTACGCGCTCTACAACATGGTAAGTTTGATCAATGAATTTACTAATAAACACATTTGTTTTTACAACTTATTTAATTACAAGGCGTTTTGAAACAAAGGACAATTACTTACGGGAGGCGTGTTAGAAAAAGGGTTAAGAACCACTGTACTAGATACTCGTATAGCAATGATCAAATTTGTCGATGAGACTAAAAGCACTAATTGCTGTTTCTGTACTGTACGTGTGAGCTGTGTAGTAAAGTGTTCCTTCTCGGTATTAAGATAGATTATACGTTTTTGGTAAAAAATGTGTAGTTCATAATGTCCACCAGTTGCTATTTAAGACCAGGTTTTTTGTGCTTTTGAAATTCAGTGTGTCTAATGGTAGTTGCATGGATACCCAAAAAATTTATGATTCGACAGTTGTTCACTTGTTCAAATGTATTTTGAACTGAGGGTCCCGCGCCGTTAATATGTTACAGGCCCCGCACTACCTTAACCCGTCACTAGTCACGCCACATACGTGTGTGACAACGCCATTAAGTACACCGAACGTTGAGCAATCCCATGCTCGACCCCTCAGAAAACGCCTGGCTACGGAAAAACAAGCATGCACTCCGCTCGAAGGAACGCAGCATTTTACTCAACATTTTTGAGCACAAAAGTATTCAACAACATGCTGCAAATGCAAGGCTAAGAAGCAGTTTTCCTTACAGAAATAGATGAGAAACGTGCTACATTTTAACGTAATGCATGTGCCATTGCCATAAAAAAGCAAGAGATGAGTTGCACTTACAAATTCACAAGCTGTCAAAAGGGTAACTTTCAATTTAAGCTTACCAAATGTAGATGCTACGGTCAACAAACGATGAACGTCCTGTCAGCAAAACCGTTTCATATTGGTGTTATGTTTTCCATGACTGAATGCGATCGAAAACATTTTGTAAGATTTTGCTGACTGTACACAATAATTCAGCAGCTGAATGTCAACAAAAGCACGCGCGAGAACTTATTGTACTGCAGTTACTGCGTGTCGCGACGATCAAACTTACAGTAATTGGTTCAGTGGGTTCACACCCGCCCAACTTTTGGTGATGGTTCACGTAAACACATAGCTCAACAATACACTTGCTGGACACGCCAACGTACTACGGACTTCTCATAGCAGTGCAAAATCATAGCTGTTATTTTTCAGGTGTTTTTTCATAAAAGTGATTCGCGTAATGAAACAGCTGCAAAAGGATTTGACATGCACTGGAATGACTAGATCATTTACAGTCAAAAACTTGCTTTAGTTCTCCAGACAGTGAAAAACGCATGAAGAGTTCGAAGCCACATTATATACTCATGTTGAAAAATTTGACATCGAAGGTGAGACTTTTTGCTTCAAGCAAAAAGGAAAGTCTAGTTTGTAACTCGTCTTATATGCGCAGATACCTTCGAAACTGCTTTCGATCGAAAATTAAATACAAGGGCTTGT